>Ga0209233_1000094_pt1 | contig 305604 bp, 292 predicted proteins | sample AraplaCL_Cvi_mCL_FD_184269 | JGI IMG/M metagenome (GOLD analysis project Ga0209233, IMG submission 184269) | Arabidopsis root microbial communities from the University of North Carolina, USA - plate scrape CL_Cvi_mCL (SPAdes) (version 2) | ecosystem: Host-associated > Plants > Roots >... | reverse complement strand
GTCGCTGTCAAATCGTTTTGTTTGTCAGCAGCAGAGAGATGAGATTATGTGGCGTTTCCAGCTTTTCGTCAACTACTTTTTTACCAACCACCGAAAAACTTCTTCACATCCACAACACCCGCTTTTCCCGTTTTTTACACCCAAACTCCGCTCCCAAAACAGCCCAACTTCTCTTCAGCTATCTCGTTAATTTCGCGTCGTTCTCAACGGGAGGCGAACTATAGCAACCCTCCATCCTCCCTGCAAGCACTTTGTTAAATATATTTTCATTTACCTGTTTTTACCCAAATTCCACTGCACGATGGACTCGCCGCCGCTGGTGGTTTTGGGTACAGGCCGGAACGCATGGCCGTAGACGATTTCAAAAGTGAGCGGCAATTTGCCGTCCGGCCTGCGCCCTGCTTCCAGTGCGGCCTTCACGCGGCCCCCGGCGGCGCGCCCCAGCAAGCCGCGGCCTCGCGTCGCCAGCGGGTTGCCGCCCCAGGCGCGGACATCGGCCAGCAATTTCTCCACGGTGTCATATGTCACCGTGATGGTTTCCATATCCATGACCGGCGTCGAGAAACCGGCATTGACCAGCATGTCGCCAAAATCATGCATGTCGACGAAAGGCAATACGTGCGCGCCATTGTCGATGCCGGCAAAGGCATTACGCAACTCCTTGAATGTGTCGGGACCGAAACAGGAGAACATCAGCAAGCCATCCACCCTCAGTACACGGCGCCACTCAGCGAACACCCGGTCTGGCTGCGGATGCCAGTGCAGTGCCAGGTTGGACCAGACCAGGTCGACCGTGTTTGGCGCCAGCGGCAGCTGGGCAAAATCGCCGCACACCAGGTCGGACGCCAGCTCGTCGCTATTGCCGGTAAACGGTAGCCATTTCTTTAGCAGGCGATTGACCGACAGCTGCGCCGTCTGGCGTTGCTCTTTTGCTATCGACAGCATGGCGGCAGACGCATCCAGCCCGATAACGGCAGCTTCGCTGAAGCGCTGCTGCAGCGTATATATATCCGGGCCGGCGCCGCAACCGGCATCCAGCACACGCTGCGGAGCTAATTTCACCAGGGCAAGACGCTCATGCATGCGGCTTGAAATTTCACGGCGCATGAATTCGGATTCGCGCACCAGCGCAGGCTGGGCAAACAACCGGCGCACCCGGCGCAAGTCGATCGGCGCACTTTGGCTGGCTTCAAAAGGAGGAAGTGAGGTAGGCATCGGAATCCGGCAGGTGAGATGAAATGCGATAATCGCCAGTAGTTTACACGCTTGATAGCCTGTAGGCTGAGCGTACCGCCATCCATCCGACCAGAACGGGATCCGCCCTGTGTTATTTCCCCAGCTACGCCATTGGCCGCAACAGCAACTTGCCCGCATCCTGGCGGCCATGCCGTCCAGCTGCGCGCTATGCGGGCGCGACGGCAAGCGCGTCATTTGCGATGGCTGCAGCAGTCACTATTTCGCCGGCGGCCGACTGCGCTGCAGACAGTGCGCAAATCCGCTGCCCCGGCACGACGGCCATGGCCCGGCGTCGTGCGGCAATTGCCTGAAACAGCCGCGCGCCTTCGACGCCACCATCGCGGCGTGCGACTATACGGCGCCGGCGGACCAGCTGGTCCTGGCGCTGAAGTTCGGCGGGCGACTGGCGCTGGCGCCCATGTTTGCACAAATGCTGTACGACGCCAGCCGCGCCGGCGATCATCCTGGCCTGGCAGCGGATTTGCCGGATATCATGACGGCAGTGCCGCTCAGCGCCCAGCGCCTGCAACAGCGCGGATTCAACCAGGCGCTGGAAATAGCCAAACCGTTGGCGCGCCTGCTTGGGCTAGGCTTGCAGCATCGCCTGTTGCTGCGGCAACGCGATACCTTGCCGCAGTCGCTGGCGCCAGACCTGGAACAAAGGCGCCGCAACCTGCGCCAGGCGTTTTCCGTGCCGCCGGCTGCCATGGCGCAGATACGCGGCCGCCACATAGGCGTAGTCGACGATGTCATGACTACCGGCGAAACGCTGCATGCGCTAGCACAAACGCTGCGCCGGCATGGCGCCCGCCGCATCACCAATTTTGTGTTTGCAAGGACGCCATGACCATCCTTGCAAACAATTGATTACATATATAGGAGAATCACGTTGTTCCATGTCGTACTGGTTGAACCGGAAATACCGCCGAATACCGGCAACATCATCCGCCTGTGCGCCAACACCGGTGCGCAATTGCATTTGATTGAACCACTTGGTTTCCCCCTGGACGACAGCAAGATGCGCAGGGCCGGCCTGGATTATCACGACTACGCCACCATGCAGGTGCATGCCAGCTGGGACGCCTTCGTAACCGGCATGCGCGCCGCCGGCAACTACAATCCTAGCCGTATGTTCGCGATGACCACCCACGGCTCGACGCCGTTTGCCAATCTCAGCTTCCAGCCAGGCGATGTCTTTGTGTTCGGCTCGGAAACGCGCGGGCTTGACCCGGCATTGCGCGAATCGTTTGCCCCTTCGCAGCGCATCCGCCTGCCGATGCGGCCCGATAACCGCAGCCTGAACCTGTCCAATACCGTGGCGGTCGTGGTGTATGAAGCCTGGCGCCAGAACGGCTATAGCGGCGGGGCCTGAATCGATTTCACTTGATAAAGGAACAACCGGACTGCGATTGTTATAATCCATCATCTTGCAAATGAGCATGATGTTTCCAGTCACTGCATTTTCTTCGATTTGCCGTTGGTATTTCCCAAATTAATCAGAGGTCCGTCATCATGTCTTTACGTTCCGTTTCCCTGCTTTTCTGCGCCCTTGCCCTCAGCGCCTCCGCCCATGCGCATGAATACGACCTCGGCAGCCTGCACATCGGCCACCCCTATGCGCGCGCCACGGTGCCCGGCCAGCCAAGCGGCGGCGCTTTCCTGAGTATCGAGAACAAGGGCAAAGAAGCGGACAAGCTGATAGGCGTCAGTTCGCCGGCCGCCAAGAGCGCCGAGATCCACACCATGGCGATGGATGGCAATGTCATGAAAATGCGCGAAGTCGGCGAGATTCAACTGCCGCCGGCGAGCACCGTCGACATGACGCCGGGCCATGGCTATCACATCATGCTGATGGGCCTGGCGCAGCCGCTGAAAGCCGGCGACAAATTCCCGCTGACGCTGACTTTCCAAAAGGCCGGCAAAGTCGAAGTATCGGTACACGTCACCGACCTGAGCGGCAAGGCAGCCGACGCGCCGCACCAGCACTGAAGACAAACGATGCGCACATGAAAAAAGCGCGGAACCCGCGCTTTTTTCATTTTAGCGAAGCTGACGATTGACGATCAGGAGCCTTGGCGCACCTTGTCCAGCAGCTTGCTGGTCGAGCGGTCATGTGCAAATGGGATCGCCACCACCTGCCCGCCATATGCCAGCACTGCCTGGCCTTCCGGGATGGCATCCATCTGGTAATCGCCGCCTTTGACATATACCCCGGGCCGCGCTTCCTGCACGACTTCCAAGGCAGTGTCTTCGTCGAACTCAACCACCAGGCTGACGGCTTCCAGCGCCGCCAACACGGCCATGCGGTCGGCGCAGATATTGATCGGCCGGTCGTCGCCTTTACCCAGGCGCTTGACCGAGGCGTCGGTATTCACCGCCACCACCAGCGAAGCGCCCTGCTCGCGAGCTTGCGCCAGGTATGTGACATGGCCCCGGTGCAGGATATCGAATACGCCATTGGTCAGCACCACCGGCTGCGGCAAGGCGGCCACACGGGATGTCAATTCAGCACGGGTACAAAGCTTGGTTTCAAATTTAGGCATGGCGTATATGAAAAAGCCGCAGCAACTGCGGCTTGGTATCGAACAGATTGTGTGCGGTTGCGGCGGCGCCAAGACCTGGCGCCGTCACATCAGGCCGCCGGAGCGGGCGTCAAGGCGGCAAGCCGCGCCACGACTTCCTTGCGATAGCGGTTCAGTTCCTGCACCGTATCGAAAGTGCGCTCAAACAGCAAAGACATATTGTGCAAGATGCGGTCGACTACCTTCTTTTCCCACACGCCGTCGAACTTGATCTGATCGTCCAGCCAGCGCTCCAGCCATTCCGGGTCCGGCAGGCGGCTCTGCACCGTGTCGTTCGGGAACAGCGACTGGTTCACATGCAGGTTGGTCGGGTGCAGCGGTTTTTCGGTGCGGCGGGCCGACGCCATCAAGACGCCGATCTTGGCGAAAGCGGCAGAAGCGCTGTCGCCCACTTCAGACAGAGCCTTCTTCATGTAGCGCAGGTAAGCGCCGCCATGGCGGGCTTCGTCCTGGCTGATGATCTTGTAGATCTGCTTGATGACAGGCTCGGTGTGCCAGTCGGAGGCGCAGCGGTACCAATGGTTGAGGCGGATTTCGCCGCAAAAATGCATCATCAGGGTTTCCAGCGGCGGCGCCGGATCGAATTCGAAACGCACTTTGTCCAGCTCGGCTTCGGTAGGAACCAGTTCAGGGCGGAAACGGCGCAGGTACTCCATCAGCACCAGGGAATGTTTTTGCTCTTCAAAAAACCAGACCGACATGAAAGCGCAAAAATCGCTGTCGCCGTGGTTATCACGCAAGAACATCTCGGTTGCAGGCAGCGCCGACCATTCCGTAATCGCATTCATACGAATAGTTTGAGCTTGTTCGTCGGACAGCTGGGTGGCGTCAAACTTGTCCCATGGGATATCGGTCTCCATGTTCCAGCGGACTTGTTCCAGCGATTTAAACAGTTCTGGATACAGCATACATACCTTAAGCAAGTGAGTTAACTGTTCGATTTTACCAAGAATTTGTTACAAGACCGTTTATAAACCGGCCGACGGCCGAGTTTTTCCTGAAAATCCTGCTCAAATCACAACAAAGTCAAGATATCACTTAGAGTTTTCCATCCAAGCGCCGGTCTTTAATCATCGCACGTATCCGACGCGAGTCAAGCTATCCAAAACCCAGGCTTGTCATTCCATCATTTTGAAACAACCTTGGCCTTGCTTGAGCGCGGAGCTGCTTTGACGCCGGCGGCCGTACCGTTTTTCTTGCCGGCGGGCTTGGATGCCGCACTGCTTGCCTTGCTGTGTGGCTTGGCTGCCGGCTTGGCCTCGGTTTTAGCCGGCATGGCCATTTTTTCCGCCGCGGCTACGCTATTGACGGCTTGCTTGAACTGGTTCTGCAGCAAATTCCACCAGGCGTTGGAATTGCCCAGCGCGGGTTCAGCCATGCTGCTTGCCGCAGGCGGGCTTTCGGCTTCAGCCGCCGGCGGCGCTGCTTGCGCCGGCGCGGCAGGCGGATCCTGGGCGGGGTTCATGAATGAAAACGGAAAACCCGCCGCAGCGGCCCAGGCGCTTGCACCCGGCTCGGCATCGCTGCCGTCTTGCCGTTCTGTGCTGGCCTGATTGACTGCCGCCATTGCCTGCAGCGCGGAAATGGTCCCGCTCTGCACTTCAAGCGCCTGTATCGTGGTGCGCAGCATGTTCAGGTTGAGATTCAGCCAAGATTCCACGGCTTTCAGGTCGCCGATCTTTTTGTTGATTTCTTCCACCGACAAGGTAGGAACGACCATGCCCGGCACTCCCATGCCGCCCCACATTTTCTTGATGAATTCGAGACTATCCTGCATTGCGTCGGCTCCTGGAATACTAGAACGGCTCATCACATATCTCCTTCAGAGATCATTTGTTTACAACAGCTATCAGTTTGCGCCCGGGGCCGCGGCGCCATCCTGCGGGCGCAGCATCCGGCAAGTGCTGGGCGTCGCCGTTGCCGCCGGCGCCAGGTAACGTTCGGTCTTGAAGCCGTAGCCGCTGCCTTCATTATCAAACCGGATACCGCCGTCGGCAAGCCTTTGCATCACGGCCACATACAAGGGCTGTATCAGCTGATGATCGCTGGCGCGCATGCTGGCCTCATGGAACCGGCTCTTGTACTGCGCTCCTTCCAGGGCCCGCGCCACGGCGATCGCGTCGGTGGTCCGGGCCTTTTCGATGGCGGCTGCCAGCATGTCGATCATGACATCCATGCGCAAAAACAGATAGTCATCTTTCGGCTGCGGATAACGCTGCCGGAAGCTGCGGTAAAACGCATCGCTGGCGGCATTGCCGTCGACCGCGTTGGGATGCCACTCCGCGACTGCGCGCACCGTGCCGACGCCGGCGTCGCCGATGGCTGCCGGCGCTCCCAGGCTATTGGCGTAAAAGGTATAGAACTTGAGATGCAGCCCCGCCTCTTTCGCAGCTTTCACCAGCAAGGTCAGGTCGTTGCCCCAGTTGCCGGTGATAACCGTATCGGCGCCGCTAGCGCGGATCTTGGCGATATAGGGCGCAAAATCCTTGACCTTGCCGATCGGATGCAACTCATCGCCGACAATCCTGATATCCGGCCGCGCCGCCTGCAGCTGCCGGCGCGCGGCCTTGGCGACCTGCTGGCCGAAACTGTAGTCCTGGCCGATCAGGTAAACGCTTTTTGCCTTGCTGTCGGTTTTGATGACATCCACCAGCGCCTGCATGCGCATGTCGGCATTAGCGTCAAAACGAAAATGCCAGAAGCTGCATTTTTCGCCGGTCAAGACCGGATCAACCGCCGAGTAGTTCAGGAACAGCACACGATTATCCGGGCTGCGGACGTTATGCTTGTTGATGGCGTCCACCAGCGCGCCGGCAACCGCGGAGCTGTTGCCTTCCAGCACAAAGGGAATTTTCTGGTCCGTCAGTTGCTTCAGCTGCAATAACGCATCCTCCACGCCTTGCTTGCTGTCAAACACAGTCAGGCTCAACAAATGTTTACCATCCGGCAGGCGCACGCCGCCTCGCGCATTCACCTGTTCCACCGCAAACCGGATATTGCGCTCTACCGCTTCACCCGCATTGGCGAAAGACCCCGACATGCCCTCGATCATGCCAAGCCGGATCGGCGGCAAACCGGCCGGCGCGGCGGATGCGGCCGGCGCCAAGGCGCCCGCGGCCAGCGTGAATGCCAGCGCGACGTCGGCAGCATGAGGAAATCGATAAGGCATCGGCAATTATTCTTGTTTGATGTAAATACAATATTTTACGTGGTTTATCGCCCGCCTCGATGTTGCCAAGCTTAATCCCGGCGGATACGTTTACACTATGCGGATGTCGTCTTCTTCCGCACCATCCACAACACCGAGCTATTCCTTTGCCAGCCGCAGCCGCTGGATATGGGTGCTATTGCTTACCCTGCTGCTGCACATGCTCCTGATCGTCTGGGGCAACCGCCAATTCGGCGTGCCGGCGCCGGTCAACCGTCCCGAACCCGTGGTCATGGCCAACCTGACGCCTTTGCCTCCAGTCGAAAAGCCGGTGCTGTTGCCGCAGGAGCCGAAACCCAAGGCAGCACCGAAACCGCGGCCGGCGCCAGAACCGGCAGTGGAAGTGCCGGACACGCCCATCAGGGAAACCGTGACGCCTATCGTCAGCGCCGAACCGGCCGCTCCAGCATCAACCGATCCGGCGGCTGGCGAAGCAGCAGCCAGCGCCGCCGCTCAGCCGGCAGCCGAACCGGTGGCGAAAACCGAAGCGGCGCCCGCGGCCGGCAAGCACTACCAGACCAGTCCGCCGCCGTCGGCAGAGCTGAAATACAATGTAGAAGCCTTGCAGAAGGGCCAGAACTATCACGGCAGCGGCAAAATCACCTGGCAAACCGATGGCGGGGGCTACACTATCAACGGCGAAGCTGGCGCCCTGTTCATCACCGTCCTTGATTTCAAAAGCGAAGGCGAAATCAACGGTTTTGGCGTGGCGCCGGTGACCTATACGCAAAAGCGCTTCCGCAAACCTGCGACCCAGACCATTTTTCATCGTGAACTGAACAACATCATTTTTTCATCGTCACAGAACACCTATCCACGCAGCGGCGGCGAACAGGACCGCGCCAGCGTAGTCTGGCAGCTGGCCAGCATCGGCCGCGGCGACAGTTCGCAATTCGCTGCAGGCACAGTGATCGACATGTTCGTCGCCGGCCCGGTGGATGCCGAAACCTGGCGCATGCAGATCGTCGGACAGGAAAAGATTGCGGTGGGCGGCGACGATTTCGACACCTGGCATGTAATTCGCATTCCACAGGCAGGCTCGCATGAGCAACGCCTGGACATCTGGCTGGCGCCGCAACAGGAATGGTATCCGGTCAAGCTGCGCTTTACCGAAACCAACGGCGACTACCTGGACATGTCGCTGTCCAAGATGAAACGGCTGGATACGGCATCGGCAAATTGATCTGCCTGAAACATCGGATCAAGTATTTTGAAAACGGCATCATTTTTTTGGAAAACCATGAAAACATCCTTACTCCGCCTATCCTTGGCCGCCGCACTGTGCTGCAGCATGCTGACAGCATCCGCGGCGACCACCGATCACACGGCGAGCAAGTACAAGATAGATCTGCCGCCTTCAGCTGACCTGACTTATGCGATCCAGGCCAAGCAGAGCGGCATCACGCTGGGCGGCGAAGGCAGCGTCAAATGGCAGGTGGACGACAAGCGTTTCAGCGTCAAGTCTGAAACCCGCGCCATGCTGTTCGGAAAAATCCTCGAAGCTTCCAGTGAAGGCGCCATCGACAGCTTTGGCCTGGCGCCGACCCTATTCGTCAACAAGCGCTTTCGCAAGGAAGCGACCACCACCACCTTCCATCGCGATAGCGGCACCATCGGCTTTTCCGAATCCAGCGAGAGTTATCCGATAAAAGGCGGCGAACAGGATCGCACCAGCATCATCTGGCAATTGATTTCGGTGGCGCGGGCGGCGCCGCAACAGTTCAAGCCGGGTTCCGACTGGACCTTCTTTGTAGCCGGCATGCGCGACGCAGAACCGTGGACGTTCAAAGTCATCAGCACTGAAAAAATCAAGACGCCGCTGGGCGACCTGGATGCGGTCCACATTTTCAAGGCGCCGCCGCCGGACGCCAAGGACCAGCAGCTGGATATCTGGCTGGCGCCGTCCCTGGAATGGTATCCGGTACGCCTGCGGTTTACCGATCCGAACAAGGATTTTGTCGAACAAACCCTGCAGCAGGTCAGCAACAAGGCCGGCAAATAAGCCTGGAAACAAGGCATGCAATCCCCCACTTGAATCTTTTTGAACAAGAAAATCACATGACTACACCAAACGGCGCCATCGTCCTGTTTAGCGGCGGCCAGGACTCCACCACTTGCCTGGCATGGGCTTTGTCGCGCTATGAGCGGGTCGAGACGATCGGCTTCGACTACGGCCAGCGGCATGCGGTCGAGTTGACCGTGCGTCCGGTCCTGCTGCAGAAAATCCGCGCCCAGTTTCCACAATGGGCCGGCAAACTAGGGGAAGACCACCTGATCGATTTGTCGCTGATTTCGAAAATTTCATCGACCGCGATGACGGAAGACGTCGAAATCGTGATGCAGGAAAACGGCCTGCCGAATACCTTCGTGCCAGGCCGCAACCTGCTGTTCATGACGGTAGCGGCCACCGTAGCCTACCGGCGCGGCTTGAATGTGCTGGTGGGCGGCATGTGCGAAACCGATTTTTCCGGCTATCCCGATTGCCGCGACGACACCATGAAGGCCTTGCAGGTGGCGCTGAACCTTGGCATGGCGACCCAGCTCAAGCTGGAAACGCCGTTGATGTGGATCGACAAGTCGGAGACCTGGAAATTGGCGCAGGACCTCGGCGGCGACGCTCTGGTCGACCTGATCCGGGCCGATACCCATACCTGCTACCTGGGCCAGCGCGGCGCGCTGCACGACTGGGGTTATGGCTGCGGCAGCTGCCCGGCTTGCGCCTTGCGCGCGCGGGGATACCAGCAATTCAGGCAGGCTGCGGGAGCCTGATCCATCCGCAAATCGACGCGCAAATAAAAGCGGCCGGCAGATGCATATCTGCCGGCCGCTTTTTATCGTGTTCGATCAAGCTGCGATCGAGCGCGACAACTCCGCCTTGTTTTCTGGCGTGGGATGGCCGAACTGATTGAGCAGCTGCGTTTCCTTGATGCGCGCTGCGGCCAGGTGCCGTTCCTTGACGTGTCCATAACCGCGGATTTCCTCCGGGATGCTGGCGATTGCCACGGCGGCGGCCAGGTTATCCGCAGTCAATTGCGGCAACAAGGAGGCAACGATTTCCTTGTAGTGCACGATCAGGCCGCGCTCTTCCTTGCGCTCAGCCGTATACCCGAAAATGTCCAGGGCGCTGCCGCGCAGGAATTTCAGTTTGGCCAGCAGGCCAAAAGCGCGCATCATCCACGGACCGAATTCCTGCTTGATCAGATGGCCATGCGCGTCGTGCTTGGCCAGCAGCGGCGGCGCCAGGTGGAACTTGAGCTTGTAGCCGCCTTCAAACATGCCGGCAATCTTGGCCTTGAAAGCACCGTCGGTATATAAACGGGCGACTTCATACTCATCCTTGTAAGCCATCAGCTTGAACAGGTAGGTGGCGACCGCCAGGCTCAGGCGCTGCGCGCCGCGTCCGCTTTCGGCGTGAGGCAGCTGCGCTTCCGCTGCCTGCACCTGCTCGACGAAGACGCGATACTGTTCTGCGTACGCCGCATCCTGGTAAGAGGTCAGGACAGCGACGCGGCGCTTGACCAGTTCATCCAGATTCGGTGCCCGCTTGAATTCAATCACCTGCGCCGGCGTATCGCTGAGGCGGGTGCGTTTTTCCAGGCCAGCCAGGTCGCAAGCCGCGGTGCGGCCCCAGACGAAGGCTTGCTTGTTGAAGGCGACCTGCAAAGCGTTCAACTCAATCGCCCGCATCAGCGATGCTTCTTGCAACGGCACCCAGCCCTTTTGCCATGCATAACCGAGCATGAACATGTTGGTGGCGATGGCGTCGCCCATCAAGGCGGTAGCAATGCGGCCGGCGTCGAGAAATTCCACGCGGTCGCTGCCGCAAGCTGCGCGTATATCCTGCTCTGCCGCGGCGTCGGGGAACTGCCAGTCCGGATTCTTGACGAAAGCGGCGGTAGGCGTGCGGGTTGCATTGATCGCAGCGAAGGTACGTCCCTCGCCCATGCGCGACAAGGCATCGCGGCTGGCGCTGACAATCGAGTCGCAACCGATCACCAGGTCGGCATCGCCGGTGCCGACACGGGTCGAATAGATATCGTCGGGATGATCGGCCAGCCGCACATGCGACATCACCGGCCCGCCTTTTTGCGCCAGGCCGCTCATGTCCAGCACTGAACAGCCTTTGCCTTCGACGTGGGCAGCCATGGCCAGGATCTGACCGATAGTCACCACGCCGGTGCCGCCGATGCCGGTCACCAGGATGCCGAAAGGTTTTACCGTATTCGGCAGGACCGGCGACGGCAGGCTGGCCACAGGGGCTGCCGCGGCCACCGGCGTCGCGGCAACCTTGGCCGGCTTCTTCAGGCTGCCGCCTTCAACCGTCACAAAACTCGGGCAAAACCCGGTGACGCAGGAGAAATCCTTGTTGCAGGAAGACTGGTTGATCTGCCGCTTGCGGCCGAATTCGGTTTCCAGCGGTTCCACCGACAGGCAATTCGACTGCACGCTGCAATCGCCGCAGCCTTCGCATACCGCTTCATTGATCACGGCGCGTTTGGCCGGATCCGGATATTCATTGCGTTTCCGGCGGCGGCGTTTTTCCGAAGCGCAGGTCTGGTCGTAAATCATCGCTGACGTACCGCTGATCTCGCGCAGCTCGCGCTGCACGGCATCGAGCTCGCTGCGATGGCGGATGGTGACGCCTGGCGCCCAGTCGGTGCCGGCAGCGTATTTTTCCGGTTCGTCGGTCACCACGATAATCGGCGTCACGCCTTCGGCGGCGATCTGGCGCGAAATCATGGCTGGATCCAGCGGCCCATCGAAAGCCTGGCCGCCGGTCATGGCGACGGCATCGTTGAACAGGATCTTGTAGGTGATGTTGACCTTGGCCGCGACCGAGGCACGGATCGCCAGCAGGCCCGAATGGAAATAGGTGCCGTCACCCAGGTTGGCGAATACATGTTTTTCAGATGTAAATGGCGCCTGGCCGACCCAGGTCACGCCTTCGCCGCCCATATGGGTAAACGTCGACGATTCCCGGTCCATCCACAGCACCATGTAGTGGCAGCCGATGCCTGCCAGGCCGCGGCTGCCATTGGGCAGCTTGGTCGAGGTATTGTGCGGACAGCCGGAACAGAAATGCGGGATGCGGTCCTTGTTCGGATCTGGCTTGCTGCTGATGTTCAGCAGCGCTTCCTTGGCTTCCAGGTAAGCGACCCGCTGCTGCACCCGCTGCGCCACCGGATGGCCGGCGAAGTACTTCGAAATGCGCGTCGCAATCGCCCTGGCGATCTGTGCCGGGTTCAATTCGTAGGTCGCCGGCAGCAGCCAGTCGCCATGGCCTTCGCCGCTGCGGTTGCTCCATTCGCCGGTATCGTCGAACTTGCCGACTACGCGCGGCCGTACATCGTCGCGCCAGTTGTACAGTTCTTCCTTGACCTGGTATTCCAGGATCTGGCGTTTTTCTTCAACCACCAGGATTTCTTCCAGGCCCTGCGCAAACTCGCGCACGCCTTCCGCTTCCAGCGGCCAGGTCATGCCGATCTTGTACAGGCGGATACCGATGTCGCGCGCCACGCTTTCATCGATGCCGAGGTCGGCCAGCGCCTGGCGCGTATCCAGGTAGGATTTGCCGGCGGTGATGATGCCGATCTTGGCAACCGGGCTGTCCCAGATGATCTGGTTGAGCTTGTTGACGCGCGCATAAGCCAGCGCGGCATACCATTTGTAGTTGTTCATCCGCGCTTCCTGCCCCAGCACGGTATCCGGCAGGCGGATGTTCAAGCCGTCCGGCGGCAGTTCAAGATCGGCGGCGGTCGGCAAGACGATCTTGACGCGGTCCGGATCGAGATCGACCGACGCGCCCGACTCGACCAGGTCGGTCACGCATTTCATCGATACCCACAAACCGGTATAACGGCTCATGGCCCAGCCATGCATGCCGTAATCGAGGTATTCCTGCACTGAAGACGGGTACAGCACCGGGATGCCGCAGGCCTTCAGGATATGTTCGCTTTGATGGGCGGTGGTCGAGGATTTTGCCGCATGGTCGTCGCCGGCCAGCACCAGCACTCCGCCGTGCCTGGAAGTGCCGGCCATGTTTGCGTGCTTGAAGACATCGCCGCAGCGATCGACGCCGGGACCTTTGCCATACCACATGCCGAATACGCCATCGTATTGGGCGCCCGGGAACAGGTTCACCTGCTGCGTGCCCCAGACGCTGGTTGCTGCCAGGTCTTCGTTCATGCCGGGATGGAACTTGACGTGGTGCGCGTCGAGGTATTTTTTTGCCTTGGCGGCGGTCAGGTCGACGCTGCCCAGCGGCGAACCGCGGTAGCCGGTAACAAAACCGGCGGTGTTCAAGCCTGCCAGGACATCGCGTTGCCGTTGCAGCATCGGCAAGCGGATGATGGCCTGCGTGCCCGTCATGAAAGCACGGCCACGCTCCAGTGTAAATTTATCATCGAGGGAAATGCCATCAGCTTCAGACGCTTGCGCCGATTGTGTAGGCAGCAAGGCTTGCGCCGATTTGAGTGGTGCGTTCATTCAGTCTCCGTGCCAAAAATTATGTTTTTGATTGCACTGCGTGGAGGTTATCCTACGCGGTAAAACGTCTTTGCCTTGTGGGCAAATCGTCCTGTTTTTTTACTGCTCATTGCGCTCGCACATTATCACAAGCGGGTGGTTCTCTCAATGCACGCCGCAGCAATTAGCCGCGGCCCAACGGGCGTAACAACTGTAACAACTGGTAAATCAAATAGGAATGGGAATCAACTGAGCGTGTAATGACAACTTGTCTGATATGGCTGAATACCTCTCCCCAGGGCTAGCCATGTCGGGCATTCCTCCCTCTAGTGTTCCCATTATCACTAGTTTGCGGATTCTGCTCTCCCCGGCAGAATCCGCTTTTTTATTTCAGCGCCAGGTTTGTTTCTCCAGGCAACAGCGTGTTTGCCGGCAACGGTTCCAGCGCCTTGAGCCGCTGGTACATCGGCGTGAAATCCGGTGCGGTGTCGTTGAAAAGCTGCTGGAAACTGTCAATCACGAAATAAGTTTCCTGGTAAGAATCGATCTTGTACAAGGTCCGCATCACGCGTTCGACATCGAACGGCAGCCGCAGCGACGCCGGACTGGTCAGGCAATGCTCGATTTCGCCGCCCGAAGACAGGATCCCGGCGCCATACACGCGCAAGCCCTCGGGACTCTGGATCAGGCCGAATTCGACGGTGTACCAGTACAGGCGCGCCAGCATGGACAGGCCGTCCAGCTTCATCGCCTTCAGGGCGCCCTTGCCGTATTCCTGCAAGTGATCGGCAAAAATCGGGTTGAACAGCAGCGGCACATGGCCGAAAAAGTCATGGAATACGTCTGGTTCGACGATGTAGTCGAACTCTTCAGGATTGCGCAGCCAGACCGTGACCGGGAAACGGCGGTTGGCCAGGTGTTCAAAGAAAGTATGGTCCGGCACCAGGCCCGGCACCGCCACCAAGGTCCAGCCGGTAGCCTTGAACAGCAGGGCCGAACTGTCTTCGAAGCGCGGAATGCCGTCGCCGATATTCAGCATTTCCAGGCTTTCGATGAATACATCGCAAGCCCGTCCCGGAATCAGCTTGGCTTGCCGCTGATACAGGCGGCGCCACAGCGCGTGCTGCTCCGGCGTATAAGCATCCCAGTCCTGCTTGACCACGTATTGCGCATCGATCTTGCTGTAATCGCCGCGCAACGCCGTGCCGTCCGATTTTTCGGCGACCGTGGCAAAAAAATCGTCGGTATTGACGCCCGTATCCTTTACCTTTGCATCCATTTTGCTTTCCTGAGCTAAACGCGCCGAGCGCTTGAATACCTACAGTATAGGGCTGAGTCGATGGCAGTTAATTGCAAAATTCGCCCCGCATGAAAAAATTTGCGCAATAATCGTACGAAAATCATTCTCTTTGGGGTCATTTATGCCAACGATTGCAATGGATGCAACAGACCGTAAAATTCTGGCGATTTTGCAGGAGGATGGCCGCCTGAGCAACCAGGAAGTGGCCGAGCGGGTCAACCTGTCGCCGTCGCCATGCCTGCGCCGCATCAAGCAGCTGGAACAGGCCGGCGTGATCCGGCAATACGTGGCGCTGCTGGAGCCGGACAAGATCGGCCTGGGCCTGCTGGCCTACATCAACGTGCGCCTGGAAAAACACAGCGACCCGCAGTACCTGAGCGGCACCAAGGCCGCGGCGCAGCACCAGGCCATGTCGCCGCGCGCCTCTTTTTCCGCCGCGGTGGAACAATGGCCGGAAGTCGTGGCGTGCTATGCGATGACCGGCGAAATGGATTTCCTGCTGCGCGTGCATGTGGAAGACATGACCCATTTTTCGCGCTTCATGATGGAAACCCTGTTGCGCCATCCGGCGGTGCTGGACGTCAAATCGAGCTTTGCCCTGCAGCGTATCAAGGACACCACAGCGCTGCCCCTGCTTTAAGAAGACCTACGCGGCATTCCATTCATAGACGGTCACCAGCGACGAGCCCGTAAGATGCACCGGATCGGCGAAGGCAAGGCTGCGCGCTTCGTCCAGGCTGCCAGCCTTGATCAGGTAAGCACCGCCTGACTTGTCGGTAAACGGGCCGGCCAATTCAAGCTTGCCCTGTGCGCGCAATTGGTCGAGAAAAGCGTAGTGCTGCTCGACCACGCTGGCCTGGAATGCGGGGGTACGGAAAGTGGTTACCAGATAGCGGTACATGAAGATTTCCTGAGCGCGGATAAACAAGCGGAAATCATAGCGCAGAAGCAGCCGCGGCGTTTTTGCGGCACAGCTGCTTCAATCGCGTTTGATGCCGGGCAAGCTGCCCAGCCATTTCAGCGCGGCGCGCAGGTTCGCCTTGAGCGTGTAATCGAGCGTCGCTACCTGTTCCTGGACGGCTTCCTGCAATACGCTGGCCGGATTGGCCGGCGGCAGCTTCAGGTAAGCATCGGCCTCGCCGTAGTCGCGATGGATGGCCATGCCGGCTTTTTTAGCGATGTGCATCATCACTTTGTTTGACGACAGACAGTGCATGTACAAGGTATCGATATCGACGTTGCGGCAACGAATCGCGGCCCGCTCGAACAAACGGCTGCCGACGCCCATGCCGCGAGCTGAAGCGGCAACCGAGACACCGAACTCGGCCACCCGCTCCTTGGTGGTGGAAGCGCTCACCGAGGGCATCGCTTCGCGCGGCGCAAACGCCAGGTGGCCGACGCCGAGCAGGCGCAGTTTGCGGTCGTAGACGCCAAACACCGTGTCGCGCGAAAAATCGATATTTTCGACATAGCGGCTGACCAGCTCGTCCGACAATACCGAACCAAAGCGCAGCAGGCGATCGCCGCTACTCAACGCCAGGAAATGGCGCAGCAGACGCCGGCGGGCGCGGCGCGACAGCTCCTTGACAAAGATAGTTGGGCGCGATGCCTTGGTTTTGTCCACGCCGGCGCCGCCGGTTTTTCCCGGCGCCTCGCTGGTGGAGCTTCCCCTGGCATCTGTAGTGGTCATCCTGGCTCTCCTATTGGATAAGCTTACTCCGGATCAGGTCCACCCGGGCCAGGGCCACTCGGACGGGGCCGCTGTGCTTGCACCACCTGCTCGACCATTTCGACACGCGCCGCATGGATGGCGTCGGGTATCCGTTGCGGCTGTTGCTGGAACATGCCGGCGATCACCCCGGCATTGACCGACTGCGCCGCCTTTAGCGCATCCTGCAGATACGCGAATTGCGGAAACGGCTTGCCGGCGTAACCGGTCCTGCCGCGGTAATCGCACTCGGTGGCGCGCAGCATGTCGATGAAGCGCTGCGGCTTGCGAAAGGCGTCGCAGCGTCCCAGCAGATTGACGATGGTGTTCGCGCGCAGCTCGAACGCGCGGCCGACATTGCCGTGCTCGCGCGTCGTCATCAGCGCCAGGTCGCGCGCCTCGCCCGGCACCTTGAGGCGCTGGCACACCCGCTCCACCAGCTCCACGCCAAGTCCCTCGTGACCGTGATGGCTAGGCCAGCCGGCAGCAGGCGTCGCGCCTTTGCCGAGATCATGCGCCAGCGCGGCAAAGCGCACCGGCAACGCATAATTTGCACGGGCAGCGGTGTCCACCACCATCATCACGTGCACGCCGGTATCGATTTCCGGATGATACTTTTCCGGCTGCGGTATGCCCCACAAGACATCCAGCTCCGGCAGGATGCGCGCCAAGGCGCCGCATGCGCGCAAGACTTCGAACATGCGCGACGGTCGCGTTTCCATCAAGCCGCGCGCCAGCTCTTGCCACACCCGCTCCGGCACCAGCGCATCGACTTCGCCGGCAGCCACCATGCGCTGCATCAGCACGTTGGTTTCCGGCGCCACGGTGAAGTCGGTAAAACGCGCGGCAAACCTGGCCAGGCGCAGGATGCGTACCGGATCTTCGGCAAAAGCATCGGATACATGGCGGAATATCCTGTCCTGCAAATCCTGGCGGCCGTTGAATGGATCGGCTATCGCGCCGTCTTCGGCACGCGCGATGGCGTTGATGGTCAGGTCGCGGCGCACCAGGTCCTGCTCCAGCGTGACGTCGGGATCGGTATGGAACACAAACCCCTTGTAGCCGGGCGCAGTCTTACGCTCAGTGCGCGCCAGCGCATACTCCTCGTGCGTGCGGGGATGCAGGAACACAGGGAAATCCTTGCCTACCGGGCGGAATCCCTGCGCCAGCATGTCTTCCGGCGTGGCGCCGACCACTACGTAGTCGCGGTCTTTTACCGGAAGTCCGAGCAACTCGTCGCGCACCGCGCCGCCGACAGCAAAAACTTTCATGGCTGTTATTGAATCCCGTTAATCCGGCAGTACTTCGGTTTCCGCCAGCGCTTCCAGCATCCAGCGCGCCACGGCAGGATGCGTTTGCACCCGGTCGGCGTAGGCCTGCAAGGCCGGCGCCAGCGAAACGCCGTAGCTGCGGAAGCGCATCACCACCGGGGCGAAATAGGCGTCGGCAATCGAGAAAGCGCCGAACAGGAACTGATGGTGGCCGAATTCGGACAGGCAGGTTTCCCAGATTTCGACTACCCGCGCAATATCGGCCTGGGCGCCGGCCGTGCGGCCGTATCCGGGCTTGTGCGCGCGGATATCCATCGGCATGTCCGAACGCAGCGCCGCGAAACCGGAATGCATTTCCGCGCATATCGAACGGGCGGTGGCGCGCGCCAGCATGTCTTGCGGCCACATGCCGAGGTCGGGAAACTGCTCGGCCAGGTATTCGCAGATCGCCAGCGAATCCCAGATCGGCGTCTCGCCCACCATCAGGATCGGCAGCCGGCCGCTGGCCGAATAGCGGCCGATCTGGTTCGCGGTATCGGCCTGGCGCAACAGGATCTTGAGTTCTTTGAAAGGGATCCCGAAAGCGGTCATCGCCACCCATGGCCGCATCGACCATGAAGAATAATTCTTGTTGGCGATCACCAGCAGCAAACCGTCCGCGCCGGCTTTTTGCAAAGCGGCGGAAAGGCTGGGATCAAGCTCAGTGGTTTGCATGGGCGGCTCCAGATTGCGACATTCTAGGTCATATCAAGGCAAGGCCGATTCAACAAATCCCTTGGGCGCGACGGTGCCCAGCCGCGCTTTCAGGGATTGCGGCTTGCCGTCGAACAGGGCAGCGTAATAGGTCGCGTTGGACAGCACATTCTTGACATAGCCGCGGGTTTCGCTGAACGGGATCGACTCCGCAAAAACCGCGCCTTCAACTGTGCCCGGCAAGGTCGAACGCCAGGCGCGCGGCCGGCCGGGGCCGGCATTGTAAGCCGCCGACGCCAGCGCTTGCGAGCCATCCAGGTCGGCCAGCACCATGCTCAGGTAATTGGTGCCGAGCAGGATGTTGGTGTTGATGTCGGCAATCTGGTCGTTGGTAAAACCGCTCAAGCCGATTTTTTTGGCAACCCAGCGCGCCGTCGCCGGCATCACCTGCATCAGGCCGCTGGCGCCGACATTCGAGCGGGCGCTCCTGATAAAACGCGATTCTTGCCGGATCAAGCCGTAGACCCAGGCCATGTCGAGCCCCAGGTTCTGGGTATTGGTGGTCATCACGTCACGATGGGGTGAAGGAAAACGCTGGCTGAAATCGATTTCAACCTTGGTGCGGTCGGAAGTATTCACCATGCGGTCCAGGACGTTGTTCTGGCGGGCGAATTCGGCGGCGGCCAGCAATTGGCGGTCCGTCATGTTGCGCAACTCCCAGTTCCACTCACGCACGCCTTCGAAACGCAGGTTCATGTCAAAAAAGCGCAGCGCGCGGCGGAAGCCTTGGTTATTTGCCATCGGCGCCATTTCAGCCGGACTGAAAGCCTGGGTGGAAGGCACCGCGATGATTTTCCGGCCCAGTTCTTCCAGCGCCAGCTGGCCGTAGAAATTGGTCTGGTCGGCGATCGCCTCGAACTGCTGCTGCGCTTGCTCGGTTTTACCCTGGGACTGGTCGGCCCGGGCTTGCCAGTAGATCCAGGCTGGATCGCTGCGCAAAGCCTCCGGCATCGCCTCGATGCCGCTGCGCACCAGTTTCCAGTCGCTGGCGCGCAAGGCAGAGCGGACGCGCCATTGATAAGCGTCGCCCGACAACACCGCATTGCTCTTTACCTGGCGCCAGTAATCGACGGCTTGCGGCTCCAGCTTGAGCGCCGACTGCAGCGCTACCTGCGCCCATGCCAGCGAACGCTCGGACGAAGTCAGCTGGTCGGAGCCGGCGCTCAGCGCCGCGGCTGCGCGGCCGCTATCGTTCTTGGCCACCCGCCCTAAAGCCAGTATGAATAATTCGTGGCTGCTGCGGCCGGCGCCGGGACCGCGCGCCAGCACCAGCGCCGACTTGTCGATGGCTTGCGCCACCTGGGAGTCGTCGGCGTCGACATACGGCGTCATGCGGCGCGCCACACCGGCAAAACCGGCCTCTACTGCCTGCCGGATCTGGAACCACACGTCGTCGGCGCTGAACTGGCCGTTCTGCGCCAATGTGCCGATCAGGCCGGTGCATCCCTGGCCGTAATCCTTCGGTGTGGTCAGCAAGGCGCGCGCTTCATTGGCGACATTCGTGCCTTTCAAGGCGGCCGAGGTCAACGCATAACATTTCAGTTGGGTGTCGTCGTCGAGTACGAATTTCGGATATTGCTCGTCGAAGGTGTTCCAGTCGCCGGCCTTGCCCAGCTCCAGCAGCCAGTCGTTGCGCAGACGGTCGGCGATCGCGCTGCCGTCGTAGCGCGCCAGGTAGTCGCGGATGTCCGACTGCGGCGCGACCAGGTCCTTGATCAGCGGTTTCAGGCGGTAATAATCGACATAGGAAGGAATGTCATAATCACTTAAAGTAGAAGCCAGCAGCTCCGCTTTATCCGCATTGTTGGCGCGGGCGGCATCGCGCAAGGCCAGGAAGCTGTCGTCCTGGCCGGCGTAGCTGGCTGCGGTGGCGCCATTTGCGGAACGTTTCTGGGCATAAGCAGCGCTTGTCATCACGGCGGAGGAAGCCACGGCGACGGCAATAACAGCAAGCCATTTCTTTTTGAACATATAACTGCCAACCTTATTTTACGAGTGCGAACGATGACGCCTAGCATAGCATGTGATGCCAGTGATGCAACACCTGGAGCGGACAAAGCGCAGCTGCGGCGTACCTTGCTGGCAACGCGTCAGGCCATCGACCCGGCGCACCGCCGCGATTGGGACGCTGAACTTGGAAAACGGGTGATAACCTGGGTCGCCGGCTGGAGCCAGGCGCATCCGGAGGGCACGCTGGGCGTCTACTGGCCGATCCGCGGCGAGCCGGACCTGCGTCCGGCCTATGACGAACTGGCGGCGCGCGACGTGCGCCTGGCGTTGCCGGTGGTGACAGGCGTCGACAGCCCGCTGCGTTTTGTCAGCTGGACCCCGGGAGAAGCCATGGTCAAGGATGGATTCGGCGTCGCCATACCGGCCAGCTATGTGACCGTGATGCCGCAGGCCCTGCTGATTCCCTGCGTAGGTTTTAACCGGAACAAGATACGGCTGGGCTACGGCGGCGGATTTTACGACAGGACGCTGGCGCCGCTGGCGCGGCCGCAGACTGTCGGCATCGCCTACTCCTGCGGACTGGCCGAATTTGACGGCGCAGCGCACGATATCGCGCTGGACGCCGTCATTACTGAAGCGGCCGATTTATAGCTTGAGGCGCTGCCAGATGGCGATGGTCGCAGGCGACTGGTTCAGCGTGTAGAAATGCAAGCCGGGCGCGCCGCCTGCCAGCAAGCGTTCGCACAGCTGGGTCACGACATCCAGGCCGAACGCTCGGATCGAATCCGTATCGTCGCCGTAGCTGGCGAGCTTGAGACGGATCCAGCGCGGGATCTCGGTACCGCACATGTCGGAAAAACGCATCAGCTGGGAGTAGTTGGTGATCGGCATGATGCCGGCGATCACCGGTACTGCCGAGCCCAGTTTCTGCGCTTCATCGACAAAACGGAAATACGCATCGGCATTGTAGAAATATTGCGTGATGGCGCCATTGGCGCCGGCCTTGACCTTGCTGACAAAACGCTGCACGTCGTCTTGCGGCGACTTCGCCTGCGGATGCATTTCGGGATAGGCGGCGACTTCGATATGGAACCAGTCGCCGGTTTCCGCGCGGATGAATTCCACCAGTTCGTTGGCGTAACGGAATTCGCCCGAGGAAATATCCATCGCACCGTAACCGCTGGGCAAATCGCCGCGCAACGCTACCAGGCGCTTGATGCCATGGTCCTTGTACTGCGCCAGGATCGCGCGCAATGATTCGCGCGAACTGCCCAGGCAGGACAGGTGCGGCGCAGCCTCATGCCCCTCGCTGCGGATGTCGAGCACCGTATCCAGCGTACCTTTCTGGGTCGAGCCGCCGGCGCCGAAAGTGACCGAAAAATACCTGGGATGAAGCTCAGCCAGCTTGGCGCGCGTCACCCGCAGTTTTTCGGCGCCTTCGGGTGTCTTGGGCGGGAAGAATTCAATGCTGAAATTCTTTTGAGCGTTTTTCTGTGACATCTAATTCTTCTTCAGTAGCAAGGTGGAAAGTGCCCACGAAACGATGCTGTACAAGATGGCGCCACCGACCGCCGACCAGAAGCTGGCCACGTAAAACCCGCTCACCAGATGCGATACCAGCCAGAACATCAGGCCGTTGATGATGAAAATGAACAGGCCCAGCGTCAGCAAGGTCGCCGGCAAGGTCAGCAGCAGCAGGATCGGACGGATCAGGGTGTTGACGAAGCCCAGCACCAGCGCCGCGATGAGCGCCGCGCCGAAGCTGGCGAACTGCACCGAATGCATCAGATATGGCACCGCCAGCAAGGCCAGGGTATTGATCAGCCAGGTAATCAGTAAGCGCATCGTGTGTTCCTCTTGGAATTGCAGGACTTGCGCACCGGCGCTTGCCGGTGCGCAGCCGGCGGTTAGTAGCGGTAATGTTCCGGCTTGTAAGGACCGGTTTGCTTGACGCCGATGTAAGCAGCCTGCTCTTCGGTCAAGACCGACAGCTGCGCATTCAGTTTTTTCAGCTGCAGGCGCGCGACTTTTTCATCCAGGTGTTTTGGCAAGGTGTATACGCCGACCGGATAGGCCTTGGTGTTCACGAACAATTCAATCTGGGCGATAGTCTGGTTAGCGAACGACGAGCTCATCACGTACGACGGGTGGCCGGTGCCGCAGCCCAGGTTCACCAGGCGGCCCTCGGCCAGCAAGATGATGCGCTTGCCGTCCGGGAAAATGATGTGGTCGACTTGCGGCTTGATGTTTTCCCAGGTGTATTGCTTCAGCGCGGCGACTTCGATTTCATTGTCGAAGTGGCCGATGTTGCAGACAATCGCCTGGTCCTTCATCTTTTGCATGTGAGCGTGGGTGATCACATGGTAGTTGCCGGTGCAGGTGACGAAGATGTCGCCGTGCTCGGCCGCGTATTCCATGGTCACGACGCGATAGCCTTCCATCGCTGCCTGCAGGGCGCAGATCGGATCGACTTCCGTCACCCAGACTTGCGCCGACAGGGCGCGCATGGCTTGCGCCGAACCCTTGCCGACGTCGCCGTATCCGGCGATGACGGCGACCTTGCCGGCGATCATGACGTCGGTGGCGCGCTTGATGCCGTCGACCAGCGATTCGCGGCAGCCGTACAGGTTGTCGAACTTGGACTTGGTGACCGAATCGTTGACGTTAATCGCCGGGAAGGCCAGCTTGCCTTCCTTGTGCATCTGGTACAGGCGGTGCACGCCGGTTGTGGTTTCTTCCGTCACGCCCTTGATCTGGGCCAGGCGCGTCGAATACCAGTCTGGCGCCGTCGCCAGCTTTTTCTTGATCGCGTTGAACAGGCAGATTTCTTCTTCGGAGCCTGGATTGTTCAAGACCGAAATGTCTTTTTCCGCACGAGTGCCGAGGTGCAGCAACAGCGTTGCGTCGCCGCCGTCATCCAGGATCATGTTGGCTTGCTGTTCACCCGGCCATTCGAAGATGCGGTGCGTGAAATCCCAGTAGTCGTCCAGCGATTCGCCCTTGAAGGCGAACACAGGCGTGCCGGCGGCGGCAATCGCGGCGGCGGCGTGGTCCTGGGTCGAATAGATATTGCAGGACGCCCAGCGCACCTTGGCGCCCAAGGCTTCCAGGGTCTGGATCAGCACCGCGGTCTGGATCGTCATGTGGATCGAACCGGTGATGCGCGCGCCCTTGAGCGGCTGGGCAGCGGCGAATTCTTCGCGGATCGCCATCAAGCCCGGCATTTCGGTTTCGGCGATCTTGATTTCCTTGTCGCCCCAGGCGGACAAGCTGATATCGGCAACCACGTAATCGTGGTTAGCGGAAGTTGTCGAGGAATGTGTAGTTGCGTTCATGACTGCGGCGTTCATCACGCCCTCCTTTCGTTAGAAAAAAAGTAACGTGAGCGCAGTTGCAAAATGACTGTACCAAGCCTGGCAGACCGTGTCTGTCGCAACGCTCCTTGGATACGAGCCGCCATTTTAAAGCAAACGGCCGGCTTTCGGCTAGCTGAGGCGCTTATTCCGGCTATCCGGCCCGACGAATAAAGCTCAGACCCAGCCCATTTCGTGCAACTCGCTCTTGATATAAGCATAGTAAATCGGCGCCGCCACCAGCCCCGGCAAGCCGAACGCGGCTTCGGTCAGGACCATCACCAGCAGCAGCTCCCAGCTGCGCGCATTGATCTGCGATCCGACTATGCGCGCGTTCAGGAAATATTCCAGCTTGTGGATCACGACCAGGAACACCAGCGCCGCCGCCGCCACATAGATAGACACCGACAACGCAACCAGCACGATCAGCGTATTCGAAATCAGGTTGCCGATCACCGGCAGCAAACCCGCCAGGAACGTGACGACGATCATGGTCTTGGTCAACGGCAGGTGGATGCCGCCAAGCCGCAGCACCACCAGCAGGAAAATCGCCGTCAGCGCCGTGTTCAGCAGGGAAATCTTGACCTGGGCGAACACCACGCGGTGAAACGCATCGGCCAGCAGCTGCGCCCGTCCCAGCAGTTCGGCGGCCAGCGGCTGCAGCAGCGGCATCGGATGCGCGGCATTCAGGGCCACCATGGCGCCCAGCACCATGCCGACCAGCACATGGACAAATACCTGCACCGCTTCCTTGCCGGCCAGCTGCACCTCGCCGCGATGCGATTGCAGCCAATCGCTGATGATGTCGCGGATGTCGTCGATATCGTCCGGCAGGTACTGCTGCAGCCAGGCCGGCAGCTGGGTGCGGGCCTGGTCCACCACCACCATCAGCTTCCCTTGCAGCACCTGGATGCGATCCGGGCCGCCGTGGAAAAAAGCCGCCAGGCCGACAATCGCCAGCGTCAGCGCGCCGATGATGATCGCCGACAGGAACACTACCGAAATCAGGTGTGCGCGCTGGCTGGTCAGGCGGCGCTGCACCAGCGGCGTCAGCGTGCGCACCAGCTCGTACACCAGCAGGCCGGCCAGCAGCGCCGTCAGCATATGCAAGGTCATCACCAGGAACAACGCCGTCAGCGCCACCAGCCAGGCAGCCAGGCGGAAACGCGGCAAGGTGGTCACGACGGGACGCAGAGAGGGATGATCGGCGGATGAATCGGAAACGGATTGGGGGGCAGAGGCCATGGCGGACTTGTTTCGTTTATCGTAGTCACTGAGGTGGTCAGTGTAGCAAGTCGCTACCAACGTGCAAAGCACGATTCTGGCATCGCCGATGTCTGGCATGGCGGTGGAATGGAACATCCATCCCCGCCATGCCGGCAGGCGGCAATTACAGGGCGGCGGCTTTCAAGGCAGCTGCCTTGTCGGTACGTTCCCATGTGAATTCCGGCTCTTCGCGGCCGAAATGGCCGTAGGCTGCGGTCTTCTGGTAGATAGGACGCAACAGGTCCAGCATCTGCACGATGCCTTTAGGGCGCAGGTCAAAATGCTCCAGCACCAGCTGCGCCAGTTTTTCGTCGCTGATCTTGCCGGTACCGAAGGTGGTCACCATCACCGAGGTCGGTTTGGCGATGCCGATGGCGTACGACACCTGGATCTGGCAGCGGGTCGCCAGTCCGGCGGCCACGATGTTCTTGGCAACATAACGGCCGGCATAGGCTGCCGAGCGGTCGACCTTGGACGGGTCCTTGCCGGAGAATGCGCCACCGCCGTGGGGCGCGGCGCCGCCGTAGGTATCGACAATGATCTTGCGTCCGGTCAGGCCGCAATCGCCTTGCGGACCGCCGATGACAAAACGGCCGGTCGGGTTGATCAGGTAGCGGGTGTTTTGCAGCCATTCCTTCGGCACCACCGGCTTGATGATTTCTTCGATCGCCGCTTCTTCGATCGCCTTGTGCAGCATCTCGGGCGCGTGCTGGGTCGACAGCACCACGGTGTCGATCGCCACCGGCACGCCATCGACGTATTTCAGCGTGACTTGCGACTTGGCGTCCGGACGCAGCCAAGGCAGGCGGCCGTCCTTGCGCAGCTGGGACTGGCGCTCGACGATGCGGTGCGCGTAATAGATTGCGGCCGGCATCAGTTCCGGCGTTTCATCGCAGGCATAACCGAACATCAGGCCCTGGTCGCCGGCGCCCTGGTCGAGATCGATGCCCTTGCCTTCATCCACGCCCTGAGCGATATCCGGCGATTGCTTGTCGTAGCCGACCAGCACCGAGCAACTCTTGTAGTCGATGCCGTAGTCGGCGTTATCGTAGCCGATACGCTTGATGGTTTCGCGCGCGACGGCGATGTAATCGACGTTGGCAAAAGTGGTGACTTCACCCGCCAGCACGACCAGGCCGGTATTGCACAGGGTTTCGGCGGCGACCCGGGCTTGCGGGTCTTGGGTAAAGATGGCGTCGAGAATCGCGTCAGAGATCTGGTCCGCGACTTTGTCGGGATGACCCTCGGAAACGGATTCGGAAGTGAAAAGGTATTCATGTGCCATGACAGGCTCCTGCAAAAAACAGTGGTGACCATGTCGCAGTCAAACCTGTTGAGCCTGCGACGCTTTAGCGAAATTTGTATGCCGCCTCGCAAGTTGTCTATTAACTCGGCGGATAATGCTGATTACTATATATTAAGATGATTCTGGCAAGCAACCTGCGCGCTTTCCAAAAACACCTTGCAACGATATTCGGTTTTCAAACTATTGTGCTATTTTACGCCTCTTGAAAAAAATCGGCAAAATCCACCCTCTTTTAGCTCTTGATGAGCTCCGCCAATGCTTGTAACACTCTTCCGCCTGCTGTCGACGCTCCCCTTATTTTTCTTGCATGCAATAGGGACGCTGGGTGGCTGGCTCGTATACTTAGCCTCGGCTTCGTACCGCAGCAAATTGAAGGACAACCTGTTCCGGGCCGGTTATCAAGCGGCTTTGCCGCAAGCGATCAGCGAATCCGGCAAGAGCATGTTCGAGCTGCCGTTCATCTGGTGCGCCGCGCCGCAACGGGTGCTGCGCACCGCCAGCATCGAGAACTGGGAACTGGCGCAAGCAGCGCTCGACGCCAAAACCGGCGTGATCTTCCTGACCCCGCACCTGGGCTGCTTTGAAATCATCGCCCAGGCGATCGCCACCAAGACCCCGCTCACCGCACTGTACCGGCCGCCGCGCAAAGCCGCGCTCAAGCCCTTGATCGAAGGCGCGCGCGGACGGCACAACCTGTTGCTGGCGCCGGCCAACCTGGCGGGCGTACGCACGCTGTTCAAGGCGCTCAAGAAGGGCCAGGCGATCGGCCTGTTGCCGGACCAGGTACCGCAAAACGGCGAAGGCATTTGGGCCGACTTTTTCGGCCGGCCAGCCTACACCATGACCTTGCCGGCCAAGCTGCAGCAGATGAGCGGCGCGCCTATCATCTTGTCTTATGCCGAGCGTTTGCCGCTCGGGCGCGGTTACGTGATCCGCTTCGTGCCTTTCGATGAAACGCCTGGTCATACACCCGAGCAGCGCACGCTGGCCATCAACCTGGCCATGGAGAAACTGATCGCGCGCTGCCCGGCGCAGTACATCTGGAGCTACAACCGCTACAAGACGCCGCCTGGAGTCGAGGCGCCGCCGGCATCGGCGGCGCAGGAGCCGCAAGCATGAGGGCCCTGCTCGGCTTGCTGTGGCTGGCGCATTTCCTGCCGCTATGGATCCTGGGTCCGGTCGGCGAAGCTCTCGGCTCGCTGCTGTTCATCATCATGAAACCGCGGCGGCATATCACGCTGACCAATCTCCGGCTGTGTTTTCCGGACATGACGGAAGCCGAGCGCGTGGTGCTGGCGCGCCGGCACTTCCAGGCTTACTCGCGCAGCGTGCTGGAGCGCAGCGTGCTGTGGTGGGCTCCGGAAAGCCGCTTGCGGCGGCTGATCAAGATCGAATCGGACCTGCCGCTCAGCACGCTGCAGGCCGGCCCGACCATCTTGCTGTGTCCGCATTTCGTTTGCCTGGAAATTCCCGGTATCGCCCTGGTGCTCAATTCCTCGCTGTCGATCTGCACCATCTATACGCGCCAGCAAGACGCCGTGACCGACGCCGCGCTGCTGAAAGGCCGCTCGCGTTTCCGCCCGGTCAAGCTGTTTACCCGCGAGCAGGGGGTCAAACCGATCATCCGCGCCATGCGCGAAGGTTTTCCTTTCATCATGTTGCCGGACATGGACTTCGGCTTGAAGGATGCCGAATTCGTGCCGTTTTTCGGCATCCCGACAGCGACGCTGACCGCTACCGCCCGCATCGCCGCCGCCACCAAAGCCAGCGTGGTGCCGATGATCGCAACTTTCCTGCCTGGCTACAAAGGCTGGAAAGTGACCTTTTATCCCGCATGGGAAAACTATCCGGGCGACGACATGACGGAGGCTACCCGCCGCATGAACGCATTCATCGAAGCCCGCATCCAGGAAGCGCCGGCTGAATATTTCTGGGCTCACAAGCGCTTCAAGACACGGCCGCCCGGCGATCCAGATGTTTATTCGCCGCCGGCAAAACCGTAATTCAACAATGCCGGCGCGCCCGCGCCGTTTCCACCATAATGTACGCATGAAACTCAAATTCACGAAAATGCATGGTGCAGGCAATGATTTCGTCGTCATCGACGCGATCCACCAGCATGTCGATTTCACCCCGGCGCAATGGCAGCAGCTGGGCGACCGCCGTTTTGGCGTGGGCGCCGACCAGATGCTGGTGGTGGAAAAATCGCGGGCGGATGGCGTCGATTTCCGCTATCGGATATACAACGCCGACGGCGGCGAGGTTGAACAATGCGGCAACGGCGCCCGTGCCTTCGTCAAGTTTGTCACCGACAAGGGGTTGACCGACAAGCGCGCAATACGGGTTGAAACCATGTCCGGCATCATCGAACCAAAGCTGGAAGACGACGGCCGCATCACGGTAGACATGGGCGCGCCCATCCTTGCGCCTGCTGCGGTGCCGTTTGACGCCAGCAACCTGGACAGCCGCCCGATGGGCGAAGACACCCTGTGGCCGCTGGATGTCCAGGGCAAACAGGTCTGGATCTCGGTGGTTTCCATGGGCAATCCGCATGCGGTGCAAGTGGTCGAGGACAGCGAGGCAGCGCCGGTGCTGGCCGAGGGCCCTCTGATCGAACACCATCCGCGTTTTCCAAATCGCGTCAATGCCGGTTTCTTGCAGGTCGTCGACCGCCATTTTGTCAAACTGCGCGTATTTGAGCGTGGCGCCGGCGAAACGCTGGCTTGCGGCACCGGCGCCTGCGCTGCCGTGGTAGCAGGGGTACGCCGCGGTTTGCTGGATTCGCCTGTCAGGGTACAGACCCACGGCGGCGAATTATCGATTGCCTGGGCCGGCGACGGACAGCCGGTATTGATGACCGGTCCGGCAGTCTCGGTATTCGAGGGTGAAATTGAAATAGGCGGCGCCGGCTGAACCCTTCAGTCAGCGTCAGCTTCTAACTCTGCCGCCGGCAGCGCCGTCTTGAAACGATACAGGCGTTGCCGGTAATTTCCTTCAGGCCCGTTCGGGCCGCAGTCCACATCTTCGAACAAACGCGCGATCCGGCTCAGGGCCTGGCGCTCGTCACCGGTCTGGATCTGGATCAGGCGCCGTTTGCTGCGCGCGTACAGGGTGCGGATGTCGACCACCAGGCAGTGGCCGCAGTCGGCCTGGTTCAGGTCCAGCAACAGGGCTTCCGGCCGGCTCAGGCCGAACAAGGTGGCCAATTCGATGCGCGCCGCCAGGAACGGATACGCCTTGACCTGTTCTCGCGTCAGCTGCTGCCTGGCGGCCTCGGCCCATGGCGCCGACTGCGCGCCGTCGGCTATCTTGTCCAATAAATCGGCTGCCTCGCGGCTGCCCTGGGCGGCCGCCTTTTGCAGCCAATACACCGCACGCACGTCGTTGGCCAGCTGCTCGCGGCGATTGCGCCAGGCGCTCAACCCGCACTCCAGCTGCGCCGCGCAATGCCCCATTTCAGCAGCATGCTCCAGGTGACGCTGCATATCCACCAGATTGCGCTGGGAAAACTCGGACTTCAGGTAAATCCGCGACAAGGCATACCAGGCATCAGCCAAGCCAGCCTCGCCGGCCAGCGTCAGCCAGCGGATTGCTTTTTTGTAATTGGCGGAACCGCTCCCCACCAGCAAACGCTGGCCATCGCTGTTCATGCGGGCATACCACAGGCCCAGCGCCAGCTGCGCGGCCTTGTCGTCGCCATACGCGGCCAGTTCAAGAAACTGCTGCACTTCGGCCGCATCGAAGGCATCGCTGGTCTGCAGCACCTGGGCGCAGCGCAGCAGCAGGGACAGGTTTTCCTCCCCGAGCTGGCGCGCCAGGGTTTCCGACGGCACATTCAATTGCGCCAGGATTTCAACATACTGCTCCGACAGCGCCCGGGCCAGCGGCAACGCTCTTTCCAGGAAAACCGGCCAATCGGCTTTTTCCCAAGCCAGTTGCGCCAGCGATTGCTGAGCCTGCATCACACCGGCGTCTGCGGCGCGCGCAGTCCACTTCAGGGTCGCATCCTGCTCGGTCTTGTTTTCAGCCGGGATATCGCTGACAAGCACTGCGGGCGACTGCCGGCCGGCTGCGATTGCCGGCGCGCTGTCGGCATGCTGCGCCAGCAGCCACTGAGCCTCGGCAACGCCTGCGTTGGCGGCGGTTTCCAATACCTTGATCACCTTGGCGCGCAGTCCCGGCAGCACCTGCTCGCCACCAAGCTGATTGTTGCCGGTCAATACCAGTTGCGCCAGCACCAGGCCCGCTTGCATCACGCCGGCATCAAAAGCCCGTTCATACCAGACGCAGATAGCCAAGGGATCAGCAGCGGCACGAGCCACTTCCAGCGGGATGTGGCTGCCGATCAGCATCCAGGCTTCGGATTCCTGTTGTTGCGCGGCGCGATCCAGCCAATGCAGCGCGGTCGAGAAGCTTTGCGGCAAGCCATTGCCGCCGAACAGATAACGGGTACCTAAAGCCAGCTGTGCCGCGCCTTGCCCAGCGCGAGCGGCGCGGATAATCGCTAGGTCCTCACGTTTAGCCATAAAGTATTCATTACAAAAACCTAAATTATGCTCGATAAATCAATTAAGTTTTATTTTTGGCCGTTTTTTACAATCTACGCGTCTTTTACGCTACATAGATTTACAAATCAACCATATCCGACTGCGGGCGGCAATGGAAGCCTTGGCTCAGGAGTCTTTCGGGAAAACGGGCATGAAAAACACACAGCAGTTGTAAAAATACAACGAATTTCATTATTAACACTAGTTTCCACAAAATAACAAATAGTCAGCTGACAAAATGGCATTCTTTTATGTCAACTCCATTTAGTGTTCGCGGCTCCGGCAAAAAGCTCAGCTGCCGATTATCAAATCAAGGACGTTAAATGAAAAAATCACTCATCGCATTGGCCGCACTCGGCACAATCGCCAGCGCCGCACAAGCGCAAAGCTCGGTCACCATCTACGGCACCGTAGATACCGGCATTACTTTCTCGAACCACAACGCAAGAACCGGCACTGCCAGCAACGGCAACAAGTTCGGCGTTGACTCGGGCAACATCGACACTTCGCGCCTCGGCTTCAAGGGCACCGAAGACCTGGGCGGCGGCCTGAAAGCCTTGTTCCAACTGGAAGCCGGTTTCAAGAACGATACCGGTGCATTTGACGGCCAAGGTTTTGCGCGTAAATCGGTGGTTGGCCTAGCAGGCACCTTCGGTACAGTTACGCTGGGTCGCCAGTCCGACATCCTGGACGATGCTGGCCATGCATTCACGTCTGTTAAAGACTTCGGCAATTTCGTCGGCAGCCCGCACGCCCTGGATCGCCTTGAAGGCATCCGCACCCAGAATTCGATCCGCTACGACAGCATGAACCTGAGCGGCTTCACCGGCAGCCTGATTTATGGCTTTGGCGAAACAGCTGGCCATACGACTGCAGGCCAATCCTTCGGCGCTGGCGGCACTTACGCTAACGGCCCGCTGGGACTGTATGCTGGTTACTACCAATCGAAGTTTGGCGCGACTCCTAGCGACACGCTGATTTCCAGCATCACCGCCTTGACTGGCCTGACTCCAGCCCAGCTGGCTGCCGCCAATCTTGACGGCACTACAGTTAACAAGACATTCAGCCTGGGCGCCAGCTACCAAGCCGGTCCAGCACGCCTGTACGGCAACTGGTCGCGCGTCAACGTGCCTGACCTGCTCAAGCAAAATATCTTCGAACTGGGCGCAGACTATGCCGTGACAGCACCGATGCACCTGCTGGCAGCTGTTCAGCACACCAAAACATCGATCGACGGCAGCCAAGGCTCCAAGCCATCGGCAACCCAGTTCAACCTGGGCCTGGACTACTACCTGTCCAAGCGTACCGACCTGTATACCCTGGCTTCGTACGCCAAGGGCCGCAATGGCGCGCTGGTTGGCAACATTTCCGCTCCGGCTGTTCAGGGCGACAATGGCAACAGCAGCCAGACCGCGATTGCTGTAGGCATCCGCCACAAGTTCTAATGAACTTGGACTTCATTGTCGCTTGACAATAAAGTCGACTGTATCAAGGGGGCGCGTGCCCCCTCTCATCCCGGTTCGACGCATCAGCCGTCGCGGCCGGGAAGAGGGTTTACCCTCAAATAGCCCGAGATTATTTAGAAATAGAGGATTTTGACGCACATTGTCGCCAAAACCTGGTTTAAACAAATTGAAAACAGCAATTCTTACCTGCTCTGATGCCTGGTGCATCTTTAGCATGCCAGATAGCAAATAACACCCCTCCGCTTTTTGCCTCCCCAGCAAGCCGTTTGGAAAAGCACAGCCAGCCCAGAGCGCAGGCTTGCGCCGCCTCGTGTCACAAAAATACAACAGAATTAACAATCTTCTCCAATTTCGACCAATTTATAGCATCACAGGAAACCAAACCGCCAGCATAGCCAGCGAGACACCTTAATGTTCATCCATCCGGCAAGATGTACGGATCCTTAAGACAGTTTTCTAAATAAAGGACGTCAAATGAAGAAATCACTAATCGCACTGGCCGTACTCGGCGCAATCGCAGGTGCAGCACAAGCTCAAAGCTCCGTCACTATCTACGGTATCGTTGACACTGGCATCGTTTACACAAGCAAGGCTCTGACATCGACTGGCGGCACAGGCAGCAAATTCAGCGTTAACTCCGGCGTTATCCAAGGTTCGCGTCTGGGTTTCAAAGGCGTTGAAGATCTGGGCGGCGGTCTGAAGGCTCTGTTCCAACTGGAAGCTGGTTTCAACAACGACACTGGCGGCCTGCAAGGCGACAAGGGCACATCTACCCTGTTCCGTCGTAAATCGGTAGTCGGCCTGGGCGGCAACTTCGGTTCCGTTCTGCTGGGTCGTCAAACTGACATCCTGGACGACGTCAGCCAATGGACTTCGGTTCAAGACTTCGGTGGTGTAACTGGTTCCGTCGGTCACAACCTGGACCGTTTGGAAGGTACACGTACCAACAATTCGATCCGCTACAACACTCCAGACCTGTCTGGCTTCACTGGTAGCCTGATCTATGGCTTCGGCGAAACAGCTGGCCAAACTTCGGCTGGCCAATCGTTCGGCGCTGGCGGTCAGTACGCTAACGGCCCACTGGGTCTGTTTGCTGCTTACTACCAATCGAAACTGGGCACAACATCCAGCGACACTTCGCTGATCAACGGTTCGCAAGTAGCTGGCTTCTCCGGCAAATCCGGCGACACAGCTCTGAAGACATTCAGCATCGGTGCTAGCTACCAAGCTGGTCCTGCACGTCTGTATGGTAACTGGTCGCGCGTCAAGCAGCCTCTGGCTACAAGCTCGACTAGCATCGGCGCACCTGTAACTGGCGCGTTCTCGGTTGGCAGCTTCAACAACAGCAAGGCTGACATCTTCGAACTGGGCGTGAACTACGCTGTTACTGCTCCTCTGCACCTGTTGGCTAGCGTTCAATACAACAAGCTGACATTTGTTGACGACGGCTCCGCTAAGGGCAAGCTGACCCAAATCAACCTGGGTACAGACTACTTCCTGTCGAAGCGTACTGATCTGTATGCATTCGTTTCGAACCTGCGCGCCAAGGATGCTATCAATCCAGGCGTGTACGGCGACAGCCTCGGCAACACTGGCAACCAAACAGCAGTTGCTGTTGGTATCCGCCACAAGTTCTAATTTAAGCTGGCCGAACCCGCAGCAGCAAGCGGGCAAGGTTGCTTGACTAGAGATGTAAAAGGCCCACATGGCTTGCCATGTGGGCCTTTTTTATTGCCTTGCCGGTCCGGGCCCCAGGTTGTCATGCACCGGCATAGCGGTGTACCCTTGGTCATTCTCTTTTTTCATCACAGATACACACATGAGCTTTCAACCTGATCCCGATACTGTCGCCCAATATCTGATCGACTCTCCCCATTTTTTTGAAGAACATGCCGAACTGCTGGCCAAGATCCGCCTCAGCAGCCCGCTGCTAGGCCGCGCCGTGTCGCTGCAAGAGCGGCAAATGGAAGTGTTGCGCGAGAAAATCAAGGTACAGGATCTGCGCCTGGCCGACATGATGCGCAATGCCCAGGAAAACGATGCAAGCTCGCACAAACTGCAGGCCTGGACCCGCAGCTTGCTGCTGGCTCGCAACGACGTCGATTTGCCGCACACGCTGGTCGACGGCCTGCGCACCGGTTTTGCGGTGCCGCAAGCCACCCTGCGCCTGTGGGGTGTGGCAGAAGATTATTCTCATACATGGTTTGCGGCAGAAGTATCCGAAGACGCCAAGATTTTCGCGAATGGCTTGAGCTTGCCGTTTTGCGGCAGCAACAACGATTTCGAAGCAGCCTCCTGGCTAGAGCACGATATCCAGTCCGTCGCCATGCTGCCGCTGCGCAGCAGCGCCGCCGCCTCGGCAACCTTTGGCCTGCTGGTGCTAGGTTCGCCCGATCCGCAACGCTTCAGCGCCGACATGGCGACCGATTTCCTGCAGCAAATTGGCGAAACCGCAAGCGCAGCACTGGCCTGCCTGCTCGCATAACTACGATCGTGAGCGCCGGCGCCAACCAGTCATATCTCAGCGGCTACCTGGATAGCCTGGCCGGCCAGCGCCAGCTGTCGGCGCATACCATCAGCAACTACCGCCGCGACCTGAAAGAGCTGGCAAGCCTGACCCAAGCCTTGGGAGAGAACTGGGAGTTCACCGCCGTCACCCATTTCCACATCCGTAAATTTGCCGCGCAATTGCATTCCCGCGGTTTGAATCCCAGTTCTATCGCACGTAAACTTTCGGCCTGGCGCGGATTTTTCGAATGGCTGGCGGAGCAGACCACGCTCGCCAGCAATCCTGTCGAAGGCGTCAAAGCTCCCAAGCGCGCCAAACCGCTGCCGAAAGCGATGGCCGCGGATGACGCGATACACCTGGTCGCTAGCGGCAACCCGCTGGCCGATGCCGGCTCCAGCATGGCGCTATGCAACCAGGCGATGTTTGAATTGTTGTATTCCAGCGGCCTGCGAGTCTCGGAACTGGCAGGGCTGGACCTGCGTTACAGCCGCCAGGCAGACCATGAATCGGCCGGCTGGATCGACCTCGACGCCGCCGAAGTGACGGTCACCGGCAAAGGCGGCAAGAAACGCAGCGTGCCGGTAGGAAAACCGGCAATACAAGCCATTGCAGCCTGGCTGCCGCAACGCGCGGCCTTGCTCAAGAGCGGCCAGGGTGAACATGCGGCAGCCTTGTTCCTGACCGAACGCGGCACCCGTGTCTCGCCGCGCGTGGTCCAGCTACGCTTGAAACACCATGCGCAATCGCTTGGCATCACCAGCAACGTCCATCCCCACGTGCTGCGCCATTCGTTCGCCTCGCACATGCTGCAGGGTTCGGGCGATTTACGCGCGGTGCAGGAACTGCTGGGCCATGCATCGATTGCCGCCACCCAGGTTTATACCTCGCTGGATTTCCAGCGCCTGGCGCAGGTATATGACGCCGCTCATCCACGGGCAAAAAAAATCACCGAGAAATAAGCCACAGGCAAGCCACGAACCATAGTCATCTGGAACATAAGCCACATCAAATATGCAACTGAATTGCATTTTCAGGCATAATTGAAACCTCAGCTACCTACATTGCCATATGAACCCAGGTCCAAAATCCAAATCTGCCGCGACCGCTGCCGCCGGCAGTTCTCGTCCGCACACGGCAGCATTGGCCGAGGCGCAGTTGCGCGAAGCCGCGTTGCGCATCACCCCTGCCCGCATCAAGGTACTCGCTACCCTGCTGGAAGCGCGCTGCGCTTTTTCGCATCAAGACATGCAAGACCAGTTTGTCGAGATGGACCGGGTGACCTTGTATCGCGCCCTCGACTGCCTGACAGACGCGGGCCTGGCGCACAAGATTGCCGGCGACGACCGGGTATTCCGCTATAGCGCCGGCGCCGAGCACAGCGAATCCAGCCACGCGGCGCATCACGCCCAGCATCAGCACGGCCATTTCAAATGCACCCGCTGCGCCAAGGTGTTCTGCCTGGACGGCAGCGGCGACGCCGGTTTCCTCGACAGCATATTGGCGCTCGGCGACAGCCACGCCGGCAGCGGCACCACGCCGGCCAAGCTGCGCAAGCAGCTGCAGCAAGCATTACAGGACACGCTGGGTAAAGGTTTCCAAGGTCATGAGATAGAACTGACCATCAAGGGCTGGTGCGCCGACTGCGCACATTAATCTGCCGCAGCAGCTTGCCCGTCCCAGCCCTCCCGGCTTCATATCGTTTTCACTTTTCCGGATCCCACTATGGCACTTATACCAACCACCATCCTGACCGGCTTTCTCGGCGCGGGGAAAACCACTTTGCTCAACCGCATCTTGCAGCAGCAGCACGGCCATAAAATCGCCGTGATTGAAAATGAGTTCGGCCAGGAAAATATCGACAATGAAATCCTGGTGCAAGACAGCACCGAACAAATCGTCGAAATGAACAACGGCTGCATCTGCTGCACGGTGCGCGGCGACCTGATCGTCGCCCTGACCACGCTGGCGCGCCGCCGCGCCGCTGGCGAGCTGGATTTCGACCGGGTGATCATCGAAACCACAGGCATGGCCAATCCAGGACCGGTGGCGCAAACCTTTTTTGTCGACGACGAAGTAGCGATGCACTTCATGCTCGATGCAATCGTCACCGTGGTAGATGCAAAACACGCGATGATGCAGCTCGACCAGCAGGAAGAAGCGCAACGCCAGGTCGGTTTCGCCGACAAGCTGCTGCTCTCCAAGACCGACCTGGTCACACCGGAAGAAGTTGCCGCCCTGACCAGCCGCCTGAAGCGCATCAATCCGCGCGCGCCCGTCATTACCCTTGATCCGCAACATACGCCGATAGAAGAAATCCTGGATATCCGCGGCTTCAACCTCAACGCCAAGCTGGAAATCGATCCTGACTTTTTGGCAACCGAGGAAGCGCACGCCCACGAACATAGCGGCGACGACTGCGACCATCCGTCCCACCAGCATGAAGGACATGCCCACCACCATGACCACCACCACGCGCATCACGACGATGAAATCGCCGCTTTTGTTTTCAAAAGTGAAAGGCCTTTCGATACCGCGCGCCTGGACGAATTCCTGGGCGGCCTGGTGCAGGTCTACGGACCGCGCATGTTGCGCTACAAAGGCGTATTGTTGATGGATGGCGCTGACCGCAAGGTCGTGTTTCAAGGAGTGCATCAGATCATGGGCAGCGATGTCGGCGGCAAATGGGACGCAAATGAGACACGCGGCAGCAAAATGGTCTTCATTGGCAAGAATCTGCCGAAAGACATCTTTATTCGCGGTTTGGAGCAATGTTTGGTATAAACTATGGCAGTTTTGCGCTGGGAAATCACTGGATAGCGGGCCAATCACACCATTGCTTGGCCGCTGATTTAAGGGAGAGGACCATGAACCTGACCGTTAAAAAGACCGTTGCCAAGAAAGCACCGGCCTCGCTAGGCAAATCGACGCCAAAAGCCCGGCAGGCTGCTGCTCCCGCCAGCAGTACGGTCAAGAGCACAGTGAAAAGCACTGCAAAAATCGCAGCCGGCAGCGCAAAGGTAGCTGAAAAGACGGCAAAACTCTCCGCCAAGGTGCCGCGGAAGACCGAACCTCCCGTTGCCACCGCAAGCAAGGCTGTTCCCAAAGTTGCCAAACCCAGTCCCAAACCTGTTGTAAAATCCCTAGCCAAGAAAACGGCGATTGCCAAGTCGGCCACCATATCCGCTCCGGCGGCAGACAAGGCAGCGCGCAATACCCAGGCCAGTAGTTCTGTAACAAAGAAACTGAATTCCCCAACGGCCAGATCCGGCGCCAGCAGCACCAGCAACAAGCCCGCAAGTGCCGGATTAACGGATAAAATTGAAAAAAACGTCGTATCGAAAGCAAGCGAAGTGGCTACTAAAACAACCAAACCAACATCTGATTCCATTCTGTTGACCGAAGAGCAAATCCTCAAGATGAGCGAAAAGGACTACATGAATGAAGCGCAACTGGCTTTCTTCAAGGCGCGTTTGCAGCAGCTAGAAATCGATCTGCTCAAGAACGCCGGAGAAACCACGGAACACTTGCGCGAAACCGTCCTGGTGCCCGATCCTGCAGACCGCGCCACCATCGAAGAAGAACATGCGCTGGAACTGCGTACCCGTGACCGTGAGCGCAAGCTGCTGAAGAAAGTGCAGCAATCGATCGCATCGATCGACGCCGGCGAATACGGCTGGTGCGAAGAAACCGGCGAACCGATCGGCATTCCGCGTTTGCTGGCGCGCCCGACCGCAACCCTGTCGCTGGAAGCGCAACAACGCCGCGAACTGAAACAAAAGCTTTACGGCGATTGATTCCTGGAGCGGTCCGGCTGCGGGAAAACACCAGCCAGAGCAACGGCCTTGTTTCCCCTGCCTGACCGCTGTCGCCTTTCCTGCCGTCGTGCCCCGCTTATCCAGATTCCTTGATGTCAGCCCAAGCCCTCCGTCCGAGACGCCTCCAGCACGCCGCCCCGGCGCCAGTGCTGGCGCTTGTGCTGATATGCACGATCCTGTTCTCGCAATGGTTGGGGCTGACGCATAGCATTGTCCATGCGGCCTGGGAAAACAAACAGTCGACCAGCCTGACGCACATCACGTCGGTGATTGAACGCGTCATCGAAGGCGGCGGCAAAGCGCATCACTCTTGCGCTGCGTTCGACGACGCCACCCTGGCGGCGACGATCTACTCGGTACCCCTGAACCTGCCACCCCTGCCCGGCAAACACCTGCTGGCCTTGTGGCAGGCATTTGCGTCCTGGGATGTCCCGTTCACCTGCCACTTTTCACCACGCGCACCACCTCGTTCCTGACAGGACTTAGCCAACCGCTTCGCTTATCCCGAAGCATCAAACCATTTATCGCCGTCGCCCGGATGCCGGACCATGCGTGATCGATCGCGTTCTGACGCGCATATTCCGCATCGATCCGGAAGCCGACGGCCATCACCTGTCTAGGAATCATCATGCTTGCCCAACGTACGCTGTTATCCAGCGCGGTCCTGTCCGCGCTGGCCGTTCTATCGTCTGCCGCATCGGCCCAGGCCGTCACTGCCGAACAGGCCAAGACCTTGCCGCCCATCGTAGTCAGCGCCAGCCCGCTCAATGCCAATGTCGACACCCAGATCCTGGCGCCGGCCAAGGTATTGTTCGGCGAAGAATTGCGCAACAAGACCGGCGCCTCGCTAGGCGACACCTTGTCGCAGGAGCTCGGCGTGTCGGCATCCGGCTTCGGCGCCGGCGCCTCCCGTCCGATCATCCGCGGCATGGAAGGTCCGCGCGTCAAGATCCTGCAGAACGGCATGTCGGTGGCCGATGTCTCCAGCCTGTCCAACGACCACGCGGTCGCTACCGAAGCCGCGATTGCGCGCCAGATTGAAATCCTGCGCGGCCCGGCCGCGCTGCTGTATGGTTCCGGCGCCATCGGCGGCCTGGTCAACGTCGTCAACGACCGCATCCCTACCGAACTGCAAAAAGGAATCAGCGGCGAGGCTGAAGCCCGCTATGGCAGCGGCGACAACAGCAGGAGCACGTCCCTGGTGCTGGACGGCTCCGCCGGACCGATAGGCATGCACCTGGACGGCAACTGGCGCGACACCGGCAACTACAAGATCCCGGAACAGGCCCGCCGCAACGACCCCGCTTCCGCATCGGGCCGCCTGCCGAATTCCTTCACCCACGAAACCGGGGTCGGCGCCGGCGCGTCCTATATCGCGTCCTGGGGCTATATCGGCGCCTCGATAGCAACCCTGGACGACCACTACGGCATTCCCACCGCGGAAAAATCGTTTATCGATTTGCATCAAACCCGTTACGACATTGCCGGCCAGGTCGACAACCCGCTGGCCGGCTTCGAAAAGCTGACGTTCAAGCTCGGACACACCGACTACACCCACACCGAGAAACAGGAAAACGGCACGCCGAATACAATCTTCTCCAACAAGTCGACCGAGAGCCGATGGGAGCTCGCGCACAAGCCGTGGGCCGGCTGGCACGGCACTTTCGGCATGCAGACCGAAGACACGCGCTTCTCAGCCCTGGCGGCCGAGAGCGGCTTGCCGGATACCGTGCCGCGCACCAAATCGACTTCGGTCGCGGCATTCCTGGTGGAAGAACGCAACTTCGGCCCGGTGCTGGCCAGCGCCGGCTTGCGCCTTGAATCGGTGAAGCGCCGCCCTGATGCGGAATCCGGTTTCGCCGACCGCAAATTCAACCTGGCGTCGTACTCGGTCGGCGCCCTGTGGAGCTTCCTGCCAGGGTATGGTTTCGGCCCCACGGTGTCGATCGCGCAACGGGCGCCCGCCGCCGAGGAATTGTATTCACACGGTCCGCACGAATCCACCGCCACCTTCGACATCGGCGATCCGACCTTGAAAAAGGAGACTTCGCGCAATATCGAACTGACCTTGCAAAAAACCAGCGGACTGATCCGCTGGAAAGCCAACCTGTTCCAGAACCATGTCAGCAACTATGTGTTTGGCCGCAACGCCGGCACGGTTGACGACAGCGGCGCGCCGGATCCGGCCGGCGAGTTCACCGAGCGTTTCTGGTCGCAGGCGGACGCCACCATCCGCGGCGCCGAGGCGGAACTCAGCTACAACCTGCGCGGCGAAGGTTTTTCGATACGCGGCTTCGCCGATACTTCGCGCGGCAGGCTGGACAACATGGGCAACCTGCCGTTGCAGCCGGCCAGCCGCTATGGCGTTGATCTCGGCTATGCAGAGGGCGCGTGGCGCAGCGGCCTCACCGTCCTGCGCGCGCAACAGCAGGACCGGCTGGCGACCTTTGAGAACAGCGTGACGCCGGGCTACACCAAGATCGACGCCAACCTTTCTTATACCCAGCAAGTCGGCTCCCTGAAGCTCACCTGGTTTGCCCTGGCGAAAAACCTGCTGAACCAGGATATCCGCCTGGCGACCTCGGTACTGAAAGATGTCGCGCCACAGCCAGGACGCAGCTTCATCGTTGGCGTACGCACCAAGTTCTAGACAGGGGAAAAACGGGATTGCGAGGCCGGCGAAACCTCAGGCAGCAAGCTGTCGCGCAATCCCGGTTGTTGCCGGAAACCGTATGTAGAATGATCGTTCTCATCATTGGATATTCAAAAAACATAACATATTTATGTCGCAACTTAGGGGCTCCAGACATACTTCCTGAGTTGCTTTGTGTTACCTTTAGCGGTATCGATTGATCGTGCTTTTTTAGCGTAATAATGAGCAAAAGCGGGAGCAGTCTCAAAACAAAAATGTAGCCATGAACATAGCGGGCGCCATGGCAAATGCGATGATAAAAATGCAATGCGCGGAATCGGTGCCGGAACGGGCCCGCACCACTCCGGTACAGACAAAATCGCAGCTTTGATAGCAACTTACTTTCGGGATTAACACGTGGGGATTTTCTCGCTCTTCGGCAAAAATAATCGTCCAAACGGCGCACCGCCGGCGGATGACAAGGTACCAGCCGCAGCAGACAATCAAGCGCCGGTTCTGTTTGGTGAAAACCACGAACGGACAAGCAACTCGACCACGCTGCGCGATGGCGCCGCACGCAGCACCACGACCATGAAGATCGATGCGATCGAATCGGAAATGTCGTCCGAGTTCGTCCATCTGCCGTCCTCTCCCAAGCCGGCCGGCCCTGACAGCGTGGCGCCGCTCACGCTTACCCAAGGCAACACCACCCAGCTGACGCTGCCCGTGATGAGCAGGACCACCGAGTACCTGGATGACCAGTCGCGCAGCGGCAGCATCGAAGTATCGGTGTCAGATACCCCGGAAGTGATTGAAGAGGCGGCAGTGCTGTTCGCCAGCGACCAGAATGACATCGCCGAAGCGCTGCTGTTAAACGCTATCGCCGAAAACAATCTCGGCTCATCCACCCACATCGTCTGGTGGATGCTGCTGGACCTGTACCAGATCACCGGCAAGCAGCAGGAATTCGACAATCTGTCGGTCGACTTCGCCAACAAGTTTGAAACCTCGCCGCCAACCTGGATCGATATCATGACCCTCGATCCGCAAGCCAAGCCCCAGGAAAAAACAGGCGCGCCGCCAGCCGTGGCCTTCTCCGGCAAACTCGACGCCAACATCGGCAAGCAGCTGGAGCGCGCGCAAAAACTGAGCGCCACGCATCCTGCCGTGCGCCTCGAATTTACCCGGGTCAGCTCAGTCGACCCGATCGGTTGCGGCCTGCTGCTGCGCATGCTGAAAAAACTGCAGAAATCCGGGCTGGACCTGATCCTGGTCGGCGCCGACGAACTGGCCGACAAGATCCGCGAGATCCTGCTGGTCGGACGGCGCGATGAAACCGCCGCGCCCTGGCTGCTGCTGCTGGAAATCCTGCATCTGCTCAACCTGGAACAGGCTTACGAAGACGCCAGCATAGATTATTCGATCACGTTCGAAGTTTCGCCGCCGCCGTTTGTCGCCCCCCACACCAAGATCATCACGGCAGCCGAAGACAATACCCAGGGCGCAAGCCTCAACGGCAACAACAGCTTGCTCATGCCGGTGCTGATCGAAGGCCGGACCGAAGAATTGCTGACCAAGATCCAGACCCACGCCATCGCCCACAGTCCTGCCATCATCGATTGCTCGCGCCTGGCCAGGGTCGACTTCAGCGCCGCCGGTGAACTGCTCAACGGGCTGTCATTACTCACCAGCAATGGCAACGCAATCGAATTTCACAGCGTCAACCACCTGGTGACCGCCCTGTTCAAGGTGGTCGGCATACAGGAAATCGTTCGCGTGATACCGCGCAAAAATTGAGCTTTTAACAAAACCCATCCTCTGCTGTCATAAAAACAACGCTAAATCCACGTAATTCAGCGCTTGTAATCAGACCGGCCGTCCCCATTTTTTTGGGACAGTATCGATTTGTCATTCGATAGCGAATCACATGCAGTCTCGGCGCCTTGCGCCCTGCATGCGCGGCCAGGCTATCCCGGGCCGCATTTTCTGAGGCTAGCAAAATGGAACAATTTCACGGCACCACCATCCTTTCGGTACGGCGCGGCAACAGCGTTGCGTTAGGCGGCGATGGCCAGGTCACTCTCGGCAATGTCGTCATGAAGGGCACTGCCCGCAAAGTCCGCAAGTTATATCAAGGCAAGGTACTGGTCGGTTTCGCCGGCGGCACCGCGGACGCTTTCACCCTGCTCGACCTGTTCGAAGCAAAACTGGAAAAGCACCAGGGCAACCTGATGCGGGCATCGGTCGACCTGGCCAAGGAGTGGCGCACCGACCGCATGCTGCGCCGGCTGGAAGCGATGCTGCTGACCGCCGACCGCGAAACCACGCTGGTAATCACCGGCAACGGCGATGTGCTGGAACCCACCGACGGCATCGGCGCAATCGGCTCGGGCGGCACTTTTGCCCAGTCGGCCGCCAAGGCGCTGCAGGAAAACACCGAATTGCCGCCAGCCGATATCGTCAAGAAATCGCTGGTGATTGCCGGCGAGCTCTGCATCTACACCAACCAGTCGCACATCATCGAAACTCTCGATTAAGACCCAACATCATGAACATGACTCCCCAAGAAATCGTTTCAGAACTGGACAAACACGTAGTCGGCCAGGATCGCGCCAAGCGCGCTGTGGCGATCGCCTTGCGTAACCGCTGGCGCCGGCAGCAGATCGCGGAACCGCTGCGTCACGAAATCACGCCGAAGAATATCCTGATGATCGGACCTACCGGTGTCGGCAAGACCGAGATCGCGCGGCGCCTGGCCAAACTGGCCGACGCTCCCTTCATCAAGATCGAAGCCACCAAGTTCACCGAAGTGGGCTACGTCGGCCGCGACGTCGACACCATCATCCGCGACCTGATCGACATCGGCATCAAGCAAACCCGCGAAGCTGAAATGCGCAAGGTCCGCACACGTGCGGAAGACGCTGCCGAAGACCGCGTGATCGACATCCTGGTGCCGCCGGCGCGCGATTTCGGCTTTCATCCTGAACAGGATCCAGGCAATGGCGAAAATAGTGGCGACAAGGGCAGCAAGGATGGGAATACCCGCCAGACTTTCCGCAAGCGGCTGCGCGAAGGCGCGCTCGACGACAAGGAAATCGAGATAGAACTGTCGGAAGCCTCGTCTCAGATGGAAATCATGGCGCCGCCGGGCATGGAAGAAATGACCGAGCAGATCAAGTCCATGTTTTCCGGCATCGGCAGCAACCGCAAGAAAAACCGCAAGATCAAGATCAAGGATGCGATGAAAGTCCTGATCGAAGAAGAAGCCGCCAAGCTGGTCAACGAAGATGAACTGAAGCAGAAAGCCATCAGCAACGTTGAGCAGAACGGCATCGTGTTCCTGGACGAGATCGACAAGATCGCTACCCGCTCGCAAAGCAGCGGCGGCGCCGATGTCTCGCGCGCCGGTGTGCAGCGCGATTTGCTGCCGCTGGTGGAAGGCACTACCGTCAACACCAAGTACGGCATGATCAAGACCGACCACATCCTGTTCATCGCTTCCGGTGCGTTCCACCTGGCCAAGCCGTCGGACCTGATCCCGGAACTGCAAGGCCGTTTCCCGATCCGGGTCGAACTCGACTCCTTGTCGATCAGCGATTTCGAAAGGATCATGACCGGCACCGACGCCTGCCTGACCAAGCAATACGAAGCATTGCTGGCTACCGAAGGCGTCAAGCTGGAATTTGCCAAGGAAGGCGTGCAGCGGCTGGCGGAAATCGCTTTCTCGGTCAACGAGAAAACCGAGAATATCGGTGCGCGCCGGCTGTACACGGTGATGGAAAAACTGCTGGAAGAAATCTCGTTTTCGGCGACCAACGCCACCGAGAAAACCATGGTGGTCGATGCGGCTTATGTCGATCAGCGCCTGGGTGCCCTGGTGGTGAACGAAGACTTGTCGCGCTACGTGCTGTAAGCTGCCGCCGGGCCGGTCCCCGACGGCAAACCGCTAGCCGACATGAACGGTAATTTTTATATGCCGCCGGAACGTGCCCGTCATGACTTAAGCAAGTCTAAAACGGGCATGTTTTTTGATCTTCGCTTTTCCTGACTTCGCCCTATTTATCCTGCACCGGCACCGCCGGCTGTTCCGGCGGCAGATCCTGGTTAGGCGCCTGCTGCATCATCTGGGCCGGCGCCGGCACTGGCGCAGCGCCGCCCAGTCCCGACTTGGTGCGCGCATCTTCCGGCAGCATCACACGCTTCAGGACCCCGCCCTCGGACAACAAGACATAGCTTGCGTGCACTTCCTTGACGCTGGTCCCCGGCAACAGCTCCTTGCCCTGCCGAACCGCCTGCGCCGGCTTGCCGTCGGCGCTCAGGATCGCCACGCTTTCACCGTCTTTTTTCGCCGCGACCACACCCAATAACTGGTAATTGCTGGCGACCGTCACCGTGCCGCGGCCGCCGAACAATCCTGCCGCCAGCGAAACATCGACCTGCGCCTGTTCCGCTTGCGGCGGCGCAGTCACCGCGCGCAGCTGCGGCTTGATCAGCTGCATCACCCAGTATGCCGTGCAGGCGCACAGCAGCATGAACAGCAGCAGGCTGAGGAATTCCGGCAGGCGTTTGCTTTGGCGGCCGAGTTTTTTGCTTATTTGGAGTTTCACGCTTTTTCCTAACTTTGTCCTAACGCACCAACTGGTTGATTTCAATAATCGGCATCAGGACCGCCAGCACAATCAGCAGCACCACCACCCCCATCGCCAGGATCAGGGCCGGTTCCAGCAGGCCGGCGATGGTCATCGCGCGCCGCTCCAGGTCCTGTTCCTGGGCGCTGGCGGCGCGCTCCAGCATGGCGGGCAATTCGCCGGTCACTTCGCCAGCCCGGATCATGTGGATCAGCATCGGCGGAAAATGTTTATGCGCAGCCAGCGCGCGCGCCAGGCCCACACCTTCGCGCACACTGGTGGCGGCAGTATCGACCTGCTGCCGCATGGCGACGTTGGACAGCGTATCGCGGCTGGTCTGCAGCGCTTTCAGGATCGGCACGCCGGAGCCGGTAGTAATTGCCAGCGTACTGGCAAAACGGGCCGTATTCAAGCTGCGCTCGAATTTCCCGTACAGCGGCGCATTCAGCAGCCAGGTATGCCAGCGCATCTTGGTCGCCGGGTTTTTCAGCGCCATGCGCCAGCTGTAGAACAGGGCAATCACCACGATCAGGACGATCCAGCCGTAGTTACGGACAAAATCGGAAGTAGCCAGCATCATCACTGTCAGCATCGGCAGTTTCTGCTTGGTGTTGGCGAACACCGACACGATCTGCGGCACCACGTAGGTCAACAGGAAAATCACGATCACGAAGGCCACCACGGTCACGATCGCCGGATAGGTAAACGCCAGCTTCACTTTCTGCACCAGCGAATTGCGGCGCTCGATGTAATCGGCCAGCCGCGACAGCACGCGCGACAGCTGGCCGATCTGTTCGCCGGATGCGACCAGCGCCCGATAGATTTCGGCGAAATCGCGCGGATGGCCGGCCAGCGCGCTGGACAGGGAAGCGCCGCCCATGACGTCGGACCGGATCGATGCGATCAGGTCGCGCTGGTAATTGCGTTCCGACTGCTCCAGCAGCGCCGTCAAAGCCTGCTCCAGCGGCAGGCTGGCTTCCAGCAGGCTGGCCAGCTGGCGCGTAAACAAGGCGATCTCCACCGTCGACAGATGTTCGCCAAAACCGCGCCGTTTCAGGTTGCCGGCAGCGTCCACCTGCTGCGTGATGGCTTCCACCGTCAGCGGCAGCAAACCCTGGGCGCGCAGGTCGGCGCGCGCCATCTTGGCGCTGTCCGCATTCACCACGCCCTTGGCGGTGCTGCCGGCGGTGTCTACCGCTTCGTAACGAAATGCTGGCACTCTGGTCCTCTACTCTTCGCTTGGTCTTCGGTCATTCTTTGGTGACGCGCAACAGCTCGGCCTGGGTCGTGACGCCTTCGCTCAGCCAGCGCTCGCCGTCCTGGCGCATGGTGCGCATGCCATTGCGCTGCGCCACCTGCTGGATCTCGGCTTCCGACGCCCGGTTATGGATCTGCGCCGTGATTTCATCGGTAGTCAGCAACAACTCATAAACGCCGACCCGGCCGTGGTAGCCGGTGTGGCCGCATTGCTCGCAGCCGACCGCATGCCACAGCTCGCCGTCGTGACGGCGGCAATGGATGCACAGCTTGCGCACCAGGCGCTGCGCCACCACTCCCAGCAGGGAAGACGACAGCAGGAAAGGCTCGATCCCCATGTCCAGCAAACGCGTCACCGCGGCGGCGGAATCGTTGGTGTGCAGGGTCGCCAGCACCAGATGGCCGGTCAGCGAAGCCTGTACCGCGATCTGCGCGGTTTCCAGGTCGCGGATTTCGCCGATCATGATGACGTCGGGATCCTGCCGCAGGATAGCCCGCAGAGCCTTGGCGAAAGTCATGTCGATGCGTGCATTGACCTGGGTCTGGCCGACGCCGGCCAGTTCGTACTCGATCGGGTCTTCCACCGTCAGGATATTGGTGCTGCTGGTGTTCAGGCGCGACAGCGCGGCGTACAGGGTGGTGGTCTTGCCCGAGCCGGTCGGTCCGGTGACCAGCACGATGCCGTGCGGCTGCGCGATCAGGCGGTCGAACTGGGGCAAGACTGCCGGGCTCATGCCGAGGTGCTGCAGGTCAAGCCGGCCCGCTTCCTTGTCCAGCAGACGCAGCACGGCGCGTTCGCCGTGGCCGGTGGGCAAGGTTGACACCCGCACGTCGACCGGCTTGCCGCCCACGCGCAAGGTAATCCGACCATCTTGCGGCAAGCGCTTTTCCGCGATGTCGAGCTGCGCCATGATCTTGATGCGGGAAATCAGCGAAGCGTGGACCGCTTTCTTTGGCCGCACCACATCGCGCAGGCTGCCGTCGATGCGGAAACGCACTACCGAAATCTGCTCGAACGGCTCAATGTGGATATCGGAAGCGCCCTCCCGCAGCGCCTGCGTCAGCAACACATTGATCATGCGGATCACCGGTGCATCGTCGGATGATTCCAGCAGGTCTTCGATCGCCGGCATGTCTTGCATCAGCTTGGCGAGGTCAAGATCGGATTCGAATTCGTCCACCACCTGGGCGGCGTCGCCGCCGGCGCCGGCATAGGCCCTGGCGATCGCTTCGTCGAGTTCCTCGCGCGACAGCGTGCGGAACTTGACGCGGCCGAAGCGCCGGCTGGCTTCGGCGATCGCGCTAGGTTTGGTCGCCTCGGAAATCCATAACTCGACCGCGTTGTCGGCGCCATTGGCATCCTCGATACGCTGCGCCAGCAATGAAAAATCGCGGGCGAAGGCGTAGGGCAGCAGGCGCGTGTCGGTCATCCTGGGATCGCTCATGGCGTTCTGTCGTTCAAGAAGCCTGGTGCAGGCGTGGTTGCAGGTTTCGGCAGCTGCAGCTGAGGCTGTTCTGGAGCAGGCTGATGCTGTCCCTCCGGCACGGCTTGCTTGCGCAGGTCGATGAACGGGCCGCCGTCTTCCAGCTTGGATGTCACCGACGAGCCGAAGTCGGTCAGGATGCTCTTGTCCGGCTGCACCTTGATCTGCTGCTTGCGCATGTAATCGTAACGGTCCACGGCCAGCAGGTTGCTGGTGTCTTTGTCGCGCACGATGATCGGGCGCAAAAATATCATCAGGTTGGTTTTTTCGCGGGAACCGGACTGGTATTTGAAAAGATTCCCGATAAACGGCAAATCGCCCAGCAGCGGGACTTTTTGCACGCCACTCTGGTTGTTATCGCCAATCAAGCCGCCCAAGGCAATGATCTCGCCATCGTCGATCACGACATTGGTATCCAGCGAACGCTTGGTCGTCGTCGGACCGTTGGTATTGCCGGCGGTGCCGGCAACGACCGCCGATACTTCCTGCGAAATTTCCAGGCGAACCGTTCCGCCTTCAGAAATATGCGGCTTGATCTTCAACGCCGTGCCGACGTCCTTGCGGTCGATAGTGGTGAACGGGCTGCTGGTGCCTGCTCCCGTGGTCAAGGTCGAGCCTGTGACAAACGGCACGTTCTGGCCGACGATGATCTTGGCCTCTTCATTATCCAGCGTCAGCAGGTTCGGCATCGACAACACATTGCTGCCGGTCGTCGAATTCAAGGCGCTGGCCAGGGCGCCCAGACCGATCTTGCCGGCGATCTGGCGGAATATGCCGAGCTGCAAGCCGCTGCCGACGGTCGGCACGGATGCGGTGGTGCCGGTATTGATCGCCTGGCCGATAGCCGTATTGAACAGGTTGCCGCTGGTGATGCCGGTATTGGTGCCGGTAAAGCCGGTGCCGCCGCCAACCCGGTAATTGCTTTTCGAATCGCCGCTCAGCGCCAGCCACTGCACGCCGATCTCGCTCGCCGCGCTATCCGTGACCTCGACGATCAAGGCTTCGACATATACCTGGGCACGGCGCTGGTCGAGCTGGTCGATCACGCCGCGGATATTACGGTAGACCGGTTCGCTGGCGGTGATGATCAGCGTATTGGTAGAGTCGTCGGCCTGGATAAAGCCGGCTGCGCCGCTGCCGCTGCCGGAAGACTGGGACGAGCTGTCGGAAGACGGCGACGACGGTGTCGACGGCGCAGTCGAATTGTTATTGGAGCCCAGCGCGCTGCTGCCGCTGGCTCCCTGCAGCATGCCGCCGGAGCTGCTGCTGGAACTTTTCGCCTGGCTGATGTTAGACATCGACGTATCCTGCGAAACAATCGCGCGCAAGGTCTTGGCCAGTTTCACGGCGTCGGCGTTTTTCAGGTAAACCACATGCACGTTGCCGGCATTGGCGGTCGGCTGGTCGAGTTTGGCGATCAGCGACTTGGCCAGGTTGGCGCGGCCCGCCGACGGCGCCCGCACCACCACGGAATTGGTCCGCGAGTCAGCCATGATCATGGTGCGGGCGCTATCGCTGGCGCCCGGCGCGGCAGAGCCCGAATCGAGCAGCTTGCTCGCCATCACGGCGATATCGCTGGCCACCGCGTAGCGCACCGGGATCACATCCAGGTCATTGACCGCCGGCACATCGAGCGCCGCGATCATTTTCCCCAGCCGCTGCAGGTTTTCCGCGTAATCGGTCACCACCAGCGTGTTGTTGCCCGGATTGGCGTTAATGGTGTTGTTGGGCGAAATCAGCGGCCGCAGCACCGGCAGGATATTGGTTGCCGATTCATAATTCAGCGAAAAAATCTGGGTAGCGATCTGGTCGCCGCGGACGCTGGCCGGGCGGGTTGGCGCCACCTGCAGCTTGGCGTCGGCTTCCGGCACCACTTTCACAAAACCGTCGCCGCGCACCACGGCATAACCTTGCAGGCGCAGGGTCGAGGCCAGCAGGTCAAAAGCCTGGGTTTTGCTCAGCGGCTTTTCCGACACCAGGTTGATGCTGCCCTTGACGCGCGGATCGACAATGAAAGTGGTGTTGGTGTACTGGCCGACCGCCTTGATCACCGACTCGATGTCGGCACCGACAAAATTCATCACGGCCTGGCCGCTCACGCCCTCGGCGGCAGTACCGGAGGCGCCTAGCACCGGCTGCGCCAAGGAAGTGCCAGCGGCAGTAGCGCAAGTCAGCAAGGCGATGGCGGCGGCGCTGCGCCAGTTGCTGGTACTTGAAAGTAGTGCGAAATACATTTTATCTTTCATGATTTGAACTCTAGTCCGATAACATTTCTGCCATTCACCTGGCGACGCTGACCTAGCAAACTGAGCAAGGTCGCCAACTTTTCCTCTTGTCCTGCCGCCGCTTCCGCGGTCCCCGAAAACTGAAAACGGCCGCCTTGCAGTTTCCCGCTGCCGTTCAACAGCATCGCTCCGCCCAAAGTCGACAGCGCCAGTCCGGCCTGCCGCCCCTGCCAGTCAAAACGCAGGCGATAGCTGCCCAGCGGCTTGACCGGCGACAAACGCGACGCCATCGCCAGCAAGTCCAGCGTCATCACGCCGTTGACATCTACCCCGCCCGCACTGTTGCGCGCCACTGTCAACGGCTGCCAGCCCAGCTGCATCTTGCCCGACGGCTGCAGAGTGTTCAAGGGCGCACCCAGCGCCGCCAGGCGCTCGGCCGGCAACACCATGCTGGCCGGGCTGATGCTCCACGCGCTCCAGTTGCCGCGGATGCTGACCTCGGCCGACAACACTTGCGCATTCTCCAGCGTCGCATCGACCCGCCCCAGCAAAACCAGCGGCGACAGACGCCACGCGAACCGCCCCGGCAATAACGCCGTCACGGCATCCTTGCCGCTGGGCGCTGCGCCGATAAAGGCCGAACCGCGCCACAAGGAACCTTGCGCATCGCCCAGCGTCAGCCTGCCGCCGGTGCGGCTTTCCAGCAGCGGCGCCAGCCAGGCCGCCGGTAAAAAGACCGATACCGTGACCAGCGCACTCAGCAGCGCCACCGCCGCCCACACCAATACTCTGCCCAAGCCGCGCATCAAATTCCCTGGAAGCCGGTTAACAGCGCCAGCCGCATACGGCCATTACTCACGCTTTTGCTGCCACAAGGTGACCGTGGCATTGACGATGCCCGGTTGCGCATTCGCGCCGCCGGCCGCACTGACGTTGGCGTCCGCCACCTGCCAATGGCCGTTCTTCTGCACATCGTCGAGCCAGTCGAGCAGCCCGGCAAACGCCACCGCCGACAGCTGCACCTTGGCCAGGTCGCCGCTCAGCGTGACGCTTTGCGAAGTCAAACCTTTGGTTTTCAACGCCGCCTCGACCGTCTCCTTGCTGAGCGGCGCAACCGGCCGTTCAGCCAGCTGGCCGGACAGGGACGCCGCCCTGGCTGTCAGCGACTGCAATTCGGCAGCTTGCTGGCGCAGCGCCGGCAAGTCTTTCTGCAAGCGGGCGCGGCCGCTTAGCGCCGGATCCAGCAGAAGCAGGTAAACCACGGCGACCAGGATCAGCGCGCCGGCAGCGCCCAGCAGGCGGCGTTCGCGCTGGTTTCTTTGGGCCCAATACTGGTTTGCGGGGGTGCTGATTTTTTCCCAGGCTTGCTGTAGCGGATTACGTGTCGACATTACTTGCGGCTCCCGATCTGCCATACGCCGCTAGCCGGCTTGCTCAGTGTTAGTTGGCTGCTCTCCAGCACGCTCTTGACCTGCGCTTCCGCCGCATCGGCGTCGGCCGGGTTCTTCAGGCGCACCAGCAAATGATGGTCGCGGTACTCGACGCTGCTGATCGCCGCGATGTCCGCGCTTTGCGGCGATCCGGCCCAGGCCGCGCCGAATATGGAAGCCAGCGCGAGGAAATCGTCAGGCGCCAGCTGGCCGCCGTCGCGCTGCGCGGCGGCGATCTTTTGCTTGGCCTGGGCGATCGGATCGACGATCACGGTTTCTTTTGGAAAGGCCGCCCGATAGCTCTGCATCATGCCGGCACGCAGGCCGGCGGCTTCGCGCCGCATGCGCAGCCAGTCGTAATTCAGGCTGACGATATTCACCAGCAGCACGGCTGCCGCCAATCCCAGCGGCCAGCGCCAGCGGCGCCAGCTGAACTCGGTGCCGGCCGCGCTCGCGGTCAGGCCGCTCATCAGGTCGACGCCGGTGCGCGCCAGGTCCTGGGCGCCGGTTATCCAGTGCGGCCAGTCGTCCGCCAGCACCGTCACTTGCGGCTGCGCCAGTTCCTGATACTGCGCCAGGCTGGATTGTGGCACATACAAGGTGACCTGCTGCTGCTGCACAATTGCCGCCATGCTGTCCAGCACACCCTGCGCCACGGACTGTCCAGAGGCTGGCGACAAGGACCACCCCAAACCCTGCTCGGCCGCGGTGCGCAAGGCAACGTCGATGTCGCCGCCGTGATCGGTGATGGCGGCGGCGGCCGTGTCAGGTTCATGCAGGGGCAGGCACAGCTGGGCCGGCCAGGCTTGCAGGTTGTGCGCGCCCAGCGCCAGCAGGGTCTTGACCAGCAGTTCCAGCCAGTCGCGCTGGACCACGGCGATCAGGCGTGGTTTGTCCTCAACTTGCGCCGCGGCACGGCCGCCGCGCTTGCGGCCGGCAACGATCACGCAATCAAAGGGATCGACCAGCAGCTGTTCTTCCACCAGGTTCGGCAACGCCAGCTTCAGTTTGGCGTCGGATAGCGGCGGCACCTGCAATTGCAGCAGGTTGACGTCGGCCGCGGCCAGCAGCAGCACCACGCGCGTTGCGCCGGCGACAACGTCGGCCAGGCCCGACAGCTGCTCGGCGCCCTGGCGTTCGATGCGGCCGCTGTCGGCTACCAGCGCGAAGCGGCAATCGGGCATGGCCACCGCCGCCGCGCTATCGAGCGTGGCCCTGGCGGGTAAGCGGATATATAAGGTACTCAAAACGCATCTTCCATTTATTGTTCTCTGATCCACACAATATTGCTGCCGGCCCGGTTATTGATCGGACGCTGTATCAAGGATACGGTATTGAGGCCCGCGCGCCCCATTCGAATCTTGCCGTACACCAAAAAAAAGTTGCTGGCGACCGCCACGTTGGTGTTCGCAGAAAATGGTTTCCCGAACAGGTTTGACATTTGCGTCGACAAATTCGTCGTATCGAGAAACGGCGCCGTACGCCGTGCGGCGACCAGGGTATTGGCCTCCGCCAGCGACAAATCGGCGAAACGGGCCGCCAGCACCTCGGCCGGCGCGGTATTCGCATTGATCGGCATGGCGGCGCCGGCCAGGGGCAGCACCACGACAAAGTCTTGCAATTGCTTCACCATCGCCGGGGTATAACCGGGCACCGACAGCAGGTCGTCCACCTGCAGCAAGGGCAGTGCGCTGCTGTCCGACTTGGCCGCGGTCTGCTGCCCGGCGGGATTGGTGATCGGCTGGCTTTTGGCGATGGCTTGCGCGGTGGCGGTCGCCAGGCCGGTCGGCAGGTGCAGATAGCCGAGCAGGCGCTTGAACACCGCCACCTCGTCGGGAATCGGCACGCCGTTCTGGCTCAGGTTGTTCAGGTTGTAGCGCGACTGGGCGTCGACAATGCTGCCGGAAAGGATGGCGTCGCCGGCATCGCCGGCCGGCTGGCCGTCTTCCACATACTGGTCAAGGCGGGTATCGGCCAGCGGCGCGGCCCATGGCTGTCCCAGGTGGTCATAGTTGAATTGGCGGCCGCTGGCGCGCAAGATCATGCTGGCCCAATCCAGGGCGCCGCGCATGATCCAGTCTTTCTGCAACTGCAGGCGCTGGTTCTCGATCGAGCGCACCTGCACCTGCTGCTGCCAGAACAGGCTGGCGACGATGGTCACCGCCAGCGTCGTCAGCAGCAAGGCGGTCACCACCGCGACGCCGCGTTGTGCGTAGCGCGTCGGCCGCCGCGGCGCCCGGCTCATGACGCCCCCAGCAGGAAGGTCTTGGCCATGGTGCTGTTGTCATGGCCGCGCAGCTGCAGGGCGACTTGCAGGCCGGTCCAGCGGTTGGCGTTGAGGTTGGCGCTGTCCTGGCTGCCGGTGGCGGCGGCCGCGGCGGATGGCCGCCAGCCCTGGCCGTCGCTGCCCCACAGTTGCATCTGCATGCTGGCGATATCGGACTGCAGCAGCACCGCCTGGCTGCTGTCGCCGGCATCGTTAAGCGCGCTCTGCCACATGGTGTCGAGCTGGTTGAGGTCGCGCGTTGGCGCCGATTCCTGGCGCGTCAGGCGGCCGTCGCGCAGGCGGTAGTCGATTACCTGGACGCGGGTCGGCTGCTGGTCGGCAAACACCAGCCGCACCATCAGCAGGCGCCCCGGCTGCGCCAGCAAGGTGGGGCGCGCCGACATCAGGCTCAGCGGAGCGATCTGGGCGCAGTCGCTTTGCAGCTGCGCAAACGTCAGCTGCATGCCGCGCGTCTGTTCCATTTCGGTGGTCAGCGCAACCCGCGACCGCACGATCCCGTCCAGCCCGCGCCAGCCGAGTATCGCCACCATCGCCAGGATGGTGATCGCGATAATCATTTCAACCAGCGTAAAGCCGGACGAGCCGTTTTTGCTGCTAACGCGCATTCGGCACCACCTGCGACAGGTTGATGATGCGCCGGTCCGAGCTGGCGTCGGCGAACACCGCTACTTCGACCCGCCGGAAATACGGATTGGGCGTGCCGGACACCTTTTCTTCGCAACGCAGCGGCAAGTCGCCCTGCGGACAATCGAAGGTCCGGTTGCCGATCGAGGGCCATTCATGGCCGAGACGGATCTGGGTCAGCCGGTTTTCCGCCGACCAGTTCGCCATCATGGCGGCGCGCAAGCCGCTGCTGTTCTGCGTCAGGCTGCCGACCGCGCGCAGGCTGGCGCCCAGCGAGGTGCCGACAATGACCAGCGCCACCAGCACTTCCAGCAAGGTAAAACCGGCGTGATAACGATGGGGAAGCGGTTTCGGCGTAAGCATTTATTCGACCGCAAAATGACCGACGCCGTCGGCGCGGATGACGACGCTGCTGTCGCCGCTGGCCATTGTCAGCGCAAACGGCTTGTCGACCGGTTCGCGGCCGAAGGTGATGCGCAGCGTGTCCGGCGCCGACGCTTCGGTCGGCGCCGGATTCATCGATAGCTGCATGGGTGTACGTTTGAAATCGCGCTGGCGCAGCATGTCGTCCTGGGTCAGCGCCTGCCAGCCGCTTTCTTCGCGCACCAGGAAACGGTAGCCGTTGGCGTCTGCTTCGAAAGCGGTTGGACGGTTGCGCAAGATGGCTTCTTCGCGCGTCAATTGCAGCAGCAAGGCGATGCGCTGGGCATCGTTCTGCATGACCTGGCGGTCGCTGCGGAAGGCGTTAAGCGAGACCGCGCCCAGCGTGATGCCTGCAATCACCACCACCACCAGCAGTTCCAGCAGGGTAAAACCCTGGCGCAGATTGCGATGCGCCACAGGGGACATTACAGATCCCACGAGCCGATGTCGGCGTCATTACCTTCGCCGCCCGGCTGGCCATCCGCACCGTAAGAGAATACGTCGACTTCACCCTTGATGCCGGGCGACAGGTATTGGTACGGAGTGCCCCATGGATCCTTAGGCAGCTTGTCGATATAACCGCCGCTCTTCCAGCCGTTGGCGGCCGGACCGGTGGTCGGCTTGGTGACCAGCGCCTGCAAGCCCTGCTCGGTGGTCGGGTAGCGCTGGTTGTCCAGCTTGTACAGCTTGAGCGCCTGCATCAAGGTGCCGATATCCTGGCGCGCGGCCTGGATTCGCGCATCGTCGGTACGCCCCATCAGCTTGGGCACCACCAATGCCGCCAGGATCCCCATGATCACCACCACCACCATGATTTCGATCAGCGTGAAGCCGCGTTGCATGGCAAGCGTCGAACGGCGCCGGAGGGCAGGAAACATTGTGCTATGCATTTCTTTCCTTATCAAAAAAACCACAAACATGTTCGGAAAGGGCGATTATATGCCGCAATCGTTGCAAATAAGCATGTGAGAGACACTTAATTCTGGTCGGTGTATCTATCCAGGTTTTGTCACTGGTTTGACACAAAGAAATGATACTACTTCAAACCCGCACGACGACATTGCATCGCCGTGCCCTATCCGCAAAAAAACCGGCAGCCGGGTTACACCGCCTCTTCGCGCGGGTGGCGCGACAGCAGCAGTTCCATCACGGATTGCAGCGAATCGCCATCGAATAAAACGCCGGCCACCGCATTGGTGATCGGCATGTCGACCCCGCATTCCCGGGCCAGCGCACGCACTGCCGCGGCGCATCGCACCCCCTCGGCGACATGGCCGAGTTCGGTGACGATGGTGGCCAGCGGCTTGCCTTGCGCCAGGCCCAGCCCGACCCGGCGGTTGCGCGACAGGTCGCCGGTGCAGGTCAGTATCAGGTCGCCGACCCCGGACAAGCCCATGAAGGTTTCGCTGCGGCCGCCGAGGGCGATGCCGAGCCGCGTGATTTCCGCCAGGCCGCGGGTGATCAAGGCGGCCCGCGCATTCAAGCCGAGCCCGAGGCCGTCCGCCACGCCGGTGGCGATCGCCAGGATATTCTTTACCGCGCCGCCGACTTCGACGCCGACCACATCGTCGGTCGAATAGACACGGATATTGCCGCCATGGACCGCCGCCACCACTTGCTCGCACAATCCCGCGTGAGCGCTGGCGACCGACAAGGCGCAAGGCAGGCCGCGCGCGACCTCTTGCGCAAAAGACGGCCCGGACAGCGCCGCCGCGGGCACCGCATCGCCCAGCACCTGGCGCACGATCTGATGCGGCAGCAGGCGCGTGCTTTCTTCAAAGCCCTTGCACAGCCAGACGATATTGCGAATGGGAAAAGCCAGCAGCTGTTGCGCCAGTTCGCGCAAACCGGCGACGGAGGAAGCGACGATCAGCAACGCTTCGCCCTGCTTCGCCTGTGCGGCGGTAGTCACGTGCGCCAGCGCCTGCGAAAAATCGGCGCTGAGGGCCAGCGTACCGGGCAAGCCGAAACCGGGCAGGTAAACGGTGTTTTCGCGCTGCGCGGCGGCGGCGGCCATGGCGGCCGGGTTACGTCCCCACAACAACACGTCGTGGCGCTGCGCCAATGCGATCGCCAGCGCGGTGCCCCATGCGCCAGCGCCGAGTATGGTGATGTTCATGGATGGGGTGGTGGGTTCAGGAGACACGGGCAGCCATCAAACGTGTAAAACAAAAATGGGCGGAGCAAGGTCAATCGCCCCATACCTCGGTCGCCTTTACGTAACCGGCCTGGCCGTCGCGATGACGCACCTTGGCCCAGCCGGACGCTACCGGATCGACCAGTTCCAGCAACACGCCTTTGTCGGCGGTAAACACGACAGCGGCGGCATCGTCTGGATTAGCCCGGATCTTGGCGTTGGCGACGCTGACCTGCAGGTTGCGCTTGGCGACCAGCCCTTTCGACTGCAACCAGGACAAATCGCCGCTGGCGTCGCGCACTTTGGTCCATTCGCCGTATGTCAGCACCACTTCGACCGGCATGCCGCGCGGCGCAACCGCTACCCGCCGGCCTTTTTCGGACGGCGCATCGTACAGCACCACCGGCGCCGCGCCGACCGCCTTGAAATCGAGCGCGTGGGCAGAACCGGCAACGCCAAGCAAGCTGGCCGACGACAAAGCGATGGAACCGGCTATGCGTGCAAAATTCATCTGTTGCTCTCCAGTTGCGAGAATACTTCCAGGGCAGGCCAGCGAATCCCTGCCCGCCGCCACCTGGCGCCGGGCACGGATGAAACTATACGGCCCTACCCTGCTTGCCGTGCAAAATCAGTTGATCGCTGACGTGCCGTCAACCGCGATGCTGTCGCCGCTGCCCTTTTGCTGTTGCTCGGCCAGCGCTTGCAGGCGTTGTTGATAGAACACCTCGAAATTGATTTCGGCCAGGTGGATAGGCGGGAAACCGGCGCGCGTGATGGCGTCTGCCAGGTTGGCGCGCAGATAAGGGTAGACGATGTTCGGGCAGCCGATGCCGAGCAGCGGGTCCAGCTGTTCGGTAGGAATGTTGCGCAATTCGAAAATGCCCGCTTGCTTGCCTTCAACCAGGAACGCTACCTTGTCCTTCACCTTGGCGGTGACGGTAACCGTGACGGTCGACTCGAAAATGCCTTCGGCCAGCGCTTCGGCGCCGACATCTACCGCTACTTCGATTTGCGGTGCTTCCTGTTCGAGGAAAATGGCCGGCGAATTCGGTTGTTCAAGCGACAAATCTTTCAGGTAAACGCGTTGAATCTGGAACACCGGTTGTTCAACTTGTTGGTTCTCTTCAGCCATGACACTCTTTCAGTTAACATTTAAATTAGCCGGACGGCAGACGAGCCATCCGGCCAGCTATCGGTACAATCCGCAACAATACCTGAATCGCGGGACTAATTGACGAAAATTAGTTGCCGAAAATCAGGCGCTTTGCAGCAGGGGCTCCAGCTTGCCATCGCGATCAAGCGCATGCAAGTCGTCAAACCCGCCGACATGGGTCGCGCCGATATAAATTTGCGGCACGGTGCGGCGGCCAGTCTTTTGCATCATTGTGTCGCGCTGCGCCGGATCGAGGTCAATCCGGATCTTCTCGATATTTTCCACGCCTTTTGCCTTCAGCAGCTGTTCGGCGCGAATGCAATACGGGCACACGGCGGTGCTATACATTAGTACATGGGCAGTCATTGGTTGTTCCTTGTGCTAGCCGGGCCGGATCCAGGGGATCCCGGCGGCGTTATTTGACGGTAGGCAAACCCTGGGTCTGCCAGGCGGCGATCCCGCCTTCCAGGTTATAGGCCTGGGCAAACCCGGCCTGGCCCAGCAGGGCGACGGCCTTGGCCGCCTGGTTGCCAGTCTGGCATACCACCAGCACGTTCTTTGCTTTAAACTTCTCCAGTTCAACCATGCGCTGCGGCAAATCCTTCAAGGGAATATTCTTGGCGTCGATCAGGTGGGCGGCGGCAAAAGCGTCGCTGTCGCGCACATCCAGCACCAGTGTCTTGCCCTGGTTGATCAGCTGGGTAGCCTGCAAGGTCGACACCCGGTTACCGCGTTTTTGCAACAAGGGCAGCAACAGCGCGCCACCCGATAAAATTGCTACTGCGAACAGAAAAATGTTATCAATCAAGAATTTCACGTTGATCCAATGGTATTAGTTAATCCCGCCATTATAAAATAGAAGCCGAGGCGCCATTCAATTCGTATCAGGTCCCGCGAAAAAACCTTTGCGCCCCATTTACCCTGTCACCATGTAAATGCGGAGTCCTTGGCTGAATTCCAATGGCGGACAATAGATTTCTTACTTTTTGTTAGCAAACTCACCACTATGTATAAGATCGTACTGATGCGCCACGGCGAATCCACCTGGAACCTGGCCAACCGCTTCACCGGCTGGGTCGACGTCGACCTCACCGAAAAAGGCGTGGCGGAAGCCCGGCAGGCAGGCCAGCTGCTGCGCGAAGCCGGTTTCACTTTCGACCTGGCCTACACCTCGGTGCTGAAACGCGCGATCCGCACCTTGTGGGGCACGCTCGACGAGATGGACCTGATGTGGCTGCCGGTCAGGCACCACTGGCGCTTGAACGAACGCCACTATGGCTCCTTGCAAGGCTTGAACAAGGCGGAAACCGCGGCCAAGTACGGCGATGAGCAAGTCATGGTGTGGCGCCGCAGCTATGACACGCCGCCGATGCCGCTGGAAGCGGACGATCCGCGCACTTCCTACAACGACCCGCGCTACGCCGGCCTGAAGCGCGAAGAGATCCCGCTGACCGAGTGCCTGAAAGACACGGTAGCGCGCGTATTGCCGTTCTGGAACGACGAAATCGCGCCATCCATCCGCAGCGGCAAGCGCATCATCATTTCAGCCCACGGCAACAGCCTGCGCGCCCTGATCAAGATGCTGGACGGCATCAGCGACCAGGATATCGTCGGCCTCAACATCCCCAACGGCCAGCCGCTGGTCTATGAACTGGACGCCGACCTGAAGCCGATCAAGAGTTATTACCTTGGCGACCAGGCGGCGATAGCAGCGGCGATGAACGCCGTCGCCAGCCAGGGGAAAGCGAAATAAATATCTCGCTGGACAAGCTCTTCCGCAGCAGCAAGCGCAGTCGCGCCATCGGCGGTTCGCCGGCGGCGTGGCCGCTGGCGCTGGCGCTGTTGCTGGCGGCGACGCTGGCGGCGGCCCTGCCGGCGGACGCCGGCGCCGCCGTCAAGATCACAGAACGCAGCAAGCAAAAGCAGGCCGCTGAAGCGCAACGCGCCGACCTGCGGCAAAAACTGGACAACCTCAAGCGCGACATCAGCCAGACCGAGACCGAGAAAGACAACGCCAGCGACGCCCTGGCCGATTCCGAAGCCGCGGTTTCCAAGGCCACCCGCTCTTTGCGCGACCTGAGCGCAGAACAAAAGCAGACCGAAGCCAAACTGGCCAAGCTGGCGAAGCAGCATGACGAGCTGAGCAAGACCGTCGCTTTGCAGCAGACCCAGCTGGCCAACCTGCTGCGCCAGCAGTACGTCGCCGGCAACGAAGACCGCATCAAGCTGCTGCTGTCCGGCGACAACCCGAACCGCATCAACCGCGACCTGCAATACATGGGTTATGTTTCGCAAGCGCAAGCGCGGCTGCTCGATTCGCTGCGCGCCAACCTTGCCGCAGTGGAAGCCAACCAGACCGAAGCCCAGAACGCCAAGGACGACCTCGACGAAATCGCCCAGGAACAGCGCGACCAGAAGAACCTGCTGGAAAAGGAAAAAGCCAAGCGCGCCGGCTTGCTGACCCAGCTGTCCAGCAAACTGGCGAGCCAGCGCAAGGAAGCCGGCAATATCCAGCGCGACGACCAGCGCCTGTCAGGCCTGGTCGACAAGCTGGCGGAACTGATCGAAGCGCAAAAGAAAGCCGAAGCCGCGGCCCGCGAGAAATTGCGCCAGCAGCAGCTGGCCCAGGCGCAAGCCAAGGCCCAAGCCCAGGCCGCGCGTGAACGCGAACGCCAGCGGCTGCTGGAACAGCAGCGCGCGGCCCAGGCCGGGAAACCGCCGGCTGCCGGGCCTGCCCCGGCGGGACCTAGCCCGGCCGGACCGAAAGTCCCCAATCCGGACGCGATCGACGACGACCAGCCGCCACCGGCTGTAGCCGCTGCGCCGACGCCGGCCCCGGCGCCGCTGGCGCGCAATGAATTGACGCCGGAAGCCGACAGCGCCTACGGCAAGCCCTTCGAATCCCTGCGCGGCCAGCTCCGGCTGCCGGTGCGCGGCGACGTCATGGCGCGCTTCGGCAGCAAGCGCGGCGACGGCCCGAGCTGGAAAGGCTTGTTCATCCGCACCCCGGAAGGCAGCGAAGTGAAAGCCGTGGCCTCCGGCCGCGTGGTGTTTTCCGACTGGCTGCGCGGCTTCGGCAACCTGATCATTGTGGACCACGGCAACCAGTACATGACGATTTACGGTAATAATCAGGCATTATTGAAACGTCCCGGAGATGCCGTGAAAGCCGGCGACGTCATTGCCAGCGCCGGTAACAGCGGCGGTAATGAACAATCGGGTTTATACTTTGAAATTCGGCATCAGGGCCGTGCGTTTGACCCACTCGGATGGGTAACTACTAGGTGAAACATGGGCAGTAAACTCAAGAATATCGGTCTAATCAGCTTAGGCGTCATTGCGGGGATCGGCGCCTCCATCCAGTTCGACGCCATTGCACAGAAGAGCGCCGCGGCGCCGTTGCCGCTGGAGGAACTGCGGCAGCTGGCCGATGTTTTCGGCCTGATCAAGTCCGATTACGTGGAACCGGCCGACGACAAGAAACTGCTGACCGAAGCCATTTCCGGCATGGTGGCCTCGCTCGATCCGCATTCCGCCTACCTGGACAAGAAGGCGTACAAGGAACTGCGCGAGAGCACCCAGGGCAAGTTTGTCGGCCTCGGCATCGAAGTCGGCATGGAAGACGGCTACATCAAGGTGGTGTCGCCGATCGAGGATTCCCCCGCCTACCGCGCCGGGATCAAGGCCGGCGACCTGATCACCCGCCTCGACGCCACCCCGGTCAAGGGCCTGACCCTGGAACAGGCAGTCAAGCGCATGCGCGGCGAACCCAACACCAAGATCACCCTGACCATCTCGCGCAAGGAAGAAGACAAGCCGCTGATCTTCAACATCACGCGCCAGGAAATCCGCGTGCAAAGCGTGAAAGGCAAAATCGTCGAACCGGGTTATGCCTGGCTGCGGGTAACCCAGTTCCAGGAGCCGACGGTGGATGACATGGCCAAGAAGATCGCCGCCATCTATGCCCAGGAACCGAACCTGAAGGGCCTCGTATTGGATTTGCGCAACGATCCGGGCGGCGTATTGCCGGGCGCGATCGGCGTTTCCGCCGCCTTCCTGCCCAAGGATGCGGTGGTGGTCACCACCAACGGCCAGCTGCCAAGCTCCAAGGCTTCGTTCTACGCCAAGCGCGAGTATTACGCCAATCCGGGCAATGACCCGCTGGCGCGCCTGCCGGAAGCGCTGAAGAAGGTGCCGATGGTGGTGCTGGTCAATACCGGCTCCGCCTCCGCCTCGGAAATCGTGGCCGGCGCCCTGCAAGACTATAAGCGCGCCACCATCATGGGCACGCAAACCTTCGGCAAGGGTTCGGTGCAATCGGTGATCGCCTTGCCGCCGGACCGCAACACCGCGGTCAAGCTGACCACCGCCCGCTACTACACGCCGAACGGCCGCTCGATCCAGGCCAAGGGCATCGTGCCGGACGTGATGGTGGATGAATACGCCGACGGCGACGGCCTGAACGGCCTGCGCCTGCGCGAGGCCGACCTGACCAAGCACCTGAGCAACGACACCGACAAGGGTCCGGAAGTCAAGGCGCCCAAGGTCGACGAGCTGGAAGAAGCGCAGAACATCGCCGCAGCCGAAAAGAAACGCAAGCCGCTGGAGTTCGGCAGCAAGGACGATTTCCAGCTGGCACAGGCGCTGAACCAGCTGAAGGGCCTGCCGGTGCAAGTGTCCAAGGTGAAACCGGACAACCGCTCGGAATCCGACAAGGACGCCAAGCCGTCCAAAGACGACAAGCCGGCTCCGGCCGACGGCGCCATCATCAAGAAGGATGAACCGAAGGACGAGAAAAAATAATCGTTTTTCACGCTACACTAAGGCCGCAGCGATGCGGCCTTTTTTTTGGGGCCAGGATACGGCAAATTCCGCAGTTTTACCTATTTGGCAGCTTTCCATGAACGACCAGCAATTACTCCGCTACTCGCGCCACATCCTGCTCGATGACATCGACATAGCCGGCCAGGAGAAATTCCTGGCGGCGCATGCGCTGATCATCGGCGCCGGCGGCCTCGGCTCACCGGTGGCCATGTACCTGGCGTCGGCCGGGGTCGGCCGCATCACGCTGGTGGATAACGACAGCGTCGACCTGACCAACCTGCAGCGGCAGATCCTGCACACCAGCGAACGCGTCGGCCAGGCCAAGGTCATCTCCGGCAAAACCGCGATGACGCAAATCAATCCCGATATCGAGGTGGTGGCGCTGGCCGAACGCGCCGACCAGGCGCGCCTCGCCCAACTGATCGGCGGCGCGGATGTGGTGATCGATTGCAGCGACAACTTCGCCACCCGGCAAGCCATCAACCGCGCCTGCGTCGCGCACCAGGTGCCGCTGGTCTCCGGCGCGGCGATCCAGTTCGACGGCCAGGTCAGCGTATTCGATGCGCGCGATCCCGGCTCGCCCTGTTATGCCTGCCTGTTTCCGCCGGACCGGGAATTCGAAGAAGTCGCCTGCTCCACCATGGGCGTATTCGCGCCGCTGGTCGGCATCATCGGCAGCATGCAGGCGGCCGAAGCGCTCAAGCTGATCGCCGCCATCGGCACCTCGCTGTCAGGCTCGCTGCTGATGCTGGACGCACGCAGCATGGAATGGACCCGCATCGGCGTCGCCCGCGACGCCGGCTGCCCGGTATGCGGCAAACACGGTCATTCTTAAGCCGGATGCAGGCAGCTTCCGGCGATTAGTAGCTTTCTTCGCATCGTCATATTTTTCTTTCCGCAACACCCGCCGGTACCTTAGATTACGGTCTGCTGTCGTGCGCTGTCGCGATAGCTATTGGCCAACTCTAAGCGAGAGAGATAAAAAAAATGAAGCGTAGACAGTTTCTGAAAGGCTCGGCATTTTTCACGGTAGTAGCGGCAAGCACGGGATTGCTGAGCGCATGCGGCGGCAGCAGCGGCGATGGCGGCACAGGTGAGTTCGCGTTTCCTCAGGGGATTGCTTCCGGCGACCCGAAAGACAGCAGCGCCGTGTTCTGGGCGCGAGTGGTGCGCAACAACGGCGCCATCGCCACGTCCGCGATTGCGGTGCGGCTGGAAGTCTCCGCCACGCAGGATTTTTCCTCCCTGGCGGCGCAAGCCGACCTGAACGCCACCGCCGACTACGACTTCACGGTGCGCGCCAAGGTAACGCAACTCAAGCCGAATACCGTCTATTACTACCGGTTTACCGCCGGCAGCGACGTCAGCCCGGTGGCCCGGACCAAAACCGCTCCGCTCGCCAGCGCCAGCAACAGCCAGGTGCGCTTCGCCTGGTTTACCTGCCAGGACTGGTCGGTCAACCACTGGCAAGCCATGTCCCTGCTGGCGCAGGAAGACCTGGATTTCGTCGTGCATGTCGGCGACTACATCTATGAAACCGTGGGCGCTTCATTCCAGACCGGCGGCGCCGAGCCGGCGCACAAGCCGATTGCCTTGCCAAACGGCCTGCCCCACCCGGGCGGCGGCGTGTACGCCAATACGGTCAGCGACTACCGCACCCTGTACCGCACCTACAAGACCGATGCGCGCCTGCAGGGCATCCATCACAAATTCCCGGTGATTGCGATCTGGGACGACCATGAATTCTCCGACGACTGCTGGCAGGACCACCAGGTCTACACCAACCAGAACAAGCAGGAAACGGCGCGCCGGCGCAGCGCCACCCAGGCCTGGGCCGAGTACACGCCTATCGATTTCGGCGACCTGTCGTTCGACCTCAACAACAGCAGCTACCAGAACATCCGCATCTATCGCGATTTCCGCTTCGGCCAGCTGGTGCATCTGATAATGACCGACGAGCGCCTGTACCGCGACGACCACATCGTCAGCGAACAGTCGGTAGCGCAACAGGCCGGACACGATCCGGTCAACGGGGACGATTCGATAGGCGCGCGTTACTTCGTGCCGCAATCGACCCTGCTGCAAATGGAAGCGCAGGAAACCGCCAGGCTGGGACGGTCGCCGTCGATACTCGGCGTCACGCAGACGCAGTGGTGGAAAGACACCCTGAAGAATTCGGATGCGACCTGGAAAGTGTGGGGCAACGAAATCATGCTGAACCGCCTGTGGGCCGACCTGTCGCCGCCGGCGCTGGGGATTCCCGCGCCCTACAACCAGCTGTATGTGATCAATTGCGATTCATGGGACGGTTATCCGAGCCACAAGGCGGAACTGCTGACTTACCTGAATACCCAGAACATCAAGAACGTGGTGGCGATCACCGGCGACCTGCATGCCTTCCAGTGCGGCGTGGTGCGCGCCAATCCCGCCGATCCGGCCAGCGCTCCGGTGCTGGTGGATTTCCTGGCGGCCGGCATCAGCAGCCAGTCGTTTTACAACTACATCAAGTCCGGCGCGGCGACAGTCAATCCCTTGCTCGGCGCGCTGGTGCAGACGCCGCAGGTTTTCGACAGCCTGCTGAAAGGTTTCAATCCCGACTTTGCCTACGTCGACCACGACGCCCAGGGTTACGCATCGGCCACCGTGACCAGCGACAGCATCGTCGTCGTATTCACCAAGGTAAAACCGCTCGCCGCCGACAACAGCGCGCCGCAGCAGCCATTGCTGAAACGCACCCGCATCACGCTGGCCAAGGGATCGTCCACGCCGCAGGTCGAAGATAACGTCTAGATCGCTCGCAGGAAAAAAACGCCATCGTCCGCAGTCCGCCGCGGGCGATGGCAGCTTGCGCAATCAGGCGGCGCGCGCGGCCGGCTGTACGGCTTTCAGCATCCTCAGCTTCTGGATGGTGTCGGCGCAGGCACGGGCCGCTTCCGCGCCCTTCACCAGGAAATGCTCGAAGAAATATTTATGATGCTCTTCGCCGGCGTGGAAGTGATGCGGCGTCAATACTGCCGACAACACCGGCACCGTGGTTTCCAGCTGGACTTGCATCAGGCCGCTGATGACCGCCTGCGCTACGAATTCATGGCGGTAGATGCCGCCGTCCACTACCAGGCCGGTCGCCACCACGGCGGCATAACGGCCGCTGTTGGCCAGCAGCTTGGCGTGCAGGGGAATTTCGAAAGCGCCGGCGACTTCGAAGAAATCGATGTCTTGCTCGCTGTAGCCGGCCTTGGCGATTTCGGCGATAAACGCGACCCGGCATTGGTCGACGATGTCGCGGTGCCAGCCGGCCTGGATGAATGCGATGCGTTCGCCGCCTGCGGCGCCGGAGGCTTTTGATTTGATATCGACTGCGGGATTGTGTTGCTGCTGCATTTGACTACTCCTGTTTAAATAAATAAAACAGGGCGTGTTGGATCGAAAGGAAGCACGGACATAACCGGATACACCCGCACCGGCCGCCATCGGCAACGGCATAGCCGCCGCCCATGCAGCAAGGTACTGGTCAATTCCGGCAAACGCGGCGCAACCTGTTCTCTCTTTATCCGGACTATACCGTCGGCCCCGGGATCGCACCGGGTCTGCTGACCTTGCCGCGGATGCCGCAACAAGCGCTCGCGGGCTATGCGCATTGCACGCAATTACCGCCGGTGGGGAATCGCACCCCGCCCTGAGAACGTTTCGCTCGATGCATTGAGCGAACCGAGAATTTATCACAGAAGCAGACGGCCTGCAGAAGCCCAGGTCAGGTCAGTTTGTTTTCTTCGCCAGCCCGAGATAAGTGTCTATCACTTTCGGATCGTGCGCCAGTTCGGCAGCCGGCCCTTGCAGCACCACGTCGCCGGTTTCCAGCACATACGCATGGTCGGCTGCCTGCAAGGCGGCGCGGGCGTTCTGCTCCACCAGCAGAATCGCCACGCCAGTCTGTTTCAGGCGCACGATGATGTGGAAAATCTCTTTCACGATCAGCGGCGCCAGGCCGAGGCTAGGTTCGTCCAGCATCAGCAGTTGCGGCTTCGCCATCAGGGCCCGTCCCAGCGCCAGCATTTGCCGCTCGCCGCCGGACAGGCTGCCGGCCTGCTGCCTGCGCCGTTCCTGCAGGCGCGGAAACAGGTCGTACACCATTGCCATCTGGTCGGCGTATGCGCGTTCGCCAGCCTTGTAGCGGCGGTAGCTGCCCAGCAACAGGTTGTCTTGCACCGTCATGCTGGCGAACAGCTCACGTGTTTCCGGCACCAGGCACATGCCGCGCGCAACCCTTGTTTCGATCGCCACGCCGTCGAGATCCTGCCCCAGCAGGCTGACCTTGCCGCGCATGCTGCCGTTGCTCGGCATGGCGCCGGCGATGGCATTGAGCATGGTCGATTTGCCGGCGCCGTTGGGGCCGATCACGGTCACGATCTGGCCGGCGCCGACCCGCAGGCTGGCGCCATGCAGGGCTTCGACCTTGCCGTAGGCGACGTGCAGGTCGGCCACTTCGAGCACCAGGGAACCGGCAGGACTATTACTCATCGATGCCTCCCAGGTAAGCTTCCAGCACCGCCGGGTCCTGCTGTATCTCGGCCGGCAAACCCTGCGCAATCTTGCTGCCGAACTCCATCACTACCAGCTGATCGGTCAGGTTCATGACAAAATCCATATCGTGCTCTACCAGCAAAATGCTCATTCCTTCTGCCTTCAGCTTGCGCAGCAAATCCGCCAGCGCCTGCTTCTCCTGGTAACGCAAGCCGGCCGCAGGTTCATCCAGCAACAGCAGGGTCGGATCGCAGCACAGCGCACGGGCAATCTCCAGGATCCGCTGCTGGCCCAGCGCCAGGCTGCCGGCTTCTTCATACAGCAAGTGCCCGAGGCCGACCCGTTCCAGCTGTTGTTTCGCCTCGAACAGCAAGCTTTGCTCTTCGCCGCGCTCAAGCCGCAACAGGCTGCGCGCGATGCCGCCGACATCGTTGCGGCGGGCGCGCAGGTGCGCACCGATGGCGACGTTCTCAAGCACCGTCATGCCGGCCATCAAGCGCACGTGCTGGAAGGTGCGAGCGATGCCGCGGGCGACGATCTGGCGCGACGCCAGGCCTGAGATCTGCTGCAAGCTGTCCTGCGCACGGAACCTGATCGATCCGCTGGTCAGGGGCAGCACGCCGGTAACCAGGTTGAACATGGTCGATTTGCCGGCGCCGTTGGGGCCGATCAAACCTACGATCTGCCCGGCCCTGACGCTGAAACTCATGTCGTTGACCGCGACCAGGCCGCCGAACTCCTTGCGCGCCCGCTCTATCTCCAGCACTACCTGGGCATCCGCATGCCTGCTGCGGGTAACCAGCGCTGGCGCAGACGACGGCGCCTGCGCGGCAGGTTTGCCTGGCAGCCACCTGCGCAGATACGGCCACAGGCCGTCGCGCGCGCGCTGCAGCAACAGCAGCATCAGGATGCCGAACACAATGGTTTCGAAATTGCCGTTGGCGCCCAGCAGCTTCGGCAATATCGATTGCAGCTGGTCCTTCAGCAAGGTCAGCAATGCCGATCCGAGAATCGCGCCCCACACGTAGCCGGCGCCGCCGACCACCGCCATGAACAGGTATTCGATGCCCGCGTTGAGGCCGAACGGCGTCGGGCTTACCGAACGCTGCAGATGCGCATACAGCCAGCCGGAGACGCTAGCCAGCAGGGCCGCCAGCACAAAGACCAGCACCTTGATCCAGGCCGTGTTGACGCCCATCGCCTCGGCCATCACGGCGCCGCCGTTGAGCGCGCGGATTGCGCGGCCCGAGCGCGAGTTCAGCAGGTTTTGCAAGCCGGCCAGCGCCACCAGCAGGATCGCCCAGATCAGGTAAAACATCTTCCGCCCGCTATCGAGCTCGATGCCGAACAGGTTGACCGCGGGGATGCCGTTCAAGCCGTCGTACTTGCCAAGGAACTCCAGGTTGCCGAACAAGAAATACAGCGACAGCGCCCAGGCGATGGTGCCGAGCGGCAGATAGTGGCCCGACAGGCGCATGGTGATGGCGCCGATCGCCAGCGCCGCCAGCGTCGTCACGCCCAAGCCGGCCAGCAGGCCGATCCAGGGCGACAGGCCAAACTGGGTGCTCAGGTAAGCAGTGGAATACGCGCCCAGGCCGACAAAAGCAGCCTGGCCGAAAGAAGTCAGGCCGCCCACTCCGGTCAGCAGCACCAGTCCCAGCGCGACCAGCGCATACAAGCCGATGTAGTTGGCCAGGGTAATCCAGAATTCCGGCGTCGGCAGGATAGGCAGCAAGAGCAGGATCGCCAGGAAACCAAACAAGGGCAATTTGCCAGGGAAGGATTTAGGCATCACTGATCGCCCTCATCAACCTGCTTGCTGGTCAGCGAACGCCACAGCAGCACCGGGATGATCAGCGTAAACACGATCACTTCCTTGAAGGCGCTGGCCCAGAACGAGGAATACGATTCCAGCAAACCTACCAGCAAAGCGCCGGCGGCGGCGATCGGATAACTGCCGAGGCCGCCGATGATGGCGCCGACAAATCCCTTCAAGCCGATCAGGAAGCCGCTGTCGTAATACACGGTGGTCAACGGCGCGATCAGGATGCCGCACAAGGCGCCCAGCGCAGCGGCCAGCGTGAATGCCAGGCGTCCGGCTTGCCCGGTGCCGATGCCGACCAGGCGCGCGCCGAGCCGGTTGACGGCGGTGGCGCGCAAAGCCTTGCCGGACAAGGTACGTTCAAAATAGACGTAGAGTGCCGCGATCAGCAGCAGCGACACGACAATGATGACGCAGCTCTGGCCGGAAACGGTCAGGCCGCCGATGTCGAAGCGGGCGTCGGAGAACGGCGTAGTGCGCGAACCTTCGGCGCCGAACATCAGCAGGCCGATGCCGATCAAGGCGTAATGCACCGCCACCGATACGATCAACAAAACCAGCGTGCTGGCTTCAGCCAGCGGCTGGAACGCCAGCCGGTAGATCATCGGCCCCATCGGCACCACGATCAGCAGGGTCAGCAGCACCTGCAACGGCATCGCCAGCGTGGCGTGGCCATACTCGCGAGTGACAGCGTAGATAGCCAGCGGCAGCAGCACAAACTTCAGTAACGCCAAACCGATTTTCCGCGCCTTGCGAGTTTCGCCGCTGCGGCCCAGCGCAACTGCCGCCGCTTCCTGGATAAAACTCAAGACGCCCAGCGCCACCAGCAAGGCGGCGGACAGTGGGAATTTATCGGCCTGGATCACCGCCAGCGTCAAGGCGCCGAAGGCGACGAATTCACCCTGCGGGATAAAGATGACGCGTGTGACCGAAAACACCAGCACCAGCGCCAATGCCAGCAACGCATATACGGCGCCGCTGGTGATGCCGTCCTGGGCCAGGATGGCGGCAATTGAAAAATCCATCTTACTGCGCAGCGCCTATCAGTTTCCACTTGCCGTTAACGATTTCAACCATCACGCGCGAACGCTGGTCGAAGCCGACGTGGTCGGTAGCGCTCATGTTGACGATGCCTTGCGATACCGGCAGGTTCTTGGTGGCTTCGAGCGCGTCGCGCAGCGCGGCGCGGAATTCCTTGCTTCCCGGCTGGCCTTTTTTCAAGGCTTGCGGCGCGGCCGCGCCCAGCAGCATGCCGGCATCCCAGGCATGGCCGCCGAAAGTCGAAATGCTGCCGGCGCCATAGGCTTTCTCGTAGGCGGTACGGTAAGCCATCGCCGACTTCTTGACGGGATTGCTGTCCGGCAGCTGCTCAGCCACCAACAACGGCCCGGCCGGCAGGAAAGTGCCTTCGCAATCCTTGCCGCAGACGCGCAGGAAATCGTTGTTGGCGACGCCATGGGTCTGGTAGATCTTGCCTTTGTAGCCGCGCTCTTTCAATGTCTTCTGCGGCAAGGCGGCAGGCGTGCCGGCGCCGGCGATCAGGATCGCATCGGGATTGGCGCTGACCATCTTCAGCACCTGTCCGGTGACCGAAGTGTCGTTGCGGGCGAAGCGCTCATTGGCCACAATCCTGATCTTGCGCAGCTCGGCCAGCTTGGAGAACTCGCGGTACCAGCCTTCGCCGTAGGCATCCGAGAAACCGATGAAGGCCACGCTCTTGACGCCGGCATCGGCCATGTGGGCGATGATCGCGGTCGCCATGTGCGAATCGTTTTGCGGCGTCTTGAAAATCCAGCGACGCTTGGCGTCGACCGGTTCGACCAGGGAAGCCGAAGCCGCCATTGAAATCATCGGCGTGCCTGATTCCGCCGCCACATCGCTCATCGCCAGCGAACCGGGAACCGCGGTCGAGCCGACCAGCAGGTCGACCTTTTCTTCGCTGACCAGCTTGCGCGCATTCTTGACGGCCGTGGTGCTGTCGGTGGCGTCGTCGAGCACGATGTATTGCACTTTCTGTCCGGCGATTTCCTTCGGCAACAAGGCGAAAGTATTTTTTTCCGGGATGCCCAGCGAAGCCGCCGGACCGGTCGCGGAAACGCTCACGCCGACTTTGATCTGGGCATATGCACTGCTGCCGGCGGCCAGGGTGATTGCCAATGCTGCGGAAACGGAAGTCCCCAACCATGCTTTTTTCATCTGAACTGCTCCATTGTAGTTTTAGCGCCGACGTCTTCCGGCAACGCTGATGTTGTTCTGCCGGGAGATGTTAGCAAAGAATTTACACCAGCATCAGCGCGATCTGCTGTGCGGCGTCGTCGCCGGGCTTGTGCTGGAAACGGCTTTTGGCGAAACGCTGCCAGCGGCCCAGCACGAAGCTGGTCAGGATATTGGCGCGCAAGGCGGCTTCCGCTTCGTTCGATTCGCCCTGCGTAGCGGCGATCCGCAGCGCCTGTTTCAGCGCCAGTTCGATGCGGTCTACAAACTGGTTCATGCGCAGCTGCAGGCGTTCGTCCTCGTTGACCAGCGCATCGCCGATCATGACCCGGGTCATGCCTGGGTTGCGCTCGGCGAAATTGAGCAGCATCAGGGCAATCGCCTGCGCCTGGTGCAAACCCTTTTCCTGCTGCTCGGTAATCTGGTTGACCAGGCCGAACACGCTGGTCTCGATGAAGTCGATCAGGCCTTCGAACATCTGCGCCTTGCTGGCGAAGTGCCGGTACAACGCCGCCTCCGACACATCGATCCTGGCCGCCAGCGCGGCGGTGGTGATCTTTTCGCCTTTGGGCTGCTCCAGCATGGTGGCCAGGGTCTGGAGGATCTGGAGTTTGCGCTCGCCGGGTTTGGTAGTTGCCATGGTTTTTTATTTTAGTAGTGATGGGGTAAAGGAAAACTGTGCCTGCTCCCTGCCCGGCACCGGGCCAGCCGCTTCAACGCAAGCGGTGCAGATTCCTGGCCAGCTGTCGCACCGATTTTACTTTGACATCGACGTATTTGGGGCGCTTTATCACATTTGACTGGTCCGCCAGGTATTGCGTGATCCAGGCCGTGCGCATGCCGACCCATTTGGCGGCTTTCAGCGTGCCGACCGTGTCTTCCACCAGAATGCAGCGGCGGGCCGCAACCTTTTCCCGCGCCAGCAGCTGGCGCAGCAGGTGGCGCGACGGTTTCGGCCGCAGCTGCCGGTGCACATGCATGGATTCGATCGAAATGTGCTTGCCGAAATGGCGCTGCAAGCGCAAATGGCGCAAGACGTCGCCCGAATAGCGCAGGGGCGCGTTGGTCAGCAGGATCTTGCGCCCCGGCAGGCGCCTGAGCAGGCTGATCAGGCCGCGCTCGGCGCGGATCATGCCCAGCAGGTCGTCGAACCGGTGCGCTTCGCGCAGGAAATCCTCGGGCCGCACCTGATGGTGTTTGACCAGGCCCAGCAAGGTCGCGCCATAACGCCGCCAGTATGTTTCGCGGGCGGCGTTGACGGTGGCGGCATCGGCGTCGACGCCGCCGCTGCCCAGGGTGCGCGCCATGAAGGCGTTCATGTTGTCGTGGATCGCGGGGAAAATGGCATGCGAGGCGTCGTGCAGCGTATTGTCGAGGTCAAACAGCCAGAGCGCTGTAGTATTCTTTGCCATTGTGCCGTGCATTCGTTATCAAGGAGAAGATGTGCTACGTAAGATTATAGTGACATTGTGCTGGTTGCCGCTAAGCCTGCTGGCGTCGCCCGCCCGGGCCGACGCCACGGATGCGGCTGCAGCGGCGACGGCAGCGCCTGCCCGCCAGGGCGGCGCCTTGTTCAAGATACAGCGCGCCGGCCACAGTGCTTATGTATTCGGCACCATCCACGTCGGCCGCGCCGATTTTTATCCCTTCGACGACGTAGTCTTGCAAGCGATGCAACAGTCGTCGGCCATGGCGCTGGAAATCGACCCCGGCAATGCCCATGGGCTGGCCGGCCTGATGACCAAATACGGCATCTACGCCGACGGCAAATCACTGGCGCAGGAACTGCCGCCGCGGCTGCTGCAGCAGCTCGGTCCGCTGCTGGAAAAATACGGCCTGACGCTGGACCAGGTGGCCAGCATGAAACCGTGGCTGCTGGCGACCATGCTCGGCATCAGCGAATACACCCACCAGGGTTACCTGCCGCAGTACGGCGTCGACGTCACCCTGGCCGCCTATGCAAAAAAACAGGACAAGCGCCTGGTCGAGCTGGAGACCGCCGAACAGCAGTTATCCTTGCTGGGCAAGCTGACGCCGGCCGAGCAGGTCCAGTTCCTGCAAGACAGCGTCGATGAAATCCAGGATCCTGCCAAGGCGCAGCGTTCGACGCAATTGATCACGCGCTGGCGCGACGGCGATGTCGACGGCATGGCCGCCATGCTGGCCGAGCTGACCAGCGACGATACGTTCACCGGCAAATTCGTGCAGCGCGCTTTGCTGGACGAACGCAACCCCGGCCTGGCCGACGGCATAGCCAGGCTGACGAACACGACACCACATGCATTCATCGGCATCGGCATGCTGCACCTGGTAGGTAAAAACAGCGTGCTGGCGATACTGCGGCAACGCGGTTATACGGTAAGCCGGGTTTACTAGCGCACTGCCATGACGGTCTCGGTTACTCCGCTGGCAGGCCATCCGCTGCACTGGCGCGGGCGGGAAAGCTTCGTGCTGCTGGACAGCGAATTCGGCAGCGGCGAACATTTTTTCGCCACCTGGCAGGCCTGGCGCAACGAGCCGCGGCGTCCGCGGCAATTGCATTACCTGGCGCTGCTGCCGCAACTTGCTACCCCCGATCAGTTGCGGCAAGCCGCAGCCAAATTTCCTGAATGGCAGGCCTTGCATGCCGAACTGTGCGCAGAATGGCCGCCGGCCGTACCGGGATTCCATCGCATCTTCCTGCAGCATGGGCAGCTGGTCCTGACGCTGATGATCGGCGACGGCGCCGCCTGCCTGCGCCAGGTGACGGCAAGGGTGGATGCCTTCCGCTTGCACGGACGCAGCTGGCGGGAGTGGCCTCTGCCGGCGTTGAACATGCTGGGCAGGCTGGCTGCCGAACACGCCAGCCTGGACATTCCGGGCGCCGAGCCAGCGGCCCGCAAGCAGCTGCAGCAAGCCGGATTCGTGTTTGAAAATGACGGCGGACTTGACATGCCGGCCTTGCGCGCCCGTTTTGCGCCACGCTTCACTGCGCGTTCCACACCGGCGCCGGTCCATGCCGACCGCCGCGCAATTGTCATCGGCGCCGGCCTCGCCGGCAGCGCGGCTTGCCAGCGCCTGGCGCAGCGCGGCTGGAACGTCGATTTGATCGAGAGCCACGCGGCGCCGGCGCAACAAGCTTCAGGCAATAGCGCCGGCATTTTTATGCCGCTGCTCTCGCGCGACGACAATCCCGGCTCGCGCCTCAGCCGCAGCGCCTATCTGTTCGCCTTGCAGGCATGGCGCCGGCTGGGCGGCATCGGCAACACATTCGACGGCGCAGCCTGCGGCGTCCTGCAGATCGCCCGCGACGCCGCGCATGCCGAGAACCAGCAGCAATTGGCGGATTACTGGCGCTACCCGGCCGACTATGCGCAGTGGCTGGATCAGGCTGCCGCAAGCCGCCTGGCCGGTTGCCAGGTGAGCGGCGGCGCCTGGTTTTTTCCGGCCGCCGGCTGGGTGCAGCCGCGCAGTCTTTGCCAGGCCATGCTGGAGAGCTGCGGCAAGCAGCTGCAAACCCATTTCGGACAGCATGCCGCCATCCTCGAACGTGACCAGGACGAGTGGACCGTGTGCGACCGGGACGGCAAAAAAATAGCCGGTGCGCCGGTAGTGATCCTGGCAAACGCCTGCGACGCCTTGCGGTTTTCACAGGCTGAAGATTTACCCCTGAGCGCCATCCGCGGCCAGATTACCCACCTCGGCGCCGGACAGGTTCCAGCCATCACGCCGGTGTTATGCGGTGAGGCATACCTGACCCCGGCTCATGCGGGGATCTGCAGCATAGGAGCGTCTTATGACGAGGATGGCGAAACGGCGCTGCGCCAAGACAGCCAGGACGATAACCTGGCGCGCCTGGCCAACCTGCTGCCGGGCTGGCGGCCTGGCCAGGCGCCGCTGGCCGGACGCGTCGGTTTTCGTTGCGTAGCCAGCGACCGCCTGCCCCTGGTCGGCGCCTTGCCGGATAAAAACGGGGTGAGTACGGTACGCGAAGCAAAACTGCAAGACCTGCCCCGTTTCCCCGGCTTGTACGGCCTGCTGGGTTATGCCTCGCGCGGCCTGACATGGGCGCCGCTGGCGTCGGAATTGCTGGCATCCCAACTGAACGGGGAACCGCTGCCGATCGAAGCCGACTTGGCGGCAGCACTCGATCCGGCGCGCTTCCTGTTGAAAGAGCAACGGCGCAACATCCCCTCGCGCCAATAAAAAAGAGCGCCGCAAGGCGCTAATGCTGTTCAGTTAGGGGCCGAACGGCGCGACGTAGCGGCAGCTTCGTCTAGGCGACCCCGTCATTCCCGCGAACGCGGGAATCCATTTTCGCCACCATACTCAGCAACCTGGATTCCCGCGTTCGCGGGAATGACCGGGGCGCGAAGCTGGGGTCGCCCAGACCGGGGCGCGGAGCTGGGGCGGTCATCCGCGGGGCCGCCCAAACGGGGTCACCTTAACTGAACGGCACGAGCCGCATGGCGCCCTTTTCATATTGCTTAACGATCCCAGCGGTACGGCCGCATCCGCCAGTCGCCGCGCGGCCCTCTTTCCCAGCGCGGCGGCACGTAACGGTAGCCCGGCCGCGCTCTCATCCAGCTGCCGCCTACCCACACGTGGCGACGGCCGTTCCAGCGCCAGTATCCCGGCGCCCAGACATAACCGGCGCGCGATGGCGGCACTATTTCATAACGCGGCGGCGGCGGCTGTCCAATCTGGACTCCGACATAGGTTGCTGCCTGGACCTGGGCCAGCGGCGTCATCAGGCCGGCGCCCAGCGCCAGCATGCTGATGCATAAAATCGATTTGATCTTCATCGGATACCTCCTCCATTCGTTTAAAACCATCAGGCGACGATTAAAATATAGGCGATAACCATGTAGCGGCTTGTTATTTTGTGTTTCCAAAAGATACAGTCCGGGCAAGCCCTGGATGGCTTGCCGGCTGCCATTGCGCCCTCCCTAAGGTAAAATGGCGGCCTGCCGTACGGCATTGTCGTTTTATAAAAATAATTGCGGGGCAGCCGCCGCTGACGTAAAACGCCAAGGCGGCCTGCCTCCACCTGACTTCCCGGAATACCCATGTTGCGATTGAATGAAGTACAACTCCCCCTGGACCACCCTGACGACGCCTTGCACGCGGCCATCGTGGGAAGGCTGGGAATCGCCGCTGAAGAAATGCTCGGTTACACAATTTTTCGCCGCAGCTACGACGCCCGCAAAAAGTCTGCGGTGATCCTCACCTACACCGTCGATGTCGAGGTCCAGAACGAGGGCGCGGTCCTCAAGCGCCTGGCCGGCGATCGCACCGTGGCGCCGACGCCCGACACCGATTACCGTTTTGTGGCGCAGGCGCCGGGCCGGCTGAAATCGCGGCCGGTGGTGATCGGCACCGGGCCTTGCGGCCTGTTTGCCGGCCTGATCCTGGCGCAGATGGGATTCAATCCGATCATCCTGGAGCGCGGCAAGGCGGTGCGCGAGCGCACCAAGGATACCTGGGGATTGTGGCGCAAGCGCGAGCTGCAGCCGGAATCCAATGTCCAGTTCGGCGAAGGCGGCGCCGGCACGTTTTCCGACGGCAAGCTGTGGACCCAGATCAAGGATCCCAAGCACTACGGCCGCAAGGTGCTGACCGAATTCGTCAAGGCCGATGCGCCGGACGAAATCATGTACGTCAGCAAACCGCACATCGGCACTTTCCGGCTGGTCAAGATGGTGGAGCAGATGCGCGCCACCATCGAAGCGCTGGGCGGCGAGTTCCGTTTCCAGCAAAAGGTGGAAGACATCGCGATCAAGTCGGACAACGGCCAGGGACAAGTGCAAGCCGTCGTGCTGGCCAGCGGCGAAACCATCGTCACCGACCATGTAGTGCTGGCGATCGGCCACAGCGCCCGCGATACCTTCCAGATGCTGTACGACCGTGGCGTGTACATCGAAGCCAAGCCGTTCTCGCTCGGCTTCCGCATCGAACACCCGCAATCCCTGATCGACAAGTGCCGCTTCGGTCCCAGCGCCGGCCATCCGATCCTTGGCGCAGCCGATTACAAGCTGGTCCATCACTGTGAATCGGCGCAAGCCCGCGGGCGCGCGGTCTACAGTTTCTGCATGTGCCCGGGCGGCACCGTGGTGGCGGCGACCTCGGAACCGGGACGGGTGGTGACCAACGGCATGAGCCAGTACTCGCGCAACGAACGCAACGCCAACAGCGGCATCGTGGTCGGCATCACGCCGGCCGATTATCCAGGCCACCCGCTGGCCGGCATAAGCTTCCAGCGGCAATGGGAATCGCGCGCCTTCGAGCTGGGCGGCGGCACCTACGATGCGCCCGGCCAGCTGGTCGGCGATTTCCTCGCCGGCCGGCCGTCGACCGCGCTCGGTTCAGTGATTCCATCCTACAAACCCGGCGTCCACCTGGGCGACCTCGGCACCGCCCTGCCGGACTATGCGATTGCTGCTATCCGTGAAGCCTTGCCGGTATTCGACAAGCAGATCCGCGGCTTCGCCATGGCCGACGCGGTGCTGACCGGAGTCGAGACCCGCACTTCGTCGCCGGTGCGCATCAAGCGCCACGACGATAGCCTGCAAAGCCTGAATACGACGGGATTGTTTCCGGCCGGCGAAGGCGCCGGTTATGCCGGCGGCATCATGTCGGCGGCAATTGACGGGATCCGGGTGGCTGAGGCAGTTGCCTTGAGCATGCTGGGCAAAAGCTAGGCCGGCTCAGGAAAGCCCGCCGGCCTGACGTTTTTCTGCCGCCTTGTAGACGGCGTTACGCTCGCGTTTGCCCACTGCCACAACCAGTACGATCAATTCCTTGTCACGCACCTCGTAAACCAACCGGTAGCCGGCCTGGCGCAGTTTGATTTTATATCGGCTCCTGGAGCCGGATAACTGCGCGGACGGAACATGGGGAGCAAGCAATCGTTCCGCCAGTTTCTTTTTGAATTGCTCGCGCATGTCTTGATCCAGCTTGCGCCATTCCTTTAATGCTTCCTCAAGGAAAGCCAGTTCAAAGCTCATCCAGCTTGACCCTGACAACAGCTTGCCCTTTGCGGGCATCTGCAACTGCATTCAGCTCCATGTCTTCCAGCTTGTTCATCAGCGCTTCGTAGGCTTTTGCCGGGACACAATAAAAAGCCGGCTGGTTCCGGTTTAATATCGCCACGGGAAATCCTTCACCCGCAGCAACAGTCCCCATAGGGTCTTTTTTCAACTCGGAAACGCTGGCGGTGGTTTCAGCAAGAATCAGGTGTGCCATGGAAATACTTTTAAAGATATTGTCAATAGCACCAATAATAGCACTTTTCATAGCACTCTCAATCATCTTGTTAGCGAAGATCGTAGTATGACCCAGCTTCTGCCGCCAGTTTGCGTGGATTCAGTAAGTCTTGGCTGAATTTCAGTCTCTTGGCAGCGACTAAACCGCCCTGCCAGCTTCGGCGCAAAAATCCTTATTCTTTACCGGATCCGGCCTGCTTCTTGACATACGCGGCCTCGGTCAGCGTTTGCAGGAAAGCCACCAGGTCATCCACGTCGCTGTCGCTCAATGCGGGATTGCTGCCTTCGCGCCGGTTGTAGGGCACCGAGTTGACGTTCACGTTGCCTCTGTAAGCTGGCGGCACATCGTCGAACTTGACGCCGGTCTTGTACCAGTCGCCCGGTTTGGTGGCGCGTGTCGCATAGAAGGCGACAGCGTCGCGCAGCGAAGTGAAGACGCCGTTGTGCATGTAACTTTCGCGCACCGCGACATTGCGCAAGCTGGGCGTCTTGAAATAGCCGCACCACTGGCTGCTGTCGGGCCATTGCAGCTGGGCGGCCGTCTTGCACAGGCCGGCGTCGTAGAACCTGGAATTGCGATTCTCGGCGATCAGGCGGTTGCGCGGCGCCGCTACTGCATCGTAGCCAAAATCGGTAAACATCGAACGCGCCGGGTTGCTGGAGTTGTCGTTGAACTTGTGGCAGGACATGCAGTTGCCCTTGTCCGGGTCCTTAAACAAGCGCAAGCCGCGCATTTCCGCCGCATCCAGCTTGGCCCGGCCGCGGATATAGTCGTCGTACCTGGAGCTGAACGGCGTCATCTCATCGCTGCGCAAAAAGGCTTCCAGCGCACGCCCGGCAGCCTGGGCTGCCTGCTCCGGCCGCTGGAAGACGGCGGCGCCGAACTGAGCCTGCATGTCGCGCGCATACGCTTGCTGCAGCTTGCGCGCGAGCTGGGCGGGATTCCGGTTGTTCATCTCCAACGGATTGAACAGAGGACCTTGCGCCTGCTCAGCCAATGTATTGGCGCGGCCATCCCAGAAGAACCCGCCAAACGGGATTGGCGCCAAGGCATCGTCGTCCTGGTAGAAAAAACGCGGCGGCGTGTAGCGCAGATACAAGACCGAGGGCGTGTTGCGCGTGCCCAGGCTGGACGGGCGGCTGCCGAGGGCAACGCCGATCCGTGAGCCGTGGTTGCCGGAAAACGCCTGCGCCGGATTGTGGCAGCTGGCGCAACTGGTGCCGCGCGGTTCCGACAACCGGGTATCGAAAAACAGCTGGCGGCCGAGCGCCGCCAGTTCCGGCGGATCGGCAGGCGCTGCCGCCGGCGCCGGCATTTCGAGATACAGCGGCGTGCTCGCCGGCGCCGCATGCAACTTGAGCGGCAACAGGCAGGCCAACAGCAATGCCGGCCACAAACGGCGCATCAGTTTGGCGCCAGATAGCCGGTCTTGTCGCAATTGATGTTGTTTCCGTTCTGCAGGCAAGTCGTCAGCAGCAGCCCTTTGCGCGTGTAGGCCTTGTATGCCCAGGCGCCGTTGCTCTGGCGATCCATCACCATGAAGCCGAAGCTGCTGGTATGGGCGATCTTGTCGATGATGGCGCCGGGGGCGGGACTGATGCCGGCCGGGAACGGATCGGCGAAATTCACATCCAGGTTATCGCCGCCGTTGCCGGAGACGAACGTGGCGGGATGGCCGGACGAGAAATTGATGGCCTGGAAATCGTGGACATGGCCATGGATCGCCGTCTTCACGCCGGCAGGATAATAAGCGGTCGGATTGAGGCTTTGCATCACCGATTGCAAGGCTGCGTTGCCCGCCGCCGGCGCAGCACCGGCCAGCGGAGCGAAGGCGAGGATAGGATGATGGTTGGTGAAAATGCTGTTGACGCCGACTTTCGCCGCCAGCCGGTTGACTGCCTGGAATTGCTGCAGGTACCTGGCGAATTGCGGATCGCTGGCAGGCAATGCCGCCCTGCCCGCTTTCGACGAGTCGAACACAATCACTTGCGTATCGGCGCCGACCGCTACCGCATACGGATCGGAAAAATTGCCCAGGCCGTCGTTGGCAGGATCGTCGCAGGAACGCTTGGCGTCAAACGGCTGCGTGTCCAGGAAGCGAAACCAGCCCTGCCCGGCACGGGCGCATTCTTCATGATTGCCGCGCACCATGATCCACGGCGCGGCAACCATCAGCGGCGCCGCCGGCTTGAACAGGTCGGCTTGCCATGCATCCCAGCCGTATCCCCATGGACTGTCTTTGCAGCCGGCGATATCCGCGGGGCAGGCGTTCTCGCGATAGTGGTAATCGCCAATATGCAATACCAGGTCGGGCTTCATGGCGGCGGCGCTGGCGGCGATTTCCGGGAATGGCCAAGCGTCGCTGTCGCTGCAGGCTTGCCAGGCGTTATCGGCCTTTTTCAGGCGGCAGCCGGTATCGGCCAGCACCACTACGCGCTGTGGCGTTTGTTTTGGCAGCGGCAAAGAACGGGAACCGACCATGACGCTGCTGCTGCCGGCAGACGCATTGTATTCGCAGGCGGTGACGGGGAAAACGGAAGGCTTGGAGTCGGCGGCCGCGCTGGCGGTCGGACGCTGTGCCGGCGTCGCCGGCGCGGCGCGCAAAGTCATCGCGGCATAGCTGGCGCCGTCGCGGATTTCAGGACAGCTGGCGTCGGTGGTAATCACCCTGACAATCGCCTGGTTGTTGCTGCCGACCACAACCCAGGCCGCCTTCAGGCCGGCGTCGACATTGCTGTCGCTGCCGCCGCAGGCAGCGACAGCAAGACTTGCGCCCATTGCCGAAACCAGCCTGGCATTTGGCGAAAAAAAACTGCGCGGCGGTTTTATCGCATCCATACGGTTCACCAAGGGCAAGGATCATGCTGTCGAAGAGACAAAATTATAAAAAGAAAATATGACGCGCTTGTTACATCAGGCAAGCAAAAAAAATACGCCCGCAGGCGTATTCTTGATGATGGGCGGTTGCCCCGGGCTGGCAATTAAATCTGCCTATTTGCTGGCGTCCCGCGTCGCCTGCAGCAAACATTTCGACAGCTTGTCGAAATGCAGCCAGGCCGCCTGGCTCAGTTCTACCTGCTTGCGGCGCGAATCGTCGGTATCGCTCAGGACGATCCAGCCCTTTTCCCGCATCGATTTCAGCCGCGCGTGCAGCATGGCCGGCGAACCGAGTTCGCTCTGCGCCATCATGTCGCGTACCGACAGGCGTTCATGGGCTTGCCCTGCGCGCGCGACGAAGGCAAGGATGCGGTCTTCCAGGGGATCCAGCGAAGGCAGCGAAGGCAAGCCGCGCAAAGCATTCGCCAGCTGCAGGAAGCGTACGTAGATATCTGCCGGACGGTTATTTTTTTCCATGGCCATATTGTAAGATGCTGCCGTAATTAGTTCGCCAACGCTGTTAAATTCATATCGATCATACTCGCCATTTCAGCCGCATCGCAAGCATATTCCTGCGCCTGCGCGGATACTTCGGTAAGATACGCGCGTCATGTCCACCCACCCATCCCCTGCCGCCAGATTGCGCCTCAACCTGCTGACGGTCGGCAGCACGGTGGTCGTCTACATGCTGGTGTACATGACCAACGACTGGCTGTTCAAGCACATCGAGTTTGCCCAGGGGATTGCCTGGATTTACCTGCCGGCCGGAATACGGCTCATCTGCACCTTGCTGTTTGCCGAAGCCGGCGTACTCGGCATCCTGATCGGCTCGCTGCTGACGTCCAGCATCTACACCCTGTTCCCCGGCGATCCGGTCACCACCGTCGGCTACAGCATCATCTCGGCGCTGGCGCCTTACCTTGCCTATCGCTTCACGCTGCACGAAATGCGCCTGCAGCCTTCGCTGAGCAACCTGACCACCACCCGCCTGCTGGCCTGCATCCTGCTGTACGGCCTGACCAATCCGCTGCTGCAGCTGTTGTGGTTCGTCTTGCGCGGCGTCTCCTATCATTTCTGGTCGGGCCTGATCGTGATGTCGATCGGCGACCTGACCGGATCGCTGATCGTGGTCTATGCGATCAAGATGCTGCTGTCCTTCCTGCCCTTGCCAAGGCGCTAAGCGCGCGTGGTGCCGCGACCACATCGCCGCCGATTGTAATACTGTCGAAATAATTCCTCGCTATTCTGCCGACGGTTATAGAAATTATAGCGGTTAGCGACTTCGCGCTATCGCCGCACATCTTCCATCGGGGTATAGCAATGCGTAGTTGGGACGAACCAAAAAAGCGGAAAGCCCGCGTCGAAATCATTCCCATGATCGACGTGATGATGTTCTTGCTGGTATTTTTTGTACTGATCAGTCTCAACGTGATTCCCGCGCTCGGCTTGAAAACACATCTGCCGACGGCCAGCAGCTCGCAGGACCTGAAGCCGCAAAACAAGGCTGTCATCACGATCGGCCTCAACGACGCGCTGCAGGTCGACGGCGTCGACACCAAGATCGGCGAGCTGTCGGCGCGCCTCAACCTGGCCCGCAAGAACGGTGAAAAACTCAACGTCATCGTCAACAGCGATCGCGGAGTCGAAGTGCAGCGGCTGGTGGAAGTGATGGACACGCTGAAGCACAACGGCTTCGAGTCGATCTCCATTGCGACTCGCAAACCGTGATGCAGTCAATGATGACCATGCCGTTCCTGTTTCGCTTTCGCGATGCGCTGGCGACGCTGCCAGCCGCGCTCATGCTGGCGATCCTGGTCTTTGCCGGCATCCAGAAAGTGGCGAAGATCGAACCGCATCCTGACGATTCACTGGTGCAGATCGCCTTGACCGAACCGGAGCCGCCGGCGCCGCCGGTGGTCACGCCGCCGCCGCAAGTCCCGACGCCGCCGCAGGTGGCCAAGCCGGTCCCGGTGGTACAACCGGTCCGGCAGCCTACGCCGCCGCAGGCCGTCAGCCAGGCGCCGCTCAGCAACAGTCCCAGTGCAGAAGTGGCGGCGCCGCCCAAGGCAGTCGCGGCGCCGGCTGCTCCAGCCCCGGTGACGCCGCCGGCGCCGGAACCGGCTCCGCCTGTAGCCAAGCCGAACAACGCCAGCATTGAAGCAAGTTATGTCTCCAAGGTGCGCGCGCACCTGAACAGCATCAAGCGTTATCCGACCGGCCGCGAAGCCAGCCAGCAACGGCCGCAAGGGAAGGTAAAAGTGTGGTTCGTGCTGAACCGCGACGGCAGCCTGGTGGAGCAAGGCATAGAAGAATCGTCGAACTCCATGCTGCTCGACGAAGCCGCCCGCAAGACCATCAACCGCGCCACTTTTCCTGCTTTCCCCGAATCCAGCTGGGCCGGGGAAACGACACATCGATTCAGCGCGGAGCTGGAATTTGTCCCGGGAGCGGGGTAGAGCAACAGCGAGCAACAACGAAGCAGCTTGAATATCCAGTCCAGTTCACACATATCAAAAACACATACAGGGAGTAATGCCATGCAATTCAAAGTCACCCGGCTGTCACTGCTGATATCCGGCTTGTTCATCGCCGCCAGTCCGCTGGCCTACGCTGCCGAAACGTCCGACGTCGGCAAGGTCACGGTGCAAGGCGATAACGGCGGCCAGAGCACCGGCCTGATCCAGCAGGAGGAATCGGCGAAAGCGCGCAGCTCGGTCAATCGCGACTACATGGACAAACAAAGCACCACCAGCAATCCGTTCCAGATGATCAACCTGCTGCCAGGCGTGAACAGCTACGATACCGACGGCACCGGCCTGTTCGGCGGCAACATCCGGGTGCGCGGCTTCAACAGCGACCAGCTCGGCTTCACCATCAACGGCGCACCGGTCAACGATTCCGGCAGCTTCGCCGTCTATCCGCAGGAATATACCGATGCGGAAAACCTGTGCGACATCTTCGTCACCCAAGGCTCCACCGACACCGAAGCGCCGCACGTCGGCGCCACCGGCGGCAATATCGGCATGACCATGTGCACCCCGGAAGACCAGCGGCGCTTCCGCACCGAATATACCTTCGGTTCGAACAGCCTGTGGAAAGGTTACGTCCGCCTGGATTCCGGCAAGCTGTTCAATGACCGCTTCAAATTCTTCATCTCCTATTCCAAGACCCAGGCCGACAAGTTCAAGGGCACCGGCCGCGCCGACAAGGAACACGTCGACTTCAACAGCAAGTTCGACCTGGGCGGCGGCAGTTTTGTCGACACCGGCTTCATGTACAACTCGGCCCTGAACAACAACTATCGCTCGCTGACCAAGGCGCAGATCGCCCAGTACGGACGCAACCTGGATTTCGGCACCGTGGCGCCGATCCACCAGCCGGGCGGCCCCGGCGCGCAAAACGATTCGACCTACGGCCCCAACGCCGGCATCAACACCGGCAACAAGGACCTGTACTACGGCTACAACCTGAATCCGTTCAAGAACTGGCTGGCCACCATGAACGCCCACTTCCAGCTGGCGCCGCAGTCCAGCATCGATGTCAGCCCCTACATGTGGTACGGCTTCGGCACCGGCGGCAACCAGCTGCAGACGCTCAGCGAAGGCAACTCCGGCACCCTGCTGGGCGGCGGCGTGCGCGACATCAACGGCGACGGCGACACCAAGGACACCGTGTTCGTCTACGAAGGCAGCCGCACCCGCACTTACCGTCCCGGCGTCACGCTCAAGTACAACCAGCAGATCGACAACCACAAGCTGATGGTCGGCTACTGGTACGAGCGCGCCCGCCACCAGCAAACCGGTCCGTTTGCGCCTATCGACAACAACGGCAACTCTGCCGATGTCTGGCAAAACAATCCCTCCGCCTGGCTGCGCAACCAGGACGGCTCATACGTGCAATACCGCGACACGCTCACCATCAGCACCGGCAAATCGGTGTTTGCGCAAGACAGCATCAGCCTGATGCAAGACAAGCTGAACCTGCAGCTCGGCGCCCGCTACTCGAGCATCGACCGCAACTTCACCAACAACCCGAGCCAGAGCGCACCCGGCTTCTATACGCTGCAGAAATCGTATTCCGACCTGCTGCCTAGCCTCGGCGTCCGTTATCAGCTCGACCAGGCGCAATCGGTATTCTTCAATGCGGCCAAGAACTTCAAGGCGCCAGGCAACTTCTCTTATTTCGGCCTGATCTCGGGCGGCAAGTTCGTCAACGGCGTCTATACCGGCGGCACCGTGCGCAACCCGCTGGTAGACAAGGAAACGTCCTGGAACTATGACCTCGGCTACCGTTATGCGAGCGACAAATGGACATTCTCCAGTTCGGTGTTTTATGTCGACTACAAAGACCGCATAGCCACTTCCTACAATCCGGACACCGGCAACCGCACCGACTTCAACGTCGGCGACTCCACCTCCAAGGGTTTCGAACTGGAATCGGGTTACTCGCTCACCAGGAACCTGAGCCTGTACGGATCGCTGTCCTATATCAAGAGCAAGATGAAGAGCGACATGCCGTTTGCCGCCAATTTCGCGCTGCCCACCGGCGGCAAGGAATTCCCTGACACGCCTAACTGGCTCAGCGGCATGAGCCTGCAATACGCACAGGACAGCTGGTACGTGTTCGGACAAGCAAAATACACCGGCAAACGCTACACCACGCTGGTCAACGACGACAGCCTGGGCGGCTATACGGTATTCAACGCCGGCGCCGGTTATACCTTCCCATCGTCGACATGGCTGAAGAAACCGACGGTGCGTTTCAATCTCAACAATATCTTTGACAAGCAGTACCTGAACCTTAACTCCGGCAGCGGCAGCCAGTTCACCACCAACGCCGTTGCGATCGGTCCGAATGCGCCGGCATCGGCGCCGTCGTTCTACGTCAGCGCCCCACGCACTTTCAGCGTGACGCTGGTCGCGGATTTTTAATCGAGCTGTAGCAAGCCAAGCGCAGCAAACCATGGCGGCGGCCTTTGAACCAGGGGCCGCCGCTGCAACAAAAGTGCATTCGTGCGCAGAGAGGTCAACATGAACATGCAATTATTCCACGAGCTCGCTTTCTACCTGATGTACGCCTGTGCTGCCCTGGCGATCTTCGTGATTGTCGAACGCGGGCTGTTTTTCAACTACACGCTGCGCCAGGCGATCGGCCTGGAAAAAGCCATGACCCACGCCGTCCAGCATGTAGAGGAACTGCCGAGCGCATTGACGTCGCGCGCCAGCCTGCCGCTGACGCTGGTGTCCGACATCCTGGCTGAAAAGCATCAGCTGACCAGCGAAAAAGACCTGGAAGATTTCAGCGAGTCGGTCTACATCGCCAACCGCGGCGAAGTGCAGCACCGGCTGTGGATCCTCGACACCATCGTCACCGCCGCTCCCCTGCTCGGCCTGCTCGGCACGATTTTGGGTATCATCGATACTTTCAAGGCGCTGGCGGTATCCGGCGTATCCGACCCTGGCCAGGTGTCGCAAGGCATAGGCACCGCCTTGTATGCGACGGCGCTGGGCATCGGCATCGCGGTAGTCGGCATGTTTTTCTTTAATATGTTCCAGGAACGGATCGAGCGCATCAACGATCATTTGAAAGTATTGATGCTGCGCGCCTGCGTCGGCCGCGTTGCCGGCCACGAAAGCAAGGCGGCGGCGCTGGCCGAGGCCGGGAAATTGCATCTCGCCTGACCTGGATGGAATCGAGGGCTGCTTGAAACATATGGGTGCAAAACCGGTAGTCCAGACCATCCTGTCGTGCTGTGTGGCAGCCGTTTTCCTGGCGGCCTGCAGCGGCCTGCAACCGGCGGCGGAAAATGCGCCGCTGGAAATCAACCTGGTCGCCATCAATGACCTGCACGGCCACCTGGAAGCAGAGACCAGGAGCTACGCCGGCACGGCTGAAGCGGCGCCGCGCAAGTTCAAGGTCGGCGGCCTGGACACCATCGGCGGCGCGCTCAGCGCATGGCGCACCGAGGATCCGCAGCTGCTGCTGGTCGGCGCCGGCGACCTGATCGGGGCCAGCCCGGCCCTATCCTCGATCTGGGCCGACGAACCGACCATCATCGCGCTCAACCGGCTCGGCCTGCGCGTCAGCTCGGCGGGCAACCATGAATTCGACCAGGGCAGCGCAGAACTGCTGCGTTACCAGCATGGCGGCTGCAAATCGAACCGGCCCGACAAGGCATGCCAGTTCGACGACCATTTCCCTGGCGCCGGATTTTCTTACCTGGCCGCCAATGTCATCGACAAAAGCACCAGCCGCCCGCTGCTGGCGCCCTACCGCATCGAACAGGTGCGCGGCGTCAAGATCGCTTTCATCGGCGCCGTGGTGCGCGGCACGGAAAAAATGGTGTCTGCCGACGGCATAACCAACGTCCAATTCACCGACGAGGCCGACGCCGTCAACCGCTGGGTCCCCGAAATCAAGGCGCAAGGCGTGAGCGCCATCGTGGTCCTGATCCATCAGGGCGGCGAAACCCCGGAACCGTTCGACATGGCGGCATGCAGCCATTTGCGCGGGCCAATCGTCGATATCGTCAAGCGCCTCGATCCGGCAATCCGCCTGGTCATCAGCGCCCATACCCACAACGGCTATACCTGCCAGGTCGACGGCCGCACGGTGACGCAAGGCGAATCCTTCGGCCACATGTTGACCCGGATCAAGCTCACCATCGATCCGCGCATCGCCGACCTGCAAGGCAAGGTCACCGCCATCGAGGCCCGCAACGTGCTGATGGACCAGCAGCGCTTTGCGCCCGATCCCGCCATGTCGGTTTTCCTGCAGACGTTGAAAGCGCGCAGCGACCTGGTGCTGGCGCAGCCGATTGCGCAGATTGCGGTAGCGCGCATCGACAACAGGATCAACGACGCCGGCGAATCGCCGCTTGGCGACGTGGTAGCAGACTCGCAGCTGGCGGCGACGCGCAAATTCGGCGCACAGATCGCCATGACCAACCACAAGAGCATCCGCGAAAGCCTGGACAGCGGCGCCGGCGGCAGCAACTACGCCCAGGTCGCCGCCACCACGCCCTATGGCAATACGCTGGTTCTGCTGTCGCTTAGCGGCAGCCAGCTGCTGGCCTTGCTGGAGCAGCAGAGCTGGCTGGAGCAGGATCGCCCGGGCGGCCGCATCATGCTGCAAGTCTCGCGCGGGTTGAGCTATCGCTGGGACGCCAGGCGGCCGCTCGGGCAGCGGGTTGTGCCCGGCAGCGTCAAACTGAACGGCGTCGCCTTGCAGCCGCGGGGACAATACCGGCTCAGCGTCAACAGTTTCATTTCCCAGGGCGGCGATGGCTTCAGCTTGCTGACGCAGGGCGCCGACCGGATCGATACCGGCATCAACGACCTTGACGCGCTAAGCCAATACCTGATCGCCAGCGAACGCGACGGCCATCCGGCCGGCAGTGCGCAAGCGGACGGCCGCATTGTGCGCGTGCACTAATTCATTGGAAAACTTCTCGGAACCGTCCATGCGAAAATTGACCGCCACGATTGCAATGCTGCTCGGCTGCGCCGGCAGCGCCCATGCCGAATTCGGCATCCCAGGTTATGAACTGGTGCATACCGCGCCGGTTGAAACCACGCTGGCGACGCCCGACCTGCGGGAACCGCTGCAGGTCTGGAGCGAGATGTTCGATGGCGCCAAACAACAGATCGTGCTCGGCCAGTTTTATGTGGCCAGCCAGCATGGGGCCGCGTTCGAGCAGGTGATCGCACGGCTCGCCGCGGCCGGCGCGCGCGGCGTCAAGATCCGTTTCCTGATGGAAGAAAAAGGCAAGTTCGCCTCCGACATGCCGACCATCGAGCGGCTCAAGCAGATTCCCAACCTGGAATTCCGCTATCTCGATTATTCCAAGCTCACCGGCAACGGCATCATCCACGCCAAATACATGGTGGTCGACGGCAGCAGCGCTTACGTCGGCAGCCAGAATTTCGACTGGCGCTCGTTCGCGCACATCCATGAAACCGGCTTGCGCATTACCGATGCGGCGGTGGTCGGCCAGCTGCAGAAAATCTTCGAGCATGACTGGCATGCGCAGGAGCTGGTCGCGCAAGGAAAAGAAGTGCCCAGGTTGAACCAGGCCGTGGTGAGCGCCAACGACCAGCAGGCGACATTCCTGGTGGCCAGTCCGAACGCTTTCAATCCGCCCGGCGTCGGCGACTCCGAAACGGAATTGCCGAAACTGCTGGCGGCCGCCAGATCCGAAGTCAGGATACAGTTGCTCGACTATGCCCCGCTGAGCTACGGACCGAATCACACCCGGCCTTATTACGCGGTCATCGACAATGCGGTCCGCGCTGCGCTGGCGCGCGGCGTCAAGGTGAAGCTGATGGTGTCGAACTGGAATACCGAAAAGCCGGCGATCGCCTACCTGAAAAGCCTGGCGCTGCTGCCCGGCATGGAAATCAGGATTGTCACGCTGCCGCCGGCCAGCAGCGGCTTCATTCCGTTTGCCCGGGTGATCCACAGCAAGACCATGGCGATCGACGGCCAGGTGGCGTGGATCGGCACCAGCAACTGGAGCGGCGGCTACCTGGACTTGTCGCGCAACCTGGAAATCGTGCTGCGCAATGAAAAGATGGCAAAACGGATCGCCGATTTGCATCAACAGACGTGGGACTCGGCCTACGCCCAGCCTATCGACGTGATGAAGGATTATCCCAAGCCGGTGAAGGGCAAGGAATAATCCTGTCAGGGCTCCGGCTCAGGCTGCGCCGGCCACGACGGTCAGCATGCTGATGGAGCCGATGTCGATGCCATCCACGGCTATCGATATCGTCTCGTCGTCTTGCGTTGCGCCGGCGATGTACAGCAAAGGCAGGTAGTGCTCCGGCGTCGGCACCGACAGTTGCGCATCCTGGCCCTGGTCGGCATAGTCGATCAGCGCCTGCATATCGCCATTCACCAGGCTTTCCCGGATATGGTCGTTGAAGCGTTGGGCCCAGCCGTGCACCGGCGCATCCTGGCTGCGGTTCATCAGGCGCAGGTTGTGCACCACGTCGCCGCTGCCGATAATCAGCACGCCTTGTTCGCGCAGGACGGCAAGCTTGCGGCCCAGGTCGAAATGGAACTGCGCCGGCTGGGTGGCGTCGATGCTCAGCTGTATCACCGGCACGTCGGCCTTGGGAAAAGCCTTGACCAGCACCGACCATGTGCCGTGGTCGAGTCCCCATGAATGGTCCATGGCGACCGCCACCGGCGCCAGCAGATCGCGCACCTGCGCCGCCAGTTGCGGATCTCCCGGCGCCGGATAACGCACATCAAACAGCGCCTGCGGAAAACCGCCGAAATCATGGATGGTCTTCGGCTGCGCCATTGCCGTGACACCGGTGCCGCGCGTGTACCAATGCGCGGACACCGACAGGATCGCCTTCGGCTGCAGCTTGGCGGCGCGGGCGCCGAGTTCGGCCCATGCAGCGGTGTAGCGGTTGTCTTCAAGCGCATTCATCGGGCTGCCGTGGCCGAAGAAAATCGCCGGCATGCGGGTGGCAATGGTGCTCATCTTGATCTCTTCCAAAAAATTTATTTACCGGCCTTGCCGCCATCCAGCGCAAACGCGCCGCTGCCCAGCAAGGCTACCGAAATTGCGGTCACGACCATGAAAGCCGGATATTCCCAGCCGCCGTTGGGGCTGGTGAACACCCAGCCGTTGCCGGCGTGCACCGACAATGCGCCCAACAGCACCGGCAGCGAAATCACCGCGGCAATCCGCGCCTGGAGGCCGAGCACCATGGCGATCCCGGTCAGCACTTCGACCGCCACCACAGGATATACCGACCATGCGGGAAACCCCTGGCTGGCGAAGAAAGCGGCGGCGCCCGGCAAAGTGAAGACAAACACTTTCAGGTATGCATGGGCCAGAAGCGCGATGCCCAGGGTCAGCCTGAGCAGGGTGGCGGCATAAGCGCTTGGATTGTTCATGATATTACTTTCACAAGAAATGGTTAAAAGCCAAAGGAATCGATGGATCGTATCCAACTATATATTCTTGCAATCAGAAGAAAAATCATGTTTTATTGAAATACCATTTCCGAATTCCAAAATAATAAGGCACTCCGATGAATCTGTTCGAGGCGATGAAAGTATTTGTCAAAGTGACTGAAACCGGCAGCTTGTCGGGTGCGGCGCGGATCCTGAACCTGTCCAATCCCTCGGTGACGCGGCATATCGCCGACCTCGAACACTACTTGGGCGCGCGCCTGCTGAACCGCAGCACGCGCCGCCTCAGCCTGACCGATACCGGCAGCGCCTACCTGGAACGCTGCAAGCAGGTGCTGGCCGATCTTGAGCAGGCCACGCTGGCGGCCGGCATGCACGCCGCCAACCCGAGCGGCGTGTTGCGCGTCAACGCGCCGGTATCGTTCTCCGTCAATCACCTGGGCCGGCTGCTGCCGCTGTATGCGCAGCGTTATCCGAATGTGGAGCTGGATGTGACCTTGTCCGACCGCATCGTCGACCTGGTCGAAGAAGGTTTCGACCTGGCGATCCGCATCGGCCGCCTGCAAAACTCCAGCCTGGTGATGCGCAAACTGGCCAAGGCGCATGTGCTGACCTGCGCCGCCCCGGCCTATCTGGAGCGGCACGGCGTGCCGCGGCATCCTGACGACCTGGCCCGGCATGCCTGCCTGACTTACGCCTATATGCAGCCAGGCAATGAATGGCGCCTGCAGCGCGACGGCAAGGTCCATACGGTGCGGGTCGGTGGCGGCCTGCATTGCAATAACGGCGATCTGCTGATGGCGGCGGCGGTGGCCGGCATGGGCATCATCCGCGAGCCGACGTTCATCATCGGCGACGCCATCCGCGACGGCCGCCTGCAGCCGATCCTTACCGATTACCACGGCGACGCCTTGGCGGTCCACGCGGTGTATCCGAGCCGCCAGCACCTGTCGGCCAAGGTACGCACCTTTGTCGATTTCCTGGCCCAGCAATTCGGCGAGGTGCCGGCCTGGGACCGTGACCTGCCAATATGAAAAAAGGCCGCATCAGCGGCCTTTATCCTGGGTCGGCAAGCGAGGACTTACTTCTTGCCGCGCGGCGTTGCCGCCTTGGTCAGCTGCGCGCCGGCGTTGTTCAGGTTGGCTTCCAGCGTTTCCACCGCCTGCTTGGCATTCTTGGTCAGCTGTTCATATCCGGCATTGGCGTTGCTGATCACCGATTTCAGGATCGAGATCGCGTTTTCGGAACCGGCAGGCGCGTTCTTGCTGACTTCTTCAATCAAGGCATTGATGCGGCGGCTGGTCTCCGCCACTTGCGCTTCTGCGGCACGCGTGTATTCGGCCTGGGTGCCGGAAGCGATGCTGGCCAGGTGGCGGCCGTAGGCGGCAACCTTTTCGGCGCCGGGCTTGGCCTGGGCCGCCGAGATGTTGAGGAATTCTTGCGGATCCTTGGCGCTCAGCAGCTGCTTGGCGGCGCCGCCGGATTCTTCCAGCGAAGCCTTGGTCGCGTTGATGTTGAGTTCGATGACTTTTTCGACACCCTCGAAGGTTTTTGTAGTCAGGGTATTGAGCAATGCCAACTGGGCTTCGAAATGCGCTTTGGTTGCTGCGGCAAACTGTTCATGAAACGAAAACATGGCCTTCTCCTGTGTGGACAAATCAACTCTTGCTATCAACATGGCAATATTGCACATTCTATAAGCAAAATGTGAATCTGCCTCCTGCCAAATTTAACAGGCCTAGCCCGCCGCCGCGGCGCAAACCTTCCTGTCTTTCGGTTTGCCGCCATGGCCTGCACGGCAAGCACGGTAGGCGACCACCGTACTTTCAAACAGCTGGCGCGCCTGCGGCGCCGGCAGTTTCGCCAGCCGTTCCGCCAGCTTGCGGCTGACCTGGAAATGCTGGTAATCGATGGGCTTTTTCCAATCCCCGCCCCAGGTCAGAAAACCGTGCTGCGCGAATAGTTCCACAACTTGCTCGCTGCTCCCCGCCCTGCTGGCGATGCGTTCGCCGAAAGCTTGCCCGGCCGGCGGACTGTAAACCAGCCGGCCTTGCGCATCGCGCCGCACATACGGGTTTTGCAAAGGATTTATGTCGATCGCCAAACCATAGGCATGCAAGGACGCCGCGCCGCCGCCGGTGATCGGCCTGTCGTTGAAAGCGGAAGTGTTGTTGTCCGCCATCGAGGCGTCGTCGTTGCCTTGATAATGCTCCATCAGGCGGGCCTGCGCAAGCGGGAAACGGTGCTTGAGCAGCTCGTCGAACAGCGCTTTTAGCTGTGGCGCGACCGCCGCCATGACCATGATCTCGCCATCGTCGTGGCGCACCTGGTCAAAGTCGAGATACGAGAAACGGACCACTTCCAGTTGCGGGCAATCGACCGGCGCCCCGGGCTGCAGCACATGTTGCTTGAGCAGCGCGCATTGCTGGCTGTCCAGTCCGGTGGCGGCGCCGGCCTGCGCCGCCACGCCCGTCAGCAGCAGCGCCAGCGTCAGCCGGCGTAACGCGGAGGCAGCCGCCATCAGCTCACCGGCGGCATGACCAGTTCATGCACCACCAGGCCGGCATCGGAATCGCCGAAAGTATCGCCGTTGGCCCTGACGCGCTCGGCGGCCTGCATGGCGTCGGAGTAGCCCTGTTCCCAGCGCCATTCGATCGAGCCGCGCGAAAAATTGATGTCCTTGGACGGCATGTTCCAGTCATGGCCGCTGTAGCGCAGGCGCACGATATGGATCGTGCTGTTGTCATGCAGGCCCTTGAATTCCTTGAGGTCCGATTTGCTGCGCAGCTCGGGCGGCAGCTTGTCGTACAGCGCTTGCGCGGCGCGCCGCAATTGATACATGCGCAAGTAGTTTTCGATGTGGCGTTCCGAACGGGAGGCGAAGGTCACATCTTTCTGGCGGTTCGTGATCTGGTCCAGGGTCACCGGCTCGGGACCGTTGGCGCTCCAAAGGTCCACCATGACGCACAAGGTATTGCCATCGATGTCGGTCTTGGACTCATCGTCCAGCACCACTTCCAGCGGCGTATTCGAATACAGGCCGCCGTCCCAGTACAGGTCGCCGTCTATCCGCACCGGCGCAAACCCCGGCGGCAAGGCGCCGCTGGCCATGATGTGCTCGACGCCGATGGTCCGCTCCTGCGAATCGAAGTTGACCAGGCTGCCGCAGGCCACCTTCATCGCGCTGACGGTCAGGCGCATGCCGCCCGGATCGTTCAGGTGCTTGAAATCGACCAGGCGCGCCAGCGTTTCCGCCAGCGGGCTGGTATCGTAAAAACTGGCTTGCTCGGCCGGCACCGGCCAGCCCAGCACGAAGGGATTCGGCGAACGCGGCGAGAAAAATCCCGGCACGCCGCGCGCGGTGACGTCGGTGGTCGTCCACCAGGTATTGAACTGGCGCGCGCTGTCGGTGACCTTGCCCAGGTCCATCAGGTCGCCATGGCCGACCTGCTCCCAGAATTCCTTCAACCGCGAGAGCCGCATATCGCGCTCATTGCCGGCGATGATCGCGGCATTGATGGCGCCGATCGAGGTTCCCACCACCCAGTCCGGCGTCAAGCCGTTTTCGTGCATCGCATGATAAACCCCGGCCTGGTAAGCCCCCAGCGCACCCCCGCCCTGCAATACCAGCGCCACCCGCGGGGTGACCGACTCGGCTTTGGTTTTAGTACGGATTCGTGCTTTGGAAGTGGTTGCATTGCTCATTTGGCGCCCGTCTTGTGTAGGGAAGAGCAATCATATTAACCGATCGCGGCGAGCGGCAGCGGCCACAGCCGATATGTCATCAAAGCATCATAAACAGTAACGATTCTCATTTGTGATATATTAGCCAGGCCTTAAATGTAACCATTTGTTACAGGCAATAAATTATCATTCGATCACCAAAACAGGAGTCTCCATGTTGTTGCGCTCTCTCATCGCCAGCGCCGTGCTGGCCGCCAGTTCAGCTACCGTCATCGCTCAAGAGCAGGTGCTGAACCTGTATTCGGCACGCCACTATCAAACCGACGAAGCGCTGTATGGCAATTTCACCAAGGCGACCGGCATCAAGATCAACCGCGTCGACGGCGACGACGCCGGCACCGTTGCGCGCCTGAAAAGCGAAGGCGCGGCCAGCCCGGCGGACGTGATCTTGCTGGTGGATGCTGCGCGCCTGTGGCGGGCGGAACAAGACGGCCTGTTCCAGCCGGTGAAATCGGCCATCCTCGATGAGCGCATCCCGGTCAACCTGCGCGGCAAGGACGATGGCAAGGGTTCGCAATGGTTCGGCTTTTCGACCCGTGCCCGCGTGATCGTCTACAACCGGCAAAACGTCCAGCCGCAAGACGTCGAAACCTACGAAGCGCTGGCCGATCCGAAGAACAAGGGCAAGCTGTGCACCCGCTCCGGTTCGCATCCTTACAATGTGTCGCTGTTCGGCTCCTTGCTGGAACACCATGGCGAAGCCAAGACCGAAGCGCTGCTCAAGGGTTATGTCGCCAACCAGGCGCGCTCGCCGGTGGGTGGCGACACCGACCAGATCAAGGCGGTCGCCTCCGGCGAATGCGGCGTGGCGATTTCGAATTCCTACTACGTGGCGCGGCTGATGAAATCGAGCAAGCCGGAAGATATCGAAGTAATGAAAAAAGTGGCGGTGATCTGGCCTAACCAGAAAACCACCGGCGCCCATGTCAACATCGCCGGCGCTGGCGTGGCCAGGCACGCGCCGCATCGCGACGCTGCGGTCAAGTTCCTGGAGTACCTGTCCAGCGATGACGCCCAGCGTTATTTCGCCGAAGGCAATAACGAATCGCCGGCAGTCAAAGGCGTGAAGAGCGGCAATCCGGCGCTGGATGCGCTCGGTCCGTACAAAGCGGAAGTGATCGACGTTTCCGCGGTAGGCCGCAACCAGCAGAAAGTGCAGCAATTGCTGGACCGCGCCAACTACAAATGATGCGGGACCTGGCTTGAGGCAAGGGCTGGCGCGTGATACGCCAGCCTTTTTTCATGCCGGTGCACGATCTATTTTTTCCTGATCATGTAAATCGCCAGCCCTACCATCAGCACCACGCTAAATTCCAGGCCGACCACAATATATTGCGCCATGATGATTGTTTATCCGAAAAGTCATGCAGTTGATAAAGGGAAGGTCACCACGTGGCTCACATCCAGTTTGATGCCTATCCATTCGTCGATGGCATGGTCGTGATGCGACGGCACCAATGCCAGCAGCTCCTGGCCGCTCGCCAGCTGCAGCGTGTACAGGAACTCGGCGCCGCGAAAAGACTTGCGCTTTATCCGCGCCTTGAACGGCGAAGCGTCGTCATGCACGATATCGTCCGCGCGCAGCAACACGTCGAACGGAGCGGGCCCGTGCGCCTGGATTTTCTGCAAGGCTGCGGCGCTGACCTCTTGCAAATCGCCGAGGGCGGTCGATACCGCCGGCCGGCCGCCCTGCTGGACCAGGCGGCCCGCCAGCAACACGCCGTGGCCGATGAAATCGGCGACAAAACGTGTCGCCGGACGATGGTACAAATCGTAGGGCGCCGCCCATTGTTCCAGATGGCCATGCTGCATCACGCCCACTACGTCGCCAACCGCGAATGCTTCCAGCTGGTCGTGCGTCACCATCAGCGCAGTGATGCCGGCCTGCTTCAGTATCTGGCGCACGTCTTGCGCGAGCCGCTCGCGCAATTCGATGTCCAGGCTGGAAAACGGCTCGTCCAGCAACAGCAGGCGCGGTTCCGGGGCCAAGGCGCGCGCCAGCGCCACCCGCTGCTGCTGGCCGCCCGACAATTGATGCGGATATTTTTCCTGCGAACCTTGCAGCCCCACCAGGGCCAGCATCTCGTCGACCCGCCGCAAGCGCTGCTGGCGCGACGCGTTATGCAAACCAAAGCCGATATTCGCGGCAATGTCCAGGTGCGGGAACAAGGCAAAATCCTGGAACACCATGCCGATTCGGCGCTGCTCGGCAGCGACCCTGGTCTCAGGCCCGTCCAGCAGCACCTGGCCCAGGGAAATTCTCCCGGCCTGCGCCTGCTCCAGGCCGGCGATCGCGCGCAGCAAGCTGGTCTTGCCGCTGCCCGAAGGGCCGATCAGCACCCCGAGCTGGCCTGCGGCGAGCTGCAGCGACACGGCTTGCACCGCAGGCGCCGATGCGCCTGGATAACTGACACTGACTTGATCGAGGGTGAGAAACATGGAAAGCGGATAAATGAAGCTGGTTACAATTCGGTGGCCCGGGATGAACCCGCGCTTGCCGCTCACAGACATCGGCGGAAATCCGTAGTTTACCGTACTCCTGCTTGCACCCGTAATTTCCTGCTTCCATACACATGCCACTGATCGCTCTCATCGCGCTGTTGATCGCACTTCCCCTGCTCGGCATCGGCGGCGCCTGGCTACGGCTGGATGCCGAGGCGATCGCCCTGCTGTCGCAACAGATGCAGACGGTATTGCCGGCTTACCTGGCCACGTCGGCCTGGCTGGCGCTGGCGGTGACTGCCGGCGTAGTAGTGGTCGGTGCCGCCACTGCGGTCACGGTCAGCCTGTTCGAATTCCGCGGCCGCCGCTTTTTCCAATGGGCGCTGCTGTTGCCGATGGCGATGCCCGCTTATGTGTCGGCCTACGCTTATACCGATTTCCTCCAGTACAGCGGCGTGCTGCAGAGCGGCTTGCGCCAACTCATCCCGGGCCTGCGCCTGCCGGAAATACGCAGCCTGCCTGGCGCGATCTTCCTGTTCATCTTTACGCTCTATCCTTATGCCTACCTGCTGGCGCGCAGCGCCTTGAACGAACGCGGAGTCCATCTCATGGAAGCCGCGCGCTTGCTGGGCACGCCCTTGGCCGCGCGCATCCGGCGCGTGGCGCTGCCGCTGGCGCGGCCGGCACTGATGGCCGGCGCCGCGCTGGCGCTGATGGAAACCCTGGCCGATTATGGCGTCGGCGCCTATTTTGGCTTGAGCACTTTTACCACCGGCATCTACAAGGCATGGCTGGTCATGGACAGCCAGATGGCGGCGGCGCAATTGGCCTCGGTATTGCTGGCTATCGTCGCGCTGCTGTTATGGGTCGAACGCAAGGGTCAGCAGCGCATGCGGTTTTCCAGCGTGCGCGGACAACGCGGCAATGCGCCTGAAACCCGGCTGGCCCCCTTGTCTGGCTGGCGCGGTTTGGTGGCCTGGCTGGTATGCGGTTTACCGATTGCGCTCGGGTTCGTCTTGCCGGTGCTGATCTTGCTGCGTTTGATGTGGCGCGAATTCCTGCACCAGGAAAGCGATCCCTACCTGAACAGCGGCCTCGACCTGTGGCGTTACGCCGGCTGGGCCTGGAACAGTTTCCGCTTCGGCGCCATCGCGGCGGTGCTGGCAGTGGTGGTCGCGCTCGCGCTCAGCTATGTGCAGCGCAGCCGCAGCCTGCCCCCTTTCAAGTCATGGCTGCTGCGCCTGCTCACTCGCATGGCGGCGATGGGGTATGCCGTGCCCGGCTCGGTGATCGCAGTCGGCATCCTGCTGCCGCTGGCGTGGCTGCAAGCGCTGGCGCCGCAAAACCAGGTCGGGATCCTGGTCACCGCGACCTCGTTCGGCATCCTGTATGCCTATCTGGTGCGCTTCAGCGCTGTGGCCGTGCAATCGATAGAAGCCGGCTATGCGCGCATCCCCGCCACCCTCGACGAAGCGGCACGCACCCTTGGCAGCAGCGGCTGGCGCATCGCCCGCGTCCTGCACGCCCCACTGCTGTGGCGCTCGATGGCGACCGCGTTCCTGATGGTGTTCGTGGACGTGGTCAAGGAATTGCCTGCCACCTTGCTGCTGCGGCCGTTCAATACAGACACGCTGGCAGTGATCGCGCACAACCTGGCGCGCGACGAGCGGCTGGGCGAAGCCGCGCTGCCGGCGTTGACGATTGTAGCCGTAGGCTTGATTCCGGTTCTGCTGGTGACCAAAGCCTTGAACCGGCGTTAAAAATTTGCGTTACCCGGCGTTGCGCCGGACCTTGGCTGGCACCGGCCGCAAGTGGCGGCGCTCCGGCGTAGAGCCGGGATCCTGGGTGACCGCCGCCGATACGCCGTCGCTGACGCAGTCTTTCACGAAGTCGTTCAGGGACTGCCCTTTCCCTGCCGCCGCCACGCTGGCGCTGCGATGCAGTTCAGGCGTGAGGCGAACGTTAAACGTGCCGCTGCATGGCTTGTCCGGCTCCAGGCCCTCGCGCTGGCATTTGTCGAGATAAGAATCCACCGCTTCTGCAAACGCAGTTTGCAGTTCCCTGACATTTTCCGCTTCGTAGCTGACAAGATCATTGATAAACAATATCTCTCCATGCAGGCAGCCATCCTCGATGCTGACCTCAATCGATCCCGCATAATTTTTATAGCTGAGTATTTTGTCGCTCATTGCATTCCTCGCTGTCGTTCGTCAAACCATATTCTTTCAGCTTGCCGTTGACCTTTAACAATAAATATCTTTTCACGATATTGCCTGGATGGGGCTTATGCACAAAAATCTTCAGGCCCGCGGCAGTTTTAAAACAGCGGTAAGAACCGCCCTTGTCAGAAAATTCGATAAACCCGTATGTGCTAAGCAGGTTGGCCAGTTCATGCCACGTAAAGTCGGCTGGAACGGATGCAGCCCGGCTGCGCAATTTATCGGCTCTAGTCATTTAATTATCCTGCCTCCCCCTGGAAATTGCAACTGAAAATTAGTTGCAAAATGATGGATTTCGGTTCGCGACGACTTATTTCAATATTCGTAAATGAGATTAAATGTGTCAATTTGGCAATTCACCTAAAAGCATAAAGGCCATCCGGGCTTGCAGGCGTAAAATGCAGCATCCCGCAGTTTCTGCCGCCCATCTTTCCGTTAGCCGCCCATGACCATCCTGCTGTCCACGCTCAACGCGCGTTATTCCCACGCCTCACTCGGGCTGCGCTATCTGCAGGCGAATATGGGCGACCTGCGCGAGGCCACCCAGCTGCACGAATTCGTCATCGGCGCCAAGACCGCCGACATCGTCGAGAAGCTGCTGGCGCACAAGGCCGAGACAGGTATCACCATCGTCGGCTTCGGCGTATATATCTGGAATATCGAGGAAACCACCAAGGTGGTGGCGATGCTGAAGCGGGTCGCGCCGGAGATGGTGATTGTCCTGGGCGGACCTGAAGTGTCCTACGAAGCGGCCGAACAGCAGATCGTCCAGCTCGCCGATTACCTGGTGACAGGCTGGGGCGACGTCACCTTGCCGCAGCTGTGCCGGCAGATCCTGCACGGCCCGAAGCCGTTGATGAAAATCCATGCCGGGGTGCAGCCGCCCATGGCCGATATCGTCTTGCCGTACAGCTTGTACAGCGACCATGACATCGCCCACCGCACCTTGTACGTGGAAGCTTCACGCGGCTGTCCGTTCAAATGCGAGTTCTGCCTGTCGGCGCTGGACAAGACAGCCTGGCCGTTTGCGCTCGACGCTTTCCTGGCCGAGATGGAATCGCTGCATGCGCGCGGCGCGCGGCTGTTCAAGTTCGTCGACCGCACCTTCAACCTGAACGTCAAGACCAGCCTGAAGATCTTGCAGTTCTTCCTCGACAAGCTGGCGGCCAATCCGGACGATCCGGTGTTTGCCCATTTCGAGCTGGTGCCGGATCATCTGCCGGATGCATTGAAGGAATCGATTTCGCAATTCCCGCCCGGCGCCTTGCAATTCGAAATCGGCATCCAGAGCTTCAACCCCGAGGTGCAGGCGCTGGTGAGCCGCAAGCAAAACAATGAAAAGGCGGCGGAAAACATCCGCTGGCTGATGCAGCAATCGCAGGCCCACCTGCATGTCGACCTGATCGCCGGCCTGCCGGGCGAAGATGTCGCTAGCTTCGCCAGCGGCTTCGACCGCCTGGTGGCGCTGCAGCCGCACGAAATCCAGTTCGGCATCCTCAAGCGCCTGCGCGGCACGCCGATCATCCGCCACACCGAGCCTTACGGCCTGGTCTTCGATCCGCATCCGCCCTACACCATCCTCGCCACCAGCAAGATCGATTTTCCCACCATGCAGCGCCTGCAGCGGTTTTCGCGCTATTGGGACCTGGTCGCCAATTCAGGCCGTTTCGCCCATACGCTGCCGATCCTGCTGGGCGATTCGCCGTTCGCCAGCTTCATGGCGTTTTCCGACTGGCTCTACGGCAAGACCGACGCCACCCACAGGATCGCGCTGGACCGGCTGGCGGGCCTGGTCGGCCAATGGCTGAGATTACAGGGGATGAGCGAGACCGCGGTCAACGCCGTGCTCAGCACGGACTACGCAGGCAAACCGGGCAGGCCGGCGGACTTGCCGCCGCCCATGGCCAAGCCGGATGCGGCGGCTGCACCCAAACGGCAGGCGCGCCACTTAACCCACTGACCTGGCGGCGCTGATATCCAGCATGTGCTGACGCCAGGCGCCGACCAGCTGCTGCGCCACGCTGTCCATGGAGGCCAGCGCCACGCTGCTGCTGTGGTTGATGATCATCAGGGCATATACATTGGCGAGCGCATTGACCTCGGGCGACAATGCGCACTCCTCTCCTACCGCAGGCCGTTGCAGACGCCAGTAATTGATGGCTTGTTCCAGTTCGGGCAATGAGATGTTCATGGCTTTATTGTACCTGCCGATGCCGGCTTGTCAGCCATGCGGCGCAAATATTGTCAAAAGACCACGCCGGCAACCAGGATGATATTGGCGTACGGCGTGAATTCGCCGGTGCGGATGACCGCCTTCGCGCTATGCGTCATACGCTTGAAATCGGCGTGCGACAAAGTCCGCTTGTCGGCCAGGCCGAGCTCGTCGATCCGCTGCGCCAGCTGCGGGCTGTGCAATGGCAGTTCATCGGCCAGCACATGATGTTCAACCTGCATTTCGGTCAACACGGTTTCCAGCGTAACCATGAATCCGGGCACCCCGCGCGTCAGCGCCAGGTCGATCAGCGGCACGCCGGGCGGGACCGGCAGGCCGGCGTCGCCGATCACCACGCTTTCGCCATGGCCGAGCGATGCGATCAGTTGCGACAGGGCGATATTCAGCAATGGACCCTTCTTCATTTCAAGCCTCCAGTTCGCGGCGGTAAGGAATCGAGGTTTGCGCGCCGACGCGGGCCACGCTCAAGGCCGCCGCGCGCTGGCCGAAGGCGATGGCGTCGGCTTCGCTGCGGCCTTCCGCCAGGGCAGCGACAAACCCGCCGATGAAGGTATCGCCGGCGGCGGTAGTGTCTACCGCCTTGGTCGGCTGCGCCGCAAAATGGACCGAGCCCGACGACAACGCGGCGTACACGCCCTTTTCGCCCAGCGTGACCAGCACGCTGGCGCTGCCGGCCGCGCGCAATTTTTCCACCGCGGCTTCGATGGCAGCGTCGTTGTCGAGGCTGGCAGCGTTCAGGCCGGCCAGCATGGCTGCCTCGATTTCATTCGGGATCAGGTACTCCACCTGCGCCAGCAGATCGGCAGGCAAAGCTTGCGCCGGCGCCGGATTGAGCACCACGGTCTTGCCCAGCTGGTGCGCCAGCCCGATCGCGTGGCGCACGGTCGCCAGCGGCGTTTCCAGCTGCAGGACGACGATGCGCGCCTGTTCGATCAAGCCGCGCGCAGCATCGATGTGGGCCGGGCTCAAGGCGTCGTTGGCGCCGGCCGCCAGCACGATGCTGTTCTGGCCGCTGGCGTCGACCAGGATCGAGGCCACGCCCGACGCTTCGCCGCTAACCGTGCTGACATGGCTGTCGTCGATGCCGTCGTTGCGCAAGGCGGCGCGCAGCTCGGCCCCGAAGGCGTCGTCGCCGAGGCAAGCCACCATCGCCACTTTGACGCTGTCGGCGCTGAGGCGCGCGCAAGCGACTGCCTGGTTGGCGCCCTTGCCGCCCGAGATGGTCTGGAAGCGCCCGCCGGACAAGGTTTCTCCCGGATGCGGCATGCGCGGCACGTTGAGCACCAGGTCCATGTTGATACTGCCGATGATGACGATCATGTGCGTTCTTTAAATAAGGATTGCTAAAAAAGGAAACTGAACTTCACGCCGTCACGACGCCACGGTCGAACCGCGGACATGCAATTCCGGCGCGATCGACAAGCGTTGCAAAGGACGGTCGGGCGTTGCGATCCGCTGCAGCAGGCATTCGGCCGTAAGCTGGCCCAGCCTGCGCGTATTCTGGGCAACGCTGGTCAGGGTCGGATGGACAAACTGGGCCAGGTCGATGTCGTCGAAACCCACCACCGCCAGCGCTTGCGGCACCGCGATGCCGAGCTCAGCCGCGGCACGCAGCGCGCCGATCGCCATCAGGTCATTACAGCAAAAAATCGCGTCCGGCGCTTGCGACGGCTGGGATGCAAAATGCGCCAGCAAACCGCGCGCCGCCAGGTAGCCGCCGGCGCTGGTGAAATCGGCATAAGCCAGCAGGGCCTCCGGCAACTCGACGCCGGCAGCCAGCAAAGTCTGGCGCAGGCCGCCGATCCGCTCGCGCGAAATGGCGATGTCCTGCGGGCCGCCGATGCAGGCGATGCGACGCCGCCCCAGGCCAAGCAGATGCCGGGCCGCCAGCACACCGCCGGCGGCGTTGTCGACCGCTACCAGGTCGATCGCCATATCCTTCGGCGCCCGGTCCAGCAGCACCGTCGGCACCTTCATCTTGCGCAGCAGTTCGCCGTCGGTCTGCGCCAGCGTGGCCACGATCAGGCCGTCGCAGCGCTTGGTCAGCAAGACGTTCAGGTAATCGCGCTGCTTGGCCGGATCGTCGTCGGAATTGCACAGGATGACGCTGTAGCCGGCGGCATAACAACTGTCTTCGATGCCGCGCGCCACTTCCGAAAAATACGGATTGGTGTTGTTCGGGATGATCAGGCCGATACTGCCGGTAGCCTTGCTTTTCAAGGAGCGCGCCAGCGCGCTCGGCACGTAAGCCATCGACTCCACCGCCGCCAGCACCCGCGCCCGGGCGTCGGCGCTGACCGGCCGGGTCTGGTTCAGGACGTGCGAAACCGTGGTGTATGAAACCCCGGCCGTGCGCGCTACATCCTTGATGGTTGCCATATTATTTACTCGATGCCTGGTTGCTGGCGATAGTTTAGTGCGCGGTACGTTCGCCGCGGCGGCGGTAGGTATCGAGCACCACGGCGGCGACAATCACCAGGCCGGTAATGATGCGTTTCATCGGTTCGCTGACGCCGACCTGCGCCAAGCCTGCCTCCAGCACCGAAATGATCAGCACGCCGATAAAGGTGCTGATCACCGAACCGCGCCCGCCCATCAGGCTGGTGCCGCCGATCACCACGGCCGCGATCACTTGCAGTTCCATGCCGACGCCGCCGTTAGGATCAGCCGCTTCCAGCCGCGATACCTGGAACAAGGCGCCGACGCCGGCCAGCAGCCCCATCAGGGCGAACACCAGCACTTTGCTAGGACGCGGATTGATGCCCGACAGCCGCACCGCTTCTTCATTGGTGCCGATGCCGATCCAGTGGCGTCCCAGCACGGTCTTGGTCAATACCAGGTGGCCAACAACCACGATCAGGATGGCGGACAGGAAAGCCGGCGACATGCCGAACAGGATAGGCGAACTGATGCCGTCCACCGCGCTGCCGATATATTCGGTGCGCGAATTGGTGACCTGGTAAGCCAGGCCGCGCGCCATTTCCAGCACGCCCAGCGAAACGATAAACGAAGGAATGCGCCAGCCGACCGAAATCAGGCCGGTCAGCATGCCGCACAAGCTGGCCACCAGCACGCCCAGGGTAGCGGCTGCGAACAGGGGCCAGCCCCAGCGCACCATCGCCATCGACAGCACCGAAGCCGCCAGCGCCATCACCGAGCCCACCGACAGGTCGATGCCGCCGATGATCAGCACAAACGTCATGCCGACCGCCATCACCACCAGCGTCGGGATGTCATTGGACAAGGTAGTAAAAGTCGCCGCAGTCAGGAAATTTTCGCTCAGGATGGAAAACAGCACGCACATGGCCAGCAGCGCGCCGATCAGGCCCAGGTAATTCTTGAGGCCGGACATGCTTCGGGTAAAAGAAAGTGTTGTCATGATTTTCGAATAGGTTAAAGGCTTCAGGCCGCTTGCGCGGCTGCCGCATCTGCGGGAGCGTTGCCGTTGCCGTTCATGTAGCCGCTGAAGGCCGCCGCCAGGATCGTCTCCTGGCTCCACTGGCCGCGCTCGAAAGTATCGACCAGCTGGCCGGCGCTCATCACCGCGATGCGGTCGCAGATCAGCATCAGTTCGCGCAGGTCACTCGATACGATCAGCAATCCCTTGCCTTGGCGCGACAATTCAGCCAGCAGCTTGTAGATGTCGAACTTGGCGCCGATGTCGATGCCGCGGGTCGGCTCGTCGAACAGCATGATCGGGCAATCGCGGTACAGCCAGCGCGCAATCACCACCTTCTGCTGGTTGCCGCCGGACAGCTCTCCCGCCGCCTGCATGCCGTTGCGCGAGCGGATCCGCAAGCGCTTGATGTAATCGCCGGCGACCTCCGCTTCGGCTTGCTGGTCAAGCACGCCGAGTTTGCTGACCGCCGAGAGTTTGGCCAGCGTCGTGTTCAAGCCGATCGATTGCGGCAGCAGCAAACCCTGGCTCTTGCGGTCTTCGGTGATCATGGCGATGCCGGCTGCGATAGCGTCTTTCGGCGATGAGATTTTTGCCGGCTGCGCCTGGTCGCCGATGAATACTTCGCCCTGGTCGGCCTGGTCGGCGCCGAAAATCAGGCGCAGCAATTCAGTGCGGCCGGAGCCGATCAGGCCGGCGACGCCGAGGATCTCGCCGGCGCGCAAATCGAATGAAGTCGGCGCAACCGCCTTGCCGCGCCCGATATTCCGTACGCGCAGCAACGGCGCTCCGATGGTGCGGTGGCCAAGATCCAGTTCGGCTTCGGCGGCGCGGCCGACCATCAGCTGCACCAGCGCATCGGTGCTGTAGCCGCCGATGGCGTCGTCGCACACCAGCTGGCCGTCGCGCAATACAGCGATGCGGTCGGCCACCCGCTTCAGCTCTTCCAGCCGATGCGAAATATAAATGATGGCGACGCCTTCCGACTGCAGCCGGGCAATCTGCGTGAACAGCAGTTCGACTTCGCGGTTGGTCAGCATGGCGGTCGGCTCGTCGAGCACCAGCAAGCGGCAGCTGCCGATCAGGTTGCGCGCGATTTCCACCATTTGCTGGTGGCCCACGCCCAGTTCGCCGACCGGCGTCCAGGGATCGAGGTCGGTCAACCCTACCGCCGCCATCTGGATCCGTGTCGCCTCCGCCAGCCTGGCCTTGTCGATCCAGCCGAAGCGATGCGGCAGCTGGTTGAAATACAGGTTTTCGGCGATGCTCAGGGTCGGGATCAGGTTCAGTTCCTGCATCACCATGCGGATGCCGAGATGCTCGGCTTCCTTGCGCGAACCCGGCTGGTAGCGCTGGCCGTCGAGCAGCATGCTGCCCGTGGTGGGATCGACCAGGCCGCAGACGATTTTCGACAGCGTGCTTTTGCCGGCGCCGTTTTCACCGGTCAGGGCCAGGATCTGGCCCGGGCTGATGCTGATCGAGACGTCGCTCAAGACCGGCTCGACATAGGTCTTGCCGATGCCGCTCAAACTCAGCAAGGGAACTGCGGATGCAGCGGCGCGCCCGTCGGAACGCGCCGCCGCCATGGATTCATTGGACATTCTGTACTCCAGCAGTGACAGCTGTAGTTATGCTTGGCGGAGCAAGGCAAGGTGCACTCTGCCTTGCCCCGCGCGGTTGCGCAGTTAAGTGGATTACTTGCTGTCTTTCGTCACCAGCGCGACCTTGGTCTCGATAGTGCCGCCGAGCGTGTTCTGGGCTTTCTTCTCGGTAATCGCTTTCAATACCGTCTCGATGCCGAACACCGCTTGCTGCGAAGCGAACTGGTCGGCTGTCGCCAGGACCCGGCCGTCTTTCAGCATCGGCTTGATGGCGTTGATGTTGTCGTAGCCGACCACCAGCACCTTGCCGGTCTTGCCTGCCGCCTTGACCGCGGCGACTGCGCCCAGCGCCATATTGTCGTTGCCGGCCAACAGCGCCTTGATGTCAGGGTGCGCATTCAGCATGGCGGCAGCGATCTGGTTGCCCGGCGCCATTTCCCACTGGCCCGATTGCACGCCGACAACCTTGGCGCCGGCCGCGGTCATTGCATCCTGGAAGCCCAGGGTGCGCTGCTGCGCATTGATGGTGGTCGACACGCCTTCGATGATGCCGACCTTGTCGCCGCTCTTGATCTGCTTGGCCAGGTAGTCGCCGACCAGCTTGGCGCCCTTGCGGTTATCCGGGCCGACGAACGGCACGGAGATGCCTTTTTCCTTGAGGGCGGCGTCATCCAGCTTGTTGTCGATATTGACCACGATGATGCCGGCGTCGATGGCTTTCTTGATGACAGGCACCAGCGCCTTGGAGTCGGCCGGCGCGATCACCAGGCCGTTGACCTTGGAAACGATCATCTGTTCGACGATCTTGATCTGGTTGGAAGTGTCTTGTTCGTCCTTGATGCCGTTGGCCAGCAAGTCATACTGGGCGGCGTGCGCCTTCTGGTGTTCCTTGGCGCCGTTTTCCATGGTCAGGAAAAATTCGTTGGCGAGCGATTTCATCACCAGCGCAACCTTCGGTTTGGCGGCGGTCTGCGCCATGGCTGGCAGGGACGGCAGCGCACAGACCAGGACGGTGGCGGCAATCAGCTTGAGGCGGATACGGGTATTCATCGAAAGTCTCCTGAAATTTGTTGTTGAGCGGCATGTTCGTGGTGCCATCACTTGGAACGCGCAAACGTTTGCGCGTTTCGATGATAGCACCAGATTCAGCCAAAACTCAAGGCCGTTGCATTGCTTGCAAAAACCACAATGAACTGTTCAGACGGCAGCAAGCCAGGGAATCCCTGCTGCCGGAGCAGATCCCGGATCAGGTCGAAAGAAAGCGCTCCAGCCGCTGCACGCCATCTTCCAGGCGCTCGAGCGAACTGGCAAAACACCAGCGCACATAACCTTCGCCTTCGGGACCGAAGGCATTGCCGGGCGCCAAGCCAAGGCCGGCCTCGCGCACCAGCTGCTTGCACAGCGCCAGGCTGTCGCTGACGCCGTCGACGCGGAAAAACAGATACATCGCACCCTTGGGCCGCGGTGCGGTGATTCCCGGCAAAGCGTTCAGGTGCCGGTACAGGAAATCGCGCGCCGCGCGGTAACGGGCCACCGTGGCGCCGATGATTTCATCGCCGCGCTCGATGGCGACAACGCCGGCGCGTTGCACAAAGCCCGGCGCGCAAGAGGTGTTGTACTCGATCAGCTTGCCGATGTCTGTCATCAAGGTCGGCGGCGCCACCAGCCATCCCAGCCGCCAGCCGGTCATCAGCCAGGATTTGGAAAAACTGTTGGAGGAAATCAGGCGGTCGTCGGCAGCGGCGATATCGAGGAAGGACGGCGCGCATTGCGGCGCATCGGGCTGGTCCGCATACACCAGCCGCTCATAGACGTCGTCGGCCACGATCCAGATGCCGTGCCGGCGGCAGTGCGCCAGGACGATCTCCTGCTGTTCGCGCGGCATGACCCAGCCGGTCGGATTGTTGGGCGAGTTCAGCAGGACCGCGCGGGTATCCGGCGTCAAGGCGTCCAGCAGCAGCTGCAGATCGAGTTCCCAGGTCTGGCCGAACTGCAGGGCCACCCGCGTCACCTCGGCGCCGAGGATCTTCGGGATCTCGGCGACATTCGGCCACAGCGGCGTCACCGCCACCACGCGGTCGCCAGGATTGATGATCAGTTGCGACAACACCATCAGCGCCGATACGCCGGACGAAGTGACCGCGATCCGGCTGGCGTCGATGGGCTGGTGCAAAGCCGACAAATAGGCTGCGATCGCCGCTCGTAAGGGCGGGATGCCGTAGTTATGGGTGTAGAAGGTATCGCCGTCGTCCAGCCCGGCCTTGGCCGCATCGCGGATGAAGCTCGGCGTCACCTGGTCCGGCTCGCCGAACCAGAACGGCAAGACATCGCTGCGGCCCATGCCGACGTTGGCTACCTCGCGGATGCGTGAAGCTTCCAGTTGGCGCACCACGGCGCGGGCGACGGCAGGATGGTCCAGGGACATGGCAAGATCCGGTGAGCGAAAGCGATAAGCAAGTGTAGCCGAAGCATGGCCGGCGGTGGCACGGCGAAATCACCGAGCCAGCGACCCGGGTTCTGTCGGCCGCAATAAAAAAAGCCGCTCAATGAGCGGCTTCCTCCGGTGCCGGCCAAATTTTATGCAGCCTTGCGCTTGGCGACCACCCGTTTTGGCGCGGCCTTTTTCACGGCCGGCTTCTTGGCAGCCGGCTTCTTCGCTACCGCTACCGCCTCGTCCTCTTCGCCTTCGACAGCCGCGGCTTTCGCCTTGCCCTTCGGGGGCGCCTTGGCTTTGCGTTCTTCAAATTCGAAGCTGACCTTGCCATCCTTGCCCTTGACCAGGAAGGCCTTGAACGGACGACGCGTACGTTGCGAAATGAAGCCTGGCAGCAAGTCGGTCTTGCCGTCGTTGAGCAATTTGACCATTTGCTCCGGCAGGATTTCCTGCTGCAGGATGATGCGGCCGCTGCGGAAATCGCAAGCCTTCGGTTTCGCTACCGATTTTTCGCAGACATAAGCCAGGCCCATCTCGTAGACGCCGTTGCCGCATTTCGGGCAAGGTCCCAGCGCGGTCTGGCCGGTGAAATCGACACCCTCGCCGTCTTCGCCTTCGCCGTCGTTCTGGCCGAAGTCGAATTCCAGCTTGTAGTTCTTGATCTCTTCGTCGCGGCTGATCTTCAGGATCGCGGCAAACGGACGGCCCATCTTCGAACGGAATCCTTGCAGCGGACCGATGGTGCGCTTGGTCAGCAATTCTTCGACTTCAGGGATTTCGAACTGGCGGCTGCCCGGCGTCTTGCTCATCGAGAATTCGCATTTGGTGCAGGCGAAGCGGCGATAGTTTTCCTTGACCACGCTGCCGCAGTTGGGGCATGGCGCCAGCAGGGTCGCGTAATCGCCCGGGATGGTGTCGTTATCGTATTCCTTGGCGCGCTTGACGATGATCTGGGTCAGCTGCGCAATCTCGCGCATGAATTCTTCACGGCTGATTGTGCCGCGTTCGATCTGCGACAGCTTGTGTTCCCATTCGCCGGTCAGCTCGGGTTCAGTCAGTTCGTCGACGCCGAGGCCGTGCAGCAAGGTCATCAGCTGGAACGCCTTGGCGGTCGGCATCATTTCCCGGCCTTCGCGCAGCAGGTATTTTTCGTTCAGCAAACCTTCGATGATCGCGGCCCGCGTCGCCGGCGTACCGAGGCCCTTGCCGGCCATGGCTTCACGCAGCTCGCCGTCGTCCAGCAATTTCCCCGCGCCTTCCATTGCCGACAGCAAGGTCGCTTCGGTGTAGCGCGCCGGCGGTTTGGTGACCAGGCCGTTGGCGGTGATCTTGTCGGTCTTGACCTTCTCGTCCTTGGCTACCGCAACCAGCGTGCCGCTGTTTTCCGGATCCTTGTCATCCGCGGCTTCCTTGCCGTAGATCGCCAGCCAGCCCGGATTCGTCATGACCTTGCCTTCAGTCTTGAACTGATGGCCGGAGACTTCGGTAAAGCGGGTGGTGACCTGGAACTCCGCGGCCGGGAAAAATACGGCCATGAAACGGCGTGTCACCAGGTCGTACAGCTTTTGTTCCGGCTCCGACAGGTTCTTCGGCGCCTGCGTGGTCGGGATGATCGCAAAGTGATCGCTGATCTTGGCGTTGTCGAAGATACGCTTGTTCGGCTTGACCCAGCCCTTGTTCAGGATCTGCGCGGCGAACTGCTGGTAGTTGTTGTTCTCCGATACCGTCTCCAGCGTCTGCTTGACGGTGTTCAGGTAGTCTTCCGGCAAGTGGCGCGAATCGGTACGCGGGTAAGTCAGCACCTTGTGTTTTTCGTACAGCGCTTGCGCCAGGCCCAGGGTATTTTTGGCGGAAAAACCGAAACGCGAGTTGGCTTCGCGCTGCAGGCTGGTCAGGTCGAACAGCGCCGGCGCCATCGAAGTGGTCGGCTTCGATTCTTCGCGCACGGTGCCCAGCTTGCCGCGGCAGGCGGCCACGATGGATTCGGCGGCAGCCTTGCTCCACAAGCGCTCGGCGCGTTTCTCCGGATCGGTTTCATCCTTCTTGTGCGCGGCGTCGAGCCAGCGGCCTTCGTAGATGCCGGCGGCGCAGACAAACTCGGCGCGCACTTCCCAGAAATCGCGCGGCACGAACTTCTTGATCTTCTCTTCGCGCTCGACCACGATCGACAGGGTCGGCGTCTGCACCCGGCCGACGGTAGTCAAATAGAAACCGCCTTCTTTCGAATTGAAGGCGGTCATTGCACGCGTGCCGTTGATGCCGATCAGCCAGTCCGCTTCGCTGCGACAGCGGGCGGCGTCGGCCAGCGGCAGCATGTCCTTGTCTTCGCGCAAGTGGGTGAAGCCGTCGCGTATCGCGCCCGGCGTCATCGATTGCAGCCAGAGCCGCTTGACCGGCTGCTTGGCTTTCGTATATTGCGCGATCAGGCGGAAAATCAGTTCGCCTTCGCGCCCGGCGTCGCAGGCGTTGATCAGGGCGGTAACGTCCTTGCGCTTGATCAGCTTGTTGAGCACTTTGAGGCGCGTCTCGGTCTTGGCGATCGGGTTCAGCGCAAAATGCGGCGGGATCATCGGCAGGTGGGTGAAAGTCCATTTGCCGCGCTTGACGTCGTACTCTTCGGGAACGGCGATTTCCAGCAGGTGGCCGACCGCCGAGGACAGGACGTATTCGTCGGATTCAAAGTACTCATCGTGCTTGGTGAAGCCGCCGAGCGTCTTCGCGATGTCGTTCGCGACAGAAGGTTTCTCAGCAATGATGAGGGTCTTGCTCATAGTGTTGTCTCGAAAGTTGCGCGCATTATTTCAGCGCATGTTTTTGCTTTGGCTCGCCGCGGCAGTCCGGAAATTTAGTTGCCAACTGGAAATCATCCGTAATATATCAGCAAACTCATTGCAGCAAACTCGTAGCAGTAATTCGCAGCAAATTTCACGGCCGGCGCCGCGCAATGCGGCCAATGATAAGCGGGTTGTTGGAAAAGTCGCAAGCAGCAAGACCTGAATCTAGCCGGCATGCAGCAGGTGAAAGTCGTGTTTAGTGCAGCTGGCGCGGTTCAGGATCGTCGTCTTCGTCGAGAAACAGCTCGTCGAACATCAGGCCGTCCGGCTCCTTGCCCTGGCTCCATAGCACCATCAATACGATCACCTTGAGTTTGTCGAGCGGGACCGGGGTCTCGCTGACGGTCAACGCGCGCTCAATGACAATCTCGCGTTGCACCGGGTTGAGCATCTTGGCCGACTCCAGGAACTGGATGAAGCCAATCGCAGGAATGCCCAGCACATCGATCTCTTGCTGGGCGTAAATGCGGATGCCGAAAGAAAAAGCGGTTTGCTGCGGATACTTATCGGCGAACTCGTGGTTGGTTTCCGCCAGGTCCGTCAGCCAGCCGAGCGCCTTGGCTATCTCTTCTTCTTCAAAGCCGATCGCCGACAGCTTCTTGACCAAGGCCTCCGGTTCAGGGCAGGCGTCGGGCCGATAATAAGTTTCATACAGATAAACAAGGACTTCAAACATGGTTCTACTGTATCGCTAAGGTAAGGGTAAGACAAGCAAAGTACGAAGGTAAGCCTAAAAACACCGGGCAACAAAGCCGTTTCAGCCAACGGTATACGTATACTAGTATCGCAGATTTATGCCGGACCGCTCGAAATGGCAAAATAGCATCACCCTTTTATCTTGCCCGCATCAGCCGATGCGACGGTAGATTGCGCCGGGTAAAACCTCAACCAGTCCCGCCAGCTCCAGTTCCAGCAACTGCCCGCTCAAACTCGCCGCATCGTTGCCGCTGCGCGCCGCCAGCTCGTCGAAACCGACCGGATCATGCCCGAGTATAGCCAGCAGTTCTCGGCCGCTGCCGTCAACCGATGCGGCGCCGATCGCCGCCGCGGATTCCGCCGGGATCGTCGCTGCCGCCTGCAAACTGCCTAGCTCTTCCAGGATATCCTGGGCCGACTCCACCAGCTTGGCGCCCTGCTTGATCAGCTGGTGGCAGCCTTTCGACAGCGGCGAATGGATCGAGCCGGGAATCGCAAATACGTCCCGCCCCTGCTCGGCCGCCATCCTGGCTGTAATCAGCGAACCGGATTGCGCCGCTGCTTCGACTACCAGCACGCCGCGCGCCAAGCCGGAAATGATGCGGTTGCGGCGCGGGAAGTTGGCGGCGACCCCGGGCATGCCCAGCGGATACTCGCTGACAATGCAGCCCGCCTCGGCAATCTGGTGCGCCAGCCCGCGATTGCGGGCCGGGTAGACGATGTCGGCGCCGGTGCCGATCACGGCCACCGTACTGCCGCCTTCGGGCCTGCCGGCGGCGCCGCGCAAAGCGCCCTGATGGGCGGCGGCGTCTATTCCCAGAGCCATGCCGGAGATGATGGTGAGGCCGCGCTGGCTGAGGATTTCGGCAAACCGGTCAGCATTGGCGACGCCCTGGACCGTGGCGTTGCGGCTGCCGACCACGGCCATGGCCGGCCGCTCCAGCAATTCGGTGCGTCCCTTCACGTACAGCATCAGCGGCGGATCGGAAATATCCAGCAAGGCTTGCGGGTAGCCGCTGTCAGCCAGCGTGAGCAACCGGTTGCCGGGCTGCTGCAGCCATTCCCGGGTGCGCTCGATCAGCGCCTGGACAGCATCCGACGGCGCCGCCAGCAAGGCATAGGCAATGCGCTCGGGCACCACCTTGTGCAAGGCCGAAAAGGAAGAGGAAAAGATATTGGCCGGAAGGCCGAAGGCCGCCAGCAGCCGGCGCGCGGTTTCCGCGCCGACGCCGGCAGTCTGTTCGAGACGCAGCCAGGCCACCAGTTCATCGGCGTCGGCCACGGCATCGGTTGCGGCAGGCGGGCGGCCGCTTACACTGCCGCCATCGCCATCAAGAGTATCGTTGTTTATCGTTGTCAACAGCAGCAAACACCTTTATTCCGGCGACCTGGCGATATCGCCGATGTCGACCGTATTCTGGACTTCCATGATCAGGCCATAGGAAATATGGTTGAAGACACGGAAAATGAACAGGGTACCGTATTGTTCGTCCGGCAGCTTGACCTTGTTGTTGTGATCGGCAGGATCCTTGATGGTCTTGCCGAAACGGTACAGCTGCAGCACGGTGCCGATATCGATATTGTCAGCCTTGCCGCGGTTGATGCTGAGGATCTGGTTCTGCGCCGCAGTCGCCACACCGCCGTAGACCGAGACCACGCGGGCATTGACTTCGCTGGCGGGCGCATGCGGCACGTAATTCAGGATCGGCTCGACCGGACGGGGAATGATGCGGTCGCCGACCTGCATTTCTTCCTTGGTCTCGACCACGCTGAAGGTAGCCGCTTCGTCAGGGGTCTTGCCCCTGCGCTCCAGCTTCAGGGTGCCGAGGTACAGCGCTTCATTGGCGATTACCTTGCCGGTGTCAGGATCCTTGAGCGGATTGCCTGGGCGGAATACCTGGAAAGCGCTGGCGTCCGCCAGGTCGCCGCGGACATAAGCCTTGTCGCCCTTGCCGAGGTTCAGGTGGCCGTCCTGCACCGCCACGATATGCGGCGAACTGTCCAGCGCGTCGTCTTCAACGATCAACGGCTGCGACAAGAACGGGCCGATGGCGTCGGTGGAAATGGCGGTGATCGCATCGCGGCCAATGCCTTGCACGCGTGTCTGCGGCGACAATTTCACGACGCCGGGCTCGCCGGCCGACTTGCCGAGGCGCAGGCGGCCGTTGACGCGGTCGAAATAGACGATCTGGCCTGGATAGATCCAGTGCGGATTGCGGATCTGGTCCTGGTTCAAGCCCCACACTTGCGGCCAGCACCACGGATGTTGCAGGAACTGCCCGGAGATTCCCCACAGCGTATCGCCACGCACTACAACGTGCTGATCCGGGGCATTGGGCAAGAATTCACAACGCATGGTCTTGACCGCTTGGGCATGGGCCATGCCGCCAAATCCGGCACTTAAAGCAAGAAGGAGTGCAGCTGTGCTAAACTTTTTCATATTGTTTCCGGTGGATACTGCGTTAAATTGGCGCCTACACCCTCGTTTCGTCGCCACGGCTTTGATCGGCAAAGCAAAAAACTTGCCATAGTGAATCAAATTTTGCCCATAATCGATTGAACTAGCAAGAGGAAACCCATTCCAAACCGCCTAAATTGTCACGCAATCTTGTATGTCCTTATTAAATATCCTGCGTTATCCTGACGCCCGTTTGCACAAAATTGCCAAGCCAGTGACAGTTTTTGACACACGGCTCAAAAAATTGATCGCCGACATGGCCGAAACCATGTACGAAGCGCCCGGCGTCGGGTTGGCTGCTTCGCAAGTCGACGTCCACGAACAGCTGGTGGTGATCGACACTTCCGATACCGGCACCGATTTGCGGGTTTTCATCAACCCTGAAATTCTCTGGGCCAGCGAAGAAAAGCAGGTTTACGACGAGGGCTGCCTGTCGGTGCCCGGCGTCTACGACGGCGTCGAACGCCCGGCGCGCGTCAAGGTGCGCGCCCTGGATGCCGACGGCAATCCGTTTGAGGTCGATGCCGACGGCTTGCTGGCGGTGTGCATCCAGCATGAGATGGACCACCTGAAGGGCAAGGTTTTTGTCGAATACCTGTCGCCGCTGAAGCGCAACCGGATCAAGGCCAAGATGCTCAAGGAAGAGCGCGAACAGAAACGCGACAAGCAATACGCTACAAGATAAGCAATCTTTTATTTGTTGCGGGACAAATTGCAAGGACCCTGGTTCTTGCACTTTGTCCCGCAACTATTTTGGCCTCCTGTACTATTCCCTCATGAAAATCATCTTCGCCGGAACTCCCGAATTTGCCGCCGTGGCGCTCAAGGCCTTGCACGACGCCGGCCACCAGATCCCGCTGGTGCTGACCCAGCCCGACCGCCCGGCCGGCCGCGGCATGCAGCTGCATGCATCGCCGGTCAAGCAATTCGCGCTGGAGCACCAGATTCCGGTGGCGCAGCCGGTATCGCTGCGGCTGGACGGCAAATACCCGGACGTCGCCAGGGAAGCGCATGAACTGCTGCGCAACACGCCGCACGACATCATGGTGGTGGCTGCCTACGGCCTGATCCTGCCGCTCAGCGTGCTGGACATCCCGCCGCGCGGCTGCCTCAACATCCACGGCTCGCTGCTGCCGCGCTGGCGCGGTGCGGCGCCGATCCACCGGGCGATCGAAGCCGGCGACAGCGAGACCGGCATCACCATCATGCAGATGGACCAGGGGCTGGATACGGGAGCGATGCTGTTGATCGAGAAAATGGCGATCGGCGCCGGCGACACCACCGGCACGCTGCATGACAAAATGGCAAAACTCGGGGGCGACATGATTGTCGAAGCGCTGCGTCGCCTGGAACAAGGCGCCCTGCCGCCGACGCCGCAGCCTGAGCAAGGCGTGACCTACGCCGCCAAGATCAGCAAGGAAGAAGCAAGCCTCGATTTCTCGCTGCCGGCCGAAATCCTGGGGCGCAAGATACGCGCATTCAATCCGTTCCCGGCCGCCTGCGCCGTGTTCGCCGGCGTCACGCTGAAGCTGTGGCAGGCGCAAGCCTTGGCGGGCGACGGCAAGCATGCAGCGGGAACAATCATCAGCGCCGATCCGCAAGATGGCGTGATCGTGGCGTGCGGCAGCGGCGCATTGCGCATCACCGAATTGCAGAAACCGGGCGGCAAGCGCCTGCCGGCGGCTGAGTTCCTGAAAGCCTTCCCGATGCAGGGCGGCAAATTCAACTAAGCGGCCGGCACGCACTCCAGGTTTTGAGCGCCGCTCCAGCGCGCGCCCGGCGCCAGCAGCACCGGATGCTCAACCGCGGCGGCCTCGATGCAGACAAAGTGCCGGTAAGAATCCAGCTTCAGGTCGGCAATTTTTTCGCAGCCGTTTTCCCAGGGATTCCATACCACTGCATCGGCAAACCCGGCCTGCGTCGCAATCATGCTCTGCTTGCGGCCGCCCAGCGTAATCGGTTTGTCGACCGCGAAATACACGCGGTCGACTTCCTCGGTGATATGCAGGACCTCCTCCTCCGCCATCTTGATGCGGCGATTGTCGACCGAATCGCGATAGCGATAACCTTGCAGCCCGTACAGCGCAGCCTCGGCGACATGCGCATCCAGATAGGTATGCAAGGCGCAGGTGAATGCGAAAGGCTGCTTGCCGGTATTTGTCACCACCAGCTCGGCATTGAGGCTCTGGCCGGAAAATGCAATGCGCAGCTCAAGCGTGAAGGCATGCGGGAAAACCTGCCTGGTCTGCTCTGAATCGGCCAGGCCGAGACGGACCAGCCCGCTGCCGTCCAGCTGCCGTGAAGACTCCAGCAAGGCCCACGTGCTAAGGCGGGCAAAACCGTGCTTCGGCAACGGCCCTTCGCTGGCGAACTGCGGGAAAATCACCGGGATGCCGCCGCGGATAGCCGCATCGCTGCGCCATGAATTCAACGGACTCATGAACAAGCGCTCGACGCCGTCCGGTCCGCGCCAGGAACAGACATGGGCGCCGTGCAGCGCCACCTCCACCCGTGCGCCGTCAGCCGCGACGGCAATGATGAAATCGTTGGTTTCTTGCAGGTCCTCTGGATTTAGCACAATCATTTCTCCCATCGCTGGCCGCACATCATGCAGAAATTCACCCGTTCACCAATTGGGGAAGCGGAACCGCCAGGCTGATTCCGTGTTGCGTGAAGCCGAAATGTTCATAGAAGCGATGCGCGTCCATGCGCTTCAGGTTGGACGACAGCGCGATCTTGTAGCAGCCGGCCTCGCCGGCGATACGCACCGCATGGTCCAGCATCACGCTGCCGATGCCTTGGCCGCGGCAGGCGCGGCTGATGACGACGGCGTCCATCACCGCCTGTTCGCTGCCTTCGTGGGTCAGGCTGCAGAAGACCAGCAGGCTGAAAGTGCCGATGGCTACTCCATCGGCAAACACCAGGAACGCCCGGAAGTAGGGATAGGCAGCCATCCTGGCCATGATCTGGCGTGCACCTTCGGCGCCCAGCACGGCGCGGGCAGGTTCGTCATCCATCTCGGCCAGCAGCGCCACCAGGACCTCGGCGTCGCCAGGCGTGGCCTGGCGCACTGTCACGTGCGGCAAAGGATGATCGGAAGCGGCGGAAGTCATTGCTCTTTACTCCGTGTCGAAATTATTCGAGAGAGTAAAGACTATACCGAAAAATCCGCGCATGGAAAAACGGCGCAGCCGGCTTGCGGTAAATCGCAGGCGGCGCGCCGATGACCGATATGAAAACTGAAACGAAATATTTAAATAAACAATTTGCGCAAACGCGACGAAACCAGGTCGATCGCGCTGACCGCCAGCACGATCATGATCAGTACGGCGCAAGTCTGGCCGTATTCGAAGCTGCGGATCACTTCCCATAAAATCACGCCGATGCCGCCGGCGCCGACCATGCCGACCACCGTTGCCGAACGGACATTGGCTTCGAAACGATACAGCACATAGGAAATCCACAACGGCATCACTTGCGGCAGCACGCCGTAGACAATCTCTTCCAGGGCGTTGGCGCCGGTAGCGCGTATGCCCTCGACCGGCTGCGGATCGATGGCTTCGACCGCTTCCGAAAACAGCTTGGACAAGGTGCCGGTGGTCGCCACGAACAAGGCCAGCACGCCGGCAAACGGCCCCAGGCCGACCGCCACCACGAACAGCATCGCAAACACCATTTCATTGATGGCGCGCGCCGCATCCATCAAACGCCGCACCGGCTGGTTGACCCAGGCCGGAGCGATATTGGACGAGGCCAGCAAACCGCAAGGCACCGCGCACACCACCGCCAGCGCCGTACCCCAGACCGCGATCTGTATGGTCACGATCAATTCCTGCAAATAGGTGCGCCAGTCGTGGAAATCGGGCGGGAAAAAACTGGCGGCGTAAGTGCCCATGTTGCCGCCGTCGCGCAGCAGTTCCAGCGGCCGCATGTCGGCCCCGCGCCAGGAAGCGATCAGGACTGCCAGCAGCACGCCCCAGAACAGGGTGCGGCCTATCGATTGCTTCGGCGGCGCGGGAAACGCGGTTTGCATTTTCAGGGATACAGGAATTGTCATTGCTTAGGATTTGGCCAGGTCGGACAATTTGCGGTTGATATCGTCCAGCTTGGCTTTCTTGTCGTCGGCGCTCAGGGTGGCGTCAGCCTCCAGCTTGCCCTTTTGCTTGAACAGTTCGAGCTGGCGGATCGGATTCAGCTGCGCATCGCTGGACTCGTCAAAGCCGCTGTATTCCAGCTTGGCCAGCTGCGCCTTTTCCTGTGCCGCGTTAGGACCGGTCTTGCCGTAGGTGACGAAAAATTCCTTGATCTTGGCCTTGAGGTCGGCAGGCAAGTCCTTGCGCCATACCAGCGGATCGGCGGCGATCAGCGGCGATTTCCAGACAATCCGGACTTCCTTGGCGACGGCCGGCTGGCGCTCTTCGATGCGGGCCATGGTGTCGGAAGCAAACACGGCGGCGTCGATCTGCTTGTTGGCGACCGCCAGGATGTTGGCTTCATGGTTGGAGGTGCGGATCACTTTGAACGCTGTCTTCGAATCGACGTTGTTCTTTGCAAAAATGTAGTAGCTCGGCACCAGGAAACCCGAGGTCGAATTCGGATCGCCGATGCCGAAGGTCAGGCTCTTGGCGTTTTTCAGGACGTCTTCGATGCTCTTGTTCGGACTGTCTTTCTGCACGCCCACCAGGCTGTAGTAACCGGCGCTGCCGTCCGGATTGACCACATGCGCGAACACTTCGCCGCTTGCGCGGTCGACCGCTTCCATCGCCGACTTGTTGCCGAACCAGCCCATCTGCACCTTGCCGAAGCGCATGCCTTCGATGATGCCGGCGTAATCGGAAGCAAAGAAACCGTTGACCTTGACGCCGGTGCGCTTGCTCAGCTCATCGAGCACTGGTTGCCAGTCCTGCTTCAGGTTTTTCGACGATTCGGTGGAAATGATGCCGAAGTTCAGCACCTTGACGTCATCGGCGTGCGCGGCCGTCGCTGCCAGCATCGCCATGGTGATCGCGGCGCCGGAAAATAATTTTGCAAACATGATGTGGAACTCCTGAGTGGAAAGGGATGATATTCAGTGACGAGATGTATTTCAGGCTGCCGCCGCCAGCGCCGGTACGCTGTCGAAAGGCGTTGTTAGGTCTACAGCGGGCCGGGTCAAGGTGTTGGAGCCGCCCAGGATGTCTTCCGCTTCGCTGCCGTACAGCTCGCGCAGCATCGGCTCGGTCAGGGCGCTCGAAGGACCGTCGTATACCACGCGGCCTTTATGCAAGGCCACCGTGCGCGGGCAAAAGCGCATGGCGACATCGACCTGGTGCAGCGACACCAGCACCGTGCTGCCGTCGCGCTGGTTGACGTCAGCCAGCGTCTGCATCACGCGCCGCGCCGATTCCGGATCGAGCGAGGCGATCGGTTCGTCGGCCAGCACCACGCGCGCCTTCTGCACGATAGTGCGGGCGATCGCGGCGCGCTGCTGCTGGCCGCCCGAAAGCGCGGAAGCGCGTTTATACGCATGGTCGGAAATGCCGACCCGCGCCAGCGCTTCCAGGCCCAATGCTTTTTCTTCGGCGGTAAACAGTTTGAAGCAGCTGCGCCAGAGCGGCATGCGCGACAGGCCGCCGGTCAGGACATTGGTCAGCACCGGCAGCCGGCCGACCAGGTTGAATTGCTGGAAAACGAAACCGACGTTGGCGCGCACTGCACGGATGTTACGGTCGACCACGCCGTCTTTCTGGACTGACTGGCCATCGATGGAGATTGCGCCGCCGCTGTTATCTGCGGCCATCAATCCGGAAATATGCCGCAAAAGAGTCGATTTTCCAGAACCGGATGCACCGATCAAGGCTACCATTTCGCCTTGCGCGAAGCGCAGGCTGACGTTGTCGAGGGCGCGGAAACCGCCGCGGAACGTCTTTGACAAACCTTTGATTTCAACCATGATATGTACCGCCGTTACGCTTTTGAATGGCGGAAGTATTGCGGTCAAATATGTCAGGCGTATGAAATTTGTGTGACCATTCGGTTACCGCAAACCGGGTCCGGCGACACGGTCAAGCCCTGTCCAGGCCCAAGGAGGCGGGCTGCGGGAGCTGCGCTGCCATGCAGCGATGGCAAGGAAGAAGGTGGTAAATCTGTTAACGCTGCACGACTATCGCCGTGGTGCCGGAACGCTGCCGGATCTGCTGCAGGATGCTGTCGGCGTCAGCGCGGCTGGAATACGGTCCGGCATATAAACGATACATGCCGTTCACCGCGACGCTGTCGAGCGATGTCACGACGCCGGACAGCTCCTGCATCAGGCGCGAACGCGCACCGTCCGCATTGGCTTGTTGTGTGTAGGCGCCAAACTGCAGGTAGAAACCTGCGGCGGGCGAACCTGCGGCGGGCGAACCCGCGGCTAGCAAGCTGTCGCTGGCCGCGGGAGCTGCTGCCGGCGCCGGCGACGTCTGGCTGATCAGCAGCGGTTGCGCCGTCAGCACCGGCATGTCGACCGATTCGGTTGTCACCACGGCAGGCGCCGTGGTGTCCCTGAGCGGCTCGGTGGCCGCCGGCGCCAGCAATGCCGCGGCCTGCGGCGCCGGCGTGCTGCCGCGCTGCTTGTTCATTGCAATGATGTCGGCCGGCAGCAGGCGCTCCACCTCCAGCTGGCTGCTGCCGCTGCCCAGGTAACCTAGCTTCAGCGCCGCAGTGTAAGACAGGTCGATGATGCGGCTAGAGTGAAACGGACCGCGGTCGTTCACCCGTACGATCACCTGGGCGCCGGTCTTCAGGTTGGTTACCCGCGCATAGGAAGGAATCGGCAAGGTCGGATGGGCGGCTGTCATCTTGTACATGTCGTACAGTTCGCCCGAAGATGTCTTTTGCTTATGGAATTTCTTGCCGTACCAGCTGCCGATGCCGCGTTGCTTGAACGGCTGGTCGTCGGTCATCGGCGTGTAGGTCTTGCCAAATACGACATAGGGTTTATTGCCGGTACGCGAATAGGGTTCAACCACGGGAACGGCATCCGGAGTATCCAGCAGCCCTTCCGGGACCGAATCGCCCGGGCCGTCATCCTTGTAGTAGCCGCCGCGGCCTGAGCCTGCGGCCGGCAGCGCCGGCACATTGCGGCCGGCGGTGTTGCCTGCGCCCGATTTGGCCGGGCCGGCCGGGACTGAAGAGGTTTTCGGCGAGGTGCCGCAGCCGGCCAGGATCAGCGACAGCAGCAAGGCACTGGAATAGGTAGCAAGGTTGTAGCGGCGCCTTAGCATGCACTCTCCTGGTGATGGCGATTGAAAACGGATAATTGCATCAATGGACCCGGCTCCGGCCGCACAAGTTCAACCGCGCTCAAGTCTGTATCAGCTTGCGATGGCGCTGGATGCTCATCAGTATGCCCGCGCCCAGCCCCAGCGTGACCAGCGCGGTGCCGCCGTAGCTCATGAATGGCAACGGCACGCCGACCACCGGCAAAATGCCGCTGACCATGCCCATGTTAACGAATGCATAAGTAAAGAAAATCAAGGTGATGGAACCGGCCAGCAAGCGCGTAAACATGGTTGGCGCATTGGCGGCGATCATCATGCCGCGCCCGATCAGCAATATATAAAGGAACAGCAGGACGCAGTTGCCGATCAAGCCGAATTCCTCGGAAAATACCGCAAAAATGAAGTCCGTGGTGCGTTCCGGGATGAATTCCAGGTGCGCTTGCGTGCCTTTCAGCCAGCCCTTGCCAAACACGCCGCCGGATCCGACCGCGATAGTTGACTGGATGATATGGAAACCTTTGCCGAGCGGGTCCGAAGTAGGATCGATCAGCATCATCACCCGCTGCCGCTGGTAATCGTGCAGCACCGACCACAGCACCGGCAGGCTGGCGCCGGCGGCCACCGCCAGGCCGATCAGCACGCGCCATGACAGGCCCGCCAGGAAGATCACGTAGAAGCCCGCGGCCAGCACCAGGGTGCCGGTGCCCAGGTCCGGCTGGCGGATGATCAGTCCCACCGGCAGCGCCAGCAGCACCGCCGCCACCAGGTAATCGCGCCAGCTGATCATGCCCTCGCGCTTCTGGAAATACCAGGCCAGCATCAGGGGCATGGCGATTTTCATGATCTCGGAAGGCTGGATCACCACGCCGACATTGATCCAGCGGCGCGAACCTTTCTTGACGATGCCGAACACCGCCACCGCGATCAGCAGCGCCACCCCCACCGTATAAATCGGCACCGCAAACCGCATCAGGGTCTGCGGCGGCACATTGGCGGCGACCCACATGATGACAAACGCCACCAGGATATTGCGCAGCTGGTCCTCGACCCTGCCCGGAAAATCGATGCCGGCCGAATACAGGGTGACAATGCCGACCGCCAGTATCAGGAAAATGATCAGCGACAGCGCGCCGTCAAATACCGCAATACGCGATTTGATGCTGCGCAGCCAGTGGTGTTTATCGCTCAGGCTCATCGCTTGCTCTCGCTCATTCCCGCTTATTCCCTGTTACCCGGCGTTTCTTCACCCGGCTTGTAGCTATTGTCGGTACCGTCCGCCGGCTTCGCTTCTTCCTCGACCGGCGCCGGCTCTTCTTCCAGCACCGCAGCCTTGTTGCCGTCGCCGGGACGCTTGCCCAGCAAATAATAATCGAGCGCCTTGCGCACTATCGGCGCCGCCGCCGCCGCGCCGAAACCACCATTCTCGACAATCACCGCGATCGCGATGCGCGGCTTGTCGGCCGGGGCGAACGCGGTGTACCAGGCGTGGTCGTGCATGCGCGCATTGAGTTTCTTGGCATCGTACTTTTCACCCTGCTTGATGCCGACCACCTGCGCCGTGCCGGTCTTGCCGCCCGACTCGTAGCCGGCGCCGGCAAACACCCTGGCGCCGGTGCCTTCATGCGTGACGCCAACCATGGCGCGCTTGATGAAATCGATGTTTTCCTGCTTCAGCGGGATACGGTAGCTTTCCTTCGGCACCGTCTCGGTGTGCTGGCGCGTGACGCCGTCTTCGATGATCTTGACCAGGTGCGGCTTCATCACCACGCCGTTGTTGACCAGGGTCGCCACCGCGTGCGCCATCTGCAACGGCGTGAAAGCATTGAAGCCCTGGCCGATGCCAAGCGAAATGGTGTCGCCGCCTACCCATTTCTGGGCCGCCACGCGCTTGTAGTATTTACGCTTCCAGTCGGTCGACGGCAGGATGCCGCGCTGTTCATGTTCCAGGTCGATGCCGGTCAGCTGGCCGAAACCGAACGGCTTCATGAAATCGTGGATGGTGTCGGGACCGAGGTCGTTGGCCAGCATGTAGTAATAGGTGTCGCAGGAAACCACGATCGATTTGTACATGTCGACCCGGCCGTGGCCGCCCACCTTGTCGTCGCGGAAACGGTGGCCGCCCAGCATGAAATAGCCGATATCGTTGATCGCGAAAGCCGGCGTGCGCTTGCCCAGCTCGAGCGCCGCCAGCGCCATGAACGGCTTGTAGGTCGAGCCCGGCGCGTAGCTGCCGCTCATGGGGCGGTTGATCAGGGGATGGTCGGGCGAGTTGTTCAGCTCGTCCCAGCTTTGCTGGTCGATGCCCTCGACAAACAGGTTGGGGTCGAACGACGGCTGCGAGACATACGCCAGCACATCGCCGGTGGACGGCTCGATCGCTACCAGCGCGCCGCGGCGGTCGCCGAACGCTTCCTCCACCACCTTCTGCAATTCGATGTCGATCGACAGGATCAGGTTGTTGCCCGGCGTCGCCGAGACGTGCGACATGCTGCGCACGGCGCGGCCGCTGGCGGCGATTTCGATTTCTTCGTAGCCGGTGTTGCCGTGCAGCTGCTGCTCGTAGCTCTTTTCCAGGCCGTCCTTGCCGATGTAGCTGGTGCCTTTATAGTTGGCGGCGTCCTCGCTGTCGTCGATACGGTCGGCGTCTTTCTGGTTGATGCGGCCGATGTAGCCGATCACGTGCGCCGCCACTTCGCCCAGCGGATACTGGCGGAACAGGCGCGCCTGCACGTCAATCCCCGGGAAACGGTAGCGCTGCGCGGTAAAGCGCGCCACTTCTTCGTCAGTCAGGCGGGTGCGGATCGGCAGGCTGGCGAAACTCTTGGAATCTTCCAGCAGCTTCTTGAAACGGCGCCGGTCTTTCGGCGTGATGCTGACTACCTGCGCCAGTTCGTCGATCACGCCTTCGAGGTCGCCGCGGATCTTGGAACGGGTGATTTCCAGCGTGTAAGCGGAATAATTGCGCGCCAGGATGACGCCGTTGCGGTCCATGATCAGGCCACGGTTCGGCACCACCGGCACCAGCGAAATCCGGTTGTCCTCGGCTTGTGCTGCGTAGGCGTCGTGACGCACCACCTGCAGCCAGATAAAACGCGCACCGAGCAAACCGAAGCAGATCAGCACAAAAGCCACGGCCGCGGTAATCCGCAGGCGGAACTTGCGCAGTTCGTGTTCGGTGTTTTTGAATTCAGTCATGGATACCGCTAAATTGGACGGTTATCGTCGCGGTCGACCGCACGCCGTTGCGGCGCCAGCAGCAGCCACACCACCAAGGGCCATAGCGCCACGCAGACGAAACTCTCGGCAAAATACAGCCAGCCCGGAAACTTGCCGCTGACGGACATCCGTATCACCAGCTGTATCAGCTGCGTCAGCAACATCAGGGGCAGGACGTGCAGCGCCTGCACGCTCACCGAGAACCACAGCACGCGGCGATGGATCATGATGGCAAAGTAAGACAGCAACGTGTACGCCAGCGCATTCTGGCCGAGCAAGGTAGCTTCGTGCACGTCCATCAGCAAGCCCATGCAAAAGGCGATGCCGATGCCGATCTTGCGCGGCTGGTGGATGCTCCAGAACACCAGCACCAGCGCCACGAAATCCGGCACCCCGGGCCACTGGCCCCAAGGCAGCAGGTTGAGCAGGAACGCCAGCAGCAGCGTCATCGCAATGAACAGCGGATTGGCCGGCAACAGGATGTAATGAGGACGCATCATCGGACGCCGGCTCCTTGCGGATTTTTACGCGCGGCTTCGGGATTGCTTTCTTTCCCTGCTTCTTTCGCCGCTTCTCTGGTCTTGTCGCGCGTGCTCTCGGTCAGCCGCCGCTTGCTCAGTATGTCGGCCTTGCTGTTAGGGACAGCGGCTTCATCATCCGGGCGCGCTACGGGATTCGGATCGACCAGCAGGATCAGCAGCTGGGTATGGCGGTCGATGCCTGCCACCGGTTCGCAGACGATATGCGCAAAGGCGTCGGCCGACTTGGTTTCGACCTGCACCACCTTGGCTACCGACAGGCCGGCGGGGTAGACGCCGTCGATGCCGGAAGTCACCAGCAGGTCGCCCTTCTGGATATCGGCGTTGGACGACATGAAACGCAAGTCCAGGTAACCCGACTGGCCGCGGCCGTAGGCCACGCTGCGCAAACCGTTGCGCAGCACCTGCACCGGGATCGCCTGGTCCTTGTCGGTCAGCAGCGTTACCTCGGAGGTAAACGGAAATACGCGCGTCACCTGGCCGACGATGCCGGCGTCGTCGATCACCGGCTGGCCGGTAGCGACGCCATGCTGTGAGCCGCGGTCCATGATCACCTTGCGCGCGAACTGGTCGCGCGCATCGTACAGGATTTCGCTCATCACCGACTTCACGGACAGCCGCTGTTCGACCCCGAGCAATTTGCGCAGCTGGGCATTTTCAGCGGCCAACTGCTGCGCCTGCTGCAATTGCTGGGCACGTTCGCCTTGCTGGCTGCGCAAGGCCTGGTTTTCTTTTTCCACCGTCGACAGCGAAGAAAAATAATCGACCACCCGGTTGGCCGCGTCGCGCGGCATCAGGGCCACCATCTGCAAGGGATATAACGCGGTGCCGACAGCCTGGCGCAGCAACAGCAAGGCGTGGATACGCGAATCGGCAATCAGCAGGGCCAGCGCCAGCAGCGTGCATATCACCGCCTTGGCGCGGGCCGACGCGCCTTGCTTGAAGAGGGGTGGTGGACTGTATTCCATCAGTAATGGACAGGTTCGGTTTGGTCAATGGCCGGCGGTGCAAACACCTTCGTGCCGATGTTCGCGCTCTTGCCGCAGATACGAAAGCGGGTCGCATGCATCAATGCACCGACCCGGTTGCCGCTGCCCGACCTCAAGTGCAAGCTGGAGAGGTTGGACAAGCGTCGCATCAGCCTGGATTACTCGTAGGAAAAGATCGAGCCCAGCTTGTCCATCCGCTCCAGCGCCATGCCCGAGCCGCGCACCACGCAGGTCAGCGGGTCTTCGGCCACGATGACCGGCAAGCCTGTTTCTTCCATCAGCAGGCGGTCCAGGTCGCGCAGCAAGGCGCCGCCGCCGGTCAGCATCATGCCCTTCTCGGCGATGTCCGCGCCCAGTTCCGGCGGGGTCTGTTCCAGCGCGTTCTTGACGGCGGAAACGATGTTGTTGAGCGGATCGGTCAGGGCTTCCAGGATTTCATTGCTGGAGATGGTGAACGAGCGCGGGATGCCTTCCGACAGGTTGCGTCCCTTGACTTCCATTTCGCGCACTTCCGAACCCGGGAAGGCGGAGCCGATTTCCTTCTTGATCGCTTCAGCGGTCTGTTCGCCGATCAGCATGCCGTAGTTGCGGCGGATGTAGTTGACGATGGCTTCGTCGAACTTGTCGCCGCCGACGCGGACCGAGCCCTTGTAGACCATGCCGCCCAGCGAGATGATGCCGACTTCGGTGGTGCCGCCGCCGATGTCGACCACCATCGAACCGGTAGCGTCCGATACCGGCAGGCCGGCGCCGATCGCCGCCGCCATCGGCTCTTCGATCAGGAACACCTGGGATGCGCCGGCGCCCAGCGCCGATTCGCGGATCGCGCGGCGCTCAACCTGGGTCGAGCCGCAAGGCACGCAGATGATGATGCGCGGCGACGGTTTGAACAGCTTGGTGTCATGCACCATGCGGATGAACTGCTTGAGCATCTGCTCGGTGACGGTAAAGTCGGCGATCACGCCGTCTTTCATAGGGCGAATCGCTTCGATATTGCCGGGAACCTTGCCCAGCATCTGTTTTGCTTCGCGGCCGACGGCCTGGATCGTTTTCTTGCCGTTAGGCCCGCCTTGCTGGCGGATTGCGACGACCGACGGCTCATCGAGGACAATACCTTGATCGCGCACATAAATCAGCGTATTCGCGGTGCCCAGGTCAATCGCCAGGTCGTTCGAAAAGTAACTGCGTAAAAATCCAAACATGAATTGTTCCAATGCGCAACAATGATGCGCTCAAACGTTTTTTAGGGGGGTGTCTAGTATCCGGCGCATGGTAAAGATCGATTACCTGCCGCATGGACGCAACATTCTACCTTATAATTTGACTCAAATTAGGGCGTATAGCGCTCAAAATGCTTGCTTTTTACAAAAATCTGAGAAGTTATCGGCAAGCAAAGTGTTTCCATTTTAATCACATGCGCCTAAGGGCGCGCTCGAAAATCGAAAATCATGTCATTAGCCCTTTCCGACGTTAAGCGCATCGCCAACCTGGCGCGCCTCGAACTCACCGAAGACCAGGCCGCTTCCACACTCGATAAACTGAACGGCATTTTCTCGCTGGTCGAGCAGATGCGCGCGGTAGACACCACCGGCATCGAGCCGCTGAGCCACCCGATTGCAGCGCTGCAGCAGGATTTGTCGCTGCGCCTGCGCGACGACGTGGTGACCGAATCGAATCATCGCGAGGATTACCAGAAAGTGGCGCCGGCAACCGAAGACGGGCTGTACCTGGTGCCGAAAGTCATCGAATAAATCGAGGCTTGCGCCATGTGCAAGCCCTGGATATCCCGCAAAGCTCATATTTAAAAGTACTCATGCATACCAAAACACTCAAGCAACTGTCGGTGCTGCTGCACGAAAAGAAGATCTCGGCCGAGGAACTGGCGCAGCTGTATCTGGCCAGGATCCAGCACAGCGACCTGAATGCGTTCCTGCACGTCGACCAGGAACTGACGCTGCAACAGGCGCGCGCCGCCGACTCGCGCCTGGCGCAAAACGACAGTACGCCGCTGACCGGGGTGCCGATCGCCCACAAGGATATTTTCGTGACACGCGGCTGGCGCGCCACCGCCGGTTCGAAAATGCTGGAAAACTACATCAGCCCGTTCGACGCCACCGTGGTGGAACATTTCAACAACGCCGGCATGGTGACCCTGGGCAAATTGAACTGCGATGAATTCGCCATGGGTTCGTCCAATGAAAATTCGCATTTCGGCCCGGTCAAGAACCCTTGGGACAAGACCGCGATTCCTGGCGGCTCGTCGGGTGGTTCTGCAGCAGCCGTCGCGGCGCGCCTGACGCCGGCCGCCACCGCCACCGATACCGGCGGCTCCATCCGCCAGCCAGCCTCGCTGTGCGGCGTAACCGGCATCAAACCGACATACGGCAGCGTCTCGCGCTTCGGCATGATCGCCTTCGCCTCGTCGCTGGACCAGGCTGGCCCGATAGCGCAAACCGCGGAAGACTGCGCCTTGCTGCTGAACGCCATGACCGGTTTCGATGCGCGCGATTCGACCAGCCTGGAGCGCAAGAAGGAAGATTTCAGCGCCGGCCTCGAGCAAGACCTGAAGGGCTTGCGCATCGGCATTCCGCGCGAATATTTCAGCAGCGGCCTGTCGGCCGATGTCGAACAGGCCGTGCGCGCGGCGCTGCAGGAATATGAAAAGCTGGGCGCCACGCTGGTCGACATATCGCTGCCGAAAACCGAGTTGTCGATCCCGGTCTACTACGTGATTGCGCCGGCTGAAGCGTCGTCCAACCTGAGCCGCTTCGACGGCGTCCGCTACGGCCACCGCGCCGCCGATTACAAGGACCTGGCCGACATGTACAAGAAGTCGCGCGCGGAAGGTTTCGGCGAAGAAGTAAAGCGCCGCATCCTGGTCGGCGCCTATGTGCTGTCGCACGGCTATTACGATGCCTACTACCTGCAGGCGCAAAAGATCCGGCGCCTGATCGCCCAGGATTTCCAGAATGCGCTGACCGGCCCGAACCGCCAGTGCGACGTCATCATGGGGCCGGTATCGCCGACCGTGGCCTGGGACCTGGGCGCCAAGGCGGACGACCCGGTCGCCAACTACCTGGCCGACATCTACACGCTGTCGACCAGCCTGGCGGGCTTGCCCGGCATGTCGATACCTTGCGGTTTCGGCCAGGGCGAGAAAAATGCGCGGCGCCCGGTCGGCCTGCAGATCATCGGTAATTATTATGAGGAAGCCAGGCTGCTCAACGTCGCGCACCAGTACCAGCGCGTGACCGACTGGCATTTGCGCAGCCCTGAGTAAAGAGCGGTCGCCCAGTGATGCCATCGATCTTGCTTTTTTCCTGGAATCGCCGCGCCAGGCTGGCGGCATCGGCATTGTTCGCCTTGGGCGCCACATTGTCGACAGCGGCAACCCAGGCGCAGCAATTGCAGACCAAATTCGGCTGCAACCTGACGCGCGAAGCGGATGGCGAAAAAGTGATTTACGGCGACACCGGCGAATTCAAGCTGGACGGCGACCGCATCGAGGCATTGCGCTGGGAATCGGCGCTGTACCGGCCGACCCACGGTTTCGAATGCAGCATCGACACCAGCGACGAACCGCAGGCAGAAGTGCGGCAGGACGGCGACAAGGACAACTGGCGCATTACCTTGAAGGATGCAGCCGCTGCGCGCCAGCAGCGCGGCTACGATTTTTACAATCACGGCATGAATTGCAGCATCCGCCTGCAGCGCGACGGCGACCGGTTGCACGTGATACCGAGCTGCCCGGCGCTGTGCGGCTCAAGAGCGAATTTTACGGAACTGTCGGTGGACTTGAAAACCGGCGAGTGCAGTTATAACTAGTAAATTGGGGACAGAGCCGCCCGGGTAGGGTTTAAGAGCCACCATAGCGTGGCGAATTACACTCTCCGTGCGACTCTGTCCTCAACTGATTAACGAGGAAATCATTATGCAGTGGGAAGTCGTGATCGGTCTGGAAACGCATACGCAACTCTCGACCAAATCAAAAATCTTCAGCGGCTCGTCGACCCAGTTCGGCGCAGCTCCCAACACCCAGGCCAGCCCGGTCGACCTGGCGCTGCCCGGCGTGCTGCCGGTGCTCAACCGCGGCGCGGTGGAGCGTGCGATCCAGTTCGGCCTGGCGGTAAACGCGACGATTGCGCCGCAGTCGATCTTTGCGCGCAAAAACTATTTCTATCCCGACCTGCCGAAGGGTTACCAGATCAGCCAGTTTGAAATCCCGGTAGTCCAGGGCGGCAAGGTTTCCTTCGTGCTGGAAAAAGACGGCAAGAGCGAACTCAGGACCGTGCAGCTGACGCGCGCCCACCTGGAGGAAGACGCCGGCAAATCGCTGCATGAAGATTACCAGGGCATGAGCGGCATCGACCTTAACCGCGCCGGCACCCCGCTGCTGGAAATCGTCACCGAGCCGGACATGCGCAGCGCCGCCGAAGCGGTAGCCTACGCCAAGGCCTTGCACTCGCTGGTGATGTGGCTGGGGATTTGCGACGGCAACATGCAGGAAGGATCGTTCCGCTGCGACGCCAACGTCTCGGTGCGCCCGGTCGGCCAGGCTGCCTACGGCACCCGCAGCGAAATCAAGAACCTGAACTCTTTCCGCTTCCTGGAAGAGGCCATCAACTACGAAGTGCGGCGCCAGATCGAAGTGATCGAAGACGGCGGCAAGGTGGTGCAGGAAACCCGCCTCTACGATCCGGACAAAAAAGAAACCCGTTCGATGCGCAGCAAGGAAGATTCCCAGGATTACCGCTACTTCCCGGATCCCGACCTGCCGCCGCTGGTGATCGGCGCGGAATGGGTTGAGCGCGTGCGCGCCGCCATGCCGGAACTGCCGGGCGCGATGCGCGAGCGTTTCGTGCGCGAATTCGGCCTGTCGGAATACGACGCCGCGGTGCTGACCCAATCGAAAGCGATGGCCGGCTACTTCGAAGCGGTTACCGTGAAAGCCGGCAAGGAGCAAGCCAAACCCGCCGCCAACTGGCTGATGGGCGACCTGTCTTCAGCGCTGAACCGGGAAAACGTCGAAGTTGCCGATGCCCCTGTCAGTGCAGCCCAGCTGGCAGTGCTGCTGCAACGGATCGCCGACGGCACGATCTCCAACAAGATCGCCAAGGAAGTGTTCAGCGCCATGTGGGACGCCAGGTCCGCGCAGGAGAACCTGGCCGACGAGATTATCGAAAGCAAGGGACTGAAGCAGATTTCCGATAGCGGCGCGCTGGAAAAAATCATCGATGAAGTATTGGCGGCGAACGCCAAGTCGGTCGAGGAATTCCGCGCCGGCAAGGAAAAAGCGTTCAACGCCCTGATCGGCCAAGCCATGAAGGCCACCAAGGGCAAGGCCAATCCTGCGCAGCTGACTGAGCTGCTGAAGCAGAAACTGACTGCTTAAAAAAATAGCGGCTGGCGCTATCGCCAGCCGCTATCGCTTGACCGTCTTCCTTCCTGCCTAGCGCGACGCCTGCGCCTCCGGCATCGCACCTATCAATTCCCTGTAGTGCTTCAGCGTTTCGTCGAACTTGCCGTTGATGCGGCCCAGCTCGGCCTGGTGGTCCGCCATGTTTTTCTGGTTGTAGGCGATGTCGCGGTTGGCGTCGTCGATCTTGCTGAGCAGCGAGGCCGGCAAGGTTTTCCGGTGCTTGTAGAACTCGGCTTCGGTATTGGCGGCTTTCAGCTGGTTCTGCGCTTCGTCGATGGCGACCTGGTCGCGTTTGATCAGGTCTTGCGACAGCGACAGGTAATAGCGGCGCGAAGCTTCGATGTCGGCTTCGCTGCGATAACGCGACAGCAGCGCGCGGTCCTGCTGGCGCCGCTGTTCTTCCGCTGCCTGCTCAACGCGGCGCTTGTCGTCCAGCACCTGCTGCTGGCGCTTTTGCTCGGCCGTCAGCGGCGCCGGGATTTCGCGCTTGACGACACCGGCCTTGCTCAGCTCCAGCACTTTGCTGTTGGAGCATTCCGGCATCGGATGATCGCCGGTGATGGTGCGGCCGGCAGCATCCTTGCAGGTATAGATCTGGCCGTGCGCAAGCAGCGGCAGCAGCCCTGCCGCGCTGACAATCAAACCTCGCATGAAAGTTAGTGCAATCCGATTCATTCCCATCATCCACGACAGCTACACATTAAACTTTGCCATCCGGCGCAGACGACGGGCCTGTCGTCAGGCTACGCCGTAACGCTCGCGGTAAGCCGCCACTGCTGCCTGGTAGCGGTTCAGTTCAGCGTCGGCGCCAGCGCCGGAAATATATTCCAGCAAGTCGTTCAGGTTGCCGATCGAAATCACCGGCATGCCATACGCTTGCGTTACTTCTTCTACCGCCGAGTTCGCCGACAGTGCGTCGTCCTTGCCGGATTTTTCCATCCGGTCCAGCGCGATCACCACCGCACATGGCGTGGCGCCGGCGGCACGGATCATCTCTACCGATTCGCGCACCGAGGTGCCGGCCGAAATCACGTCGTCGATGATCAGCACCCGGCCCTTCAACGGCCCGCCGACGATATTGCCGCCCTCGCCGTGATCCTTGGCTTCCTTGCGGTTATAGGCAAACTGCACATTGCGCCCTTGCGCCGCCAGCGCCACCGCGGTTGCCGACGCCAGCGTGATGCCTTTATAGGCCGGTCCGAACAACATGTCAAATTGCAAACCAGAATCAATCAGGGTACGCGCATAAAACTGCGCCAGCTGACCCAGTGCGGCGCCCTCGTTGAACATGCCCGCATTGAAGAAATACGGTGAGGTGCGCCCCGCCTTGGTCACGAACTCGCCGAATTTCAGCACTCCAGCCTTGACCGCAAATTCTATAAATTGTTGACGTAAATTGTTCAAAATGCACTCCAGACGGTTGAGGCTGACAAATTTTGTCGCTGTTTACAGCACATTAGCGACACCAGACCGCCATTTTAAATGGAGTTCATCCCTTCCACATCAGTAAGTGCAAACACCATGCCTGCCCGCAGAGCGTTTTTTACATGCAACCAGCCCTGCGCACGACAGCGGGCCTTCGGTTATCCTTAGGCATCTTCTTATTACCTTTTTATCGACCAAACATGCCAAGAATCATTTCCGCCAATCTCAACGGCATCCGCTCAGCGGCCAGAAAAGGCTTTTTCGAATGGATGGCCAAGCAATCAGCCGATTTCATCTGTGTCCAGGAACTGAAGGCGCAAGCCGCCGACATGACGCCGGAATTCCTGGCGCCGGAAGGCTATATCGGCCACTTCCACTATGCGGAAAAGAAGGGTTATTCGGGCGTCGGCCTGTATAGCAAGCGCAAGCCGAACGCTGTGCGGATAGGCTTCGGCAATCCTGAATTCGACGCCGAAGGGCGTTATGTGGAGTGCGATTTCGGCGACCTGACGGTAATTTCGCTGTACTGCCCGTCCGGCTCCTCCAGCGAAGAGCGGCAGATCGCCAAGTTCCGTTTCATGGAAGCCTTCTTGCCGCACCTGCAGCAACTCAGGGAAAGCGGCCGCGAAGTGGTCATCTGCGGCGACTGGAATATCGCGCACCAGGAACGCGACCTGAAAAACTGGAAAGGCAACAAGAAGAATTCCGGCTTCCTGCCGGAAGAACGCGCCTGGCTGACTCACCTGTTCGAGCAGGTGGGCCTGGTCGACGTGTTTCGCCAGGTCGACCAGCGCGACGAGCAGTACACCTGGTGGAGCAATCGCGGCCAAGCCTGGGCCAAGAACGTCGGCTGGCGCATCGATTACCACATCTCCACTCCCGGCATCGCCGCCAATGCGCATGCCGTCGCCATCTACAAGGACGAGCGCTTCTCGGACCACGCGCCGCTGACAATCGACTACAGCTGACCCGGAGCTAGACCGGCTGGCCGTCGACAAACACGATCAGCTCGCCCTCGCCAAATTTGGTCCACACCTCGTTGGTGGTAAGCGGCTCGGTGACGATCACGGCTACCCGGTCTTGCGGCGTCGTCACTTGCGAGAAATCGACGCTGACGTCTTCGTCCGACAAGTGGGCTTCGGCAAACGGAAACTGGCGCACGATGTAATACAGATTGGTGGAACAATGCGTGTACAGGGCCGATCCATCCGACAGCATCAGGTTGAAAGTGCCGTGGGCGGCAATCTCGCGCGTCAATTCGCGCAAGGCGAGCGTCAGCTCGGCCTGCGCCGGCGGCGCATCGCCGAAACGGCGCCGCAGCTGCTGCAGCAGGTAGCAGAAAGCCAGTTCGCTGTCGGTATTGCCGACCGGCCGGTACGGCCCGTCGAGCTGCGGCGCAAATTCCTTGAGATCGCCGTTATGGGCAAACACCCAGTAGCGGCCCCATAGTTCGCGCACAAACGGATGGCAGTTTTGCAAGGCGACCTGGCCTTGCGTAGCTTTGCGGATATGGGCGATGACATTTTTCGACTTGATCGGGCAGCGCCGGATCAGCTCCGCTACCGGCGACGCGATTGCCGCCTGGTAATCGACAAAATGGCGCACGCCGCTGCCTTCGAAGAAGGCGATGCCCCAGCCGTCGCTATGATGATCGGTCTGGCCGCCGCGGGTGGCGAAACCGGTAAAACTGAACACAATGTCGGTCGGCACATTGCAGTTCATTCCAAGTAACTGACACATATTCCTGAACCAAGTGAGATAAACCGCTGATGACAGATCCTGTCTGTCGCCTGATAACGTTATCACGCAGCAGCCGTAATCAAAAGTTAAATATGATGGCGATATCAGTTCGGCGCTATACCTTGTATAGCCTGCCTCAAATGGCCCGCGGCCGCTTTGCCAGCAATATGTACGGAAAATGAGCGCCGGCATCAGATCCGGCGCCTGATAAAGAGGAAGAGACAATGCCGCCGATCAGCCAAACGCCGCGTGCCGACGCACGCTCCCCCGCGCGCCTCCCGATTGCCGCGCCCGAATCTCCGCGCACCCGCTGGTGGCTGTTGTTGCTGCCATTGGCGCTGCTGCTGGCCAGCGCCAGCGTCATCAGCGGCGCCGCCGAACTGCCCAAGATCATCTATGTGCGGCCGGTGCCCAACAATGACGACGTACTGCTGCAGCAAGGCAGCAGCGGCGTCAACAACGCCGCCAAGCTGTACCGGCTGCAAGCGAGCACCCTGGAAAGCCAGCCGACCCGCGCCGGCCGCCAGCAGCAGCTTGACAACGCGGTCCAGCAAGGCGCCGGCATCGTGGTGGTGATGGGCATCGAATTCAAGGAAATACTGGACAAGGTGGCGCGCCAGGCGCCGCAAACCCGCTTCCTGATCCTGGAGCATTGCATCGATAACGCTGCCAGCAACATCACTTGCATCACTTTCCGGGAAACCGAAGCCAGCTACCTGGCCGGCATGCAGGCGGCACTGGCTTCCAGCAGCGGCAAGATCGGGCTGATCGGCGCCAGCAACACCGCTCTGCGCCAGAAGAACAGCGCGGCTTTTGCCGCCGGCGCGCGGGCCGCCAAGCCTGCGATTTCAGTGCATGAGCCGCTGTGGGTGGAAGGCGCGCAACCATTCAACGATCCGCCGCGCGCCGAAACGCTGACCAAAACCATGCTGGGCGACGGCGTCGACGTCATCTGGGCGGCCGCTGCCGGCAGCAATTCCGGCGTCTTCAAGGCGCTGACGCCGCAATCGCGCGCCAAGGCCATCGGCAGCGGCGTCAACCAATGCATGCAGGCGCCGGGACGGGTGCTCGACAACGTCGAAGTCCATGCCGACACCGCGATTATCCTGGCGGTGGGCCTGCTGGCGAACGGCTCGGCCGCGCCGCGTTTTGACTTCGGCCTGAAAGAAGGCGCAGTGGCGCTGACCGCGCTGGGCCTGGACGCCGCTTATTCGGAATGCGAAATCCTGCGCCAGCGGCCCTTGCTGTTGAAGCTGCGCGAGACCGGCAACGCTATCGCCAGCGGCAAACTCAAAGTCGATTAAATGGCGGGCACGCCCCGATTCTGATAGCGTTGTGGTTTTATTCAGGATGGGGCGGCATGGATCAACTGGCAGCGATGCGCGCATTCCGGCGCGTAGTCGAAACCGGCAGCTTCACCGCTGCCGCGGCGGAACTCAACCAGTCGCACACCATCGTCTCGCGCCAGGTGCGCCAGCTGGAGCTGGAACTGGGGGCGCAGCTGCTGAACCGCACCACGCGCCGCTTCGCCTTGACCGAGGCCGGCCAGGAATATTACGAGCGCAGCCGCCAGATACTCGACCAGCTGGATGACGCCGCGCAGGCGGTGTCGGCGCACCAGGCGCGCCCTGCCGGCACCTTGCGGATCAACGCGCCGATGGCGTTCGGCACCCTGGAGCTGGCGCAATGGCTGCCGCAATTCATCATCGCCAACCCGCAGCTCAAGGTTGACCTGGTCTGCAACGACCGCCTGGTCGACATCATCGAAGAAGGGTTCGACGTTGCGCTGCGCCTGACGCGCGTCCTGCCCGACTCGACCCTGGTCGCAAAACGCCTGGCAACCTGCGGGATCCTGCTGGCGGCGGCGCCGGACTACCTGAAACGGCACGGCATGCCGCAGCAGCCGGCCGACCTGGCGCAACACAATTGCCTGACTTACACGCTAGCGCAAAAACCGAACGAATTCCTGTTCCATGCCGCCGACGGCAGCGAACACACGGTCAGCGTGCGCGGCAACCTGCAGGCCAACACCGGCATTGCACTGCGCTCGGCAGCCTTGGCCGGCCTCGGCATTGCCGCCACCAGTTCGTTCATCGTGCATGAAGACTTGCGGCGCGGCGACCTGCTGCAGGTCTTGCCCGGGTTCACGCTGAAACCGCGCGACCTGTATGCGATCTATCCGCAAAACCGGCACCTGTCGCCCAAGGTCAGGGCGTTTGTCGATTTTGCCGCCGACTGGTATCGCAGCCCGCGCTGGGAGTGATGGGCCCGCTTATAAATGCAGGTGGAAATGGCCGCCGCCGAACAGGCCGATCAGGCCGATGGCGATCAGGTAGAAAGCAACGATGTAGTTCAAGAGTTTCGGCATGACCAGGATCAGGACGCCGGCGAGCAGGGACACCACGGGTACAAGCGATAGATGAATATTCATAGGCAATTTTTTTGATGGAAAATGGCAAGGACGGCCGGCGTCGCCGCCGGGCCGTCGATTTTACAAGATGAGCGCCATCATACGATGATTTCCCAGACTGAATTCACTGTCCGCATCGAACCGAAGGGATGGACTTTCAAGACATCCGAGGCCGTCCCTTTGCTTGAGGCCGCGCACCGCTCCGCCATCAATTTGCCGAGTTCATGCAGGAACGGCACATGCCGCACCTGCATGTGCCGCCTGCTGAGCGGGCAAATACGCTACCGGATCGAATGGCCGGGCCTGAGCAGCGACGAAAAGAAGGATGGCTACATCCTGCCCTGCATCGCCTATCCGCAATCGGACCTGGTCATCGAAGAACCGCGCGCCGCCGTCCTGCCGGCATCAGGCTAAGCGTGCCGCCACGGCGCGATGCTGCTGCGTCAGCCCGCCAAAACCGTAAGCCGCGGCGCGCACATCGTGGACATGGACATAACTTTCGTGATGCAACTCGCCCAGCAGCGCGCCGATTTCCTTGAAGACGGCGTCGATATACGCCGCCTTCTCGTCGGCGGTATTGGTTTCGTCGGTGATCCGGATGTCGAGGAAAAAACTGGTTTTTCGCTGCGCCGCCAGGGACGGGCCGCCGACAAACCAGTGCGCCGGATCGACTTGCGAAATGGCGATCGAAGTCAGTTCCGGTTTCTTGTGCAGGATAGCCGCGGTCAGCCGCGACAGCGTGCTGGCGACCTTGGCGGAAACGACGGTGTCGGGCGTGGTGGATAGCAGTACGGTAAGGATAGGCATGATGTCAGCTCCATGTTTGGTTAAAAAACTCAAATGGCCAGCTCGAGGATCTCGCTGGTGGTACGGATTTCTGCGACGGCATCGGACAACCCGGTCAGCACCGCCTTGTGCAAGTCCTTGTGGCTGACCACGTTGCCGTCCCAGCTTTCGATGTCGCGGGTGGCGCAGGCGTCGCTGGCGACGATGACTTGATAACCGTGGGCGCCGCCGTCGAAAGCGGAGGCCGCCACGCAATTGTTGGTCATCAGGCCACTGATGATCAGTTTCTTGACGCCGCGCGCCTGCAATTGCTGCTGCAGGTCGGTGCCGGCAAAAGAACTCGGAAAAGTCTTGCGGACTACGGAATGATGAGCTGCGCGCTGCACATCCGGATGGATTTCCGCCATGGCCGTGTTTTGCGTAAACAGCGGCCGCTCGGCGGAACCCCATTGCTGGATATGGAATACCGGCATCCCGTGCTTGTCTGCCAGCGCGATCAGGCGATTGGCGTTGCGCACCACCGCCAGTCCGTCAGGGATCGGCAGTTTGCCGGCGAAATATTCGTTCTGGATATCGATCACCAGCAGAGCCGTCGATTGCGGGTCGAGACTGGTGCTGGGAGTTGCGCCGACGATGGCGCGGATGGTCGGGTGGCCGCTTGGTTTTGCAGTCGAGGCAGTCATGTGAACTCCTGGTGGTGATCTGGAGTACACAGGTTAAGCCAGCGGCCTGATGAAGAACAGCGGGCTGGCAGCACATTATTTGTGCTTGGATAGCACAAATGCCTGAAATGTCCCGCTTTGCGCCGGGATGCCAAAAAGACCAAATTCAGATCATGATCAGTCCGTCAGTGGTAACAGCCGCTTCCAGCGAACCCGGCCTAGTCTGCCAGCGGCAACGGGCTGGACGGCTTGATCTCCTCCAGGCAGACCATGGACCGCACGCCCGCCACCCCCGGCACCTGCATCAGGCGATCGGTCAGGAACGCGGACAGCGACTTCAGGTCGCTCGCCGCCACCTTCAGCAGATAATCGAAATCACCCGAGATCGTGTAGCACTCCAGGATTTCCGGAAACAGCCGGATCGCCTTTTCCAGCTTGCGCACCTGCTTGAACTGTTCGCGCGCGATGTTCAGGTTGACGAAGGCGACCACCCCGAGTCCGATGGCGGCCGGCTCCACCTGCGCCGCATAACCGCGGATGATGCCGTCCTTTTCCAGCCGCTGCACGCGCCGGTAGCATTGCGGCGGCGACAGGTTGACCTGTTCCGACAGCTCTACATTCGAAGCGCGGCCGTTAGCCTGCAGGGTCCGCAGCAAAATACGGTCATAGCGGTCGAGTTTTTCCATCCTGGCCTCCATTTATGCATGATTCGTGCACATTACAGTGAATTCATGAGTAATTATGCACAAATATTTCCAACACTTGTGATTATCATGTAACCAGATGCAGTACACCTATAAAACAGCATTTTGCAGCTACCTCTAAGCATCGCAGCCGGGACCAGATGCGATTGGCGTTTGCGCCGGTCCATGCGCTAGGTTTTTAGAAGTGGCCTCACCAGGAGCCGATCATGAAGAACCATGCAATAACTCTCGAAGACCGATACTGTGCGCACAACTATGAACCGCTGCCGGTAGTGCTCAGCGGCGGCAAAGGCATCTGGCTGTGGGACCAGGACGGCAAGCGTTACATGGACATGATGTCGGCCTACTCCGCCGTCAGTTTCGGCCACAGCCATCCGACCCTGGTGGCGGCGTTGAGCAAGCAGGCCGGCCAGCTGGCGGTGGTCTCGCGGGCGTTTTACAGCGACCAGCTGGGGCCTTTCCTGCAATTGCTGTGCGAAATGACCGGCATGCCCAAGGCGTTGCCGATGAACAGCGGCGCGGAAGCGGTGGAAACCGCGATCAAGGCGGCCCGCAAATGGGGCCACAAGGTAAAGGGCATCGCCGACCAGACTGCTGAAATCATCGTCTGCCGCGGCAATTTCGCCGGCCGCACCACGACCATCGTCGGTTTCTCCTCGGAAGCCCAGTACCGCGACGGCTTCGGCCCGTTTTCCGGCGGCTTCGTCACTGTGCCATTCGGCGACGCCGCGGCGCTGGAAGCCGCCATTACGCCGCGCACCGCCGCTTTCCTGGTGGAGCCGATCCAGGGCGAAGCCGGCATCATCGTGCCGCCCGAGGGCTACCTGGCGAAATGCCGCGAAATCTGCGACCGCCACAATGTGCTCCTGATCTGCGACGAAGTGCAGACCGGGCTGGGCCGCACCGGCCGCCTGCTGGCCAGCGACCACGACGGCATCAAGCCGGACGGCCTGATCCTCGGCAAGGCGCTGGGCGGCGGCTTGCTGCCGGTCTCGGCTTTCCTGGCCAGGGAAGACCTGATGGCGGTATTTACGCCCGGCGACCATGGGAGCACCTTCGGCGGCAATCCGCTGTCGGCCGCGGTCGGCCATGCCGCCCTGCGCCTGTTGCGCGAAGAAAAGCTGGCAGACAACGCGCAGCGCATGGGTGAGCGCTTGCTCACTGGGTTGCGGGCGATACAGCACCCGGCCATCCGCCAGGTCCGCGGCAAAGGTTTGCTGATCGGCATGGACCTCGATCCCAGCTTCATTTCCGCGCGCGAATTCTGCGAACGCCTGATGCAGCAAGGAATCCTGTCGAAAGACACGCATGACACGGTGGTGCGCTTTGCGCCGCCGCTGATCGTTACCGCCAACGACATCGACGCTGCGCTGGAAGCGATCAAGCACACGTTTTCATCTTTATTCACCCCCCCCGGCTCACCTGACCGAAAGGAGCTACGCATGACCAACCACCTGCTGGACCATACCGCGGACGACACATTCCTCATGTGTGCTCCGGACCATTTTGAAGTGTCCTACGTCATTAACCCGTGGATGGCTGGCAATATCGCGCATGGCAACCGGAGTCTCGCCATGCAGCAATGGCTGGCGCTGGTGGAAGCCATCGGACAGGTGGCGAAGATCAAGATGATGCCGGCCATGCCGGGCGTGCCTGACCTGGTGTTTACCGCCAATGCAGGCGTGGTGCTGGGCAACAAGGTGGTGCTGTCGCGTTTCCGCCACGTCGAGCGGCAAGCCGAGGAAGTGTATTTCGAGGCGGCGTTTACCGCCCATGGCTTCGAAGTGCTGACCTTGCCGCCGGAACTGCCGTTCGAAGGCGCCGGCGACGCCCTGATGGACCGCAGCGAAAACCTGCTGTGGTTCGGCCATGGCCACCGTTCCGACGTCGCCTGCGCAACCAGGCTGTCCGAGCTGCTGGAGATCGAAGTGCAGCCGCTGAAGCTGGTTGACGCCCGCTTCTATCACCTCGATACCTGCTTCTGTCCGCTGGCCGGCGGTTATGTCATGTATTTCCCGGAAGCCTTCGACGCTGCCTCGCAAGCGCACATCGCGGCGCGCGTTCCGGCCGACAAGCGGATCGTCGTCGGCAGCGAAGACGCCTTGCATTTTGCTTGCAATACCGTCAACTCCGGCCGCCACATCTTCCTGAACCAGGCGTCCGACGCCCTCGTGACGCAATTGCAGGCGCACGGCTTTGTTGTGCATCAGACAGCACTGACCGAGTTCCTCAAGGCCGGCGGCGCGGCGAAATGCCTCACTCTGAAGCTCAATGAACCGCAGCAAACCGTCTCGCAGCAGGTCAGCCAGCAAGCGGCGTAGCAGCCAAGGGCCGTACGCAAGCCCTTGATTTAACGTATAATTTCTGGCATTGCCATTGCAAAAAACCCGGCGCTATCGGCGACCGGGTTTTTTGCGTCCTTACTGACCAGAGTACGCCAATGACGCTTCCCGCAACAATTTCGACCGCCGCCTTGACCACCGAGGCCCGCCTGCGCCAGCTGCTGGCGCAACGCATCCTGATCCTGGATGGCGCAATGGGCACCATGATCCAGCAGTACAAGCTGACGGAAGAAGATTATCGCGGCGGCCCCAAGGGCCGTTTCATCGACTTCACCGGCCCCGGCCGCGAGCTGTTCGTCAAAGGCAATAACGAACTGCTGTCGCTGACCCAGCCGCACATCATCAGCGAAGTGCATGAGCAGTACCTGGCGGCCGGCGCCGACCTGATCGAGACCAATACCTTCGGCGCCACCACGGTGGCCCAGGACGACTACCATATGGCGCACCTGGCCTATGAGATGAACGTGGTTTCGGCAAAGCTGGCGCGCGCCGCCTGCGACAAGTACTCGACGCCGGACAAGCCGCGCTTCGTGGCCGGCGCACTCGGACCGACGCCGAAAACAGCGTCGATCTCGCCGGACGTCAACGATCCGGCGGCGCGCAACGTCACTTTCGACCAGCTGGTCGCGTCCTACCTGGAGCAGACGCGCGGCCTGGTCGAGGGCGGCGCCGACGTGCTGCTGGTCGAAACCATTTTCGATACGCTCAACTGCAAGGCGGCGCTGTTCGCCATCGACACCTTCTTTGAAGAATCCGGCCTGCGCCTGCCGATCATGATTTCCGGCACCGTGACCGATGCCTCCGGGCGCATCCTGTCGGGACAAACCGTGCCGGCATTCTGGAATTCGATCCGCCACGCCAAGCCGCTGACGGTCGGCCTCAATTGCGCGCTGGGCGCGGCCTTGATGCGGCCGTATGCCGAAGAGCTGTCGAAAATCGCCGACACCTTCGTCTGCATTTATCCGAACGCCGGCCTGCCCAACCCGATGAGCGACACCGGCTTCGATGAAACCCCGGACGTCACCTCGTCGCTGCTCAAGGATTTCGCCGAAAGCGGTTTCGTCAACATCGCCGGCGGCTGCTGCGGCACTACGCCGCCGCATATCAAGGCGATTGCCGACACCGTCGCCAAGATCCCGCCGCGCGCCGTGCCGGAAACCACGCACGAAATGCGCCTGTCGGGACTGGAGCCGTTCACCATCGACGACGACTCGCTGTTCGTCAACGTCGGCGAACGCACCAACGTTACCGGCTCCAAGGCGTTCGCGCGCCTGATCCTCAACGAACAATACGACGAAGCGCTGGCGGTGGCGCGCCAGCAGGTCGAAAACGGCGCCCAGGTCATCGATATCAACATGGACGAGGCGATGCTCGATTCCATGGCGGCGATGCAGCGCTTCCTCAACCTGATCGCCTCCGAACCGGACATCGCGCGGGTGCCGATCATGATCGATTCATCCAAATGGACAGTGATCGAAGCCGGCCTGAAATGCGTGCAAGGCAAGGCGATCGTCAACTCGATCTCGATGAAGGAAGGCGAGCCGGAATTCCTGCGCCAGGCCAAGCTGTGCCGCCGCTACGGCGCCGCCGTGATCGTCATGGCCTTCGATGAAAAAGGCCAGGCCGACACCTTTGAGCGCAAGATAGAAATCTGCGAACGCGCCTACCGCTTGCTGGTGGACCAGATCGGTTTCCCGCCGGAAGACATCATTTTCGATCCGAACATTTTCGCCATCGCCACCGGCATCGAAGAACACAACAACTACGCCGTCGATTTCATCAACGCCACCCGCTGGATACACGAGAACCTGCCGCACGCCAAGATCAGCGGCGGCGTCTCCAACGTCAGCTTCAGCTTCCGCGGCAACGATCCGGCGCGCGAAGCGATCCATACCGTGTTCCTGTATCACGCGATCAAGGCAGGCATGACCATGGGCATCGTCAACGCCGGCATGATGGGCGTCTACGACAACCTGCCGGCCGAATTGCGCGAGCGGGTCGAGGACGTGGTGCTGAACCGCCGCGAAGACGCGACCGAGCGCATGATCGAGATCGCCTCGACCTTGAAGGCCGGCGACAAGAAAGAAGAAGCGACGCTGGAATGGCGCAGCGGCACCGTGCAGCAGCGTCTGGCGCATGCGCTGGTGCAAGGCATCACGCAGTGGATCGTCGAAGACACGGAAGAAGCGCGCCAGGAACTGCTAAGCAACGGCGGCCGCCCTATCCATGTGATCGAAGGCCCATTGATGGACGGCATGAATATCGTCGGCGACCTGTTCGGCCAGGGCAAGATGTTCCTGCCGCAGGTGGTCAAATCGGCGCGTGTGATGAAGCAGGCGGTGGCCCACCTGATTCCCTACATCGAAGAGGAAAAGCGGCTGCACGAAGAACTGACCGGCATCGCCGCCAAGCCCAAGGGCAAGATCGTGATCGCCACGGTCAAGGGCGACGTGCACGACATCGGCAAGAACATCGTGTCCGTGGTCCTGCAATGCAACAACTTTGAAGTGGTGAACATGGGCGTGATGGTGCCGTGTTCGGAAATCCTGGCCATGGCGAAAGCCGAAAACGCCGACATCATCGGCCTGAGCGGCCTGATCACGCCGTCGCTGGAAGAAATGGCGCACGTCGCCAAGGAAATGCAGCGCGATCCGTATTTCCGCAGCGTCAAGATGCCTTTGCTGATCGGCGGCGCCACCACCAGCCGCGCCCATACCGCGGTAAAGATCGCACCGAACTACGAAGGACCGGTGGTCTACGTGCCCGATGCATCGCGCTCTGTTTCGGTGGCGCAGTCGTTGCTCACTCCGGAACAGCGCGACCAGTACATCGATGAAATCGCGGTCGATTACGAACGCATACGCGAACAGCACGCCAACAAGAAGGCGGTGCCCTTGCTGACCCTGGCGGCGGCGCGCGAGAATCGCGCGCGGCTCCAGTTTGCGCCGGTCAAGCCGAAATTCATCGGCCGCCGCGTATTCAAGAACGTCGACCTCGGCACGCTGGCGCGCTACATCGACTGGGGCCCGTTCTTCCAGACCTGGGACCTGGCCGGCCCGTATCCGGCCATCCTCACCGATGAAGTGGTGGGCGAAGCCGCCAGCAAGGTGTTCGAAGAAGGCCAGGCGCTGCTGAAGAAACTGATCGACGGCCGCTGGCTGACCGCCAACGGCGTCGTCGCACTGATGCCGGCCAATACGGTGAACGACGACGATATCGAAATCTATACCGACGACACACGCGAAAAAATCGCATTCACTTACTACGGCTTGCGCCAGCAAACCGTGAAGCCGGTGATCGACGGCATTCCCCGGCCCAACCAATGCCTGTCCGACTTCATTGCGCCGAAATCGTCGGGAATTGCCGACTATATCGGCCTGTTCGCCGTCACCAGCGGCATCGGCATCGAGAAATACGAAAAACGCTTCGAGGACGCCCACGACGATTATTCCTCGATCATGCTGAAATCGCTGGCCGACCGCCTGGCGGAAGCCTTTGCCGAATACATGCACGAGCGGGTGCGCAAGGATTTGTGGGGATATGTGCCGGATGAAGACTTGTCCAATGAAGCGCTGATCAAGGAAAGCTACAGCGGCATCCGCCCTGCGCCCGGTTATCCCGCCTGCCCGGAGCATACGGTCAAGGCCGACATGTTCCAGCTCTTGCAGTGCGACGAAATCGGCATGCAGGTCACCGAATCGTTCGCCATGTTCCCTGGCGCCGCGGTGTCGGGTTTTTACTTCGCCCATCCTGAATCGAAGTATTTTGTGGTCGGCAAGATCGGCGACGACCAGGTCAGCGACATGGCGGCGCGGCGCGATGTCAGTAAAGACGATGTCGAACGCTGGCTGGCGCCGAATTTGTAAATCGCACTTGTAAAAAAAGGGAGCGTTTTGAAACGCTCCCTTTTTTTCGGCCATTATTTCAGCCAGCAGGCAATCCGGTCGTCAGTCGCCGCCCAGGTGGATGAACTTGAACAGGAAGATCGCGGCGATCACCCAGACCATCACCGGCACCTGCCTGGCGCGGCCGGTGAACAGTTTCAGCGCGGCGTACGAGATGAAGCCGAAGGCAATCCCGTTGGCGATCGAATAGGTGAACGGGATCATCAGCACGGTGATCACGGCGGGCACGCTTTCGGTGCTGTCTTCCCAGTCCAGGTGCACCAGCTCGCGCAGCATCAGGCCGGCGACATAAAACAATGCCGGCGCAGTGGCGTAGGCCGGCACCGCGCCGGCCAGCGGCGAGATGAACAGGCAAGCCAGGAACAGGATGCCGACCGCCAGCGAAGTCAGGCCGGTGCGGCCGCCGGCCTGGACCCCGGCGGCGCTTTCAACATAAGCGGTGGTGCTGGAGGTGCCCAGCAGGGTGCCGGCCACAATTGCCGTGCTGTCCGCCAGCAGGGCCTTGTTAAGGCGCACCATCTTGCCGTTGACCAGCAGGCCGGCGCGGTTCGCCACGCCCATCATGGTGCCGGTGGCGTCGAACATCTCGACCAGGAAGAACACCAGCACGATGTTGAGGACGCCCATCGACAAGGCGCCCATGATGTCGAGCTTGAACAGGGTCGGCTCGATCGACGGCGGCATCGCAACCACGCCGCTGAAGGTATTGCCGCCCACCAGGAAACTCAGCACGGTCACGGCCAGGATGCCGATCAGGATCGCGCCCTTGACCTTCAGGTGGTCCAGCACCACGATCAGCAGGAAGCCGATAATCGACAGGATCACCGGGATCTGGTGCAGGTCGCCGATCTGCACGAAGGTCGCCGGATTGGCAACCACCAGGCCCGAGCTCTTGAGCGCGATGAAACCAAGGAACAGGCCGATGCCGGAAGTGATCGCAATCCGTATCGTGGGCGGGATGCCATTGACGATCATGCCGCGGATGCCGACCAGGCTGACAACGATGAACAGGCAGCCGGAAATGAAGACCGCGCCCAGCGCCACTTCCCACGACACGCCCATGCCCTTCACCACGGCGTAGGCAAAATAGGCGTTGAGGCCCATGCCGGGCGCCAGCGCGATCGGGTAGTTGGCATACAGCGCCATGATCAGGGTGGCGATGGCGGCGGCCACGCAGGTGGCAACAAAAACCGCGCCTTTCGGCATGCCGGCGTCGCCCAGGATGGCGGGGTTGACGAAGATGATGTAGGCCATCGTCAGGAAAGTGGTCAATCCGGCGATCAGCTCGGTGCGGATGTCCGTGCCGTTTTCCTTGAGCTTGAAGAAATTTTCTAGCAGTTGCATTACGTGTGTCTCCTTGATTATTGTTGTTTTTGGTTTTCTGGCTGCCGCGCGGCCCCGCCTGGTGCGGGGTTCCGGCAAAGTAATGTGTTACAGAATGGGGTCACAGGTATGCTCCGGGCTAAATATCAATTATTCCAGCGAGATGATAACCGTTCCCGCCGCCGCATTGATAGCCCTGGATTTGCGGCGGCCGACGATTTTCTCATTCTTGAAAACCCGGATAATTGTCAAATGCATCACATAACGCCGATATCCTGGTTTTGAGGCTGGTATTTGCCAAATGGAATTACTTGTTCGTTCCCTATTCCATTTTCCAGATACCTGACATTCACCGTTTCGCTATATGGCGCGGCGGCGCAAATGCTAATCTGGGCTCATAATTAATAGGCCGTTGCAAAGCCAGCCTAGTCTTACCTAACCCGCACCCAGGCGATAGCGGCAATACGGTCCAAAGGCATGGTTTTTGCAGCAGCAGCTAAACCAGACTGGAGATTGCCTTGCCTACGCCCGCCCCTCATTCCACGGCCGACAGCGTCATCCGTTTCTACTACCGTGGCGAAATCCACGCGGTAGACCAGGCCGCGCCGACCCGCACCATCTTGCAGCACCTGCGGGAAGACCTGCACTGCACCGGCAGCAAGGAAGGCTGCGCCGAAGGCGATTGCGGCGCCTGCACCGTCGTCATCGGCGAACAGACCGCCGACGGCGTCACGCTCAAATCGGTCAATTCCTGCATCCAGTTCCTGCCGACGCTGGATGGCAAGGCTTTGTATACCGTCGAAGACCTGAAACAGGACGACGGCGCCTTGCATCCGGTGCAGCAAGCCATGGTCGAATGCCACGGCTCGCAATGCGGTTTCTGCACGCCCGGTTTTGTGATGTCGCTGTGGGACTTGTACCTGAAAAACGATGGCGGCCAGGCCCCTTCCTCTCCGGCTGCCTGCAGCTCCGCGCGCGGCAGCGCCTGCCAGCCGCTGCAACGCAAGGACATCGACATCGCACTGTCCGGCAACCTGTGCCGCTGCACCGGCTACCGTCCTATCATCGACGCTGCACACCGGATGGGCGAATTGCCCGCAGTCGGTTTCGACCGCCAGGCCCTGCAACAGGCGCTGCAACCCTTGCAACGCAACGACACCTTCGTCTACCGCCACGACGGCCAGACTTTCTACGCACCGCGCACCCTGGCGCAGCTGGTGGAAATACGCGCCGCCAATCCCGCCGCGCGGATACTGGCCGGCTCGACCGACGTCGGCTTGTGGGTGACCAAGCAGATGCGCGACCTGGGCGACATCATCTACCTCGGCCAGGTGAGCGAATTGAACGCCGTCACCAGCCGCGACGGGCAACTCGAAATCGGCGCCGGCGTAACGCTGAACGACGCCTATGCCGAGATCTGCAAGCACTATCCCGAACTGTCGGAAATGTGGCAGCGCTTCGCCTCGCTGCCGATCCGCAACGCCGGCACCCTGGGCGGCAACGTCGCCAACGGTTCGCCTATCGGCGACTCGCCGCCATGGCTGATCGCACTCGGCGCGCAAGTGGTGCTGCGCGGTCCGGCCGGCCAGCGCGTGATGCCGCTGGAAGCGCTATACCTTGATTACATGAAAAAAGACATGCAGGCCGACGAATTTGTCGAAGCCGTACGCATTCCGCTGCCGCATGCCGGGCAGCGCTTCCGCACCTACAAGCTGGCCAAACGTTTCGACCAGGATATTTCGGCGGTCTGCGCAGCGTTTTCGATCACGCTGGACGGCGACACGGTCAGCGATATCCGGATTGCCTACGGCGGCATGGCCGCAACGCCGAAGCGCGCCGCGCTGACCGAGGCTGCCCTGCGCGGCCAGGTCTGGAGCGAAAGCGTGCTGGAAAATGCGGTAGCGCTGATGGCGGACGATTACAAACCGTTGTCCGACATGCGCGCCTCCAGCGAATACCGGATGAAGACGTCGCAAAACCTGTTGCGCCGCTTCTGGCTGGAAACCCGCATCGATGCGCCGTTGCGCAGCGATCAGGTGAATCCTTTTGTGTGTGCCTGAGTCGACATCATGAATAAGCAAACCGAAGTTTTTATGAAACCCGCACTGCAAGACGGCAAAACCGGCGGCAGCCAAGCCTGGGCCGAAGTCGGCCAATCGCATCCGCACGAATCGGCGATATTGCATGTGCTGGGCGAAGCCACCTACACCGACGACATCCCGGAAGCGCAAGGCACTTTGCACGCCGCGCTCGGCATGTCGCAAAAAGCCCATGCCCGGATCCGCTCGATCAACTTCGATGCGGTGCGCAGCGCGCCAGGCGTGGTAGCCGTCTTCACCGAGGCCGACATCCCCGGCACCAACGATTGCGGTCCGATCATCCATGATGACCCGATCCTGGCCAAGGGCCTGGTCGAATACGTGGGACAGCCGATCTTCGCGGTGGTCGCGGATAGCCACGACAATGCGCGCCGCGCGGTGCGCAAGGTGGTCGTCGATTATGAGGAGCTGCCGGCGATCCTGACGCCGCAAGCGGCGCATGCAGCGAAATCCTATGTATTGCCGCCGATGCACCTGGCGCGCGGCAATGCGCAGCAAGCTTTCGAAACCGCGGCGCACCGCGTCAGCGGCCAGTTGTATGTCGGCGGCCAGGAACAGTTTTACCTGGAAGGCCAGATTTCCTACGCCATCCCGAAAGAACAGAACGGCATGCTGGTGCTGTGCTCGACCCAGCACCCCACCGAGATGCAGCATGTGGTGGCGCATGCGCTGGGCGTGCATTCGCACAACATCGTGGTGGAATGCCGGCGCATGGGCGGCGGTTTCGGCGGCAAGGAATCGCAATCCGCCTTGTGGGCGGCAGTAGCGTCGATCGCCGCGGCCAAGCTGAAGCGTCCGGTCAAGCTGCGCGCCGACCGCGACGACGACATGATGGTGACCGGCAAGCGCCATTGCTTCTATTACGATTACGAAGTGGGTTACGACGATAGCGGCCGGATTGTCGCCGCAAAAGTCGACATGGTAAGCCGTGCCGGTTTCTCGGCCGACCTGTCGGCGCCGGTGGCAACCCGCGCGGTCTGCCATTTCGACAACACCTACTACTTGTCCGATGTCGACATCAAGGCCAGCTGCGGCAAGACCAATACCCAGTCGAACACCGCCTTCCGCGGCTTCGGCGGCCCGCAGGGCGCGATTGCGATCGAATACATCGTCGATGAAATCGCGCGCAACCTGGGCCGCGATCCGCTCGATATCCGCAAGCTGAATTTCTATGGCCGCAACGATGAAGAAGGCCGCAACGTCACCCAGTACGGCCAGAAAATCGTCGACAACGTGATCCATGAACTGGTGGCGGAACTCGAAGCCAGCAGCGAATACCGGCAACGGCGCGCCGCCGTCGAAGCCTTCAACGCCGGCAGCCCGGTGCTGAAAAAAGGCTTGGCGCTGACCCCGGTCAAATTCGGCATCGCCTTCAATGTCACCCATTTCAACCAGGCCGGCGCGCTGGTCCATGTGTACACCGACGGTTCGGTGCTGGTCAATCACGGCGGCACCGAAATGGGCCAGGGCATCAACACCAAGGTGGCTCAGGTCGTGGCGCATGAACTCGGGATCCCGCTGGAACTGGTGCGCGTCAGTGCCACCGACACCAGCAAGGTCGCCAACACTTCGGCCACCGCGGCGTCTACCGGCGCCGACCTGAACGGCAAGGCTGCGCAGGACGCCGCCCACACGATTCGCCAGCGCCTGGCGGAATTTTTCGCCAAACTGCATGGCGGCGACGCCAAGACGGTGGTGTTCGCCGCGGGCGCAGTCCATCTCGGCGAGCACAGCATGGCGTTCGCCGACCTGGCGCAGAAAGCGTACCTGTCGCGGGTCCAGTTGTGGTCGGACGGTTTCTACGCCACGCCAGGCTTGCACTGGGATCCGAAAACCATGACCGGCCGCCCGTTCTCCTACTTCGCTTACGGCGCTTCGGTGTCGGAAGTGGTGGTCGACACCTTCACCGGCGAATGGAAGCTGCTGCGCGCCGATGCCTTGTACGATGCCGGCCAGTCGCTCAATCCGGCGCTGGACATCGGCCAGGTCGAAGGCGCTTTCATCCAGGGCATGGGCTGGCTCACCACCGAAGAACTGTGGTGGAACAAGGACGGCAAGCTGATGACGCATGCACCGTCGACTTACAAGATCCCGGGCGTCTCCGATTGTCCCCAGGATTTCCGCGTCAAGCTGTTCAAGAACCGCAACGTCGAAGACAGCATCCATCGCTCCAAAGCTGTCGGCGAACCGCCTTTGCTGCTGCCGTTCTCGGTCTTTTTCGCGATCCGCGACGCCATCGCCAGCGTCGGCGGCAAGCGCTTCAATCCGCCGCTGAATGCCCCGGCGACCAGCGAAGCGATCCTGAAGTCGGTCGATGCGGTGCGCGCCATGGCGCGCGCGGCCTGACCGGGAGACACATCATGAGCAACTGGCTGGACGCACTCGCCACGCTGATCACGCAACCCGCGCAAACCACCACGGCGATCCTGGTCACCGTGGCCCAGGTCGAGGGCTCCGGTCCGCGCGAGCCGGGCGCAAAGATGGTGGTGACCGCAGTCGGGCAGTTCGACACCATAGGCGGCGGCCACCTGGAGTTGCAGGCGGTCAGGATCGCCCGCGAGATGCTGGACGAGGGCCTGTCGCTGAGCCGCGAGCGCCGCCTGCAGCGCTTTTCTCTCGGGCCGTCGCTGGGCCAATGCTGCGGCGGCGTCGTGCACCTGGCGTTTGAGCGGGTAACGCCGGCCGCGGCCGACTATTTCAGTTTCCTGCAGCGCCGCCTGCGCGAAGCCGAAGACAGCTGGCGCCTGGTGGCGCTGGACGACGCCGCGCCGCCGGCCTTGTGCGACGGCGACGGCGAACGCCTGCACGGACCGGGACGGTTGCCGACCCTGCCGTCTTTGTCGACGCCGTCCGTCAACGCCCTGGGCGCCTGCCTGGTCCTGCGCGACGATAACGGCAAGCGCTGGCTGCTGGACGCCTGCCTGGCGACCCGGCCGCTGCTGTTCCTGTTCGGCGCCGGCCATGTCGGCGCAGCCATCGTCAGGGCGCTGGACGACCTGCCGTGCCGGGTGGTCTGGATCGACGAGCGGGAAGAAATGTTCCCGGACGAATTGCCGGCCAATGTCCGCGTGGAAGCGACCGATACGCCGGAAGCCATCGTGGATGGCGCCCCGGCCGGCTCCAGTTTCCTGGTCATGACGCATAACCACGCGCTCGACCAGCGCTTGTCGGCGCAGATCCTGCAGCGCGACGGCGTGGCCTGGTTCGGCCTGATCGGTTCGAAAAGCAAACGCATGCAGTTCGAGCATCGTTTGCATGAGCGCGGCATTGCTCTTGAACGGCTGGCCGACATGGTCTGCCCGATCGGCATTCCGGGCATTGCCGGCAAGGAGCCGGCGGTCATCGCCGCCTCGGTCACCGCCCAGCTGCTGCAGGTCTGGGAACAGATCGCCAGGCAACAGCAGACCGCGGCGCCGCAGTTGCACTCGCAGCTGGTCAGCCCGATATAGTTCACATCAGTCATTCATAGCAGCGCTTGCACGCGCTTTCACTCAAGGATAGTTTCATGGCAGTCATCAGCTTCGGCAATCTCGATCAATCCACCTTGCAGGCATACCGCGCCAGCGTTCTTCATTTCCATGCCGATCCGGCGCACCATGCCGACGCCTATGCATGGCATGAAGACGGCTTGCTGCTGGTGGCCAACGGCCGGGTAGTGGCGGCCGGCGACTACCAGCAGCTGTCGGTGCAATTGCGGGCTGAGCTGAAAGGCGAACTGCAGATCCAGGACTACCGCGGCAAGATCATCATGCCCGGTTTCATCGATACCCACCTGCACTATCCGCAGACCGACATGATCGCCTCGCCCGCGCCGGGCTTGCTGCCATGGCTGGAAAAATATACTTTCCCGACCGAACGCAAGTTCAGCGATCCGGCCCACGCCAAGGACGTCGCTACCTTCTTCATCGATGAGCTGCTGCGCTGCGGCACCACCACCGCGATGGTGTATTGCACCGTCAATCCGGTCTCGGTGGACGCCTTCTTCAGCGCCAGCGAAGCACGCAACCTGCGCATGGTGACCGGCAAGGTGCTGATGGACAGGAATTGTCCTGAATTCCTGCAAGACACCGCCGAAGGCGGCATCCGCGACAGCGAAGAGCTGCTGAAGAAATGGCACAAACGCGGCCGCCAGCTGTACGCGATCACGCCGCGTTTTGCGCCGACCTCCAGCAACGCCCAGCTGCAGCTGGCCGGCGAGCTGGCGCAGGCGCATCCGGATGTTTACCTGCAAACCCACGCCGCGGAAAATATCGATGAGGTGGCCTGGGTCAAATCGCTGTTCCCCGAATCGCGCAGCTACATGGATGTCTACGATAAATACGGCATGTTGCGGCCACGCTCCATGTACGGCCATTGCGTCTGGCTCGACAACCATGATCGCCAGCGCATGGCGGAGACGCAGTCGGCTATCGCGATCTGCCCGACTTCCAACCTGTTCCTGGGCAGCGGCCTGTTCGACTTCAAAGGCGCCGATGCGGCGGCCGTGCCGTTATCGCTGGCGACCGATGTCGGCGGCGGCACCAGTTTCTCCATGCTGCAAACCATGAACGAAGCCTACAAGGTCGCGCGCATGGCGACCACCTACCTGCCGGCGATGCGGATGTTCTACCTGGCGACGCTGGGCGGCGCACGCAGCATGCAGCTGGAAGGCACGATCGGCAGTTTCGCGGCCGGCGCCGAAGCCGATTTCATCGTGCTCGATCCGCAAGCCACGCCGTTGCTGGCGCGCCGCAGCGAACGTACCGAAAGCCTGGAAGAACTGCTGTTTGCGCTAGCCCTGCTGGGCGACGACCGGGCGATCGCCGCGACCTATGCCGCCGGCAAGCTGGTGCATAGCCGGGCTGCGGCCAAGCTGTAAAAGAAACAGCCCGGTTTATTAACCGGGCTGGCTGCTTGCATCAACGTCGCTGCACATCGTGTTTCAAGGCCGCAGCACGTACTTGTTTTCGCTGACGCATTCGTAGCGCTGCAAGACGTTGCCGCTGTCGTCGACGCTCTCCAGATATACATCGAACTGCCACAGGCGCGCCATGTGCCGCAGGATTTCATCGGTGCCGTCCGCCAGCGGCCTGCCATCGCTGCGGAAATGACGCAGCGTCAGGCTGCGGTCGCCGCGCGTGTTGACCGACCAGACCTGGATGTTCGGCTCGCGGTGGTTGATGTCGTATTGCCGCGACAGGGCCTGCCGCACATACTGGTAACCGGCGTCGTTATGGATCGCCGAGACTTCCAGTTCGCTGCGGTTCTCGTCGTCCAGCACCGCGAACAGGCGCATGTCGCGTATCAGCTTGGGCGACAGGTATTGCGCCACAAAACTCTCATCCTTGAAATTGCGCATCGCATAATGCAGGGTTTCCAGCCATGGCGTTCCCGCCAGTTCAGGGAACCATTGCCGGTCTTCATCGGTGGGTTTTTCGCAGATGCGGCGGATATCGCTCATCATGCCGAAACCGAGCGCATACGGATTCATGCCGCTGTAATACGATTTGGTCACCGGCGGCTGGTACACCACGTTGCTGTGCGAATGCAGGAACTCCATCATGAACCCGTCGGTCAGCTTGCCCTCGTCGTACAGCGTGTTGAGGATGGTGTAATGCCAGAACGTGGCCCAGCCTTCATTCATCACCTGGGTCTGGCGCTGCGGATAGAAATACTGCGCGATCTTGCGCACGATGCGGATCACTTCGCGTTCCCACGATTCCAGCAGCGGTGAATTCTTCTCGGCGAAGTACAGCAGGTTCTCTTGCGTCTCGGGCGGGAAGCGTCCTTCCACCTGCTCCGCCGCTTCCAACTTTTTCTCCGGCAAGGTGCGCCACAATTCATTGACTTGCGACTGCATGTATTCGGCCCGCTCGCGCCGCTGCGCCTGCTCTTTTTCCAGCGACAGTTTCTGCGGCCGCTTGTAGCGGTCGACGCCGTAATGCATCAAGGCATGGCAGGAATCCAGCAGTTCCTCGACCTTGGAAAAACCGTAGCGCTCTTCGCATTCGGCGATGTAAGCCTTGGCATAGACCAGGTAATCGATGATGGCGTGGGCGTCGGTCCACAGCTGGAACAGATAGTTACCCTTGAAAAAAGAATTATGCCCATACGCCGCATGCGCCACCACCAGCGCCTGCATGGTCATGGTGTTTTCTTCCATCAGGTAAGCGATGCAGGGATTCGAATTGATGACGATTTCGTAGGCCAGCCCCATCTGCCCGCGCTTGTAGTCGCGCTCGGTCATCAGGAAATGCTTGCCGAACGACCAATGCCGGTAATTCACCGGCATGCCGGCGGAAGCATAGGCATCCATCATCTGTTCGGCGGTGATGATTTCGAGCTGGATGGGATAGATATCCAGCTTGTAATTGGCCGCGACGCGGGCGATCTCATCGTTGTACAGCTCGATCAGGTCGAAAGTCCAGTCGGACGGGCAAGGCAAAGGCTGGCGGATCAGGCGATCGTTCATGAGTGCACCTGCTTTTCAAACAGTTCACGGAACACCGGATAGATCTCGCTGGCAGCCTGCACCTTTTTCATCGCAAACTGGGGATTGACCGCAGCGATCTGCTGATATTCGGTCCACAGGTTCTGTTCTTCGACGGTGACCTGGATGTATGCGAAATAGCGCGAGCGCGGCAGTATTTCCAGCTCCAGCAGCTGCCGGCATTTGGGCGAATCGTCATTCCAGTTGTCGCCGTCGGAGGCTTGCGCGCCGTAGATATTCCAGTCGCCCGGCGGATAACGGTCGTCGATGATCTGCTTCATCAGCTCCAGCGCGCTCGACACTACCGTGCCGCCGCTTTCCTGGGAATGAAAGAAGGTTTCCTCATCAACCTCGTCGGCGCGCGTGTGATGGCGGATGAAGACCACTTCGATGTGCTCGTAGTTACGGGTAAGGAACAGGTAAAGCAGGATAAAGAAACGCTTCGACAGGTCTTTGCGCTGCTCATCCATCGAGCCCGATACGTCCATCACGCAAAACATCACGGCCCGGCTCGACGGCTGCGGCACCTTGACCCGGTTGACATAACGCAGGTCGAAAGGATCGATGAACGGGATGCGCCAGATGCGCCCCTTCAGGTGATGGATATCATCTTCCAGGCGCTTGATTTCATCGCGCCGGTCTTGCGGATCGGCCTTGAGCGTCTCCATCAGCAGTTCCAGCTCGCGCAGCCTGACCACCAGCGGCGAACCAAGCGCAATCCGGCGCCCCAGCGAGCTGCGCAGGGAACGTACGATGTCGATGTTGTTGGGTGTGCCGTCTGTCGAGTAGCCGGCGCGCATGTTTTTCCAGCTCGGCACCGCCAGCAGGTTGGTCTTGATCAGGCGCGGCAATTCCAGGTCTTCGAAGAAATACTGCATGAATTCTTCGCGCGACAGCTGGAACACGAATTCATCTTCGCCTTCGCCATGGTCGCTGGCCGAACTGCCGCCGCCGCCCTGGCCGCCTTCCGGGCGGGCGATGCGGTCGCCTTGCAGGTAATCCTGGTTACCGGGATGGACCATCTCGCGCTTGCCGCCGGGGCCGTGGCCGAAGACCGGTTCGCTGATGCCCTTGCGCGGGATGCTGATGCTCTTGGCGTTCTCGATTTCCTTGATGCCGCGGTCGCGCACGGCTTCCGTCACCGAGCGATGGATAGCCGCCCGGAAGCGCCGCAAGAAGCGCTCCCGGTTGGCAATGCTCTTGTTCTTGCCAGACAGTCTACGGTCGATTATCTGATGCAACACGGTCGGCTCTCCTAGGGTGAGTCGCTGCGCCTGTCTAATGCGTACCCAACGTCCACCTTACGACGATTTGCGCACGCGCAGATACCATTCGCACAGCAAGCGCACCTGTTTCGGCGTGTAGCCTTTGCTGACCATGCGATTGACGAAATCTTCATGCTTGCGCAATTCTTCGTTCGAGCCTTTGGCGTTGAATGATATGACCGGTAACAAGTCTTCGGTATTCGAGAACATTTTCTTCTCGATCACCACGCGCAGTTTTTCGTAGCTAGTCCAGAGCGGATTCTTGCCGGCGTTCGAGACCCGCGCGCGCAACACGAAATTGACGATTTCATTACGGAAATCCTTGGGATTGCTGATGCCGGCGGGTTTTTCGATTTTTTCCAGCTCGCCGTTCAAGGCCGCGCGGTCAAAACTTTCGCCGGTGTCATGGTCGCGGAATTCCTGGTCCTGTATCCAGAAATCGGCATAGGTGACGTAGCGGTCGAAGACGTTCTGGCCGTATTCCGAATACGATTCCAGGTAAGCGGTCTGGATTTCCTTGCCGATGAACTCGGCATAACGCGTCGCCAGCGTGTCTTTCACGTACGACAGGTATTTCTGCTCGAGCTCTTGCGGGAACTGCTCGCGTTCGATCTGCTGCTCCAGCACATACATCAGGTGCACCGGATTGGCGGCCACTTCGGTTGAATCGAAATTGAATACGCGCGACAGTATCTTGAAAGCGAAGCGGGTCGAGACGCCGGTCATGCCCTCGTCGACGCCGGCATAATCGCGGTACTCCTGGAACGACTTGGCTTTCGGATCGCTGTCTTTCAGGTTCTCGCCGTCATACACCTGCATCTTGGAGAAGATGCTGGAATTCTCCGGCTCGCCCAGCCGCGTCAGGATGGAAAACTGCGCCATCATCTTCAGCGTGCCCGGCGCGCAGATCGCCTTGCCCAGCGATGACGTGCGGATCAGCTTTTCGTAGATCTTGATTTCTTCCGACACCCGCAGGCAATACGGCACCTTGACGATGTAGATGCGATCCAGCAAGGCCTCGTTGTTCTTGTTGTTGCGGAACGCCTTCCATTCCGACTCGTTGGAGTGGGCCAGGATGATGCCGTCGAACGGGATCGCGCCGAACCCTTCGGTGCCCTTGAAATTGCCTTCCTGGGTTGCTGTCAGCAACGGATGCAGCACCTTGATCGGCGCCTTGAACATTTCGACGAATTCCAGCAAACCCTGGTTCGACAGGCACAGCCCGCCGGAGTAGCTGTAGGCGTCGGCGTCGTCTTGCGAATATTGCTCCAGCTTGCGGATATCGACCTTGCCGACCAGGGTGGAAATGTCCTGGTTGTTTTCATCGCCCGGCTCGGTCTTGGAAATCCCGATTTGCCGCAGGATCGACGGATAGCGCTTGACCACGCGGAACTTGCGGATGTCGCCGTTGAATTCATGCAGCCGCTTGACCGCCCACGGGCTCAGTATCGATTTGAGATAGCGGCGCGGAATGCCGTACTGTTCTTCCAGGATGGCGCCGTCTTCTTCGTAGTCGAACAAGCCCAGCGGCGACTCGTTGACCGGCGAGCCCTTGAGGGCATAGAACGGCACATGCTCCATCAATTGTTTGAGGCGTTCGGCGATCGACGATTTGCCGCCGCCCACCGGACCGAGCAGATAGAGGATCTGCTTGCGTTCTTCCAGGCCTTGCGCAGCATGCCGGAAATAAGCGACCACCTGTTCGATCACTTCTTCAGCGCCGTAGAATTCCTTGAACGCCGGATAGACCTTGAGCACCTTGTTGGCAAAGATCCGCGACAAAGTAGGATCATGCCGCGTATCGACCTGCTGCGGTTCGCCTATCGCCATCAGCATGCGTTCCCCGGCTGTTGCATAACAGCTGGGGTCAGTCTTACAAAGCGCAAGATATTCTTCTAAGGAAAATTCTTCTTCTCTGGTTTTGTCGAACCGACTCGCAAAGCTGCTGTAGATATCCATATCACCCCCGCATCAACGATGTTGCGAAAACAAATTGAAGATTATTTCTACCGAATTCGACCTCTTCAGATACTTGCAGTTCCTTGGTCAGCCGGCTTCGTTTTTCGACGCGGCCCAGAAGAGGATTACACGATTTGATTCTAAACCTTTTTCTAAGATGCAACAGGGTTTTCTGTTTTTTCATTCCACGGTGCGACCTTGAATAAAATCAACATCCCCGGCAGCGCCAGCACGAAACATAAAATGAAAAAATGGAACCAGCCGGTTTCCGCAACAATATAGCCGACCGAGGAATTGATAAAGGTGCGCGGCACCGCAGCAAGACTGGTAAACAGGGCGTACTGGGTCGCCGTGTAGCGCGGATCGGTGGTGCGCGCGATATAGGCCACAAAAGCGGCGGTGCCGAGGCCGACGCCGAACGCCTCGCCGCCGATCACGATGGCCAGCACCAGCGGATCCGGGCCGACTTCGGCCAGCCAGGCAAAACCGAGGATGGTCACCGCCTGCACCACGCCGAAGATCCACAAGGCGCGGTTAATCCCGATCTGCACCATCCAGATGCCGCCGACCAGGCCGCCGACCAGGCTGGCCCACAAGCTGGTGGTCTTCGAAATGACGCCGATCTGGGTCAGCGAAAAACCGAGATCGATATAAAACCTGGTAGCAAGCGCGGTCGCCATGCTGTCGCCCAGCTTGTACAGGAAAATGAAAGCCAGCACCCATAACGCGCTGCGCCAGCCGTCGCGGGCGATGAATTCCTGGAACGGCAGTACCACGGCTTGCCGCAGGTTCTTGGGCGGCGCGCCGTATACCGCCGGTTCCTTGATCATCAGGGTACAGGCCAGGCCGGGCAGCATGAACCCCGCCGTGATCCAGAACACCGCCTGCCAGCTCATGTGATCGGCCAGGAACAGCGACAAGGCGCCCGGCACCATGCCCGCCACCTTGTAGGCGTTGACATTGATCGCCGCCCCCAGGCCCTGCTCGCTGTCGGGCAGGATCTCGCGCCGGTAGGCGTCGATCACGATATCCTGGCTGGCCGACAGGAACGCCACCAGCGACGCCATGAAGGCGATCGCCGCCACCTGCGCGTGCGGATCGAGCATGCCCATGCTGCCGATGGAGATGAACAGGCTGGCCTGGGTCAGCATCATCCAGCTGCGCCGGCGGCCCAGCTTGCCGAAATGAAAGCGGTCCATCAGCGGCGACCACAGGAATTTCCAGGTGTAGGGAAACATCACCAGCGCGAACAGGCCGAGCGATTTCACGTCGAGGCCGGATTTGCTCAGCCAGGCTTGCAGCAAACTGAGCAGGATAAACAGCGGCAGGCCCGAACTGAAGCCGAGGAAGGCGCAGATCAGCATGCGCCGGTTGAGATAGTGATGCCAGGGATTTGAATCTGATGTCATGGATGCGCCCGCGGCGGCGGGGGGTTAGGGTCTAAAATCGCGGTCTAGGCGACCCCGTCATTCCCGCGAACGCGGGAATCCATGTTGACCGTAAAATGGATCCCCGCGTTCGCGGGGATGACGTAGCTAGCGTTTTTACCAAAATAATTATGCGGCCTTATTTATTTCTTGCGGAATCGGAATACCGCAAGACTACCACGCCAGTTCGGCAGCACCGAGATCGGCTGGCCATCGTGCAGGGCGACGCACTCGAGCACTTCCAGGCCGACTTCATTAGCCAGTTCCTCAAAATCCTTGATGGTGGCGCAGCGCAGGTTGGGCGTGTCATACCATTCGTAAGGCAAGGACTTGGACACCGGCATGCGGCCGCGCAACAGCGCTACCCGATGCGGCCAGTAGGCAAAATTGGGGAAGGAGACGATCGCTTCGCGGCCGACGCGGGCGATGTCGCGCAGCACTCCCTCCACATTTTTCATCATTTGCAGGGCCGACAGGCACAGCACCGTGTCGAAGGCGTTGTCGGCGAACAGCGTCAATCCGGCTTCCATGTCTTGCTGGATCACCGAAACGCCGCGCGCCACGCAGACCGGAATCTTGGCGTCGTCGATTTCGACGCCATAACCGGCGCATTGCTTGTCGGACTGCAGGTAATCGAGCATGACGCCGTCGCCGCAGCCCAGGTCCAGCACCTGCGACTCGCCGCGTATCCAGTGCGCGATAAAGGCCAGGTCGGGCCGCAAGCTGCTCAATTGATCAAAATTCATGTACTGCTCCCGCTGCTTCAGTCACTGCATCCGGCGCCGCCGGCTGCTCCAGCTCTTGCCAGATCCGGTTGTAATATTCGCCCACCACGCTCATGTAACGCGGATCGTCCAGCAAAAATGCATCGTGGCCGTGCGGAGCATCGATCTCGGCGTAACTGACGCGGCGCTTGTTGTTGACCAGGGCCTGCACGATTTCACGGCTGCGTTCCGGTGAAAAACGCCAGTCGGTCATGAACGAGACCAGCAGGAACTGCGCCTGGGTCTTGCTCAAGGCCAGGGTCAGGTCGCCGCCGTATTCCTTGGCCGGGTCGAAATAATCGAGGGCCTTGGTGATCAGCAGGTAGGTATTGGCGTCAAAGTATTCGGAGAATTTGTCGCCCTGGTAGCGCAGGTAGGATTCGATTTCGAAATCGATGCCGAAGCCGAACTGGTAGGCGCCGGAACGCAGGTCGCGGCCGAATTTCTCAGCCATGTCGTCATCCGACAGATAGGTGATGTGGCCCACCATGCGCGCCACCCGCAAGCCGTTCTTGGGCACCACGCCATGGGCGTAATAGTCGCCGCCGTGGAAACCGGGATCGGTCAGGATGGCCTGGCGCGCGACGTCGTTGAAAGCGATGTTCTGCGCCGACAGCTTGGGGGTCGAGGCTATCACCACGCAATGGCGCAGGCGGTCCGGATAGGCCAGGCTCCAGGCCAGCGCCTGCATGCCGCCCAGCGAACCGCCCATCACGGCGGCAAACTGCCGGATGCCGAGCGCATCGGCCAGGCGCGCCTGCGCCTGCACCCAGTCTTCCACGGTCACCACCGGGAATTCCGCGCCATATGGCTTGCCGGTGGCGGCGTTGATGTGCATCGGGCCGGTCGAACCGAAACAGGAACCCAGGTTGTTGACGCCGATGACAAAGAATTTGTTGGTGTCGAGCGCCTTGCCCGGCCCCACCATGTTGTCCCACCAGCCGACATTCTTTTCGTCGTCCTGGTAGACGCCGGCGACATGGTGCGAGGCGTTCAGGGCGTGGCAGACCAGCACCGCATTCGACTTGTCGGCGTTGAGGCTGCCATAGGTTTCATACACCAGCGTGTAATCCGCCAGCAGCGCGCCGCTTTGCAACTGCAGCGGCGTCGCGAAATGCATGGACTGCGGGGCTACGATTCCTTGGGACATGGCTGGGACGGTAGGCATTAGAGTTGTATGGAAATAAAAAAAGCCCGAGAGCTTTCGCTAATCGGGCTAAATTCTGGGCTTGTACATCAAGCTCGCTTTAGCCGTATTTATTTGGCGTCGCCTGGTCCTGGAACCGGGTGATGCCGCGCGCCCGCAAGCTGAGGTGGTGAGACCATTCAAATCGGCGCGATAAGCTCAAGAATAACCAAGTCGGGGCCTGGCGTCAAACCTGAACGCATGGAACAGGTGATTATTATGCGGTCATGCGCATCTGGCTGACTGCCGCCGCAATTGCGCTCGGCTCGGTGTTGCGCAGGATTTTCCGGGTTTGCAGCGTCAGTTCGTCCAGGTCGCTGTTCAGCACTTCCTGCTTCACCGCCAGCAGCTGCGCCGGGTGCATGGAAAATTCCAGCAAACCCATGCCCAGCAGCAATCGCGTGAACTTGACGTCGCCCGCCATTTCGCCGCAGACCGACACCGGGATGCCGGCCTTGCGCCCCAGCGCGATCACGGTCGACAGCAGGAACAGGACCGCCGGGTGCAGCGGATTGTACAAATGCGCCACTTCGTGGTCGACGCGGTCGATCGCCAGCGTGTACTGGATCAGGTCGTTGGTGCCGATCGACAGGAAATCCATGCGCTTGATGAACATCGGCAAGGCCAGCGCTGCGGCCGGGATTTCGATCATGGCGCCGGTCTGGATCGCCTCGTCGAAGGCGACGCCTTCATCGCGCAGCTGCTGCTTGGCTTGCGCGATCATGGCCAGGGTCTGGTCGATCTCGAAAGCATGCGCCAGCATCGGGATCAGCAGCTTGACCTTGCCAAAGGCCGAAGCGCGCAGGATTGCCCGCAGCTGCGTCAGGAACAGCTGCGGCTCGGCCAGGCAATAGCGGATCGCGCGCAAACCCAGCGCCGGATTGAGCGCGGTCTGCTCCTCGGTGTTGATCGGCTTGTCAGCGCCGACATCCAGCGTGCGGATCGTCACCGGCCGGCCCTTCATCGCCATCACCGCCTGCCGGTAGGATTCGAACTGCTCATCCTCGGTCGGCAGCTCGTGCTGGGGGCCGATGCGGCCCATGAACAGGAATTCCGAACGGAACAGCCCGACCCCGCTGGCGCCGGCGTCCATCGCCGCCGCGCAATCGCTGGGCAGTTCGATGTTGGCCAGCAGGCTGATTTCCGTGCCGTCCAAGGTCACCGCGCGGGTCTTCTTGATCTTGCCGAGCTTCCGGCGCGAGCGCAGCAGGTGCGCCTGCCGTTCGCGGTATTGCTTGAGTATCACTGTTGCCGGGTCGACAATGACAACGCCGGCGTCGCCGTCGATGATGATCCAGTCGTCCTGCTTGATCAGGCGCGAAGCGTTGTTCATGCCGACCGCGGCCGGGATGTCCAGGCTGCGCGCGACAATCGCGGTATGCGAATTCTGGCCGCCGAGGTCGGTGACGAAACCGGCGAATGCGCGGTCGCGGAACTGCAGCATGTCGGCCGGGGAAATGTCGTAGGCGACCACCACGATGTTGGCGAACGATGCGCCGTCGCTGTCGACTTCCGGCAGCCGGGTGGAGGTGCCGGTCAGCACTTTCAGCAGCCGTTCGCCGACCTGCAGCACGTCCATCTTGCGCTCGCGCAGGTAGGTATCTTCGATTTCGTCGAACTGCGCCGACAATTCGTCGATCTGGGTCACCAGCGCCCACTCGGCGTTGTATTGGCGGTTGCGGATAATGTCGAGCGACATCTCAGCCAGCATCGGGTCCGACAGGATCAGCAGGTGGACGTCGACAAAGGCGCCCAGCTCGGGCGGCGATTCTTTCGGCAAGTCGGCGCGTATGGTCTGCAGCTCGGTGCGCACCCTGGTGACGGCGTTCTGCAAGCGCTGGACTTCGGCTTCGACTTCGGTTTCGCCGATCAGGTAATGTTTGACGTCCATCGCCGCCGGCGCCAGCAGATGGGCGCGGCCGATCGCGATGCCGCGCGAAACCGGAATGCCGTGTAAGGTGAAGGATGCCATCTGGTCGCCCAATTTTATACATTGTGGAGCAGGCCTGGGAGACGCCTGGATCAACCTTGCGGCGAATTGCGCTCCCGGTGCGGCCCTGCCCTCAACTGACTAGATAAAACGTTTAAATTGCAAAGAAAATAATTGGGCAGTGCCCGGACACGCGTCTTGGCGTGTCCGGGCACAAATCAGTATCATTCCCCTTCGCCGAACTTGTCTTGAATCAGCTGGTATAAGGCATCAAAGCAGGTCTTCTCATCCTCGCCCTCGGCTTCCAGCAATATCGTGCTGCCCTTGCCGGCCGCCAGCATCATCACCCCCATGATCGACTTGGCGTTGACGCGGCGCTTGTTGCGGGTCATCCAGACTTCACTTTTGAATTTGCTTGCCAGTTGCGTAAATTTGGCTGACGCGCGAGCGTGCAAGCCGAGTTTGTTGATGATTTCGATTTCTTGTTGAATCATTTGTCTTTTATCTAATATTGGATTTATTGAAAGACCCGGCCCTGGCAAATCAGTGCGCCACCCGCACCCGGTTATCGACCCTGACCGCTCCGCCCTGGCCGCCGGCCAGCGCCATTTCGGTCACCACGTCAAGCGTGTCGTTGCGATAGGTCAAGGCGCGCAGCAGCATCGGCAGGCTGATGCCGGCAATCACCTGGGTCTGGTTGCCGGTGCAAAACGGCAGCGTGCAATTGGATGGCGTGCCGCCCATGACGTCGGTAATCACCAGTACCCCCGAACCGTCGTCCAGGCGCGCCGCCGCCTGCTTTGCCAGTTTTTGCACTTCGGCGGGATTCTGGTCGGCGATCACATCGATCGCTTCAAGCCGCTCCGGCATCTGGCGAAACACGTGAGAGGCAGCCGCGATGAATGCCTGGCCTAGAGGGGCGTGGGTTAAAAGGAGAATGCCAATCATAGTTTCAATGTCAAATCCGGCTTGCGGATTCGTCCCGGTTTACAACGGTTTTACAGCAACGACCATCCTGGCCCACAGGTTCAACTGTTAACAACCAGGACAACAAAATAAGTTATAGCGCCGCTTCCAGCGCATCGATGAACATCTCGGCAACATCAAAACCGGCCTGCTGCTTGATTTCCTGGAAGCAAGTCGGGCTGGTGACGTTGACTTCCGTCAGATAATCGCCAATCACATCTAATCCTACCAGTAACAGGCCGCGCTGTGACAACACCGGCCCAAGTGCTTCGCCGATTTCGCGGTCGCGCGCGGTCAGCGGCTGCGCCACGCCGATGCCGCCGGCCGCCAGGTTGCCGCGCACCTCGCTGCCTTGCGGGATCCGCGCCAGCGAATAGGGCACGACTTTACCGCCAATCACCAGCACGCGCTTGTCGCCGGCGACTATTTCCGGGATAAAACGCTGGATCATGATAGTGCGATGGCCGTTGTCGGTCAGGGTTTCGATGATCGAGCCCAGGTTCAGGCCGTCTTGCCGCACCCGGAAAATGCCGGTGCCGCCCATGCCGTCGAGCGGCTTCAGGATCACATCCTGGTGTTCCGCGTGGAAAGCGCGCAAGCGCGCCGCATCGCGCGTCACCAGGGTCGGCGAGGTGTATTTGGAGAATTGCGCGATCGCCAGCTTTTCATTGTGGTCGCGGATCGCCTGCGGTTTGTTGAATACCCGGGCGCCTTGAGTTTCCGCCAATTCCAGCAGGTAGGTGGTGTAGATGTACTCCATGTCGAAAGGCGGGTCCTTGCGCAGCAGGATCGCATCGAATTCCGACAGGAACATGGCGGCGGGCGCGCTGGCCCGGTACCAGTCCTTGTCGTCGCCGGTCAGGCTGACGCGCACCACGTTGGCGGTGACGATCCCGCTTTCCAGCGCCATGTCCTTTTGCTCGAACGCATAGATGGTGTGGCCGCGCTTGACGGCTTCGACCATCATGGCGTAAGTCGAATCCTTGTACGTCTTGAAGGTGTTTAGCGGATCGGCAAGGAAAGCTATTTTCATTTTTCAGGCCCTAGGGTTGTCAGGACAGCGCGATTAATATTCTTCCGGATTCGGATCGGTCTTTTCCATTTCCAGCGAAGCCGCCAGCAAACCGAGGCGCGCCACCACACCGTACATATAGAAGCGGTTCGGCGCGGTAGTGCCCGGCTTGGCCAGCATGTCCGGCAGCGCGTGCTGCTGGGCGAACGCCAGCGGCACGAAATGGGCGCCCGGCGCATTCAGGTTTTCATTGATGCCGCGTTCGGCGTGCACGCGGTAAAAACCGCCGACCACGTAACGGTCGATCATGTACACCACCGGTTCCGCCACCGCATCGTTGATATGCTCGAAAGTATGCACGCCTTCCTGGATGATCAGGTCGTGGATTTCGCCGCCGGCCTTGCCCAGCGACAGCTTCTCGCGCTGCTTGCGGCTCAGCTCCTTGATCTGGCTGACGTCGGTCACGCTCATCACGCCCATGCCGTCGGTGCCGGCGTCGGCCTTGACGATCACGAACGGTTTTTCGGTGATGCCGTATTCCTTGTATTTCTTGCGGATCTTGGCCAGCAGCGAGCTGACGCTGGCCGCCAGCTTGTCGTCGCCGTCCGCCGCGTCGAAATCGACCTGGTCGACCTTGGCGAAAAACGGATTCAGCATCCATGGATCGACATCCACCAGCTTCGAAAACTTCTTCACCACTTCGTCGTAAGCCATGAAATGGTTGCTCTTGCGGCGCACGGTCCAGCCGGCGTGCAGCGGCGGCAGCACATTTTGTTCGTTCAGGTTCTCCAGTATCGACGGCGTACCGGAAGACAGGTCGTTATTCAGCAAAATGGTGCACGGATCGAAATTCTTCAAACCCAGCCGGCGGCCGTTGGCGGAGCGCTCCAGGGGCTCCAGCGTGATGGTGCTGCCGTCCGGCAGTTCGATCGTCTGCGCTTCTTTCACGCTTTCATCAAGCGTGCCCAGCCGCACATGCAAGCCGGTCTGGCGGAAAATCTGCATCAGCCGCGCCACGTTCTGCAGATAAAAGGTATTGCGCGTGTTCAGTTCCGGCAGCAGCAGCAGGTTCTTGGCGTCCGGACAATATTTTTCGATGGCTGCCATGGCCGCCTGTATCGCCAGCGGCAGCATTTCGGGCGACAGGTTGCTGAATCCGCCCGGGAACAGGTTGGTATCGACCGGGGCCAGCTTGTAGCCCGAGTTGCGCAGGTCAACCGAGCAATAGAACGGCGGCGTGTGCTCTTGCCATTCCATCCGGAACCAGCGCTCGATGGCCGGTGTGGCCGCGAGGATTTTCTTTTCCAGATCGAGCAAGGGGCCGTTCAGGGCGGTGACAAGGTGCGGAACCATATAAAACTTTCTTTTGGGAACTATGCAGCGAACTTGCGCAACTGCCCATGACAGGAATGTCTTTCAGGACTCCCATGACAGGCAAGAGACGCAGATTCTAACGGGAAAAGCATTATTTCGCCGGTCTACCGCCGGGATGACCTCCACGGCGACGCGCCGGCAGGTGCGTCTATGAGCCAAGTTTACATCGGGCCGGCCGCGGATTTTTAAAGTCCCCGAAAAACAAAAAAGCGCCATCGGGCGCCTTGTAAATCGTGTCACATTATCATCGGATCCGAGAGCAATCGCCGCCGGCCCCTCTGGATCAGATCCGTTTATACATGAAGCTGCTGTCGCTCAGCTTGCCGGTGGTCGAGCGCGCATAGGCCGGAACGATGCCGGCCAGTTCAAATCCGAGCGAGTTATACAGCGCTTCCGCGGCGTCGCCGGTGCGCGTCTCCAGGAACAGCAGCGAGCGGCCGTCGGCACGCGCAATCGTTTCGGTCTGTTGCATCAGCAGGCGCGCGACGCCTTTGCGCCGCACGTCGGGGTGCACCAGCAGCTTGGAAATCTCGGCGCGGTGACGGCCGTTGGCCGGCGCCGCCAGCACCAGCTGCACGGTGCCTACGATCTGGCCGGCGAAACGCGCCACCAGCAAGCGCCGGCCGCCGCTCACCAGCGAGCCGCTGACGCCATACCAGAATGAAAAAGCATCTTCGGCATCCGGCGTGTCCAGAAATCCAATGCTGGCGCCCTGCTCCACGCACGCCATCAGGATATCGGTGAGCGGCCCCACCACCTGATCGAACTGGTTCGCCTTGACGTCTTCAACCGTGCATGCGGTCAGGCGTTGCGGGGTGATGGTCGGGTCCAAGCTGGAATCTCCTGAAACGGATACGTCAAAAAAGCAAAATCCCAGGACATGCCCGGGATTGAATCGAACATCGCACCGGACAGCCAATGCTGCGGCTATCCGGCGCGATCAGGCAAGACTCAGTCGTGATAAGCAGATTCGCCATGGCTGGAGATGTCCAGGCCTTCGCGTTCTTCTTCTTCGGTCACGCGCAAGCCCATGACGATGTCGACCAGCTTGAATGCGATGAGCGAAACCACGCCCGACCAGATCAGGGTGGTCAGCACGCCTTCAAACTGGATCCACAGCTGGCCAGGGATCGAGTAGTCCGGCAGCACTGCGTTGGTGACATAGTCGTAGATGCCGACGCCGCCCAGGCTAGGCGCCGCAAACACGCCGGTCAGCAATGCGCCCAGGATACCGCCGACGCCGTGCACGCCGAACACGTCCAGCGCATCGTCCGCACCCAGCAAGCGTTTCAGGCCGGTGACACCCCACAGGCAGATGAAGCCAGCCAGCAAGCCCATGATCAGGGCGCCCATCGGGCCGACAAAACCGGCGGCAGGCGTGATCGCCACCAGGCCGGCGACCGCACCCGAAGCGCCGCCCAGCATCGAAGGCTTGCCCTTGCCGATCCATTCACCGGCGCTCCAGCTCAACACCGCGGCGGCAGTCGCCAGCAAGGTATTGATGAAAGCCAGTGCGGCGCTGCCGTTGGCTTCCAGCGCGGAGCCGGCGTTGAAACCGAACCAGCCGAACCACAGCAGCGAAGCGCCGACCATGGTCAGGGTCAGGCTATGCGGCTTGAATGCTTCCTTGCCGAAACCGACGCGCTTGCCGATCACGTACGAACCGACCAGGCCCGCGATAGCGGCATTGATATGCACCACGGTGCCGCCGGCGAAATCGAGCGCACCCTTCTGGAACAGCCAGCCGCCGGTAGCGGTCAGTTTTTCCGCGGCGGCAGCGTCGGTAAAGCCGTCAGGACCAGGCCAGAACCAGACCATGTGCGCCATCGGCAGGTAAGCGAAGGTGAACCACAGGACGGTGAACACCAGGATCGCGGAGAACTTTGCGCGCTCGGCGAAGGCGCCGATGATCAGCGCGCAGGTGATCGCGGCGAACGCGCCCTGGAACACCACGTAGGCAAATTCCGGCACCACGACGCCTTTGCTGAAAGTGGCGGCAACCGAATCCGGCGTCATGCCATGCAAGAACAGGCGGCTGAGTCCGCCGAAGAACGCGTTGCCCTCGGTGAACGCAATGCTGTAGCCGTAGAGTATCCACAGCACGATGATCAGCGAGAACACCGTGAAGCATTGCATCAGCACCGACAACATGTTCTTGCTGCGCACCAGGCCGCCGTAGAACAGGCCCAGGCCCGGCAAAGTCATCAGGATCACGAACGCGGTGGATACCAGCAGCCAGGCGGTATCGCCCTTGTTCGGCACCGGCGCCGCAGGCGCGGCGGCAGCTGGAGCGCTGGCGGCCGGCGCGGCAGCTGCTGGCGCTGCGGCAACCGATGCCGCAGGGGCGGCAGCCGGAGCTGCGGTAGAGGCATCCGCGCTGGCCGCTGCCACGCTTGCGCTAGCGCTTGCCGATGCCTCGTCGGCGGCACGGGCCGGCAACATGGAAGTAGCCGCGATCAGCGTGCAAGCCGCCAAAATCGTAGCAAACGTACTTTTGATGTTCATATTTTTTATCCCCTTAGATTGCATCTTTGCCGGTTTCACCGGTACGAATACGAATAACTTCCTGCAGATCAAATACAAAAATCTTGCCGTCGCCGATCTTGCCGGTGCGCGCCGCGTTTTCAATCGCTTCTACCGCCTGTTCCAGGATGCTGTCGTCCACTGCAGCTTCGATTTTCGTCTTCGGCAAGAAGTCGACCACGTATTCGGCGCCACGGTACAGCTCGGTATGCCCTTTCTGGCGGCCGAAACCCTTGACCTCGGTCACGGTGATGCCTTGCACGCCAATCGCCGAAAGCGCTTCGCGCACCTCGTCGAGCTTAAATGGTTTGATGATTGCTGTAATCAGTTTCATGTCGGCCTCGTTGTTTTATCGTATTTAGGAATTCAGCTCACTTAGGTTTTGCGTAATCCGGCTTTGCTTTGGGCTCACTTCCTGGTCAGTTGAGGACAGAGTCGCACGGAGAGTGTAATTCGTCGCCCTTCGGCACCTCTTAAACCCTACCCGGGCGGCTCTGTCCCCAATGCGTCAGAAGGTCTTTGCTACCGAAAACACCACGCCGTTGCGGCCCAGGTTCTTGCCGCTCGGGCTGACGTAGGCGCCATCCTTGGCGTCGGTGCCGACATAGGCCAGTCCCAGCGTCACGCCGGCCAGCTGGTCAAAGGTCTTGGTAGCGCCGATTTTCCAGTCGGTGTAGCTGCCGAAACTGAAATGCTCCACTGTCTGGTGGCCGAGGTGCAGCCCCAGCGTGACGCCCGCGCCGACATCGAAATTGGCGCCGGCATCGTAGTAAGCGCTGTTCTTGCTGTCGACCGTGCCGAACAGGTTGGTCAGCGCATGCGAATACTTGAAGTAGGCCGGGCCGTAGCCGATCTGGCCATACAGCTCGAAAGTGTTGGCGTTACGGCCGACCTGGCTGTAGTTGTTGGTCGGGTAGTAGTAGTACAGGCCGCCGACGTCATAGGTGAAGCCGCCCGGCAGTTCGCCTCGCTTGCCGCCGTAGATGTCCCATTCAACCGGGCCCTTGCCGCCGGTGCCGGTATTGGCGCTGTCGACCGCATCCTTGATCCACTTGATAGTCGACAGCCAGGTGCCCGCATACAGGCCGGTAGGGTTATTGGTGTAGTCCGCGCCGCCCTGTATCGCCGGGTCAAAGCGCGTTTGCGAAATGCCGCGGTAGCGGTAGTCGTTGACCGCGCCGATGTTGTAACTGATCTCGTTATCCGGCTTGGCGTCTTCGGCATGAGCGAGACCTGCGGAGAAACTTGCTGCTATTGCTGCGGCTAAAATCAGCTTTTTCATGGATGTCCCTGGTGGTATGTTGAATGAAAAACCGCTAAATCAATACTCCCTGAACTTTCCATAGCAGAACCCATGCCAACTGCGCCGGCCTCGCCTTTTCGATGGCTGCCGCCCTTTGTGGGGCGTTTTACCCGCTGCTTTTGCCGATTGTTAATCGCCGAATGTTCGTGCACAAAAAACCCGGCCAGAAAATGCACCACAATAATGCATTCATTTAAGCAAGCATTATTTTGGTGCGAAAATCAAATGAGAGAAATTACATGACAGCCTGTAGTCGGCTACAAATCAAGACCAGGCTTGCTGCAGGGATAACAGCGCGCGCCTGATGGCCGCTTCGTCGACGCCGGCAAAACCCAGCATCAGGCCAGCCCGATGCTGCGGATTGGCCGCTTGCCCAGGCAGGCAGAACCGGCTCATGGGATTGATTTCAACGCCGGCGGCGATGGCCTTGGCCACCAGGTCGGCCTCTTGTCCGGCGCTCGCCAGCGGCAGGCTCAGGTGCAGACCGGCGGCGACCTTGGGCAACGGCAGCTGCTGTCCGAACAATGGTTCCCAGCCTTCCAGCAAGGCGTCGCGGCGCGCGCGGCTGGCGCGCCGCATGCGCCGGATGTGGCGCTGGAAATGGCCGGCCGCGATGAATTCGGCCATCACCGCCTGGTCCGCCGCCGGCGGATGGCGGTCGCCCATGGCGTGCAGCGCGATCAGCGTCGGCGCCAGCTTGGGCGGCAGCACCAGGTAGCCCAGCCGCAAACCGGGAAAGGCGATTTTTGAAAAGGTGCCGACATACAGCACGCGGCCGCTGCGATCGAGCGCCGCCAGCGGCGCCAGTGGCGTACCGTCGTAGCGATATTCGCCGTCGTAATCGTCTTCGACGATCCAGCTGTCGTGGCGTTCGGCCCAGGCCAGCAGTTCGAGCCGGCGCGCCAGCGACAGCGTGACCCCGAGCGGATACTGGTGCGACGGCGTCACATACGCCATCCGGCAGTCGGCGTGCTGCGCCAGTTGCGACGTGTCCATCCCATCCTGGTCCAGGGCAATCCCCACCAGCTGCGCGCCAGCCACTGTCAGCGCTGCAGCCGCCGCGGGATAACAAGGGTTTTCGATGGCGACCTTGTCGCCGGCGTCGAGCAGCAATTGCGCGCACAGGGCGATCCCGTGCTGGGCTCCGGCCGTGATGATGATTTGCGACGGCTCGCAAGCCAGGCCGCGCGCCTGCCGCAGGTAAGCCGCAATCAGCTCGCGCAGCCGCAGGCTGCCGGCGGCGTCGCCGTAACCCATTTCCGCCAGCGGCGCACGACGCCAGAACTGGCTTTGCAAACGGCCCCAGGCCTGGTTCGGAAACAGGTCGTAGGCTGGGATCCCGAGCCGGAACGCGCGCGCCGGCCCGGCCGCCATGCGGCGGCGCCCCTCGTATCCGCTCAAGCGCCGCTGCATGGCCGATTGCCGCATGGCGGGCGGCGCCTCAGCCTGCGCATCCGGCGCGGCAACAACCGCCGCCGCCAGGCCATCGGCATAGGTGCCATCGCCCACCCTGCTGCTGATGTAACCCTCTGCATATAGCTGGTCGTAGGCCCGCACCACGGTATTGCGCGACACCTGCAAAGCCAGCGCCAGGCTGCGCGAAGTCGGCAGCTTGATGCGGTAAGTGCCGGGCGTGGCCAGAATCCGCTGGCGCAGCGCCAGGCAGAGCTGCCCGGCCAGGCCTTTGCCGCCGTCCAGCGTAATGCCGGCCGGATCCAGGTTCATCAGCAGCGGCGGCTGGGTAATCTTCACATTGGACCTATGAATATAATCAATCTTGGATCTTTGATGATACCAACTTGCGGCGCTACGATAAATGCTGTTTTGCACCCGCAGGCACTTGCCGTCATCGTATTTCCACAGGAGGTTATCTTGGCAACCGCACCACATTCATCGATTCAGATCAAACCGCTCGGCGAGCAGGATTTCGCCATCTGGCAGCCGCAATGGCAGGGCTACCAGGATTTTTATGAAGTCGATATTCCGCAAGCCACGCGCCTGGTCACCTGGCGGCGCTTGCTGGATCCGGCGGAGCCGACATTCGGCGCGCTGGCGATGGCAGGCGGCGAGGCGGTCGGCCTGGTCCACTGGATCTTCCATCGCTCCTGCTGGACAGTGGAAGATTCCTGCTACCTGCAAGATTTGTACGTTTCGCCGCAACAGCGCGGTGCCGGCGTCGGCCGCCGGCTGATCGAGCATGTCTATGCGCAGGCCAAGGCTGCCGGCAGCACCCGCGTGCACTGGCTGACGCACGAAACCAACAGCACCGCGATGCAGCTGTACGACCGCATCGCGCAGCGCTCCGGTTTCGTGCAATACCGCAAGCAGCTCTAGCGGCGGAAGGATGGGTGGTTATGGCTTAAACTGCTGCGCCGGATCAGAATTCCGATGTCGGGTCTGCTTGTATCGGTTATCATTTTTCTTATTTTCCTTGAAGGGCCGATCATGAACAAACCCAACTTTTTTGACGACATCCAAGCCAAGATCAACCAGGCCATCGAAAACTCTCCCGCCAAGGACATCGAGAAAAACGTCAAGGCCATGTTGGGCCAGGGATTCTCCAAGCTGGACCTGGTCACGCGTGAAGAATTCGACGTGCAAGCCCAGGTGCTGGCAAGCACCCGCGCCAAACTCGAAGCGCTGGAAGCTCGCGTGACCGAGCTTGAAGCGCAATTGAAGCACCCTTGATGCCGAGCCAGTGACGCTGGCGGTACTGAGAAGCCGGGCGCTGGCAGGCATGCAGGCGCCCGCGGTCACGGTGGAAGTCCACCTGGCCAACGGCCTGCCGTCTTTCACCATCGTCGGCCTGCCCGAAACCGAGGTCAAGGAATCCAAGGACCGGGTCCGCGCAGCGCTGCAAAATGCGCGTTTCGAATTTCCCTCGCGCCGCATCACTGTCAACCTGGCGCCCGCCGATTTGCCGAAAGAATCGGGCCGCTTCGATTTGCCGATTGCGCTCGGCATCCTGGCTGCATCGGGACAAATGCCGTCCGGCCAGCTCGATCAATATGAATTTGCCGGAGAACTGTCGCTGTCTGGCGAATTGAGGCCGATACGCGGCGCGCTGGCGATGACTTTCGCCATGACTGCGGACAGCGGCGAACGCCGCGCTTTCATCCTGCCGCGCGGCAATGCCGACGAAGCGGCGCTGGTTGGCGATGCTCGTATTTTCCCGGCGGATTGCCTGCTGCAGGTATGCGCCCATTTTTCTTCGCCGCAGCAGGAAACCAGGTTGTTGCGCCACTCAGCGGAGCCGCAGCGGCGGCCGCCTCCCTACTCCGATTTCAGCGACGTCAAAGGACAGGTGCAGGCTAAACGTGCGCTGGAAGTGGCGGCTGCCGGCAATCATAGCGTGCTGCTGGTCGGCCCTCCGGGTACCGGGAAATCCATGCTGGCGGCGCGTTTTCCGGGGATCCTGCCGCCCATGAGCGACCGCGAGGCGCTGGAATCGGCCGCGGTGCAGTCGCTCACCAGCGGCTTTTCCGGCGCACGCTGGAAGGTGCGTCCGTACCGGGCGCCGCATCACACTGCTTCCGGCGTGGCGCTGGTAGGCGGCGGCAGCCCGCCGCGTCCAGGCGAAATTTCCCTGGCCCATCGCGGCGTCCTGTTCCTTGACGAATTGCCTGAGTTTGACCGGCGTGTGCTGGAAGTATTACGCGAGCCGCTGGAATCCGGCCACATCACGATTTCGCGCGCCGCGCGCCAGGCAGATTTTCCGGCGCAATTCCAGCTGCTGGCGGCAATGAATCCCTGTCCTTGCGGCTACCTCGGCCATGCCGCCAAACCTTGCCGCTGCACGCCCGACAATATCCTGCGTTACCAAAACAAGATTTCGGGGCCGCTGCTGGATCGCATCGACATGCAGATCGAGGTGGCGGCAGTGCCTCACGACCAGCTGCTCAAACAGGCCGATGGCGAATCCTCGACCGCGATCGCGGCCCGGGTGGCGCAAGTGCATGGGTTACAGATGGTCCGCCAGGGCAAGCAGAACAATGGCTTGTCGGCCAATGAAATCGATCGCTTCTGCAAACCCGACGCGGCCGGCGAGAAACTGCTGAGCGGCGCTATGGCGCACCTGCACTGGTCGGCGCGCGCTTATCATCGGGTATTGAAAGTGGCGCGCACCATCGCCGACCTGGCCGCGGCCGATATCATCGGCGCGGCCCATGTGGCGGAGGCGATCCAGTATCGGCGCGCGCTGCAGGACAAATGAACCCTGTGCCGGCGCATCAAGACGCGGCGCCGAATAGTTTATTGGCTGGATGGACGCTTTGCCGTTTTCTTCTTGACCGCGGTTCCGCTATCGCCATCGCCCTGGACCGAAAGCTGGCCGCCGGTTCCCAATCCGCCCGCCACCGTTTGCTGGCGATAATTCCTGACCGCGCGAACGATATTGTTATAGGAGTCGGTGAATGCGGCGACGATAACCTTGCCTTCCGCGGTATTCGAATAGCCGCCCATGCTGCCAGCCGCGCGCGAACCGAAGACTTGTCCCAGGGCTCCGAAGTCCATGCTCTTGGCGCTGCCTTCAGCGGCCGCGATTTGTACGCCCGACCGGTTGTCGACCAGGTTCAGCAAGGTGCTGGCTTCCTTATTATTGATATTGCCAGCCAGCCCGGCGACCACGCCGCCGAGCCCGCCGAACAGGCCGGCGACGCTGGCGCCGGCGCCGCCGGCGTTATTGTTGCTGAAGGTGATCGATGGATTGAGGCCGTAATCGGCAGAAACCATTTTGCCTTTGCCGAAATTGGAATTGTTGCGCAGCTCCCCCGATTGCTGCAAGGCGCGTTCTCCCATCACCGCCGTCATGCCGCGTCCGCGCTCGACCACGACGAAACAGTTCGATTGCTGCACCAGCAGCTTGAGCACAGGCACGGTGGAGCCCAGTTTGTACTGGCCGGTGAGGACGCCATACCACGGCGCGGTGGTGTCTTCGATGATCGCAATCGTTCCTAGCGAACGGTCGCAGTGTTCTAGCGAGGCATTGGCATTTTCGGAGTTGGCGCCGGCCGCCGATCCGGTTGCAGCGGTTTTTGCTCCCGCATTGCCCATGTCCATGGTGGAGCATGCGCCCAGCAAAACGGCGCTGGTCAGAAATAACGGCATGACGCCGAGTAAATGATGATTAGACATTTTTTATTTTCCCCCTGTAAAAATTTAACTTCTGAGACCTTTCCCTTTTTTCCGGACCTCAAGAGCCAATTTCCAAAACCATCCCGTGGCATTCATCGCGCTGCATCCTTCGCCTGTTTCAGCAGCAGTTCCGCCGCCTGCCAGGCGCGTTCCGCTACCGACGGATCGTTGAACGCGCGAGCGTCGATCGTGGCGCCATCGAGCAGCATCACGAACACGCCGGCCAGCTGTTTTGCGGTCTTGTCCGGCACTATCTCCAACAGTAGTTCTTCAAACCACCCGAACAGTTTCACCCTGTAGCCGATGGCGACGTCCGACACGCCAGGATAGGCAGTGCCGAATTCGGCGAGCGCCCGCTCGAATAAGCATCCCGCGAATTCAGGACTGCGGAACCACGCCCCGTACCAGTCAAATATGCCTTTGATCCGTGCGTCCGCGCTCTCCATCGGCGCCAGCTGCTGGGTAATGCTGTCGACGATGAAAGTGAAGCGCTGCCCCAGGACTTCCCCGATCAGGTCGTTTTTTCCGGCGAAATGACGATACATGGTCATTCTCGCCACGCTTGACTCATCAATGATCCGATCCACACCGACGGGATGGAAACCATGCGCGGAAAACAGCTCAGTCGCCTTATCCACTATTTGCTGGCGCTTGCCAGCCCCTCTTTTAATGTTGCCCACGAGCCATCTCCAATGAAAGTAGCAACGTCTCCACACCACATCAATTATCCGAATGACATTTGGACAATTGATGTTTTCTGACGTTAACGGGTGCAGCCTATCATTGAGCAGCAGTAGCGATGTTCAAGATTGCAATGTAGATATGAAGGAATATTACAACATGTATGTAGAACGATCTATATCTTTTAGTTTTCATTCGGCGTATTTTTATGCTTTCAGGCAACTTCACACCATGTTGCGGGCGGAACGTTTGCCGCACCGCAAGCTGCACGCTTATGCCATTAAATACAGGAGCTGGAAACTCAAGGCCCGGCTGGAAGTCCAAAAATCATCAGGACTGGAGGCCATATGTTTACCAAACCGAAAGCCTACAAAGTCGGCCATGATGGTTACGTTTCGGAAATCACGCAGTTCCTGGACAAGTTTCTGGGTGAGCACCCTGAAGTGGTCGATGAGCAAAACCAAGGCTGGCACATATTCTGGGATCGCGAGGTTGACCTGGCCGAACAGAAAAAGGCCATCACGGACAGCGTGCCGACCAAACCTTATTACTACAGCTGAATGCATCGGCAGCAATCCGGTTTAAGCTGATTTTAATTTACGGCCGCTAAGATGGTTTCCGTAGGCGCGCCAAACATGCCTCTTCAACGTCGCGCCAACTGCTTTTCCTGATTCCGCCATCGCCCATGCCGGGAGATGCATTCTTGGAGGAAGCGTCATGAACAAGCTCTCTCTTTTTGCCGTATCCGCATTGCTGGCAGCCAATCTGGCCTTTGCTGCCGACGCTGCGCCTGGCCGGTTGCAGCCGGTCACCAGAGGCGCTGTTACTTACTTGTCCGGCGGTATCGGACAAGACGAATCGAGCGCCATGCAGCAAGCGGCCAAAAACTATTCGCTGGAGCTCGAGTTTGTCGTCAACGCCTCGCCTCGCGCCGAATTTACTTCCGACGTACAAGTGAAAATCAGCGACGCCGGCCACAACACCGTACTGGATACCGTGTCAAAAGGACCTTTCCTGCTGGCGCAGCTGCCGGCAGGCCGTTATCGCCTTGAAGCAATCAAGGACGGCAAGAGCAAGGCCCGCGATGTGACGATCAAACCGGGATCGCATCAGCACATCATGTTCGAATGGGCCGAGTAGCGGATCTGCAACATCGCCGGCAAAGCCCGGCAACGGCGGTAGTGCAATGGAATCTGGTGATTTTGGATGGCTGTTAGGAAAAATGCATAGCCTTGATCAACATTTAGTTCGTGACAAACAGGAGTGCTGGCGTAGTATATAAATGAAATGAATGCTTAAGTTCTTCACCAGATAAATATGTCTCATTAGAAACATGTCTCTCGGAAAAGGAGTTAACAATAATATTTTCATTTGCTGGCTTGAAAACTGCTTACTCGATCATTACCTTCTGTCTTAACTACCGGGAGCGCATATGAACCTGATTTATAACAGTGACCAATACAGCGTCGTCGAATTTGGTGCCGATGAACAACGCGAAGCCTTGCGCTTCGGCGGCTATGAAATCGTCGATAAATCATTCAAGCGCGAGATTTTCATTGGTGGCGCCTTGGCCGAGTTTTTCCGCAAAGGGGTCGAAGACCTGATCGCGACCGAACCGAGCATCGAAGATATCGATGCCTTTTTAGGCAACTATGACTCGATGATGAGTCAGCCCGTAACCTTGCAGTAATCTCTTTTCCGATCCACTTCGTTTCAGTCAACCTGCGGTTGCCGACACTGTCGGCTGCATCGGGAAGACTGGGGCGGCCTCGGCGTCTCCGCGGTTTCACCGCAGCGCGCTTGCCTTCATCCCTTCATGTACGCCAATTCCAGTCCGATCCACAGTGCCCAGAGCGGCGTCCATGACCAGCTTGCAGCCACCGTCGCCAAACATGCGGCGCATGTTTTCAAAAAACCGGTCAGCATCTACAACCAGCGTGCTTTCGACGACAGCATGGCCGCCTGGCGCGCTGCCGGCAGCTTGCCGCTGATCCTTGATGCGGGTTGCGGCGTCGGCCTGTCGACCATGCACCTGGCGGCGCAGTATCCCGATCATTTCGTGATCGGCGTCGACCAGTCTGCAGACCGGGTCGGCCGCAATACCCTGTGGCCGGGCACGGCGCCGGGCAACTTCATCCGGATTCGTGCCGACTTGGTGGATTACTGGCGCCTGTTGCTGGCCGCGCGCGTATTCCCGGCGCGGCACTATCTGCTGTACCCGAATCCATGGCCGAAGATTGGCCAGCTAAGCCGGCGCTGGCACGGCCATCCGGTCTTTCCCGATATCGTCGCGCTCGGCGGTGTCCTGGAATGCCGCAGCAACTGGCAGATTTATGTGGAGGAATGCGCCAGCGCCTTGAGCCAGCTCAGCGGCAAGGAAGTCGGCTGCGAAGCATACCTGCCGCAACAGCCGATCACTCCGTTCGAGAGCAAGTACCTGGCGTCCGGCCATCGTTTGTGGCGTTGCCAGGTCAACCTCGGTGCACATTGAATCCCGCTGGCCAGGGCGGCTAGCGGGGTAATCCGGGCAGCTCAGATTTCGACTTTGGTGCCCAGTTCAACTACCCGGTTCACCGGGATATGGAAAAAGTCAGACGGCTTGGCGGCGTTCTGGTACATCCAGGCGAACAGTTTCTCGCGCCACAGCTGCATGCCCGGAATCTTGCTCGGGATCACGGTGTCGCGCGCCAGGAAGAACGAGGTGTCCATGACATCGAATTCCAGGCCGAACTGGCTGCTGGCCAGGGCCATCACGATATGCACATCGGGTGCTTCCTTGAAGCCGAAAGCGGTGCGCAGGATGTACACATCGTTGCCCAGCTCTTTCAGGGTAAGGCGCTTGTCGTCTTCGACGAAAGGCACGTCCCAGATGCTGATCTTCAGGAAAAACACCCGCTTGTGCAAGATGCGGTTGTGCTTCAGGTTGTGCAGCAGCGCCACCGGCACCGTGGCCACATTGCCGGTCATGAAAACCGCCGTGCCTTCCACCCGGTGCGGCGGATGAGCGAGCAAGCCTTCGACGAAGGGTTCCAGCGGAATGCCTTCGTCCTTGGTGCGCTCGCGCAGCAGCATGCGGCCGGAGTACCAGGTCATCAGCAGGAAGAAGGCAAAACCGCCGAGCAGCAGCGGGAACCAGCCGCCGTCGACGATCTTCAGCAGGTTGGCCGCAAAGAAAGCGAAATCGACGATGAAGAAGGCGCCGATGACCAGCGCCACCAGGAACGGGTTCCATTTCCAGACCGTACGCATGACAACCGCCGCCAGCACCGTGGTGATCAGCATGGTGGTGGTCACCGCAACGCCGTACGCAGCCGCGAGGTTGTCGGACTTCTTGAACGCCAGCACCACCGCCACCACCAATATCAGCAGCATCCAGTTGATCACCGGCACATAGATCTGGCCGCGTTCGTCTTCGGACGTGTGCAGGATGCGCATGCGCGGCACGAAACCCAGCAAGATGGCCTGGCTGGTAAGCGAGAACGCGCCGGAAATCACGGCTTGCGATGCAATCACGGTAGCCGCGGTAGCCAGGATCACCATCGGCAGCAGCAAGGCGTCAGGCACCATCAGGTAAAACGGATTCTGGATCGCGCTCGGATTGGTCAGCAGGTTCGCGCCCTGGCCAAAATAATTCAGCATCAGGCAAGGCATCACGGTAAACAGCCAGGCAAAACGGATCGGCCGGATGCCGAAGTGTCCCATGTCGGCATACAGGGCTTCGGCGCCGGTCAGCACCAGCACCACCGAACCGAGCACGATGAATGCTTGCAGCGCATGCTGCTGCATGAAGACAAAAGCATAATAAGGATTGATCGCAGCCAGGATTTCAGGCGCCTTGATGACGTTGTAGATGCCCAGCAGGCCGAGCGACAGGAACCAGACGAACATCACCGGTCCGAACAGTTTGCCGACCACCGTGGTGCCGTGTTTCTGGATCAGGAACAGCGCAATCAGGATCACCAGCGCCAGCGGCACCACATAGCGGCTTAGCCCCGGCGTGGCGATTTCCAGCCCTTCCACCGCCGACAGCACCGAGATGGCAGGTGTGATCACGACGTCGCCGTAAAACATGCAGGCGCCGAATACGCCCAGCATCATCAGCAGCTTGGCGCGGCCGGAACCGTTTTTTGCGGTGCGCAGCGACAGCGCCATCAGCGCCAGCACCCCGCCTTCACCGTTATTGTCGGCGCGCATCACGAACAAGACATATTTCAGCGAAACCACGATCGTGATGGCCCAGAACAGCATCGAGATGATTCCCAGCACCCCCGCCGGCGTGAATGGGATGCCATGGTCCGTGCTGAAACACTCTTTCAGCGCATACAGCGGACTGGTGCCGATATCGCCAAACACGATGCCCAAAGCAGCCAGCGTAATGATGTGTAGACGGGAAGACTTGAATCCGGCGCTGTTGCTGTTTTGCGTATTGCTCATGTTCTCTCTCTTATTGGTAAGGGCAAGTCTGGCTATGGCCCGCTTACTTCAATTTGATATTTGCTTGAAACTTTTTGCGGCGTTGCACAAGGAGCCGGATTTTACTCTCGAACCCGGGACTGGCACTAATTTGGAATGCCGCCGCCGTTGCTAAAATACATCCCCGCGCCCATCAATTTGTGCATATTTACGGTCAAGTTTAACGAATCAGAGCAACATTTACTGGTGACAAAAGACTATCGCATTTATATCAGCCGACATTTTTCAGCGCCAGCGCCCGTTCATACAAGGCGTTTTTCTTTTGCCCGGTAATTTGCGCCGCCAGGGCGGAAGCTTGCTTGATCGACAATTCCGCCAGCAGTATCTGCAAAACCCGCTCACCTTCCGCGCTATCGTCGAGCACAGCCGGCGCCGCTTCGATCAGCAGCACGAATTCGCCCTTCTGGCGATTGCCGTCGGCCGCCAGCCAAGCCGGCGCTTCACCCAGCGGGCAGCGGTGCACGCTCTCGAACAGCTTGGTCAACTCGCGCGCCAGCACGATTTGACGAGCCGGGCCGAAAGCCTGCAGCAAGGCATCGACGGTTTCCACGATCCGGTGCGGCGCCTCGTACAACACCAAGGTCGCAGCCGCGCCGGCCAGGCCGGCCAGCACGATTTCGCGCTGCCTGGCCTTGCTCGGCAGGAATCCGACGAACTGGAACTGGTCGTTGACCAGGCCGCTGACCGACAGCGCGGTGACCGCCGCCGACGGCCCCGGCAGCGGCAAGGCGCGCAAACCGGCGCGCAGCACGGCGTCGACGATGCGCGCGCCAGGATCCGACACTGCCGGCGTACCGGCATCCGACACCAGCGCGATGCGCTCGCCGGCCTGCAGCCGGGCCACGATTTTTTCCGCGACTTCCCGTTCGTTATGTTCGTGCGCCGCCAGCAAGGTCTTGGATAAGCCGTAGCGGCCCAGCAAATGGGCAGTATTGCGCGTGTCCTCACAGGCTACGGCGTCGACCATGGACAACACGTGCAAGGCGCGCAGGCTGATATCGCAGACATTCCCGATCGGTGTGGCCAGCACATATAATGTCGACGCTGGATACGCTTGCTGCGCCACCTCATCCAAAATCGCTGGGTTGACGAGGCTGCTGGCAGATTGATGGGTCATGGGGAGTTATGAATGTTATATAAATGGGCCAGGCTGGCTTTGGTGACGTGTTTCCTGTTCAACGGATTGTGCCCGCCTGCGCTGGCAAACACAACCACTGCGGGCGCCGCCGATCCCGATGGCGGCGCCGACACCATTCCGCTGGCCAGCATCGCCTTGCTGCTGCCCTTGCGCTCAGGTCCTCTGGGCGAGGCGGCCGACGCCGTGCGCGGCGGCTTCCTGAGCGCTTATGAACGCGACAAGAACGGCCTGGCCGTGACCGTGATCGAAGCGGCCGATACGCCAGGCGACATGCTGGCGGCTTACCAGGCCGCCAGCAAGAAATACGATATCGTGGTCGGCCCTTTGTCGCGCACCGGCCTCACCGCCATCATCCAGAGCGGCAAGGTAGACAAGCCGACCATCGCGCTGACGCAGCCGGATTTTTCCGGCGGCAAGGAAATCGCCCTGCCGGCGCAGCTGCTGCCGGTCGGCCTGTCGATCGAAGCTGAAGCGCGGCAAGTCGCGGGCTGGGTCGGCGCCGACTACGCGCCCGGCACGGTGTTCGTGCTGAGCACCAGCGCCGCCTGGCAAAAACGCGTCGCCAATGCCTTCGTGCAGCAGATCCAGGGCAGCGGGCTGCATGCCGACCTGATGACCTTGAATCTTGAAGACGGCACCTTCAACGCCGGCGCCCTGGCGCAGCTGCAGCAACGGATCGAAAGCGAAAAACCGCGCCTGCTGTTCGCAGCCCTCAACGCCGACCAGGCCCGGCAGATTCGCAGCGCAGTCGGCCAGGAAACGCCGATCTTCGGCATATCCCAGCTCAATCCGCTGACCCTCAACGACAACAATCCGGAACACCAGATCCCTGAACTGAACGGCGTGCGGCTGCTCGACATTCCCTGGCAAGTGGAAGCCGACCATCCCGCCGTGATGATATATCCGCACCAGCCGGTGGCCGCCGACCAGCGCCGCAATGCCGACCTGGAACGGCTGTACGCATTGGGCATCGACGCCTTCCGCATCGCCCATGAAATCGCCGCGCGCAATACCGTATTCCAGATCGACGGCGTGACCGGCCAGCTGAGAATCAGCTTTGGCGTCGGCATGCCCAGCTTTGAGCGCATAGAACCGGCCGCGGCCTATCAGAACGGCATCGTCACGCCGCTGGGCGCGCCCTGATCCGGCCCCGCGCCTGATGAAACCGCTGAAAGCACCGACGCCGCGCCAGGCCAGCGGCCAGATGGCGGAAGACCGCGCACTGGCCTACCTGCAGCAACGCGGATTGAAACTGGTCGAAAGGAATTTTCGCTGCAAGGGCGGTGAAATCGACCTGGTTTTGGCTGAACCGGTTTCCGGCCTGCTGGTTTTTGTCGAGGTCAGGCAGCGCAACAGCCGCCGCTATGGCGGCGCCGCAGCCAGCGTCACGCGCAGCAAACAAGCCAAGCTGATCATCGCCGCCGAGGTGTTCCTGCAGCGCTACGCCCAGCCGCCGGCCTGCCGCTTCGATGTGGTCGCGATCGACGACGATGCGATCGAATGGATCAGGCAGGCGTTCGAAACATGATTAAGCTGCCGGCTTGACCGCTATAATCAGGCCACGATAACCATGGCAAGCATATCAAGCAGGAAACCAAGCAGAAAACAATCCTGCCGGCGGCACGGACCACAAACCCCGGCATCCCACACAGAATACCGACATCATGATAAATCAACGCATCCTGGCGCACTTCAATGAAAGCGCCGAACTGAAAACCCGTGCAGCGGAAGACCTGGCAGGTCCGATTGCCAGCGCGGTTGAACTTATGTTCTCTGCGCTGTCCAATGGCAACAAGATCCTTGCCTGCGGCAACGGCGGCTCTGCTGCCGACTGCCAGCATTTTGCGGCGGAACTGGTGGGACGCTTTGAGCGGGAACGGCTGCCGCTGCCGGCGCTGGCGCTGACTACCGATACCTCGATCATCACGGCGGTCGGCAACGATTACAGCTACAACGAAATCTTTTCCAAGCAGGTGCAAGCGTTTGGACAAGCCGGCGACGTACTGTTGGCGTTCTCGACTTCGGGCAATTCCGCCAACGTGCTGGCTGCCATCGATGTCGCGCTGGAACGCGACATGCGCATCGTCGCCATGACCGGCAAGGGCGGCGGCGCCATCGGCAAGAGACTGACTGAGGCAGATGTCCACATCTGTGTGCCGCACGACCGCACCGCGCGCATCCAGGAAGTCCATCTGTTAACGATTCACTGCTTATGCGACGGCATCGATGTCGCTTTATTTGGAGGAGATGCGAATGATTGATCGGCAAAACCCGGGTTGGAGCAACTGGCAGCGTCCGCTGGCTGCGGTAGCGTTGTGCGGCACTGTGGTGATGGCTTTGCAAGGTTGCGTGGCGCTGGCGCTGGGCGGCGCTGTCGCCGGCGGCTTCGCTGCGACGGATCGCCGCACCCTGGGCGCGCAGACCGAAGACAAGGCCATCATGGTCAAGGCTGAAACGCGGATTCCCGCCGTGGTCGGCCAGGACGGCCACGTCAACGCCACCAGCTACAACCGCAAGCTGCTGCTGACCGGCGAAGTGCGCGACGATGCCGCCAAGGCAGCCGCCGAGCGCGAAGCCCAGTCCATCGAAAACGTGCACACGGTAGCCAATGAACTGGCGGTCGGCGCACCGTCGACTTTCTCCGCGCGCTCCAACGACACCTTCATCACCAGCAAGGTGATCGCCTCCCTGGTCGACGCCAAGGACGTGTTCGGCAACTCGATCAAGGTGGTGACCGAACGCGGCAATGTCTACCTGATGGGCCGTGTCACTGAACGCGAAGGCAAGCGCGCAGCCGAAATCGCGGCCGGCGTCAGCGGCGTGCAAAAAGTGGTCAAGGTGTTTGAATACATCACCGAAGAAGAATTGACGCAGATGTCGTCGGCGCCAAGGGAAAGCAGCAAGGAAAACGCCAAGTAATCCGCCTGCCTTGAGGGGCCGGATAGAATCCGGCTTGCTTTTCCGCTTCTTGTCATATAACGTTGCCGCTGGACAAATTGTCCGGCGGCTTTTTTTTGGGGAAAACCATGATCGGCTTCATCATTTTTCTGGCAATCGTGCTCGCCATCGTGTTTTGGGCGGTCGGTATCTACAACCGCCTGGTGAGCTTCCGCAACCGTTTCAAGAACGCATTTGCCCAGATCGACGTGCAGCTCAAGCGCCGTTACGACCTGATCCCGAACCTGGTGGAAACCGCCAAGGGCTACATGAAGCATGAACGCGAGACGCTGGAAGCGGTGATCGCGGCGCGCAACCAGGCAGTCAGCGCCAATGCCAAGGTCGGCGGCAACGCCACCGACGCGGCGGCGGTACAGCAGATGGCGGCCAGCGAAGGCGCGCTCAGCGCCAGCCTGGGCAAGCTGTTTGCGTTGTCGGAAGCTTATCCTGACCTGAAAGCCAACCAGAACATGATGCAGCTGACGGAAGAACTGACCGGCACCGAAAACAAGATCGGCTTTTCGCGCCAGGCATATAACGACAGCGTGATGGAATACAACACCGCGATCGAGCAATTCCCCGGCTCGATCTTCGCTAACATGTTTGCTTTCAAGCCGGCCGAATTGCTGCAGGCAACCGAAGCGCCTGAAGAACGCAAGGCGGTCAAGGTAACGTTCTAAGCCCGGCACGCAAACACAGCTGAAGCAGCGCGCATGACTTTCTTCGAACAGCAGCACCAGGCGCGCCAGGAAACCAGGAAACTGGTGTTCCTGTTCGTGCTGGCGGTGACCGCCATCGTACTGGCGGTCAACTTTGCCATGGCGCTGTTATGGACCTTCAAGTTCGGCAGCCACCATGGCGTGCTGCGCCAGTATCCCAAGGGTTTCTTCGAAATCAATACCCTGGTCACGCTGCTGCTGATCGGCGGCGGCACCCTGATCCAGACCTTCAACCTGCGCGATGGCGGCGACGCCGTGGCGCAGATGGCCGGCGGCCGCATCGTCTCGCCCGCCAGCGGCGACTTGCAGGAACGGCGGCTGTTGAACGTGGTGGAAGAAATGGCGCTGGCGTCAGGCATTGCCTGCCCCAAGGTCTATCTGCTGGAGCGGGAAAATGCGATCAACGCTTTCGCCGCCGGCTACAACCAGAACGAGGCGGTGGTCGCGGTCACGCGCGGCACCTTGAACCGGCTCACGCGCGATGAGCTGCAAGGCGTGGTCGGCCATGAGTTCAGCCATATCCTGAACGGCGACATGCGGCTGAACATCCACCTGATCGGCGTCTTGTTCGGCATCCAGATGATCGCCGGCTTCGGCCAGCAGCTGATGGATTTCGGCCGCTTCTCCGGCAGCCGCAGCGACGACAAAGGCCCGCCATGGCAGCTGGTGCTGTTCCTGGCCGGGCTGGCGTTGTTCCTGGTCGGTTATATCGGCATCTTCTTTGGCCGCCTGATCAAATCCGCTGTGTCGCGCCAGCGCGAGTTCCTGGCCGACGCCAGCGCCGTCCAGTTCACCCGCAATCCAGAGGGCATAGGCGGCGCCTTGCGCAAGATCGGCGGCCTCACCGACGGCAAGAAAATCGGCTCGCAGATCGATCATCCGAATGCCGAGCAGCTGTCGCACCTGTTCCTCGGCAGCGCCCGCCCCAACCTGCTGGACGGCTGGTTCGCCACCCATCCGCCGCTGGCGGAGCGCTTGAAACGCATCTACGGCCGCAGCATGTCGCCGCTGGAAGCGCCGGAACTGGCGGTGCCGTACGCCGCCAGCGAGGAACGTCTGCCCGACCTTCCGTTTGCCGCTGTTGCTGCCGGCCTGGCAGGCGCCGGGCCTGCATCGGCAGCCATGCCGGCGGCCGGAGGATTGCCGACGCCGTCGCTCGAATTCGGCAACAGCGGCGGCAAAGCCGCGCTCTCATCCCAGCTCAACGGCGCGGTGCGCGATCCTTTCTCGGCGCGCGCGGTGGTCTATGCCCTGCTGCTGGGAGAGGGCGCCGAGCGTGCAACCCAGCTCGCGCTGCTCAAGCAGGAAGCGCCGCAGCAGGCAGCACTGACGACCTTCCTGGAGGAATCGATAGTGCAGCTGCCGCTCAGCGCCAGGCTGCCCTTGGTCGACCTGGCGACACCGGCATTGCGTCAGCTGGCGCAAGCCGAGCGCGACAAGATGCTGGCGCTGGTGGACCAGCTGATCGCCGCCGACAGCCGCATCACGCTGGCCGAGTTCGTGCTGCAAACCATCCTGGCGCGCCGCCTGGGGCCGCGCTCCGGGCGCCTGGTGCCGGTCAGGTTCAACCGCCTGTCCGAGCTGGACGGCGACATCGCCGTGCTGCTGTCGCTGGTGGCGCACGTGGCGGTGCCGGCCGAGCATGCCGATGCTGGCGGCGCGCGGCTGGCGGCGTTCCTGCGCGGCGCCCGGCTGTGCCCCGAACTCAATCTCGCCGCCCAGCACTATTGCAACGGCGCCAGCCTCGGCTTCCCGCAGGTAAGGCTGGCGCTCGACCACGCCAACCAGCTGGCGCCGCTGGCCAAACCACAGCTGGTCAAGGCCCTGCTGGCCGTGGCCGACGACGGCGCTCCGCTGCAGATCGCCAGCGCCGACATCCTGCGCGCGATCTGCGCCGGCATCGAAGCGCCGATTCCGCCCGCGGTGGCTGCTACTTACCATGCCTACCCGTGGCAATTCGACAACTGACGGTTAATTTCCAGGCTTTCGGCAAAGCCGCTCCCAGATAGTTATAATGAGCTTTTCCGGGTTTCGCCCGTACTGGATTCTGTCATGCAAGCTCAAGCTGAAAACACCGCCGGCAAACGGCTCTGGATCAAGGTTGCAGGCGCCGCCGCGATAGTAGCGCTGGCGCTGGCCGGCTACCTGTCGATGGCCAATACCCATGCGGCGCCCGATGTCACGTTCACCAATATCAAGGGCGAACAGGTATCGCTGAAGAGCTTGCGCGGCAAAGTGGTGATGGTCAATTTCTGGGCCACCAGCTGCACCACCTGCGTCGCCGAAATGCCGCAAATGGTGCAGACCTACAATAAGTACAAGGACAAGGGCCTCGACTACGTGGCCGTGGCGATGAGCTACGATCCGCCCAACTACGTCATGAATTTTGTGCAGACCCGCAGCCTGCCGTTCCAGGTCGCGCTGGATACGCAAAGCAAGCTGGCCGATTCCTTCGGCGACGTCAAGCTGACGCCGACCACCTTCGTCATCGACAAGCAAGGCAACATCATCAAGCGCTACGTGGGCGCGCCCAAGTTTGAAGAGTTGCATGCCTTGCTCGACAAGGCGCTGGCGGCGGCATAAAAAAAAGGCGCTTCATGCGCCTTTTTTCATATCCGCCTTTTTGCCGGGCTTATCGCGACGTCGCTGCCCGCGAAGCCGTGTCATACAGGCCGGAGGCGGTACGCAGCAGCTTGGCGGCATCGCCCAGCGCCTGGTTCGACAATCCGGTGTCCGACAGCACGGTGACCAGGCACTCCTCGCGCATTTCACGGTATTTGAGGCACAGCGCGTAGCCGCTGGCCGTGGCCGAGAAATACGCTTCCTTGCCGACTTTCCCGCTTTCTATGTAACCGGCTTTCACCAGTTTCTTCAGCGCATAGCTGGCGATATGCGTGTCCTCGATGTTCAGCACAAAGCAGATGTCGGCCAGGCTTTTTTTGCGTTCGCGATGGCAAACATGATGCAGCAGGGAAACTTCGACCGGCGTCATGTCCTTGACGCCGGCCGCCGACATGCAGCGCGTCATCCAGCGATTGAATGCATTGCCGGCAATAATCAACGCATATTCCAGCTCCGACAGCTCGACGCTGCTTTCCGAAGCCAGGTGGGCGGAAGAGAGGATTTTAGGTGCGGCGACGTTCATACATTTCTCACAAAACGACAAGAAAAATCAATCATACAACTAGTTGCACCAAAACCCAGCGTGAACTTACACCAACATTTCAGCAACATTACAGACTATTTACATGCAAATTATTGACATTTTATTTTTGATGAAGGATATTGCCCTTTGCTTAAACTCTGACTTACAAAGAGTAAGCTTGTTGGGGGTAGACTGATTCGGCAGGCTGCGACGGCTGCCAACTTGTCCCGCCATTTTTCTTTGCAATTCAACGTGTTGTCCCAGCAATCGGGGAGCGGAGCCTTGCGACAGCCAGGCCCGGCGCCGCGATTGCCGACTATTCTGCCGAAGGAAACCAGCCGCAATGACCCAAGCCGTCATACAAGCCCTTGGCGAAAGCGCCCTGATATTGCATACAGGAGCCAGCGCCACCCTGGATTGCCAGCAGCGCTTGTGGGCCATCGCAGCCAAGGCAGCGCATTGGCCGCATGTGCGCGATGTGGTGCCGGGCATGAACAACCTGACCGTGCTGTTCGACCCGCTGGCGGCCGACGCCGGGCAACTGGCGGACAAGCTGCAGAACGCCTGGGATGCCGCCGCCATCAGCCAGAAAGCCGGACGGAAGATCGACATCCCGGTCACCTACGGCGGCGCCAGCGGCCCCGACCTGGAAGAAGTCGCGCGCCACACCGGCCTGTCGCCGGCAGAAATCGTCAAACGCCATACGGCGGCTGAATACATCGTCTATTTCATCGGCTTCCAGCCCGGCTTCCCCTACCTGGGCGGCCTCGATCCCCTGCTGGCCACGCCGCGCCGCAGCGAGCCGCGGCTGGTGGTGCCGGCCGGGTCGGTCGGCATCGGCGGCAGCCAGACCGGGATCTACCCGGCAGCCTCGCCCGGCGGCTGGCAACTGATCGGCCATAGCGCGCTGCGCCTGTTCGATCCGGCCGCCAATCCTCCTACCTTGCTGCAGCCCGGCGACCGCGTGCGCTTCGTCGCCAGCGAGGTGATCGCATGATCAAGATCATTCGCGCCGGCCGCATCAACTCGGTCCAGGACATGGGCCGCAGCGGTTTCCGCCATCTCGGCGTCTGCCAGTCCGGGGCGCTGGACCGCACTGCGCTGGCCATCGCCAACCTGCTGGTGGGCAATCCGCACGGCGCCGCCGCCATCGAATTCACGCTTGGCCCCTGCGAACTGGCGTTCACCGCAGATTGCCGCATCGCGCTGGGCGGCGCGGATTTCGCGGCGACTCTGGACGGCAAGCCGCTGCCGGCATGGTGGAGCGTGCGGGCGCGCGCCGGCCAAACCCTGAAACTCAACGCAGCGCGGCACGGCATGCGCGCCTACCTGGCCATCTCCGGCGGCATCGACTCGGCCGCCCAGCTAGGCTCACGCGCCACCGACCTGCAAGCCGGTTTCGGCGGCCATGGCGGCTGCGCGCTGACTGACGGCGACAGCCTGCCAACCGGCACGCCGGACGACCCGGGCGCGGCGCTGCATACCGCGCCATCTTTCGGCGTCCGCCCGCCATCGTGGTACGAAGCCGACGATGCCGAAACGCTGGCGATCCGCGTGATCCCCGGCCCCGAATATGAATTGTTCACGCAAGCCGCGCAAAAGACTTTCTGGAACAGCGACTGGACCCTGACGCCGCAAAGCAACCGCATGGGTTTCCGCCTGAGCGGACCGGAACTGAAAATCAGGAAAGGCAGCGACCTGTTGTCTCACGGCGTGCTGCCGGGCGTGATCCAGGTGCCGCCGGCCGGCCAGCCTATCGTGCTGATGGCGGATGCGCAGACCACCGGCGGTTACCCGAAAATCGGCGTGGTGATCAGCGCCGACCTGGCCAGGCTGGCTCAGCTGCGCTTTAACCGCACCATACAGTTTATCGAATGCGACGCCGCCCAGGCGCGCGAAGAATTACGCCAGGACGCCGTGTATCTGCAGCAGATCGAAGCCGCGATGCACTGGCTGCGTCCGGCCGGATAGGAGCAAGCGATGCCCAAGAAAAAATCACAGCAGGTAGACCTCAACGCCGACCTCGGCGAACAAAGCGACGGTAGCGATGAAGCGTTGCTGGCGCTGGTCAGCTCGGCCAATATCGCTTGCGGCTGGCATGCCGGCAGCGCCCTGATGATGCAGCAATGCGTGGCCTGGGCGGTGGCGCAAGGCGTCGCCATCGGCGCCCATCCCAGCTTTCCCGACCGCGACAATTTCGGCCGCACCGAAATGCAGCTGCCGGCCAATGAAATCTATAGCGGCGTGCAGTACCAGATCGGTGCGCTGGCGGCGATCGCCGCCGCACACGGCGCCCAGCTGGCGCACGTCAAGCCGCACGGCGCGCTGTATAACATGGCGGCGCGCGACGCCAAGCTGGCCGACACCATCGCCGCCGCCATCCGTGACGTCGACCCGGGCCTGGCCCTGTTCGGCCTGGCCGGCAGCGAACTGATCGCCGCCGCCCAGCGCGCCGGCCTGCACGCCGTGGAAGAAGTGTTTGCCGACCGCGGCTACATGGCGGACGGCAGCCTGGTCAAGCGCGGCACGCCCGGCGCCCTGATCGAAGACGAGGAACAGGCACTGGCACAAACCATGCATATGATCCGCGAAGGCAAGGTCCATGCGATCGACGGCAGCTGGGCGCCGGTCAAGGCCGACACCGTCTGCCTGCACGGCGATGGTGCACACGCGCTGGCCTTTGCGCACCGCATCCATGACGAGCTGACCCGGCAAGGCATCGCCATCCGCGCACCGCGGACGGTGGCTGCCGACACCCTGTTTCCCCTTCTAGGCTAAGCAACGACGACACCAGGCAACATCAGGCAACACCAGAAAATCAACAGAATCGACGGCGCAGCAACGACCGTCTCAACATGAGGAGATAGCAATGACCGTAACAGAATTATTGCCGCTGATCGGCATACCGATCGTAGTAGCCGGCTTTGCCTTGAAATTCAATCCCCTGCTGGTGGTGACCGTGGCTGGCCTGGCGACCGGCTTGTCGGTCGGCATGGACCTCGGCACGTTGCTGGAGACCTTCGGCGAAAAATTCGTCAACAGCCGCTCGCTGGCGACCTTCCTGCTGATCCTGCCGGTCATCGGCCTGCTTGAAAGTTACGGCTTGAAAGAGCGGGCGCAAGACTGGATCGCCAGTCTTGCCAGCGCTACCTCGGCGCGTATCCTGATGCTGTATTTCGTGTTGCGCCAGTTCCTCGGCGCGCTCGGCCTCACCTACATCGGCGGCCAGGCGCAGACCGTACGGCCCTTGCTGGCGCCCATGGTGGAAGGCGCCGCAGTCGCCAAATACGGCGAGCTGCCGGTGCCGATCCGCGACAAGATCCGCGCCCACGCCGCCGCCTGCGACAATATCGCGGTGTTCTTCGGCGAAGACATTTTCATCGCCTTCGGCGCGGTGCTGCTGATGGATGCCTTCCTCAAGGAAAACGGCATCACCAATATCGAACCGCTGCATCTGGGCCTGTGGGCCATCCCGACCGCCATCGCCGCGCTGATCATCCACATGGCGCGCCTGACCCGGCTCGACGCCAGCATCCGGCGCGACGTCGAAGCCTGGCAAAAAACCGCAGGCCAGGAGGTGGCAGCATGAAGACCCTGCTCACCATCAACGAGATTTATTACCTGGTCGGCATCATCGTCATGCTGCTGGTCGGCATGACATTGCGCGACAAAGGCAATCCGAAACGCCTGACCACAGCCTTGTTCTGGTTCCTGTTCGGCGCGGTGTTCCTGTTTGGCGACATGCTGGTGGCCGGGCTCGGCAAGCCGCTGGCCTACCGCGTCATCGGCAGCGTGGTCGTGGTGATTTCCCTGATCGCCGGTTGCGGCCTGCTGTCGGCCGGCTCTTACAAACAGCGCAGCGCCGAAGAACGCCAGGCGTCGGCCAATCGCTTCGGCAACTGGATCTTCCTGCCGGCGCTGCTGATCCCGCTGATCACCGTCCTGTGCACCGTGCTGCTGAAGAACGTCTCGGTCGGCGGCGTCTACCTGCTTGACCAGAAACAGCTGACGCTGGCGGCGCTTTGCGTGGCCAGCGTCAGCGCCATCCTGGCCGGCTGGAAACTGACCGGCGGCACGCCGCTGCAGGCCGTGCGCGAATCGCGGCGGCTGGTCGACGCCATCGGCTGGGCAGCGATCCTGCCGCAGATGCTGGCCATGCTGGGCGGGGTGTTCGTCGCCGCCCAGACCGGCAAATCGGTGCAGGAGGTAGTCACGCTGTTCGTCAATCCCGACAACCGTTTCATGCTGGTCGTGATTTACTGCGTCGGCATGGCCTTGTTCACCATGATCATGGGCAACGCCTTTGCCGCCTTCCCGGTGATGACCGCCGGCATCGCGCTGCCGTTCCTGATCACGGGCCAGCACGCCGACCCGGCGCCGCTGGTCACCATCGGCATGCTCGCCGGTTATTGCGGTACGCTGATGACGCCGATGGCCGCCAACTACAACATCGTGCCGGCGGCGCTGCTGGAGCTGACCGACAAATACAAGGTGATCAAGATCCAGATCCCCACGGCGTTGACGCTGCTGACCGCCAACGTATTGTTGATGTACTTCATCGCATTCCGCTAAGGAGACGCCATGCACCTGACCCTCGACCAGGTTTCGGCCTTCGCGCGCTTGCCCTTGCGTTCGCTGCGCCACGAATATCCTAACCACATCATGCACGTCTTGAACGGCCCGCAGGATGCGCTGTCGCCGCGCGCCTTGCACCCGGTGTTCTACGGCTGCTACGACTGGCACTCGGCGGTGCATGGCTACTGGCTGCTGGCGCGCTGCGCCCGGCTGTATCCGGCGCTGCCGCAGCAGGATGAAATCGCGGCGCTGTTCGACGACCATTTCAGCGCCGCCAACATGCAGCAGGAACTGGCGTATTTCCAAGCTCCAGGACGGGTCTCCTTCGAACGTCCCTACGGCTGGGCCTGGATCATGACGCTGGCGCAGGAACTGGAAACCTGGCAGCACCCCAAGGCCAAGGCCTGGCTGGCGGCGATGGAACCGCTGACAGCGGAAATACGCAGCCGCGTGTTCAGTTATTTTTCCAAGCTCGGTTACGCGATCCGGGTCGGCACTCACTACAACAGCGCGTTCGCCTTGAAGCTGATACTCGATTTCGCGCGCCACCGCAACGATACGGAACTGGAAAGCGCCGTCGTCAACGCTGCTTGCCGTTATTTCATGGGCGACAGCAATTATCCGGCGCACTACGAACCGGGCGGCGACGAGTTCCTGTCAGCGGCGCTGACCGAAGCCCTGCTGATGGCCGACGTACTCGAGCCCGATGTGTTCGTCGACTGGTTCGCCCAGTACCTGCCGGCGCTGGCCGATATCGACCGGCTGATGAATCCGGCCGACGTCAGCGACCACAGCGACCCCAAGATCGCCCATCTGAACGGCTTGAACCTGAGCCGCGCCTGGTGCATGAAGCGGATCGCCCGGCGCCTGCCGCAAAACGACCCGGCCGCCGCCACGCTGGCCGCGGCGGCGCGGCGCCATATAGAAGCCGGCCTGCCGCATGTCGTCAGCGGCGAATACGCTGGCGAACACTGGCTGGCGACATTCGCCATGCTGGCCATGGAAACAGTCAACTAAGGCGGAGCGGCACATGACCCGGCACACCATTTTGCTCACCGGTTTCGAACCGTTCGAACAGGAACCGCTCAATCCATCGTGGGAGGCAGTACGCGCGCTGGACGGCTGGCAATGCGCCGGCGCCGAGGTTGCGGCACGCCAGCTGCCTTGCGTGTTCGGCCAGGCATTGCAAGTGCTGGGTCAGCTGATGGAAGAACTCAAGCCGGCCTTGGTGATCTGCGTCGGCCAGGCCGGCGGCCGCAGCCAGATGTCGCTGGAACGGGTGGCGATCAATGTCGACGATGCACGGATCGCCGACAACGCCGGCCACCAGCCCATCGACCAGCCGATCCGCGCCGACGGCCCGGCAGCGTATTTTTCAACGCTGCCGATCAAGGGCATGGCCAAGGCGATGCGCGCTGCCGGCGTCCCGGCGGAAGTGTCGCAAACCGCCGGCACCTTCGTTTGCAACCATGTGTTCTACGGCCTGATGGACCGGCTGGCGGCGCACGCGCCCGCGGTGCGCGGCGGCTTCATCCATATTCCCTACATTCCGTCGCAGGCAGCGCGCCATCCGGGCCAGCCCAGCCTGGCGCTGGAAACGCTGATCGAAGGTTTGCGCATCGCACTGCAAAGCGCCATGACCTTGCAGCAGGATGTGGCGGAAGGCGGCGGCCAGCTGCACTGATTGCGGCACGCACGGGATGCGTTAATTTCCTGAAGCCCGGCAGGCGATCTTGTATCATTAGCCTAATGGGGACAGACCCTAGCTACAGGAAACCGTATGTCGGAAACTCAAGTCGTGGTCGTTAGTCCCGAAGGCGAGTTATACGCCGGGAGCGCCGGGTTGGTCACCCTGCCGGGCATCGCCGGCTCGCTCGGCATCTTGCCCGGCCACACGCCGCTGCTGACCCGCCTGAAGCCGGGCGCAGTCCATATCAAACGCGTGAGCGGCGAAGACGATTACATTTATGTCGCCGGCGGCTACGCCGAAATCCAGCCGCACTCCGTCACCATCCTGGCCGACACCGCAATCCGCGGCAAAGACCTCGACGAAGCCAAAGCCACCGCCGCCAGGCAACAGGCCGAGGAACGTATGCAAAACCAGGCATCGAATATCGACTACGCCATCGCGCAAGCCGAACTGGCGGAAGCCACGGCGCAACTGGCGACGCTGGCGCAAATGCGGCGCGGTAAATAAGCCGCTTCAGGCGCGCAGCGCCTTGGCGCCGATCAGCGTGGCTGCGGCCTGTCCTGGCCCGGCCTGTTGCCGCCCTGCGATGGCCGTCCACCGCCACCGCCCGGAGGCCGGCCGCCAGGCGGCCTCGCCTCTTGCGGCGGACGATGCCCGCCGCCGAAACCCGGCGGCCGCGGCCTGCCGGGCGCCACGCCAGGCGGTTTCGGGAACGGCCTTGGCGGCGGCCGCACCACTACCGGCGGACGCGGCCGGTGATGCGGACGATGCGCCCAGTGCGACTGCTGCCGATACCACGGACGTCCGCGATAATTCTGCCCCCAGTAAGCGCCGATGCTGAAAGCGATGATCGGCAATCCGATGGCGCTGCCGTAAGTGATCAGCGGCACCTGGCTGCCCTGGTAGGGATAGTTCAGGTTCTGCGCATACACCCAGCCGCGGTTGCCGTCGGGGAGCGACACATCGCACCAGCTATAGCCGTTGATACAGCCGGCCACCGTTACCGGCGTGCCCGGCCGCAGCTGGGCCACCAGCGGATAATCGCGCGCCGGTCCGGCGCGCAGGTTGACGCTCTTGCTGGTGAACGCCTGCTGCTGGGCGATTGCCGCCACGGGCAGGCTGAGGCAGGCAGCTGCAATCAGCGGTAACAGACGGATGCGAAACATGACCACCTCCAATGGATTGACAATCGATGCCGGGCGCAGCCAAGAATACCGCGAAAATTACCTCATGGAAATATGTGATTCACTGATATCCGCTATCGCGCAGCATGGCGATGAATAGCCGCAAGGTAGCCGGCATCTGGCGCCGGCTCGGGTAATACAGGAAGAACCCTGACATCGGCGGACACCACGCGTCCAGCACGCGCAGCAGACGGCCTTGTTCTATCGATTCCTGCGCCTGCGCTTCATAGACATACGCCAGGCCGATGCCGTCGAGCGCGGCGCGCAATATCAATTCATCGTCATCCAGCAGCAAAGGGCCGTCAACGGCAATCGACAGCGCCTCGCCGTCCTTGCTGAACTCCCAGGCATATACCGCGCCGCTGGGAAAGCGGCGACCAACGCAAGCATGCTGTTTCAGTTCCTGCGGCTGCCGCGGCAAACCCCGGCGCGCCGCATACATCGGTGAAGCCACCACGATCAGGCGCACCGGCGGCCCCAATGGCAAGGCGACCATGTCCTGCGCCAGGCTCTCGCCGAAACGGATGCCGGCGTCGAAGCCGCCGGCGACGATATCGACCAGGCCGTCATCGGTCACCACCTCCAGCCGTATCTGCGGATAAGCCGCCAGGAAACGCGCGAACAGCGGCGCCAGCAGCAGCCGCGCCGCCGGCCGCGGCACATTCAGGCGCAGGGTGCCGCGCGGCGTATCGCGGAAATCGTTGAGCCGGTCCAGCGCTTCGCCGATCTCGCGCAACGCCGGCTCCAGGTGCTGCAGCAGCTGCAGCCCGGCTTCGGTCGGCGTCACGCTGCGTGTGGTGCGGTTGAGCAGGCGCACCGCCAGCCGCGTTTCCAGCGTCCGCATGGCATGGCTCAGCGCCGACGCGGAAACGCCGCATTCGAGGGCCGCCTTGCTGAAACTGCGATGGCGGGCGACGCAGGCAAATGCATCCAGCTCGCTGAGGTCGGATTTATTCATTTGTGAATTATTTTCAGTATTTCATTGAATATAGCATGGCTTATCACTGGCAATGATGAGGAGGATACTGGCTTCAATCCCACCACGAAAGGAATCTCCCGTGAAAACCCGCACATTAGGCCGCAACGGCCTGCAAGTCTCAGCACTCGGCCTCGGCTGCATGGGTATGAGTTTCGGCTACGGCGGCGCCGATGACGCACAGTCTGTCCGCACCCTGCAGCGCGCCGTCGAACTGGGCGTAACCCACTTCGACACTGCCGAAGTCTACGGCCCCTATACCAATGAAGAACTGGTCGGGCGCACGCTCAAGGCAGTGCGCGCGCGGGTCACCATCGCCACCAAGTTCGGTTTCAAGATTTCCCCGCATGGCGAAGGCCGGGCGCGCATGGCCGGCGTCGACAGCCGGCCGGAACATGTGCGGACCGCCGTCGAAGGTTCGCTCAAGCGCCTGGGTGTGGAGACCATCGACCTGCTGTACCAGCACCGGGTCGATCCGCAAGTCGCCATCGAAGATACGGTGGGCGCGATGGCCGAGCTGGTGCGTGCCGGCAAGGTACGCCACCTGGGCCTGTCCGAAGTCTCCGCCGCCACCCTGCGGCGCGCCCATGCAGTGCATCCGATCGCCGCGGTGCAATCCGAATATTCCCTGTGGAGCCGCGACCAGGAAAATGAAGTGCTGCCGGCTTGCGTAGAACTGGGCGTGGGTTTTGTGCCGTACAGCCCGCTCGGCCGCGGTTTCCTGACCGGCAAGCTGAACACCACGCAAGGACTGGCAGCCGACGACTACCGACGCACGCTGCCGCGTTTCCAGGACCAGGCGATGCAAAGCAACCGCATCCTGCTTGAAGCGCTGGTGACGCTGGCCGACCGCCGCGGCTGCACGCCGGCGCAGCTGGCGCTGGCATGGCTGCTGGCGCAAGGCGAGCAGATCGTGCCGATTCCCGGGGTCAGGCAAATCAGGCACCTGGAAGAAAACGTGGCGGCGGCGGATATCGTGCTGCGGCCTGACGAACTGGCTGCCATCCGCGCCGCGCTGCCGGACGAAAAAATCGTCGGCCAGCGTTACAGCGCAGAAGAGCTTGAGATGATCAATCTCTGATCAGGCAGGCTTGCCCTCCGAGGCAAGCCGGTTCTTCATTACCCGCCGTTGAGCGCCAGAGCGAAAACAGCATTGGTGCTCAGCCAAAAGTGAAAGCAAATGCGCCGACGCCTGCATCCAGAAAACGAATTTCGAAGGTGTGCTCCCTCACCTTGCCGGACTGGCGCACGAGCTGGTAAAGGCGCGCTTCTGTGACGACGCCGTTGCCTTCCTCATCAGTGTCTGAACCGTGATCTGCGCCAGGTGCATGACCATCGATCCTGACTTGAAAACGCACTGGCATGCCGTCGGCGCGCGGCCCAAGAACCAGATGCAGATCGCGCGCGTTGAAACGATACGCAATACTGCCGTCCGCCCGGTTGAGGTTCGCGCGTTCCGCACCAACGGTCCAGTTGCCGGCAAGGCTCCACTCATTCAAATGCGGCACATTCATGACGTAGTCGTAGGCGGCATCTCTTTTCAAGCCGCCGCGCGAGGAAAAATTCGACGCCTGTTCGTAACCGACATATGTTTCGCCGGAGCGCAGGTGCGCGATATCGGGCGCCGCCTGTTCGGCGCTGGCCTGCGGCGCCGCCAGCGCGCCCGCGGCGTCGGGTTTGCCGGCTTCGGCCAATAACGACTGGATGATCGTCTCTGCCTTTTCGTAGTTGCCTTCGCCGGCGAGGCGCGCCCTGACTTGCCCTTGCGCATCGGCGAAGTAGAAGACCGGCCACGCGTTGTTATGGAAAGCGTTCCAGATGCGATGTTCGCTGTCGACTGCAATCGGATAATCGATCTTGAAACGCGCTATCGCTTTCCTGATATTCGCGGTGTCTTTTTCAAAGCCGAATTCGGGCGTATGCACGCCGATCACGACCAGGCCTTGGGCGCGGTATTTCTCTGCCCAGGCGCGCACATGCGGAAATGTGCGGATGCAGTTGATGCAGGAATAGGTCCAGAAATCGACCAGCACCACCTTGCCGCGCAATTGTGCGGCGTCAAGCGGCGGCGAATTCAGCCACTCCGATGCGCCGCCGAGAGAAGGAAGTTGTCCCAGGACCGGCAAATCGCTGCGATGCGATTTCATTGCTTTGTCTCCCGCCTCGCCAGCAGCGGACAGGTTGGTGAACGTCACGACGCCGAGGCCAAGTGCGATGAGAGCAGCGCCGGCGAGCAGGCAACGCAAGCGTTTGCGAAATAAGGAGGCGCGAAAAAACAGCATGAGGGATTCCTTTTCATTCATGTTGCAACGAGGATTTTCAGTTCCCGGGACATTTCAACACCGGACAAGACACCCCCCTGCCTTTGCCTGAATGCCTGAAGCCGCCAACAGGCGCAAGCAAGGCAGGGGGATTGACTACTTGTTGCCGGCGGCTTCTTCAATCACCTTGGCCACTGCATCCGGCCGAGAAACCATGACTACGTGAGAAGCCCCTTTCACTTCGATGACATCTTTCGCGTTGGCGCGCTTGGCCATGAAGCGCAGGGCCTCGAGCGGAATGTTCTTGTCGGCGGTGCCATATACGAAATAAGAAGGCAGCTGCTTCCAGGCGGCGCCGTTCGATACCTCATTGAGCGCAGCGACAGTCACGGGACGCTGGCCGGCGGCCATCAGCGCAGCTTGCCGCGGCGGCACATCCGCGGCAAATTGCTGAGCGAACTTGTCCTGGCTGATGTACAGATCCTTGCCGCCGTCGGCCAGCGCGACAGGATCGGCAAGTGCATCGCCGAGTGTTCCGCCTGGGAACTTGCCAGCCAGACCGGCGACTGTCTCGCCCTGCTCTGGCGCAAAGGCAGCCACATAGACCAGCGCCTTCACTTGGGGATTATTTTCGGCCGCCTTGGAAATGACCATGCCGCCATAGGAGTGCCCGACCAGAACCAGCGGACCCTTGATGGCGCCGACTACGCTTGCGGCATATTGCGCATCAGCTGCGACACCGCGTAGCGGGTTGGCGACGCTCAGCACGGGATAACCATGGGCAGTCAGTTTCTTCGCCACGCCGTCCCAGCTGCTGGCGTCGGCGAAGGCGCCATGGACCAGCACGATGGTGGGTTTCGCGATCGTGCCCTGGATCGAGGTAATGGGCGCTTCAGCATGCGCCAGCGGCAGGACCGTAGCAAACGATGCGGAAGCGGCAAGCGAGATCAATAATTTCTTGGCAATCATGTTGGTTTCCTTATTGGGATATGTCGAAATTGCCTTAGGCCAGGGTGACGCTCACGTCGATGTTGCCGCGGCTCATCTTCGAGTACGGGCAGATCTGATGTGCGGCATCGATCAAGTCTTGTGCAGCATCGCCTGGCAGGCCGGGCAGAGTTACTTTGAGGCGTGCCTGCAAAAGGAAGCCATCGTTTCCGGTGCCGAGGTCGACTTCGGCATCGACGGCGGTGCCTGCCGGCAGGGAGAGATTCTTGTCCTTGGCGGCCCGCCCCATGGCGCCTATGAAACATGCCGACCAGCCGGCGGCGAACAGCTGCTCAGGGTTGGTGCCCGCGCCGTGACTGCCGGGAGGGGACAACTTGATGTCGAGACGGCCATCATCGCTTTGCGCGGCGCCGTCGCGGCCGCCGGTGGTGCGCGTCTTGCCGGTATAGAGAACTTTGTCGATCTTGTTCATGATGTTGCCTTTCAAGTGATTGGATTATGCAAAACTGCAATGACATGCTGCGGATGAATGGGTGATTGCCAATGAGCGCTGGCGCCTGCAGGCAGGATGCCATGCCGCTCATCATCAGAAATGATCGACTTCGATCACGGCATCGGCGAAGGCGCGCGGCGCTTCCTGCGGCAAGTTGTGGCCTGTGCCGCCGGCGACCAGCTCATGCTTGTATTTGCCGGTGAAACGCTTGGCGTAGGCGGCGGGCTCGGGGTGCGGCGCACCGTTGGCGTCGCCTTCCATGGTGATGGTCGGCACCGCGATGCCAGGCAAGCTCGCCAGCCGCGCTTCCAGTTCGTCGTATTTCGTCTCTCCGTTCACTAAACCGAGGCGCCAGCGATAGTTGTGAACGGTGATTGCGACATGGTCCGGATTTTCCAGCGACGCGGCGCTGCGGTCGAAAGTGGCGTCGTCGAAATGCCATTGCGGCGACGCGGTTTGCCAGATGAGTTTGGCGAAATCGTGCCGGTTTTTTTCATAACCGGCGCGACCGCGCTCGGTGGCGAAGTAAAACTGGTACCACCATTGCAGTTCGGCCTTCGGCGGCAAGGCTTGCTTGCCGGCTTCCTGGCTGCCGATCAGGTAACCGCTCACGGAAACCAGTCCTTTGACGCGCTGCGGCCATAGCGCTGCAACGATATCGGCGGTGCGGGCGCCCCAGTCATAACCGGCGAGCACGGCCTTGTCTATCTTCAAGGCGTCCATCAGCGCCACCACATCGGAGGCAAGCGCCGCCGGCTCGCCGTTGCGCACGGCGTTGGGGTCGAGGAAACGCGTGGTGCCGTAGCCGCGCAGGTGCGGCACGATCACACGATAGCCGGCCTTGGTCAGCATGGGCGCGACGTCGACGAAGCTGTTGATGTCATACGGCCAGCCGTGCAGCAGAATGACTACGGGGCCGTCGGCCGGGCCTTCGTCAACGTAGCCGACATTGAGCACGCCGGCGTCGATCTGCTTGATGGACTTGAAGCTGGCCAGTCCCCGGTTTGCCGCCGCAGTCACGTTCGGCGCAGCGCTTGCGGATTGTGCCTGGGCGGCTCCCGGCAACGCCAACTGCGCGCCGGCAAGGATGAACGCGGCGGCGGCGAAGACGACGCGACGATTGTTGTTGAAGTATTGTTGCATTTGCTTTCTCCAGTGAGGTTAGGGTTGGTTTTCAGATGCTTGCTGCAATCGATGCGTTATGGTCAGTCATAATAATTTAGTTATCGTCATAATTATTATTGAGGTAAATATATACAAATTCATGGTCGTTTTCAAGTACGATAATCATTATCTTGATAAATATTTTGCGGGAGTATCAAATGAGCAATAAATCCAACACCAGCAAAGACGTGGCCAAGCTCGGCGATTTCATGTGCTTTGCCGTCTACTCGACCAACCTCGCTTATTCGCGCGTCTATAAACCCGTACTGGAAAAGCTCGGACTCACTTACCCGCAGTACGTCACCATCATTTGCCTTTGGGAAGAGGACGGCCAGACCGTCAAAAGCCTGAGCGAAAAGCTGTTCCTGGAACCGAGCACGATGACGCCCATGTTGAAACGGTTGGAAGCGATGGGTTATGTGCGTCGCGAGCGCGACAGCGAGGACGAGCGCAGCGTGCTCGTGTCGCTAACTGATACGGGGCGGGAACTGAGGGAAAAGGCGTTCGCCTTCCGCGAGGTGACAGCCAAGGCATCCGGCCTGGCGCCGGAGGAATTCCGCGTGCTGCAAAAGGCTATCGTCAACCTGCGCACCAACCTGATCAATGCCTCCGGCCAGAACGCGGCCGCGGGCGGCAAGCAGTAACCTTCATCACGGCGGGATCGTCGCAGCAATTGCTGCCAAGGAGGCGCGACAGGTGCAAAAGCAGGGGGACTGCTTTCGGCGAATTAACTGGTTGGGAATGCTAGATCGCCGAACCCGTCAATTCGCCAGGAATTTTCAGCTACTGATTTTTCACAGCCATGCCGGCGTCATGCGCCTGCTGGTCGGCATGGTAAGAACTGCGCACCATGGCGCCCACCGCGGCATGCGCGAAACCCATCTTGTAGGCTTCTTCTTCATACATCTTGAACACGTCAGGATGCACATAACGCCGCACCGGCAGGTGGTTCCCGCTCGGCATCAGGTACTGGCCGATGGTCAGCATGTCGACATCGTGGGCGCGCATGTCGCGCATGACTTGCAAGACTTCTTCATCGGTTTCGCCGAGGCCGACCATGATGCCGGATTTGGTCGGCGTATTCGGATGCAGGGCCTTGAAGCGTTTCAGCAGGTTCAGCGAATATTCGTAATCGGAACCTGGCCGCGCTTCCTTGTACAGGCGCGGCGCGGTTTCCAGATTGTGGTTCATGACGTCGGGCGGCGCCAGGTTGAGGATTTCCAGCGCGCGGTCCATGCGGCCGCGGAAATCCGGCACCAGGATTTCGATGCGGGTGTTCGGCGACAGCGCGCGCACGTGGCGGATGCATTCGGCGAAATGGCCGGCGCCGCCGTCGCGCAGGTCGTCGCGGTCAACGCTGGTGATCACGACGTAGTTCAGTTTCAGCGCGGCGATGGTCTTGGCCAGGTTTTCCGGCTCGTTGACGTCGAGCGGATCGGGACGGCCGTGGCCGACGTCGCAGAACGGGCAGCGGCGGGTGCACTTGTCGCCCATGATCATGAAAGTGGCGGTGCCTTTGCCGAAACACTCGCCGATGTTCGGGCAACTGGCTTCTTCGCATACCGTGACCAGGCTGTTGGCGCGCAGGATGTCCTTGATTTCATAGAAACGCGACGATGGCGAGGCCGCCTTGACGCGGATCCAGTCCGGTTTTTGCAAACGCTCGACCGGGATGATCTTGATCGGGATGCGCGCGGTCTTGCTGGCGCCCTTCTGCTTTTCGGACGGATTGTAGCTGGCGGCGGCAACGCTGGCTTCGGCAGGCAGCGACGGCGTGGTTTCTGTGGTCATGGTCTAGGCGTTTCCTTGCGGGAGTCTCGGAAAGGGACTCAGTTAAAACGGTCAATCAGTTTGTGAGCAAGCGCTAACTGCATCTCAGAGAGAGCTATATCAACGCCCAGTGTTTTCATATCGATGGTGGCGAGGCCTTCGTAGCCGCATGGGTTGATCCAGGAAAAAGGCTCCAGGTCCATGCTGACATTGAGCGACACACCGTGGTAAGTGCAGCCGCTGCCTCTTACTTTCAAGCCAAGGGCGGCGATCTTCGCACCTTGCCAGGCGCCGTCGGCAATATAAATCCCGGGCGCGCCGGCCTTGCGTTCACCGGCCAGATTATACGCTGCCAGCGTGTCGATCACCGCCTGCTCGATGCCCTGCACGAATTCCCGCACGAACAGGCGGGCGGCGGGACGCCGGCGGCGCAGGTCCAGCAGCAGGTAAATCACTACCTGGCCCGGGCCGTGGTAGGTCACTTCGCCGCCGCGGTCGGTCTGTATCACCGGGATGTCATGGGGCGCCAGCACGTGGCCAGGATCGGCGCCCAGACCCAGCGTAAACACCGGCGGATGCTCGACGATCCAGAGCTGGTCAGGGGTATCTGCGGAACGGGAATCGGTGAACGCGCGCATCGCGTCAAAACTGACGGAGTAAGGCTCGACGCCGCGCTGGATGATCTGGGGGCTGGGCGGATGATCGGGGGAACGGAGCTGCTGCACGCTGGACATAAGCGCAAGTGTAACGAAAAAAAGCGGCCGGCGTGCAGAAACGGCTGGCACGCCGGCGCGCGGTCAGGTCCTCAGGGGGCCAAGTAAACTCTCGGGCGATTGCCAGTTCGGCAATGCACGGATGCGCTGCAGCCAGGCGGCAACATGCGGCGGCGGCACGACTTTGGCGGCGTCGGCCCAGAACAGGTAGCCGCACAGGGAAAAATCGGCGGCGGTCGGCCGCTCGTCGATGATGAAGGCGCGTCCATCGGCCAGCTCCGCCTCCAGCCTGGCGATATCCGCGTCGAACCGGCCTTGCAGCCAGTCGACGGCGCCGGCGGGGTATTCCTGCGGCGCAAAGCTGCGCGCCCAGCGCAGCTGCGGCAAACACATGCCGAGCCGGTTGGCTTCCCAGAACAGCCATTCCTGCACGCGCGCCATGCGGCTCGCCGATTCGGCGCCGAAACCGCCCGTGTGCTGCGCCAGGTGGCAGAGGATAGCGTCGGATTGTGCATAGGGCTCGCCGTTGTGCACCAGCAACGGCACCTGGCCGAACCTGGCCAGGCTGCGGAACGGCTCCGGCCGCTGGCCGTGCGGCTGGTCGATGTCGATTTCCTGGTAATCGTGGGCCACGCCGCTGACCGCCAGCATCAAGGCGACCTTGTAGGCGTGTCCCGAATTTGCGTTGCCGTAGAGCGTGATCTCGTCTTGCATGCCGGGCATCAGGTCAGCAGGCTACAGGACGGGCGCCCAGCGGCTTGCCAAGGCCGGCGCGTGCGCTCGAAGCCGGCAGGCGGGTCGATTGGCGCTGGATCTGCACTACGCTGTTGCCTTTGATGGCTTCGATGACGATGTGGCTGTCGGCGGCAACGTTGAGGAACTGCCCGGCATGCAGCCAGTAGTCGTCGCCTTGCCCCGCCACCGTCACCCATACGCGGCCTTGCATGATCTGCAGGGTCTGGGCCACCGGAGCGGTGACCGACATGGCTTGGCCGGCGCCTATGGACAACGATTCGTTAGCTAATAATTTTCTCATGATGTCACTCCTTGAAACTGCTGGTATATTGGATGCCACATCAGCCGCTGAACCGCTTGATACAGGCATTCCTTGTTTCTACAGAGTCATTCTAGCCGTGCGGCAGGCGCTTGCAAAACGAGTAATTTTCCTTCCCCTTATTAATTTTCCTCACATAACATGGCTGATCTCAGAAAACTGCCGAACCTCTCCGCCCTGCGCGCCTTCGAGGCCGCCGCCCGCAACGACAGCTTTTCGCGCGCGGCGGAAGAAATCTATGTGACGCCGGGGGCGATCAGCCACCAGATCCGGGCTCTGGAGCAGGAGCTGGGCATCATGTTGTTCAGCCGCCACGGCAAACGCATCACGATCACCGAGCAGGGACAGCGTTTCGCCGCCGTCATCCGCAAATCCCTGAATGAAATCGCGTTTGCCGCCGAAGCACTGAAAATGGACGCCAAGCAGAAGCGGCTGACGATCTCCGCCCTGCCCTCGTTTGCCGCGCGCTGGCTGGCGCCGCGGCTGTGGAAATTCATCGACCTGCATCCCGATACCGAGGTGGTGCTGCAGTCGAGCAACCACCTCAACGACCTCGAACGCGAACCTATCGATGTCGGCCTGCGCTACGGCCTGGGGCATTACCCGGGGCTGGTGGTGGAAAAACTGATGGATGATTTTTACTACCCGGTAGCCAGCCCGAACTACCGCGGCGGCAAGTTGCCGAAAACGCCGCAGGAGCTGGAACAGTGCAGCCTGTTGCGGATGGATACCGAATCGTCCTGGCTGCCGTGGTTCGAAGCGGCCGGCATCGACCTGGTGGAGCCGACCGGCGGCTTGCTGATCGAAGACGCCTCGATGCTGCTGCGTTCGGCTTCGGACGGCCTGGGGATTGCATTGACGCGGCACGCGATTGCGCTGCAGGAGATTGCTTCGGGAGAGCTGGTGCGCCTGTTCGACGTCGTCGCGCGCTGCCCGCTATCCTATTATTTCGCCTGCACCAAGGAAGCGATGAGCAAACCGCAGGTGCAGGCTTTTCATCGCTGGCTGCTGGACGAAGTGAGGGCTTTCAAGGCGCAAAGCGAATGGCCCGGGGCGCCCGAGCCATGATCCGCCTTGGCTTTACAAGACCATCTTCACCATCGGGTGCGACGACAGGGCCCGGTACAGGTTATCCAGCTGCTCGCGGTTGACGGCATACACATTGGCCGTCAGGCCGGTGTAATTGCCCTTGGACGACGGCCGCACTTCCAGCTTGTCGATATGAAAAGTAGGATCGTGCTGCACCACCACGCCGATGATGGTTTCTGCGAAAGCATCGTGCGTCGGCCCCATGATCTTGATGGGGAATACGCTGGGATATTCGATCAGGCTGTCGGCTGGATCGATTGGCTTGGTCAGGTCGGTCATGGTCTTTACTCTTTCGTGATTGCTAGCAGGTAGTTTACTCTCCTGGCTCATCGGCGGCACGTCATTCTGCTGGAATGGCTTGTTCAAATGAAAACAGGGTGGAAATTTTCCACCCTGCAACCATCGGTCCGACTACCCGAAACAACCCGCTTCGTTTCAGGCAGCAGCCTTGGCTTGCTGATAAGCCTCGTACAACTGCTTGTATATGGGGCCGGGAGCGCCGTTTCCAATAGCCTTGCCGTCGATCGACACTACCGGCAGCACTTCCTTGGTAGCCGACGACAGCAGCACTTCATCGGCAGCGAACACCTCTTCGCGCGCAATCCGGCGCGCTTCGAACGGAATGCCGCCGGCAGCGCACAACTCTTCGATCAGGCGGTAGCGGATGCCTTCCAGGATCAGGTTGTCCTTGGGCGGCGCCATCAGCTTGCCGTGCTTGACGATCCAGACATTCGACGACGACGCTTCGGTCAGCCAGCCGTCGCGGAACTGGATCGCTTCCACCACGCCGTGCTCGGCCGCGTTCTGCGCCGCCAGCACATTGCCCAGCAGGGAAATCGACTTGATTTCGCAATGCAGCCAACGCTGGTCTTCCATCGAGACGCAAGGCACGCCGCTGGCGCGCAAGGCCTCGCTCGGCAGTACCAGCGGATTGGTCATGATGAACACGGTCGGCGCCAGCGCTTCTTTCGGGAACGCGTGGCCACGCTTGGCGACGCCGCGCGTGACGTGGATGTAGACCATCTGGTCATGCGCCGGATGGGCGTCGATCACACCCTGGATCAGCGCCAGCCACTGCTCCTTGTCATGCGGATTTGTAATACTGATTTTCGCCAGGCTGCGGAACAGGCGCGCCAGGTGGTGCTCGGAACGGAACAGCCGGCGGCCGTAGATAGGAATCACCTCATACACGCCGTCGCCAAAAATGAAGCCGCGGTCGAGTACCGGGATGCGCGCTTCGGACAGCGGCGTCATGCTGCCATTGAGATAGACCAGCGGGTCTTGCATGATCGGATTCCTGAAAAAGTAGAGGATTCAATTCTGGCACAGCGCCGGCGTGCAGGGTATGCAAAAAAAGTATGCGGAAGACAGGCGAATGCGCCGCCTCCCCTTTCCGTCGCGGCAGGAAGATTCCGGTGCGATGCGGTAGCATGTGCATACTTCAACTTCGAGGAAGCGTTGCTCCCGCCTTCTTCTCCTGTCCCGACCATGACCACCACCCCTGCCCTTACCCGCTGCGCCTGGGCCAATCCCGCCAATCCGCGCTACCTGGCCTACCACGACGAAGAATGGGGCAAGCCCTGCCGCGATGAGGTGCGGCTGTTTGAAATGCTGAACCTGGAAGGCGCACAAGCCGGCCTCAGCTGGGAAACCATCCTCAACAAGCGCGACAACTACCGGCGCGCCTTCGACAACTGGGACGCCAAGAAAATCGCCCGCTACGACCAGGACAAGGTCGCCGCCCTGCTGGCCGACGCCGGCATCGTCCGCAACCGCCTGAAAATCGCCGCCGCCATCAGCAACGCCCAGGCTTACCTCAAGCTGCGCACCGAAGCCGGCGGCCTGGCGCCTTTCCTGTGGGCCTATGTCGACGGCAAGCCGATCCAGAACGAATGGACGCTACTGGGCGGCAATCCGGCCACGACGCCCTTGTCCGACCGCATTTCCAAGGACCTGGCCAAACGCGGCTTCAAATTCGTCGGCTCCACCATCATCTATGCCTACATGCAAGCGATCGGCATGGTCAACGACCATTGCGTCGAATGCTTCCGGCACCAGGCGGTAGCAGAGTAATACCAAGAATAATTGAACGCCGCGAAGCTGGCCCAGCCGGCTTAAAGCGGCTTAGTCCGCCTGCCGGTCGCCTGCAGCCGCCAGCAGGTGGGCGACAACCTCGGTCAGCTGCTCGACCAGCTCCGGATCCATGTACTGGTATTCGTCCGGAATATCCAGCACATGGATGGTCTTGTGCTCCAGCAGACGCCCGAACTCGGCGACGATGCGGTTCTTGTGCTTTTTCTCCATCACAAAGATCACGTCGGCCCAGCTGATATCGCCGGCGCTGATTTTCCGGCGCGCATTCGGGCTGGTCCCGGCCGAGCGTGCCTGTATGCCAGGCTGGCGCCGCCATACCTGTTCGCCCGTGGGACTGCGCCATTGGTTGCGGCTGCAGATAAAGAGTAATTTGGTCATTTACCGGTTTGCCGGTGACGGCGATTTATTTACTCTGGCAACATGGTACATCGCGCGCCGCCTCTTTCCGTCTTGACAGCGTTCTGCTACATTGCCGCCATGCCTAAACTGACCTTAGACCGGATCCTGCAATCGCAGGGTTTCGGCAGCCGAAAATATTGCCGCGAGCTGATTGAAGACGGCGAAGTCGTCATCAACGGCGCCGCCGTCACCGACTACAAGTCCACGCCCGACACCGACGGCCTGGTGTTCACCCTGTTCGAGGAAGAATGGATTTACCGCGAACACGTCTATATCGTGCTCAACAAGCCGGCCGATATCGAATGCTCGCGCAAGCCCAGCCATCATCCCGGCGTGCTGAGCATCCTGCCCGAGCAATTTAGCTGGCGCGATGTGCAGCCGGTCGGACGGCTCGACCACGACACCACCGGCCTGCTGCTGATGTCGGACGACGGCAGCTTCATCCATGCCCAGTCGTCGCCCAAGCGGCATGTGCCGAAGCTGTACGTCGCCACCACCCACGATCCGGTCACCGAAGAGCTGGTGCAAAGCCTGCTGGCCGGCGTCAAGCTGCATGACGAGCCGCAAGCGCTGGCGGCCGTCAGCTGCCGCATGCTGGGCGCGCATGAAATCGAAATCGTGCTGGAACAGGGCAAATACCATCAGGTCAAGCGCATGCTGGCCGCCGCCGGCAACCATTGTTCGGCCTTGCGCCGCACCGCCATCGGCGGCCTGACGCTGGAAGCGCTGGAACTGGAACTGGGAGAATGGTGCTACCTGGAGCCGGAGCACCTGGCCTTGCTGGTGCCCGCCGCATAGTGCAAAAAAAAAGCGCAGGACCTGAGTCCTGCGCTTTTTGCTTCCGGAAACTCCTGGAAATCAGTGCGAGCGGATCATGGTGCCGAACGCCTGTTCGGTCAGCACTTCCAGCAACAGCGAATGCTCGATCCGGCCATCGATGATGTGCACCGTATTGACACCCGACTTGGCCGCATCCAGCGCCGATGAAATCTTCGGCAGCATGCCGCCGGAGATGGTGCCGTCCTTGAACATTTCATCGATTTCGCGGGCCGACAGGTCGGTCACCAGGTTGCCTTGCTTATCTTGCACGCCAGCAATGTTGGTCATCATGATCAGCTTTTCCGCATGCAGGATCTCGGCGATCTTGCCGGCCACGACGTCGGCGTTGATGTTGTACGCCTGGCCGTCGGCGCCGAAGCCGATCGGCGAAATGATCGGGATGAAGGCGTCATCCTGCAAGGCCTTGACCACGGCCGGATTGATGGCTTCGATTTCGCCGACAAAACCGATGTCGAGGAATTCGCCCGGTTTTTCCCGGTCCGGCATGCGATATTTGCGGGCGCGGATCAGGCCGCCGTCCTTGCCGGTCAGGCCAACCGCCTGGCCGCCGTAGTGGTTGATCAGCATCACGATGTCCTGCTGCACTTCGCCGCCCAGCACCCACTCCACCACTTCCATGGTTTCTTCGTCGGTGATGCGCATGCCTTGCACGAAAGTGCCTTGCTTGCCGATTTTTTTCAGCGCATTGTCGATCTGCGGGCCGCCGCCATGCACCACCACCGGGTTCATCCCGACCAGCTTGAGCAGGATCACGTCGCGCGCAAAGCCGTGCTTCAGGCGTTCTTCGGTCATGGCGTTGCCGCCGTATTTGACGACAATGGTTTTGCCGTGGAATTGACGGATGTAAGGTAACGCCTCGGCCAGAATTTCCGCTTTGATTCCTGGTGCAACGTTGGCAAGGTCGTTGGTCAAATCGGCCATGAACAGTCCTACGAGAGAGTTCCGAAAAGCTGGGGGTGCTGCGTGGTCGCGGCGCGGTTCAATACCGGTGGCTAACGACCCGTCGACCTGAAACAGTTTGTCAGAAGAAAGTAAAAGGGTGCAAAGACTGCAACTCTGGGGGAGTTAAAAATCGCTGCGCGATGGATCAGCGCGATTTTACATGGAAATGCGCTTGCTTAGGTACGGCTGACACGCCAATAATCATGCGATGTTGCGTAGATATATCAATGCCGGGAAGATGGTTATCCTGACACCGTTTTCCCCGCAACGCCCACAAGCCTTCAAAGGACAAAACAGAATGGCGCAATGCCCCGCCTGCCGGCAGCAGTTTTCCTGCGGCGCCAGCCAGCACGCGAGCCAGCCGTGCTGGTGCAGCCGCCTGCCGCCGCTGCCCGGCGGCAGCCTCACAGCGGCTGGGTGCTATTGCCCGGATTGCCTGCAGCGCCTGCTGCGGCACGAACAAAAACAGGAACAAGAACCGGACGCCGGAAAAACCTTGCCCTAAGGACTAAGGGCAGCTGCGCACTTCCTGGGCAGGAAAATCCAGCTTGATCTTGTCGAAGGCAAGCCTGGCGTCGCCGCCCAGGTCGCGCAGCTGGAAGGCTACCTTGCTGGAACTGACGCTGCGCGTGCCGACCTTGGCGCCGCTCAAGCCGCGCTTGGCCAGGCTGGCGACCTGCTTTTGCGCCGCTTCGTCGGTCTTGAAAATGCCCAGCGAAATGCCATAACGCAGCGGGCTCGAATCCTGGATCACGAAAAAGTCGCTGATCCCCAGCCGGCGCACCTCGTCGGCCTTGGCGTCGGCCGCTTCCTTGCTGCCCAGCGACGGCAGGTAGACCATGTGGCTGGCCACTTCCTGGGTTTCACGGCGGACAAATTTGACGGTCGGCACGCGTTCCGCCAGCTGGCTCGAAAAACGCCGCGCTTCGGCCGCGGTGAAATTGCCGATTTCGGTGCAGGCCACCGGCGCCAGGTCGGCGGTCGTGGCCGCTGGCGCCAGCGCTGCGCTGGCGAGCGAGGCAGCCGCGGCCGGCGCCGCGGGGTTCTCGGCCGCGGTCATCCTGATCTTGTCCGGCTGCAGCTGCTTGCCGATGCGCGCCGGCTCCCTGCCGTCGCTGTAGAGCGCGCCGAGATAGCCTTTTTGCATGGCAAACAAGGCGGCGTTCGCCAATAACAACAGCCAGAAAATTATTTTCAACATAGCTTAAAGAGTTGCCGCGGCAGTTTGTAGACCGATCAATACCAGATTATCAACTGTTTCGTGCGCGATGGACAGGTAAGGCGCAACCAGAGCCGCCGAACCGCCGGCCACGACACAAAGCACGTGCGCGCCCGATTGCCGCCCAAGCAGCGCAAAAGCCCGTTCGATGGCGCCGACCTGGGCGTTGATGCAGCCGCTGATGATGGCGTCGTCGGTGTTGTCGGCAAACAGCGTGTCGACTTGCACATGGTCCGTCACATGCGGCAATTGCGCGGTGCTGCGCGCCAGCGAGGTCGCCATCAGGCCTAGTCCAGGCAGGATCATGCCGCCGCTGAACACGCCGTCGGCGCTGACCGCATCGATGGTGGTCGCCGTGCCGCAGGTGGCCACCAGCAGGGTCTGCTGCGGAAACAGCCGTTGCGCGCCGAGCGCCGCGGCAAAACGGTCGCAGCCGAGCTGCGCCGGATCGCGGTAAGCGTTGCGCAGGCCGGCCAGCTGCGGCTGCGAAACAAACCAGTGGGGCCGCACGGCGGCGCCGAAAACCGTCTCCAGCAGCGTCTGCAGGCGCTCTTGCACATGTTCGCCAGCAACGTTCGAAACCAGTATGCGCGTCACCGCCAGCTTGCGCCAGCGTTCGCTCAGCGCGACCAGTTCGCCCAGCGCCGCCGAGCCGCTGTCGAGCCACGCGCCGGCCAGATCGCCTGACTGCGGCATGGCGGTAAGCGCCCATTTGATGCGGGTATTGCCGACATCGATCAACAGCATGCCCATGGTTCAGTCTTCCTTCGGCCGCAATGAAATGTCGCCGGCCATGATCGCAATCGGACTGCTGCCGCCATCGGTTTGCAGCAACAGGCGCCCGATCTGGTCGATGCCCAGCGCGCGGCCTTCATGCAGCGTCTTGCCCTGGTCCAGGATCAGCACCTGCTGGCCGGCAAAGGCATGCAGCCGGTTCCAGCGCTCGACGAAAGCCGCCAGGCCCGCGTCTTCGAACTGCCGCATGGCCTGCGCCAGCGCGCCCAGCAGCGATCCAAGCAGCAGGTCGCGGTCCTGCGCCGCCGCCGCCGGCAAGCTGGCGGTGCGGCGTCCGATCTGTTCCTGCAGCTGTTCCGGCATGGCGAGGTTGATGCCGATGCCGATCACCGCCCATAGCTGCTGGTCCGGCGCGCTCGCGGTTTCGATCAGGATGCCGGCCAGCTTGCGGCCGCCTTGCAAGACATCGTTCGGCCATTTCAGTTGGACCTCGACGCCGAAATCGGCCAGGGTCTCGGCGATCGCCACGCCCACCGCCAGCGGCAGGCCGACCAGCGTTTGCAACGGCGCGGCGAACGGCCAGGCCAGCGAAAACGTCAGCGCCGCTGACGGCGCCGTCAGCCACGCGCGGCCGGCGCGGCCGCGGCCGGCGGTCTGCGTCTGCGCTGCCAGCAAGGTCGGCGCCTTGAGCGCGCTGGAGCGGTCGCTGCTGGCGACGCGCGCCAGCAGGTCGGCATTGGTGGAGCCGGTCTCGGTCACTACCTCGACCTGGCACTGTTCAGCGTGGTAGCCGGCAAATGCGGTGATGCGGGCGGCCGACAAATGGCTCGCGGGCGAAATTGGTGCAATAAATTGGACAGTCATGCCGCGCATTGTAGCGGGAGTTATGCCGGAATGCGGCGCGCCATGCGCGTGATTCCCCATGAAAACACAATAAAAAACAACGGCGCCGCTAATCCGTATGGCATATTTCTCTGGAAACCGTTAAATCGCTTCTCCGAGGGCCGTTTCCGGACCGGTTTTATCGCTACTGTAATAGTCTGGAAAGCAATTCTCCCTTAAACTGACACGATGCCGAACCCAGATTCCACTACTCCTGTTCTCGATCTTAAAGATGGCAGCCTGGTAGCCGCCCGCGGCAACTGGCAGGTGCATGCCTTGACGCAGCCGGGAGTGATCTGGGCATTGCAGGCCAAGCTGAGAAAGCTGGGCGGGAAAAACGACGCGTTGCGCTGGGACTTGTCGGAGATAGGCACGCTGGACCATATCGGCGCGCAATTCTTGTGGAACGCATGGGGCAAAACCCGGCCCAGGCAACTGACCGTGGCGCCGCAGCACCGCGATTTTTTCCAGCGCCTGGCCAGCGCCGGCACCCTGGCATTGCCGCCCAGGCCGCCGCGCCGTCGGCTGTTCAACCTGATCTACGACATCGGCGCCGAGATGCTGGAGCATGTGTCCGGCTTTATCACCCTGCTGGGACAGCTGGTGCTGGATTTCCTGCGCATGGTGCGCGCGCCGCAGCGGGCGCCGTGGAAAGAGATTTCCGCCAACGTCTACCATGTCGGCTACCAGGCGCTGGGAATTACCGCGCTGGTCGGCTTCCTGATCGGCGTGGTGCTGTCGTTCCTGTCGGCGCAGCAGTTGCATACCTTCGGCGGCGACATCTACCTGGTGAACATCCTCGGCATGAGCATCATCCGCGAACTGGGGCCGCTGCTGGCGGCGATCCTGGTGGCGGGCCGCTCCGGTTCGGCGATCACCGCGCAGCTGGGCGTGATGCGCGTCACCGAAGAGCTCGACGCGATGCTGGTGATGGGCTTGCCGCACGGCTTCCGGCTGATCTTGCCGCGCGTGCTGGCGCTGCTGGTGGCGATGCCCTTGCTGGTCATCTGGACCGACGCCATCGCGCTGCTGGGCGGGATGGTCGCCGCGCAGCTGCAACTGGGTTTGTCGCCGACTTATTTCCTGCAGCAGCTGCCGAACGCGGTGCCGCTGCCGAACTACCTGATCGGCCTCGGCAAAGGCGCGGTGTTCGGCGGCCTGATCGCGATGGTGGCCTGTTATTTCGGCCTGCGCATCGAGCCGAATACGGAAAGCCTGGGCCATGGCACCACCACCTCGGTGGTGACCGCCATCACGATCGTGATCGTGGCCGATGCAGTGTTTGCGATCATTTTCAGCGGAGTGGGATTCTGATGGACGAACCCGCACCCATCATCGAGATCGACAAGCTCTGGACCCAGTTCGGCCAGGCGGTGATCCACCAGGACCTGGACCTGTGCATCGAAGCCGGCGAAATCGTCGGCCTGGTGGGCGGCTCCGGTTCCGGCAAGACCACGCTGGTGCGCCAGATACTCGGGCTGAACCGGCCCACCAAGGGCAAGGTGACGGTGTTCGGCACCGATATCAGCCAGGCCGATGTCGACCAGATGTACGCGCTGCAAAACCGCTGGGGCATGCTGTTCCAGCAAGGCGCGCTGTTTTCGGCGCTGACCGTGCTCGACAACGTTGCGCTGCCGATGCGCGAGTTGCGCGCCCTGCCGGACCGGCTGATCCGGGACGCTGCCCTGCTCAAGCTGCAGATGGCCGGCATCGGCCCCGAACATGCGCTGAAGATGCCGTCCGACCTGTCCGGCGGCATGGTCAAGCGAGTGGCCCTGGCGCGTGCGCTGGCGCTGGAACCGGAACTGCTGTTTCTCGACGAACCGACGGCCGGGCTCGATCCCGCATCTTCGGCCGCTTTTATCGAGTTGATCCGCTCGCTGCACAAGGACATGCGCCTGACGGTAGTGATGATCACCCACGACCTGGAGCCGCTGCTGGCGTTGTCGACCAAGATCGCGGTGCTGGCGGACAAGCATGTGATCGCCTACGACACGCCGGAGCGCGTGATGAAAGTGCGGCATCCGTTCATCGAAACATTTTTTCTTACTGCTAACCGTTTTGAGCATGAAACTTGCGGATAAATGCAGAAAGCGTAAATAGGAAGTCTTATGGAAAATAAAGCGCATGCCCTGATCGCCGGACTGTTCACGGTGGCCTTGCTGATCGCGGCGCTGTTCGGCGTCATGTGGTTCAACAGCGACCGGGTAGAACGGATCCCTTACGAAATCGCCACCAAGCTGTCGGTGCCGGGCCTCAATCCGCAAGCCGACGTGCGTTACCGCGGCCTGGACGCCGGCAAGGTCGACACCATCACCTTCGATCCGAAATCGCCGGGGCAGATCCTGATCAAGATCAAGATCAATCCGGACACGCCGGTGACGCAATCCACTTTCGCCACCCTGGGCTACCAGGGCGTGACCGGGATCGCCTATATCCAGCTGGACGACGACGGCAGCAAACCGCTCAAGCTCGACAGCAGCAAGCAGCACCTGGCGCGCATAGAACTGCGGCCGAGCCTGTTCGACAACCTGCAGAGCAAGGGCGCGGTGATGCTGTCGCGCGCCAACGATATGGTGGAAAGGCTGAACAGCCTGCTCGATCCCGAGAACCAGAAAACCATGGTGAATGCGTTCAGCGACGTCAGCAAGACCGTCAACGAATACCAGGGCATCCCGCAGCAGCTGCAGCCGACCCTGAACCAGCTGCCGGCCCTGACCGGGCAGCTGAACCAGGCGCTGGCCTCGGTCACGGCGCTGTCCAACAACATGATGGTGCTCAGCAAGAACCTCAATACCTTGACCGCCAGCCTGCAAGGACCGGACGGCGCGGTCGCTAATCTGGCCGGGGCGGTGCAGAATATCGGTTCGGCCGCCAATGGCGTCGAGTACGACACGCTGCCGCGTTTCAATGTGCTGACCACCGAAGCGCGCGCGTCGATGCGCAGCCTGAACCAGACCCTGGACCATCTCAACCAGCAGCCGCAAAGCATCCTGTTCGGCAGCAAACCGCTGCCTCCCGGACCTGGCGAAGCGGGTTTTGTCGCTCCAGGCAAATAAACATGTGTGCGGCAGAAATCGCACGCTGCCGCCAATCGATTAAAGGCATGCCATGACCGCTATCCTGAAAACCTTGTCGTCGTTCCTTGCGCTTGCCCTGGTCGCGGGCTGCGCCAGCAAGGTCGACGCACCGACCCAATACGACCTCGGCCTGCTGCCCGCCGCCGCGGCCGCCGCGCCAGCCTTGCCCGCCGTCAGCGTGGCCGATGTCAATGCGCCGGCCTGGCTGGACAACAACATGATGTATTTCCGCCTGGCTTACGCCAACCAGCTGCAGCCCAGGCCATACGCCGCCAGCCGCTGGACCATGCCGCCGGCGCAGCTGTTCCAGCAGCGCCTGAAATCGCGCCTGGCCCAGGCCGGCGGCACGGTGCTGGCGATGTCGGACGCCGCGCTGAACATTCCCTTGCTGCGCATCGACATGGACGATTTCACGCAAACCTTCGACACTCCCTCGCACAGCCTGGCGACGCTGCAGGTGCGGGCTTCGCTGTTCAACGGCCGCACGCTGCTGGCGCAAAAGAGCTTCAGCCGCCAGGCCGCCACGCCCAGCGCCGACGCTGCCGGCGCCGCCAGCGCCTTTGTGGCCGCCAATGACGGCGTGATCGATGACCTGATGAGCTGGCTGGCGGCAGTAGCGCCGAAAAAATAATGACGCAGCAAGCATCCCCCGCAAATTCTTCAGCCGCGTCGTCGTTTGCCCGCGTCAGCCTGCTGATCTACCTGCTGCTGATCATCTACGCCAGCTGGTATCCGTTTGCCGGCTGGCGCGACATCGGCCTGACCGCCTTTGCCTACATCAGCGCGCCGCTGCCGCACTACTGGACCGTGTTCGATGTCTGGACCAACATCGCCGGCTACCTGCCGCTCGGCATGCTGATGGTGCTGTCGCTGCCGCGCTGGCGCCGCTGGTCGCCGTATTGGGCGGTATTGCTGGCGACCCTGGCCGGCATCCTGATCTCCGGCACCATGGAAGCGGTGCAGACCTTCCTGCCGACCCGCGTCGCCTCTAACCTGGACCTGATGACCAACAGCTCCGGCGCCCTGCTCGGCGCCGTGCTGGGCGCCATCCTGCGGCCGCGCTTCGGCCCCGACAGCCGCCTGCTGCAGCTGCGCGAGCACTGGTTCAACCGTGAGGCCAGCCAGGGCATGGTGGTGGTCGCGCTGTGGCCGCTGGCGCAGATCTATCCGCTCAGCCACCTGTTCGGCTTCGGCCAGTTCACCTCCATGCTCTCGACCTGGCTGTCCGACCTGCTGGAACAGCCGGTCGACCTGCAAGCCTGGCTGACCAACGATATCCAGTTCAGCGCCGACCAGTACTGGCTGACCGAGACCATCATCACCGCCTGCGGCCTGACCGGGGCGGCCCTGACTTTCCTGATCGTGCTGCGCCAGCAGGCGCCGAAGCTGCCGCTGACCTTGCTGCTGGTGTTTCTCACGCTGATGACCAAGATCCTGGCGACGGCGCTGCTGTTCGCGCCCGACAACGCCTTCGTCTGGCTCACTCCCGGCTCGTTCGGCGGCCTGCTGATCGGCGGCCTCATGCTGAGCGGCCTGGCATATGCGCCGCAGCTGGCGCAACGGCGCCTGGCCGGGCTGACCCTGGCCATATCGCTGTTGCTGGTCAATGTCATGCCGGACAATCCGTATTACACCGAAACCCTGCAAACCTGGTCGCAGGGAAAATTCCTGAACTTCAACGGCGTCGCCCAGTTCCTGGCTTTGCTGTGGCCGTTCTGCACGCTGTGGTTCCTGTTCCATCCCATGCACCAGCGGCGCCGCAGGCAGCCACAGCGCGACCCGCGGCAGCCGCCCGCCTGAACCCAAACGGGCGGCGGTGTATGATTCCCGTCTGTATTGGTCAACTATTCCAGAATCCAGCCATGAGCGATAAGCCGTTTTACGAACACCATGTATTTTTTTGCCTGAACCAGCGCGAACCGGGCGAACGCGTCTGCTGCGCCAACGCCGGAGCCCAGGCCGCGCAGGAACATGCCAAGCGCCGCGTCAAGCAGCTCGGCCTGGCCGGCGAAGGCAAGGTGCGGATCAACAAGGCCGGTTGCCTAGAACGCTGCGAAGAAGGACCGGCGCTGGTGATTTATCCGGAAGGCGTCTGGTATACCTACGTCGACAACGAAGATATCGACGAAATCATCGACGTCCATATCGTCGGCGGCAAAATTGTCGAACGCCTGAAAATCTAAGCCGCACGCATTTCGTCACCATCACTCAGAATCATCAATGCAATGAACGCTCAAACGCTTTCCTTTTTCATCGCCGGCGCTGTCGGCCAGCTCGAATGCGCACTAGACCTGCCCGATCCCGCAACCTTCGCCGCACCGCGCGGCCTGGCGCTGGTGGGGCATCCCCATCCGCTGTTCGGCGGCACCATGGACAACAAGGTAGTGCATACGCTGGCGCGCGGGTTCCTGGCGCTGGGTTATGTCACGGTGCGCATGAATTTCCGCGGCGTCGGCAAATCCGAAGGCGTGCATGATGAAGGACGCGGCGAAACCGACGACATGGCGCTGCTGCTGGCCCACATGCGCCAGCAATATCCCGACCTGCCGCTGGCGCTCGGCGGATTCTCGTTCGGCACTTTCGTCCAGGCGCAATTGCAGCAGCGCTTGAGCCAGGCCGGGACGCCGGCCGACCGGCTGGTGCTGGTCGGCACCGCCGCCGGCAAATGGCCGATGCCGACGGTGCCGGCCGACAGCATCCTGATCCACGGCGAACTGGACGATACGATCCCGCTCACGGCCGTATTCGAATGGGCGCGTCCGCAAGACATCCCGGTGATCGTGATTCCCGGCGCCGATCATTTTTTTCATCGCCGGCTGCAACATATCAAGAATCTCATGGTCGAAATGTGGCGTCGCTAAAAGACGCGGTTCAAATGTTATGCAAGCATGCCGGCATAGCGTTTGAGCCGTCCGGGGAGGCAGTGGGGCTATAATTCTGTCGGCATGGTTGTATGCGGTTGTTTGCTTGCCGCCTCCGCTTACGCATTTTTCAACCCCTTAAGCAGATAAAGTTGCTCATCGTCTACACCCGTTGTTCACATGGTGCGGCTCTATCGCTACTGATTTCATTACTCGATACTCCATGAAAAAAATACTCGCGGCGCTTGCTGCCACTGTCCTTTCCATATCCGTCGCCTTTGCCCAGACATTGCCGCCGCCGACAGTAGCCGCCAAATCGTGGCTGCTGCTCGATACCACCAGCAACCAGGTAGTCGCATCGCAAGATCCCGACATGCGCATTGAACCCGCGTCGCTGGCCAAGATCATGACCGCCTATGTGGTGTTCGATGCGCTCAAGGCCAAGAAAATCAGCCTCGACCAGATGGTCAATGTTTCGGTGCGGGCCTGGAAGGTCGATCCGAGCAGCTCGAAAATGTTCATCGATCCGGCGACCCCGGTATCGATCAACGACCTGCTGTACGGCTTGATGGTAGTGTCGGGCAACGACGCCGCAGTGGCGCTGGCGGAAGCGGTCGCGGGCACTGAAGATTCCTTCGTCGCGCTGATGAACCACGAAGCCGAACGCATGGGCATGAAGAACACGCATTTCGGCAATCCGCACGGCTTGCCGAGCGCCGACACCTATTCCACCGCGCGCGACCTGGCGACACTGGCGTCCCACGTGATCGTCGATTTCCCCGAGTTCTACAAGATCGATTCGACCAAGAAATACACCTACAACAAGATCACCCAGCCTAACCGCAACCGCCTGCTGTGGCTGGATCCGACCGTCGACGGCATGAAGACCGGCCACACCAGCAGCGCCGGTTATTCCATCATCGCCAGCGCCAAGCGTCCGAACGCCGGCGGCGACCGCCGCCTGCTGGCAGTCGTGATCGGCACCAACTCCGACGGCACCCGCACCCAGGAAGCGCAAAAAATGCTGAACTGGGGTTTCCAGAACTTCGACGCCGTCAAACTGTACGCCAAGGGCCAGGCAATCGATACGCCGCAAGTCTGGAAAGGCGCCAAGAACCAGATCAAGATCGGCTTCACGCATGACGTCTACGTCACCGTGCCGAAGGGTGTCGCAGAGAAGATCAAACCCGTGCTGGAACGCACCGATCCTTTGATCGCGCCGATCCAGCAAAACGCCAAGGTCGGCACCGTCAAGGTGAATGCCGACGGCAAGACCCTTGCCGAGTTTCCGGTGGTGGCGCTGGAAGACGTAACCCAGGCCACCATCTTCGGCCGCGCCTGGGATTCGATCCGCCTGCTGTTCAAATAAACGCAATGGCCCAGGGCTTGCCGCCCTGCCGGGCCCCCAAAAAAATGGCAGCCGAAGCTGTAATACCGTTCAGTTAAGGCGGCCCGAGCTCCGCGCTCCGGTCTAGGTGTCCCGTCTAGGCCCCCCCGTCATTCCCGCGAACGCGGGAATCCATTTTCGCCACCATACTCAGCAACCTGGATTCCCGCGTTCGCGGGAATGACCGGGGCGCGGAGCTGGGGTCGCCTAGACCGGGGCGCGGAGCTGGAGCGGCTATCCACGGAGTCGCCAAGACGAAGCTGCCGCTACGTCACGCCGTTCGGCCTTTAACTGAACAGCATTACAACCGCGACTGTCATTTTTTTACCAATAATCATTCGCATGCAATGGCTGGACAGCTGTATCACTCTGTATCATCTCGTTACAATTTTGTTTCCACGTAACAATTAAATAGATTGTCCGAGAACAAAATGTGGGGATACACTGCAGTCCCGTGACCAACCCTGGCCACGATAAAATGATGCGGCGCCCGCCACAATGCGGCGCCAGCACATGGCTGTACAACAGGAGGAATGACATGATGCTCAGCTTCATTGGTTTCCAGCCGTACGCCTATCGCGCCACGTCAAGGCCGCTCTCCCCGCCTCTTCGTTTCTAGCTCCTAGCTTCCAGCTCCCGATTTTTTTGCCGTACCGAATTTCAATCCTGGCGCTCTGCACGCCCGGGTTGTCTTAGACGCAGCCGTCGTTCCGCCATGGCAGGTGGCGGCACGCCTGTGCGTCGACCTGCAGCGCGACGCAATCTCGCTGCAGATGCGGTAACCGGATGCTCCCGATCGGACATCCGGCTATGTCAATTCACATCAACTATGGAGAGATGCAATGAAATTGAATCGCAAATTAGTCGTGCTGGCCTTGTCTTGTGCTTACGCCAGCGTCGCACTTGCAGGCGCTGTCAAGGGATCCAGCGACTCGGTCTACAAGCCGACCGGCAAGGGCTGGGGCGAACTGGACCTGGACGTGCAAACCCATGCGCAACGGGCGGCAACCCTGAGAGCCCAGCGCACCGCCAACCTGACCAACCAGGGCGGTCCGGTGATGACCGCGCCAAAGAACGTCTACTACATCTGGTACGGCACCTGGGACGCCGCCTCGCAGAATGTATTGACCAACCTCGGCAACCACATCGGCGGCTCTCCTTATTTCAACATCAACACCACGTACACCAACAAGGCCGGCACGCATGTGCAAAACGTCGTCAACTATGCCGGCACCACCACCGACAGCGGCTCGCTCGGCACCAAGCTGTCTGACGCCAACATCGAAACCATCGTCGCCAACAAGATCAATTCCGGCGCACTGCCGCTGGATGCGAACGGCGTCTACTTCGTGCTGACCGACAAGAACACCACCGCAACCTCGGGTTTCTGCACCCAGTATTGCGGCTGGCACACCAACGCCACGATCAACGGCCAGGATATCAAGTACGCCTTCATCGGCAATCCTGAAACCCAGTGTGCAAGCTCGTGCGGCGCCAATACGCCAAGCCCGAACAACACCCCGGGCGCGGACGCGATGGCCAGCATCCTTTCTCATGAGCTTGAAGAAGCCACCACCGATCCGGACGGCAACGCCTGGTATGCGCTGTCGAACGGCATGGAGAACGGCGACAAATGCGCCTGGAATTTCGGCGCAACATCCACCGCCGCCAACGGCGCTGCCTACAACCAGACCTTCGGCACCATGAAGTATCTGATCCAGCAGAACTGGACACTGCTGCCAAGCCAGGCTTGCGCCCAGCACTATCCGTGATGGCCGGATGGCTGTGATGTAACATGGAATTCCGCCGCGGAGCGCTCTGCGGCGGAGCTTCAGCTGATGCTCTTTCCGATTCAACCGCCCGAGTCCATGCCATGAAAAAATTTCCTCTCCTGCTGGCGCTGCTGCTGGCAAATCCGCTATCCGGCTTCGCGCAACAAGCTGCCGCGCCGCTCCAGAGAACCATACCGACCGTCACCCGCACGGTGCAGATTTTCAGCACGCTGGAAAACGAATTGAACGACGCCGTGCAGCAGCGCAACAGCGGTCTCATCGACAAACGCCTTGCCGACAATTACGAACTGCGCACCGCCGCCGCTCCCGCGCTGCCGACGCCGCGCGCGGAATGGATCGCCAGCGCCCTGAAGCAGGCGCCGTTTGCGTCGCAGGTGCAACAGATGGCGGTGCATGAATACGGCGACCTGATGGTCGTCAGCTTCCTGTGGTCGCTGGACGTTCCCGCCGCCAGTCCGCTGGCAAAGAACATCTTTGTCGTCGATACCTGGAAGCAGGCCGACGGCGATTGGAAACTGGCGGCCCGCTACGCGGCGCCGGCCGACGCGCAGCGCAAGAAAGTGCCGGGGGCGGACCTGTCCGGCATCGATGCCAAGAAAAAAATCTGACGCTGACCCCTGTCTCTTTCTTAACAATGGAAACGCCATGATCCGCTTCAAGAATGCCCTGCCCTTGCTGCTCGCCCTGGCGGCCGCCGGCGCCGCCGCCGAAACCGCGCAGGAAACCCGCATCAAGCAACTGATCGAGCCGCGCATGGGCGTCGGCATCAAGGTCGATTCGATCACCAAGACACCCTATGCCGGATTGTATGAAGTGCGCACCAACGGCGATATCTTCTACACCGATGAAAACGCCGACTATATCGTGGTCGGCAAAGTCATCGATACCCGCACCTACAAGGACCTGACCAAAGAAAGGGTGGACCAGCTCGCAGCGATCAATTTCGCCGACTTGCCGCTCGACGCGGCGGTCAAGACCGTCAAAGGCAACGGCAAACGGGTGCTGGCGATATTCGAAGATCCGAACTGCCCTTATTGCAAGAACCTGCACAGGACCTTGCAGGCAATCGACAATGTGACGATCTACACTTTCCTGCTCAATATCCTGTCCGACGATTCGGTGGTGAAGTCGCGCGATATCTGGTGTGCGGCGGACCGCGGCAAGGCGTGGAACGACTGGATGGCGAACGGCAAGGCCGCGGCGGCGGCTGCGCCGGCCTGCCCGACGCCAAATGACAAGGTACTGGCGCTGGGCAAGAAACTGCGCATAGTCGGCACGCCCACCGTGTATTTTTCAGATGGCAGCCGCACCGGCAGCGCGCTCGACGCCAAGGCCCTGGAACAGAAACTGGCTTCCTTGAAGTAGCCCCGGCGTCCCGGAAACACCGCCGGCGACGATCAGCGCCGGCGGCGGCTCCAGGCTTCCAGGAAAGCCAGCGTGACATTGGCCTCGTTGGTCTCCGCCAGGCCGCTGCCGAAGAAGGCACCGACATCCTTGAAATCATTGCCGCCGGCCAGGTCCGACAAACTTCGGAACGCGATGAAAGGCACGCGGTTGGCGTACGCTACCTGGGCAAAAGCGCCGGTTTCCATATCCACCACCTGCGCCTGCAGCTTATCGAACAGGTAGGTCCGGTAGCCGGGATTGGCCAGGAAGGCGCCGCCGGAAACGCCGCGCCCGCCGACCCGCAGTTCAGGCTGGACGCTGACGCACAGGGATGGATTCTTCGGCCCGCACTTCGCCAGCGCCGGCTTCAGGGTACGGGCCAGCGCCAGCATCTCGGGATCGGCCTGGAACTCGAAGCGGAATTCCCCTTGCGGCGCATTGGTCGCATTCATGACGAAATTGTCGCGCATGAACAGGCCGCTGCTGACCGGGCCGTTCGGCGTATCGAACTTGAAATCCGGGCGCGGCTTGCCGTTGTCGGTCGCCAGCTTGACGCCCAGGCAGCTGACATCGCCCGCCGCGCCGCAAGGCGAAGGCAAGCTGCCGTCACCGTTCCAGTAGACTTCCATCGGCATCGCCCAGCTCTCCGGCACGGTAACGTCGCCGACATGGCTGGCCGGGTTGACGCCGCCGGCGATGCCACTCATCAGCAAACGCTCGATATGGAAATGATCCATCATCAGCTGTGTCACCATGGTTGCGTTCACCACGCTGACGCCGCTCAGCACGATCACCACCTGGTTGCCGCGCAGTTCGCCGGTAGTGAAGCGGTTGCCGTTGATCTTCCAGTCGCGCTTCTTCTGCGTCTGCTCCAGCAAGATATCGGCTTCGGCGCCGAACGCCGAAACGATGCCGATGCGCGGCTTGCACTCGCTCAGGCAATGGCTCTTTGCCAGCGGCGCCGCGCCGGCGGTGGCCATCAAGGCGGCGCCGGCCAGCAGGGCGCAAGCTGCCTGGCGCAGCAATTTCAATACAGGGACATGGGCAGGCAAGGGCTTTCCTTTCATCAGGTAAAAAGAGTCGGCGGTTCAGGTGTTTTCCGGCCCGGAAAGCGGCATGCCGTTGCCCGGCTTGAGGCCATGGCGCCAGAGCAGCAGGCCGATCGCGTAGGTGACGTAGTAAGCCGCCAGGATGCCGAAGATCAGCAAGGTCAGCGCACTGCCGGAGAACTGGTGCGGGGTCCAGACCAGCGGTCCCGGCGTCAGGTAGAACTGGACCAGGCGATAGACGATGCGCCCGACGAACAGCAGCGACAGCGCTATGCCGAGGTGGGCGCTGGGCGTATAGAAGAAGCCCGCCGCCGTTTGTTCGAATTTGGTGAGGCGGTGGCCGTAGACGCCCAGCCCGATGCCCAGGGCAATGCCGCCGGCGATTGCCGCCAGATGGTCCGGATGCGCCAGGGAAGCCAGCGACAGCATGCCCATCAGCCAGGTGAACAGGCAAATGGTGATCCACGGCCTCACGGCCGACAGTTTCTGCCTGCCGACCATGCGCCGGATCCGCGAATACAAACGCCAGACCACCAGCGCGGCGACGCCGAGCGACACAAACAACGATGGATGAACGGGAATTGCCATGGTTTTCTCCCCAATGCGACCGATCGCGCCAGTCTAACCCAGTTTGATGTCAGGACGACTACTTTCCGTTCATGCAGCCTGCTCGGCTGCCTCGAAATTGATCTGCGCCTGCTCCCGCACCTGGGCTCGCCGCAGTTCCCACAGTTCGCGCAGCTTGTCCGAACGCAGCTCGCGTTCGTCCGACTCCGAGACAAAGCCGACTTCGCCGTTGCCGTCCGCCACGGTGCGGCTGAAACTCCATTCGCGCGAGAATTCCGGCTTGATCGCGCCGGCGTGTTTGGTCGGCATGGCGCAGATCAGTTGCATGCCGAGGTTGTCGCGCAAGAATTTCAGGACATCGCGAGCGCGTCCTTCATCCATCTTGGCGAACGATTCGTCGTTGACCAGCAAATGCAGGCTGGCGCCCTTCTCGAAACGTTTGAGGCGATTGGTGACGACTGCCGCATGGATGATGTAAGCCGGCGTTTCCAGCTGGCCGCCGGAACCGGTGCCCCATTCCGACAAACGCACGTGCGAGCCGGTATCGGATTCCTTGTAGATTTCGTAGCGGCGGTAGTTGCGGTAGTCGGCGACCCGCTGCAACTCCTTGACCGCCTTGTCTTCGTCGTCCGACAGCAGCAATTGCACCAGGCGATCGCGCACCTGGCGGTTTTCCGCGCTCAAGACAGGATCGGCAAACAGGTTGCCGGCTTCCTGCGTATCGGACATTTCCGAGGTGGCGCAAAAGAAATCGTAGTAAGCCTTGAATTCCGGTATCCATTCCGACCAGTCGATGCGGAATTTGTCGGTGCCGAACTTGAGCTTGTCGAGTTCGGTGTTGAGTGTCTTCAAGGTGCGTACGCCGGTATCGACCGCGTTGCGGATTTCGTAGCAGAACTGCTTGGTGAACACATCGTTGAACGACGCTTCGGCCGTGCGCAGCTGCTCCAGGTTCTTGATCAGGCCGATGTCTTTCTGCCGCGTCAGCTGGGCCCGGGTGCGTTCCTGCAAGGTCACCATCAGCGCATACAGCGGCGTGAAATCGCCATCGCGCAGATCCTCGCCCTGGGCCGTTTCAAACCGTTCGTCGATGCGTGCATGAGCGTGGTATTCGCCCAAGGCGTTACGGGCGTCGCCGTACAGCTGCCAGCTGAGGGCGGTCTGTTTGGCGACGCCGGCGGCCGCCTGCGATTGCGAATAGCTGCCTTGGTTCACCCACGCCGCCACTTCGTCCGTCAGCGCGGTGAAAGACAGGCTGCCGTTGACGATGCACAGGTCGCGCAGTTTTTCGGTATCGCCGTCGACCCGCGCCTGCTTGGCTCCGAGGCCGAAATGCAGGCGCGTCAGGGTTGCCTGGTGGCCCTGTATGGCCTTTTCATGGCCGCCGATATTCTTGCTGCAAGCGGTCTTGCGCGCTTCCAGGGCGGCGATTTCAATGCCCAGGGCTTCCGCTTCGTCTTCCAGCTTGCTGACCTGGGTCAGGTCAAGCCGGCTCAGGTCCTGGCGCGCGGCGTCTAGTTCGCGCACCAGGTTTTCCAGTTCGTCGATCGCGGCAAACGACGGGCACTGGAGTTGCCCCATCAAGGCCAGCGCGCCCTGCAGTTCGCGCAGCTGGGCGCGTATCCGGGTCAGCTCCTGCTCGGCGTGCGCGTGCTCCTGTTCGGCGCGCTGCTTGGCGAGGCGCTTGGCTTCCTGGCCGAACACCAGCAGCTCGGTATCGGCGGTGAACATGGTGCGCGAGCCGCTGCCCTTGCCGTCGCGGGTCAGGCCGCGCGAAGTATGGCGCAAGGCTTCGGTATCGGCCACCTTGACCACCTGGCCGAACTGGTCGTGCAGATAAGCATGGGCAATCGGATGCTCAGTGCTCAGCTCATGCACGATCGAATCGCTCGGGGTCCTTTCGATTTTCAGGTTTTTCAGGCAGAAGCTGCCCTGGATTACATTCGCGCGCAATTTCTTCTGCCGCACGAAATCGATGGCCTTGCCTTCCCACGCCTGGTCCACCACCAGGTTGAAACGGGCGCCGCCGAGATACCCTTCGATCGCCGCCTGCCACTCGACCGACAAAGGCTCCACCAGGTCGCACAATACCTGCGCCCGCGCCGCGCCCAGCTCGGACCGGAACTCCTTGAGCGCATGGCGGATATGCTGCGGATAGTCGGCGCCGCCTTCGGCCAGGTTGGCTTTGCGCGAAGCGGCGTCTTTTTCGTGGCGCAAGGCGTCGTGCTCGGCCGTCCGCAACTGGGCAATTTGCGTGTGCAAGGCTGAAACGAAACTGTGTTCCGTACCGGCCAGCGCAGCGTGCAGTTTCCCCAAGGCGGCATCGACGCCTTCAAAGCCGCTGACCAGCATCAGCGATTTCAGCACATCCACTTCGTCCGCCTTGGCCAGTTCGGCAATGCTGCGCAGATGCGCGGCAAGGTCCAGCGTGCCGGCTGCCGACAGCGCCAGCACGACTTGGCGCGCGGCGTTGGCGATTTCCTTTTGTTCCGGCGGAATCTGCATGCCGGCCACGCTGCGCGCCGCGGTTTCCAGTTGCTGCGCGGCCAGCGCATTGTGCTGCAGCGAACCGAACACGGCCTTGATCTTGGCGTCGTTCTGCTCGATCTGGTTCTGGATCCGGCTCTTCTGTTCGGCCGCTGGGATGCCCATCATCTGCGCATGGATCTGCGTCAGGCTGCGGCTCTTGGCGCCGCGGTCCTGTTCCAGCTTGTCGGCGTTCTCGGTTTCGTCGCCGATCAGCGCCTGCAATCCCTCGATGGCCGAGGCAGCGGCCTCCAACTGGCGCTGGTCTTCGCGCAGGGCCAGCGACGACACCAGCAGCTGCGACTGGCTGGCGGACTGGTGCGCGCGCGCCGTGTCGCCGACAGCCCTGCCGAGCAGCTCCAGGCGCTTGACGTTGTCGCTCAGGCGTTCGCCTTCCTTGCGCAGCTCGTTGACCTGGCGCATCAGCTTGCTGATCTGGCCGATGCGCTGCGACAGCTGGCTGGTGTCGAGTTCCAGGATCTGGTGCTTGACCAGGTCATCGACGCTGCCGATCGGCTTGTGCGCGATCGACTGGCTCCAGGCCCGGGCCGCGCTTTCCGCCTCGGCGAAGGAAACGGTTTTCTGGCCGCGGAAACGGCCGTACAGCTGGCACAGGTACTCGCGCTTGCTGTCGCGGAAATTGGTGATGCCGCGGTATTTCCCGGCCAGGTGATGCTCGATCTTTTCCACAGCGACCACCGCCATGCCGCCGTCGATCTCGGTCGAAGTCAGGTCGCCCAGCTGCAGCGCAACGCCGTCGACGATCAGCAGCGCCAGCCGTTCCGACACCGCCTGGCGGCGCTCGCCGGCGCCGTCGACGCGGGCCGAAGCCGCCACCAGCGCGGTGAACTCGCGCCCTTCCTCGCCCTCGCTCGGCTTGAATACCGCGGCGATGTAGCCATGTGCGCCGTTGGGACGGGCGAACAGGTTATCCTCGGCGCCGACGATGTAAGACCACAGCGTGCGTTTGGTCTTGCCGTTGCGCGCGCCCTGGGTGGTCTCGTCCTGGCCCGGGTTGTAGCTGAAAATATTCTGGTAGACGGCCGTCATCACGGTTTGCAAGGCGTCCAGCATGGTCGATTTGCCGGAACCGGTAGGACCGGTCAGCAAGGTCATGTTGCCCATCGGGTATTCCTGCGAACGCAGGGCGCCCCAGTTGACCAGGATCAGTTTATCCAGCTTCATTCCGCGTTTCCTTCAATGCCTTGCGTTGCAAATTCTTCTTCCACGCCGGCTTGCAGACCGTCCGCTTCTGCCTCGCTGCCGGCGCCCGCAGGCAGCGGCTCCGGTTCCAGCGCGGCTTCCAGCATGTCGTCGCTGATGATGCCGAGGATGGTCGGCCGGATCGCCAGCAGGGCGTCCTCGTCGTCCATCGAGAAATTCGGCGCCAGCCGGATCAGCCGGTGACGCTTGAGGTCGTTAAGCAGGCGTTGCCGTTCGATGCTGGTGGGCGGCAGCGCGCGCTTCAATTGCGTCTGCAGGGTCGCCGAGAGTTCCTCGAAACGCGTCAGCACCTCGCCGGAATCCGTCAGGCGGTTGCCGCCTTCCGACAAACCCTGCTGGTACTGGAAGCGCAACGCCAGCGCCGCCGCGACAAAATCCGGCGACAGCCGGGCGCGCAAACCCGGCACCGGTTCCAGCCCGTCTTCCGGCAAACCCGGCACGTCGGCGCCGGGTGCGTACAGGCGAAAGAATTCGCCTTTCAGGTTGTGCTCAAGGCGGAAGCCGCCGAGCTGGAAATAGTCGCCCAGGCAGGCTTCGATGCGGCGCGCATCGTCGTACAGGCGCTGCTCGACGCCGTCTTCCTCGCGCAGCACGATGCCGGCGGCGAACAGGCGTCCGACGATTTCGCGGAAACGCTCCAGCGGCAGGTTGTGCAGCGCCAGCTGCTGGTTCAGTGTTTCATTCAGGGTCATGTTTCATCTCGATCTGGTAATCGTCGCCGGCGTAAAACTCGTTCCAGAGCTTGTTCGGCAGTTTCTGCACGGTGAGCCGGTCGTCGCGCGCGCCGCGCACGGCTTCCACCACCTGCATGTTGTTGAGGACGTCGGTGGTGGTCGCCACCGGCAAGGTCGACAGCCGGATCGGCCGGTCGCGCAAGCGCAGCTCGGCGCGGATCCGGTGCACGATGTCGTCGTTGGACAAGGCAAAGGCGTCGGCCTCGGCGCGGTACATGGCCGCCGCCAGCCTGGCGTCACGCGTCACTTTCGGCTGTGCCGTCACGGTCAGCGCCTTGCGCCGCTGCGAAGCGCTGCGCAGCTTGAAAACGGCCGGATCGAGCAGGCGGATTTCTGCCGGCGCGATGGCGGCGCCGATCCGTTCCAGCAAGGCGTCCTGCGCCGCGCCGCTGAGCTTGGCAGTCTTGCCGATCGCCACGCTGTAGGCTTGCCGGGTCTGGCCGCCGCGCAGCATCAGCGCCTGCTGCACGATGCTGGCGGCGCGCTGCATGTAAACGCTCATGGCCTTGATCAGCTCAGGATGTTTGGTGGTGCAAGCCGCTTCCACCATTTCTTCGATGCGGTCCAGCATCCACTCCAGCGTCGACGGCCCTTGCCGCTCCTGGCTGGCCCAGCGCGCGATGTCGTTGAGCTGGTCTTCCAGCGCCTGCGACTTGTCATGCTCCAGGCTGTGCAGGCGGGCGATCACGTCGCGGATCGCCTGCCGGTGGCGTTCGATGCTGTCGGCCGTGAGCTGCTTCTTGAATTCCTTTTCGAAGCGGTCGAGGAATTCCATGAAACCGTCCCACGGCGTTTGCGATGCTTCCAGCATCAGGCGCCGCACCAGTTCCTGGAAATAATCGACGCCTTCCGACAAATCGCTGATCACTTTTTCGGCGTAGTCGTAGGCGTCGACCAGGTCGTAGGCGTCGACATTGCGCAGCGCGGCGTTGAGCGCATTACGGCAGCTGCGCACATTGCGCTGGCGGGTGCGCGCACTGCGCCGGTCTATGGCCCAGAACGCTTCGGCGAACAGCTTGCCGGCGCGCGTGAAGCGGTAGGCGGTGACCAGGCCGGCGCGGTCGCCGAAGGTCTCCAGCCAGCCGTCCCTGAGCAGGGTGCGCAGCAATGCGCTGCTGCTTTGCTGGTCGTCGGCGCCGGCGGGAATCAGGTCGTCGTCGGCCAGTTCTGCGTTCGCCGCCTCTTCCTGCGCCAGCATGACCTGGCGCGACTCCTGCACCACCGGCAGCAGCAGGTCGCGCAAGCCGTCGCGCGTCAGGTTCTGGCCGTAGTCGGCGCTTGGGCCGTGCAGCCGCTCATACAGCGCACGCACGCAAGCCACCACCACGCCGCGGTGCTTGCCGGCCAGCGGCCTGAAAAAATTAAGTCGGTCTGGTTCAAAAAACAATCGGGTTGCCTGCCTTAGCTACGGAAATGCGTTGCAAAAACGAAAATATATCGGGTATTGGCGCCCGGCGATATTCTCGCTCGCGTAATTGTGTAAATTAAAGCCTAACCCGCCATTGTAAAGGGTCGCGCCGATGATAATGAACCGGTATCTTATACAGTGGACAGAAAGCCGGGCCATCCGTAACATGCATTGCTAGAATGCAGCAGACATTCCCCCGCCATCCGCCAGGAGACACCGTGCCATCGAGCCGCCCCACCAGCCATCCCAGCATGACGATCCAGCCCAAACCGGGCGCCGGCGGCCTGGCAGCCTTGGCCGCGCAGCCTGGCGCGTACTGACGCGGCGCCTCTTCCCATGACCTCCTTGTCCCTGCCCGCGGCTCCGGCCAATGTCATCGCTGCCGACGGCCAGCCATGCATGGGGCGCTATGCCGGCCAGACCGGGACCATCGACTGGTCGACCCTGGCCCCGCCCTATGCGCGCGGCACGCTGTGGCGGCGCTTCCATCACAAACGCTGGCAATACGTGGCGCTGTCGACGCCGCGGCTGCTGTGCGGGATCGCGATTGTCGACGTCGGCTGGACCAACACCGCTTTCGCCTACGTCTTCGACCGCCAGCTGGGCAAGCAGATCGCCGGTTTCTCGCAGGACGGCATACCCGGCCTGAGCGCCAGGGTCAGCGACCGGCCGGACGGCCCCAGCCGTTTCCATTGCTTCGGCAACCGCATCGATTACCAGCCGCCGCTGGCCGGCGCCGAGGATGGCGGCAAATACCAGCTCAGCGTGCAATGCGAGCAGTTCGAGCTCGAGGCTGAATTCGACGCCGGCCAGGCCGCCCCTCTGTTCCTGGCGGTCGGCCCGATTGTGCACGGCTCGGTGCACGCCACCCAGAAATCGCCGGGCATGCCGCTGACCGGCGAAGTGCGCGCGGGCGACGAGCGTTACGAGCTGGACGGCGGCGTCGCCAGCTTCGATTATTCGAACGGCCTGCTGGCGCGCAATACAGAATGGCGCTGGGCCTCCGCCCACGGCCTGGATATCGGCTTCAACCTGCAGGCAGGTTATTTCGGCAAGCAGGAAAACGTGCTGTGGCTGGACGGCCAGCTGCATGCGCTCGGCCACGTGCGCTTCGAATACGACCTGGCGGCGCCGCTGGCGCCGTGGCATATCTATACCGACGACGGCCTGCTCGACCTGCAGTTCATGCCGGAAGGCGCGCGCCGCGAAAACAAGAACCTGCTGGTCGCCGCCACCCGCTATATCCAGCCGATAGGCAGTTTCAGCGGCTGGGTCAAGCCGGATTGCAACGCCGCGCCGCGTCCAGTGGAGCATCTGGTGGGCGTGACCGAGGAACACTTCTCGCGCTGGTGACCTTGCCCCGCGCCAACACGCCGATTCGCAATTTTCCAACACCTGCCGCATTTCCCCTGCATCGCCAATATCTTTGGTATACCATTGCCGGCCAATTTTTCATTTGTGAGGCAAGGCATGTCAAATGCTTGCGGCGTGGATTTCGGCACGTCTAATTCCACCGTCGGCTGGAGCAGGCCCGGACAGAGCGCCTTGCTGCCGCTGGAAGACGGCAAGGTCACCTTGCCTTCAGTGGTTTTCTTCAACGCCGAGGATGACGCCTTCAGTTTCGGCCGCGCCGCCCTGAGCGCTTACCTGGCCGGCTACGAGGGACGTTTGATGCGTTCCCTGAAGAGCCTGCTCGGTTCCAGCCTGATCGACGCCCAGACCGAGGTCGGCGGCCGCGCGCTGCCGTTCCGCACCCTGTTGAGCCATTTCATCGCGGAACTGAAAACCCGCGCCGAACAGGCCTCCGGCAAGGATTTCCAGAGCGTGGTGCTGGGCCGCCCGGTGTTTTTTGTCGACGACAACCCGGCCGCCGACCAGCGCGCCGAAGATACGCTGGCGGAAATCGCCCGCGCGGTCGGCTTCCGCCACATCGCCTTCCAGTACGAACCTATCGCCGCCGCCTTCGATTATGAATCCAGCATAGCGCGCGAGGAACTGGTGCTGATCGCCGACATCGGCGGCGGCACTTCCGACTTTTCGCTGGTGCGCCTGTCGCCGCAGCGCGCCGCCAACAGCGAACGGCGCGACGATATCCTGGCCACCGGCGGCGTACACATCGGCGGCACCGATTTCGACAAATACCTGAGCCTGTCCAGCGTGATGCCGATGCTGGGGCTGGGCAGCCGCCTGGTGAACAACAGCGAAGTGCCGTCCAGCTACTACTTCAACCTGGCGACCTGGCACACCATCAACCAGATCTATACGCGCAAGGCGTGGCTGCAGTTGAAGGACGTGCAGCGCGAAACGGTCGAGCGCGAGAAATTCAGCCGGCTGCTGGACCTGGTGGAACAGCGCGCCGGGCACTGGCTGGCGCTGCAGGTGGAGCAAGGCAAGATCGGCCTGTCCGACGCCGAAACGGTGCAGCTCAGCCTGGACCGCATCGCGCCCGGCCAGGCCCTGAGCCTGACGCGTCAACAGTTCAACGACAGCATCGCGCATCTGGTAGGCACAGTGGAAGACACCGTGGGCAACTTGCTGCGCGATGCCGGCGTGACGCCGGCGCAAGTCGACACGGTATTTTTTACCGGCGGCTCCAGCGGCGTGCAGCTGCTGCGCCACAAGATCGCGGCCCTGGTGCCGGCGGCAAAAGCGGTCGAAGGCGACCTGTTCGGCAGCATCGGCGCCGGCCTGGCGCTGGATGCGGTGCGCAAGTTCGGCTGACCCTATCCGGCGCTGTCCTCGGTTTTATCCGCCTTGCCGCCGCGCTTGCGCAAACCGGCAAGCTCCGACAGGCGCATGCCTTCCGGGATCGCCACCCGTTTGCCGTGGCCGATCCGCTGCGCATGGTAAATCCCGGTATGCCCGGAAAACAGATAACTGACGACGCAGGCAATGCCGGCCAGCACGCCGATCTCCGGCCCGAACAATTCGATCGCCATGATGGTCGACGCAATCGGGGTATTGGCGGCGCCGGCGAATACCGCCACGAATCCCAAACCCGCCAGCACCGGGACCGGCATCGCCAGCAGCTGCGCCAGGGCGTTGCCCAGCGTAGCGCCGATATAGAACAGCGGCGTCACTTCGCCGCCCTTGAAGCCTGACGCCAGGGTCGTCACCGTAAACACGATCTTGCCGGCGAAGTCGTACAGCGGCAACGGCTTCTCGAAAGCCTCCACGATGGTCGGAATCCCCAGCCCCAGGTATTTGTCGGTGCCCGGCAGCAAAGCCAGCAGCAGCACCGCCACGCCGCCGGCGAACGGCCGCAGCGGCGGGAACTTGATGAGACGCTTGACCAGGCGCGACAAGCCGTGGGTCGCCTGCGCGAACACCATGCCGACCAGGCCGAACACGATGCCGGCGGCCAGCGTCGCGCCGAAAATCCCGATGCTGAAATGCGGCACGAAGGGAATCGCATAGTGGGTATGGTGTACCCCGAGCAATGCCGGCACCTGGTCGCTGACGATGGCGGCGATGAAGCAAGGCAGGATGGCGTCATAGCGCAAGCGGCCGATGGCCAGCACTTCCAGCCCGAACACCGCGCCGGCCAGCGGCGTGCCGAACACCGATGCGAAGCCGGCGCTGATGCCGGCCATCAGCAGGATGCGGCGTTCGTCCGGCCCCAGCCGGCCGATGCGGGTCACCATGTCGGCCAGGGCGCCGCCCATCTGCACCGCCGTTCCCTCGCGGCCGGCCGAGCCGCCGAACAGGTGGGTGATCACGGTGCCCAGCAAGATCAGCGGCGCCATGCGTTTCGGCACGATGCGCCGGGGATCGTGGATTTCGTCGATCAGCAGGTTGTTGCCGCCTTCCACCGATTTGCCCAGCAAGTGATAGACCAGGCCAACCGCAAGCCCCGCCAGCGGCAACAGCCACAACAGCCAGCGATGGGCGTTGCGGGTATCCGTGGCCCATTCCAGCGACAGCAGCAGCGCCGCCGACGCCAGGCCGGCCAGGGCGCCGACCACCGACGCCAGCAGCAGCCAGCGCGCGAGATACACCAGCATCAGCAGCTGTTCAGGGTAGTTTGTTTTTTTCATGGATAAAGGTACTAGATTTGAAGGACTCAAACCTGGATGGCAAGGAAAGCGCGCACGCCTGCAAATCCCATCCAGGAACTTGCAGGCATCATCAGCTGCGTTCGGCCGGGAATCTGCGAAGACTCAAGCCAAAAGCGGCGGTTCAGGGAGGAATGCCATCTCCGAAATACTACGCCAGCATTGTGCCGGACACCGATGTCCGGCGCAAGCCTCAAGCCGGGTCGAAGCTGGTCAGTTTCGCCAGCGCGTCCAGCCACCAGGCCAGCGCCGGTCCGACTTCGCGGTCGGGCCGGTACACGCATTGCATCGGCAGCGCCGCTCCCTCCGGCGGATGGCCGGCGGTCTGGATAAGCACCAGGCGGCCGCTCGCCAGGTCGTCCGCCACCACGTGCTGCGGCATGTAGCCCCAGCCCATGCCGGCCCGCAGCAAGGCGTGCTTGGTGCCAAGGTCGCTCATGCGCCAGGACAGCGAGGAATGCACCGAAAAATCCTGGTTGGCGGTGAGCGCGCTGCGGTCGCTCAGCACCAGCTGCACCTGCTGTTCCAGCACATGGCCGGGGATGCGGCCGCTGAACTGCGCCAGCGCATGGGCCGGCGCGACGACGCCGACCAGCAGCACCGTCGGCAGGCTGATGCGCAGCAAATTGGGAGGAACGATGGGCAAGGTGCCAAGCACGCCAAGCATCGCCACGCCGTCGAGCACGCGCTCGGCGACCGAACCCAGCGCTTCGATTTCCAGCCGCACCGTAACGCCGGGAAACGCTTGCCGGAAATCGCCCAGCAGCCGCACCAGCGCCGCGGTCGGGAAAAACACGTCCAGCGCCAGCGTGATCTCCAGCTCCTGGCCGTGCGCATAGGCGGCTGCGCGCGCCTGCAGGGCGTCGACCTGGTCCAGCACCTGGCGCGCATCGCGCAACAGCTCGATGCCGGCCGCCGTCAGCTGCGGCCGGTAGCTGCTGCGATCGAACAACGGCAATCCAAGCTGGCTTTCCAGCGTGCCGATGGCATAACTGACCGCCGACTGGGCACGCTTCAGCGCCTTCGCCGCGGCCAGGAAACTACCGCTGTCGGCCACCTGGGCAAACACCCGCAACTGATCCAGCGATAGCCGTTCGATATTCATGGCGATCCAACAATATCCAATGATTAGATATTGATTATCTCAAGATTATCAATATCCGGCGACGAATTTGAAGCATAAGATGGTTTCGTCCGCTGCACCAGATACGCAATCTTCAATCGATACAGCGGCTTGCAAACGCTTACTCCCATTGAAACCCTTTTAAAGACTGGAACCATCATGCAAACTTCTCAAACACTGTATCGTATCGGCCGGGTCCTGCTGGCCTCCCTGTTCGTCATTTCGGGCCTCCTGAAAATCACTGCGTTTTCCGGCGTGGTCGGCTACATGAGCAGCCTCGGCATCCCATTTGCGACTTTCGCCGTGCTCGTCACCATCCTGGTCGAAGTCGGCGGCGGACTGGCGATCATGACCGGCTGGAATGCGCGTCCCGCAGCGCTCGTGGTAGCGCTGTTCACCGTCGGCGCCACCCTGACGGCGCATCGTTTCTGGCAGGCCGATCCAGCCAGCATGCAAAACCAGCTGAATCATTTCCTGAAAAACGTCTCGATCATCGGCGCCCTGCTGATGCTGGCGGCGGTCGATACGGATTCGAAAAAATAAGCGCAACCTGCCCGGAGGATTTCATGAACAAACCCGTTTTCAACCGCCAGCTCGAACGCCTGGTCACCGGCATCAACACCCAGGACGGCGCCGGCGTCAGCCTGGTGCGGGTCCTCACCAACGACCTGCAGCGCCGGCTCGATCCGTTCCTGATGCTCGACAATTTCCATTCGGACAAGCCGGAAGACTATCTCGCCGGTTTCCCCGACCATCCGCACCGCGGTTTTGAAACCGTCACCTACATGCTGGCCGGCCGCATGCGCCATCGCGACAATGCCGGCAACGAAGGTTTGCTGCAGGCCGGCGGCGTGCAGTGGATGACGGCCGGCAGCGGGCTGGTGCACTCGGAGCTGCCGGAACAGGAAGACGGCCTGATGAGCGGATTCCAGCTGTGGCTCAACCTGGCTTCGGGCGACAAGATGGTCGCCCCCAGCTACCGCGACCTGCAGGCCGATGAAATTCCGCAAGTTTCGCCGCAGCCCGGCGTCAAGGTGAAAGTGATCGCCGGCTCCGCGTTCGGCACCGCCGGCGCGGTGCAAAGGCCGCACACCGAGCCGCTGTACCTGGACGTGCAGCTGGAAGGCGGCCAGCAGCTGGAATTGCCGATCCCCGCCAGGCACAACGCCTTCCTGTACGTGTTCGAAGGTGCGCTGCGCATCGGCGAAGACGGCCGCACGGCGCCGGCCGGCCGCATGGCGATCCTGAGCAACAACGCCGACGCCGCCGGCGTCAGCCTGCAGGCGCAAGGCAACAGCCGTTTCCTGCTGATTGCCGGCAAGCCGCTCAACGAGCCGATTGCGCAGTGGGGACCGTTCGTGATGAACACCCGTGAGCAGGTGGAGCAGGCGATCCAGGATTTCCGCGACGGCAAGATCTGACAGCCGGAAAAGAAAAAGGGACGAGCGGCAAACTCGTCCCTTTTGTTATCCTTGACGGACATTCCATTATTCCAGCCGGCCATGACACGCAAGCTCTTCTGGCAAGATCCCTACCGCACCACGCTTGAGACCGAGGTCGTGGCCGTCGACAACGACCGCATCCGCCTCGCGGAAACCATTTTCTTCGCCTTTTCCGGCGGCCAGGAAAGCGACCATGGCACCATCGCCGGCCATCCCGTGCTGTGCGCGGAAAAAGACGGCCTGGAGATTATCTACACGCTGGCTCCGGGGCATGGCTTGCAAGCCGGCAGCGCCGTCGAGGTCATTATCGACTGGGACCGCCGCTATCGCCTGATGCGGCTGCACTTCGCCGCCGAGATGGTGCTGCAGCTGGTGTACAAGCTGCGGCCCGGCATCGAGCGCATCGGCGCCCATATCTCGGCCGACAAGGGGCGCATCGACTTTGCCCACGAAGGCAGCATCGCCGTGCTGCTGCCGCAGATCGAAAGCGAAGTGGCCGCCCTGCTCCAGGCCGGCCTGCCCATCGTCACCGCCTTCACCGATGAAGCAGCGCAGCGGCGCTACTGGGAAGTCGCCGGATTCGCCAGGATGGCCTGCGGCGGCACCCATCCGCGCTCGACCGCGGAAGTCGGCGCGCTCAGGCTGAAACGCAAGAACATCGGCAAGGGCAAGGAACGCATCGAAATCAGCTTGCTGGAGAGCGCCGCCTGAATCAGGGATTGAAGGCGCGCTGGTACTTGCCGGCGAGCTGCTCCAGCAGCGCGCGCAGCTCGGGCTCGGAATGCCAGTTGCCGTTGGCCATGACGCCAAGCGGAGCCCGCAGGGTCGAGAGATCGTCCAGGGGATTTTTCGCGGAAAGGACTAAGTCGGCGCGGTTGCCCACTGTGATCGTGCCGAACGGCTCAGCGTTGGGCACGGAACGGCGGATCAGTTCACCCGGAATGCGGGTGGCGGCGGAAAGAACCTGGTATCTGCCAAGGCCGGCCTGCTCCAGCGCGCGCAGGTCGTCGTGCAAGGAAAAGCCTGGCGCCAGGCCGGGAATGGCAGGCGCATCGGTGCCCGTCACCAGAGGCACGCCGGCCTGCGACATCTCCTTGATGAAACGTTTCAGGAATGCGACCCGGGCGTCGAGATTGCCCTGGCGTTCCGCATAATCGTCCTCCCGCCAGCGGATCCGCCGGGCCGGCGACACGTACCGGGTTTCCGGCGCGCGCAGATAACCTTCGACGACTTCCGGCTTGCCCCACTGCTGCGCAATCGTTGCATAGGTGATGAGGTCGGCCGTGACGAAAGCCTTGTTACGCTTGATGAAAGCGATCGCCGCCGGAATCTCGGCAGGATCCGGCGCACTGTTCATCTGCTCTTGCTTGTCCCCGTTTTTTTTCTCGGGATGGGAGAACGTCGTATAAAAAAACTCTTCGGCATGGGCCACCAGGACCTGTCCCGCATCAAGCTGGCGCTCCAGGCCGACCCGGGTGACGCCGTGGCCGATCACCGCCATCTGCTGGTTCTTGCCTTCCTCGATGAGCGCCTGGAACACGGCCGGCGACAGGTTGTTGTAGACCTTGATGAATTCGTAGCCGTTGGTTTTGGCGAGGCCGACGATGGCGCGCGCCTGCTCCGGCGTCGCCACCACGAAGTGGCCGTACTGCGGCGTGCCGTCGACCAGGAAACCGGCATATACGTGCGGCCCGGCGAGCTTGCCGCGATTGATCTCGGGCCGCACTTCCGCCATGAAGCCGTTGGACGCTTCGCCCATGTTCAGCACCGTGGTGACGCCGTTGGCAAGGTAGACCAGCATGTCGTCGGCGGTGTCCGAATGGACATGCATGTCGGCCAGCCCGGGCGAGAGGAACGCGCTGCCGTGGCCGTCGACGATGCGCGCTCCCTTTGGAACCGGAACCGCCGGTCCGACAGCGGCGATCTTGCCGTTCTCGACCAGCACGGTCTGGTTGCGCACGATACGGTCGGTATCCATGGGCAGCAGGTTGACCGAAACGAATGCGGTAATTGCAGCGGGTTGCGGTTGCGGCGTTTGCGCGAAGGCAGGCGGGCAAAACAAGGGCGCAGCCGCCGCGATCAAGGCGAATAGTTTCAATTACGGTCTCCGTTGGCGTTGTGGTTTGGATGGATCCATGAGATGAAATCGAGGAAGGCTCAATTTCGCGGATGCGGGCCTTGTCCTCTATAAATATGCGCTCTGCCTGCCTGCGATATCACCCATGTCCGATAGAAACTGGCCTATAGGAATCATTGGTTTCGCGGTGTTCCAATGGATATATCACCCGCATCCTATCGCCCAAATAGATGCGATATCGGAAGTAATGTCCAATAGCGTCTGGTCATGCTAGCCAATAACGTCGCCAACGATTTTCCCCTTCAAAACGCACTTCTCCCTTTTCAATCAACGCCTCCAATGCTCGCTTGACTTGCTTAGGGTGTATTTCACCACCAATCCGACGGCGAATATCTCCTATCGCCGACTGCGGATAACGGTCTAAATCTTCAAGAATCAGGGCTGCCAGACGATGAGGCTCGATCCGCTTCAAAGTAGTGTCGCCCGCAAAATTGAGATTCTTAAGCAGGCCTGGATCGGCAAAGTAGCGAGTCGCTTGTGTCCGGCCAGCGCTCTTGACAACATGCCAGCTCAACAGCCTGGACAACCAAGGTTGAAGAGCATCTACCGACAATAGCTCCAGCATGCTGGCAAGTTCACGCGCGGTCAGGGCATCGTGTTGAGCCAATAATCCCAAAGCGATACGTTCACGCTGAGTAAGTTGATAGGTCTGGTCTGCCTTCGCGATAAAGTCAATGACCTCAGGTTTAAGGATACGACGGCGCACCGTAATCTGTACGCGGTCATGGCTCTCCATTAACTCCGGGGCGGGCCGCCCCTGTGACAGCAAGACTTCGTAAATCTTGTCGAAGCCGCTGCCCTCACGCTCCATCAATTTGAGATCATGGAACAAACGAGCAAGATTTTCATTACGGCGTACTGTCGTATGCAGTATGTTTTTCGGCGTAACACCCAAAGGTAAAGGTCCTGGATTGACGATTTCGAGTCGATCCGGATACAGATTGAGAAAGATGTCGCCACGCTGAGTGTAAGGACGGTGCACAAGGGCATTAACCAGCAGTTCACGAACCACAATCTCATCGAAGGCAGGAATATGCTGGCGGTACAGACCGTCGGGCAACTCATAGCGCTCACGAAAATCAGGGACTTCCTGCCATACGTATTCAATTAATTCCATCGGGCTCGCCGTCTGATCATCCCAAACCAGCTTGTTGACCTTCTGGTCCTGCTCGTCGTACTTGATAAACTGAATAACCGGAGAAGTTCCCAATTGAGCCCGGTGTCGCTGCTGTCCTACACACAAAATGCCAAGATTTGTCAGGTAAGGGCCATGGGCCAGCTGATAATGGTCGAGCAGTTCTTCCGCTGATTTTTCTTTTACCGAAATTTTGACGCGGTCAGAAGCTCGCAAAGCGCTGATCATTTTTTCCAACTTAGTGGAATCAACCGCGTCGCGGACAACATGCAAGGTTGTTTGCATCTCCCACGGCAATGCTGAGCGCTCAGCCGTCAACCGCAGAACGTCGTCGCCTGTAATTGGCTTACTTTGGTCGGCAATCCGCAAAAAATAACGACCATCGGTAGTAGATGCCACGGCCAGCGAGCGCGGAATCTTAAGTTCGATGCACTGCCCGCCGTTTGGCATAGTGACGATATCCGGTAGAACGGTCACATTGACAGTCCGTTCAGCCAGCTTGCGCCTGATCATGTCCGGCAAATCGGACAAAATACGCTGATGGGACGGCGGCAACTCGTCCTCGTCCTCGATCCCAAGCATCAGCCGCCCGCCTGTTGCATTCGCAAAGGCTATACAGTCCTTGGCCAGTTCGCTCCAATCAGCAGTCTTCCCGATCACTGATCGCAAGGATTTTTTATCGAACAGCTGCCCCTCTTGACTCAAACGTATGCGCTCCTCAAATGATTCTCGATCCAATGTTTCATCGCCACTGATCAGGTCGTTTTATCACAAGCCGTTCATGGTATCACCGCACGATGACCATGATCAGTAGCGTCAAATGCAGCAATTACTTTATCTCCATCGACAGGACTAGCGTCTCCTTGATTTCTTCCATTACAACATAGCTCTTCGACTGCGCCGCGCCCGGCAGCTGCAGCAGCATGTCGCCCAGCAGTTTGCGGTACTCCGCCATTTCGCGGATGCGGGCCTTGATCAGGTAATCGAAATCGCCGGACACCAGGTGGCATTCCAGCACCTCGGGGATGCGCAGCACTTCGCGCCGGAACTGTTCGAACGCATGCGCCGATTTCTGATTCAGCGTAATCTCGACAAAAACCAGCAGCTTGGCGCCGACCGCGGCCGGGTTGACGCGGGCGTAATAACCGTCGATCACGCCGTCGCGCTCCATCCGCTTGACGCGCTCGATGCACGGCGTGATCGACAGGCCGACCTGCTCGCCCAGGTCCTTCATCGACATGCGGCCGTCCTGCTGCAGCAAACGCAAGATATGGCGGTCCAGCTTGTCCAGGGTGCGGCTTGATTCCTTGTAGATTCTCATGTCTCGAATTTGCCGGTATTTTTAGTGTTAAATCCTGAATATATCGATTTATACAGTAACAAATGCTGTAAATTAGCTATTAGCATAGCGCTTATTACTGGAAATCAAAACCAATTCAGGCGTTAGGGAGAATCAAGATGCGGGTGCTCATTCTTGGCAGCGGTGTGGTCGGCGTCACGAGCGCCTATTACCTGGCCCGCGCCGGCCACGAAGTGACGGTCATCGACCGCCTGCCGGGCCCGGCGCAAGACACCAGTTTTGCCAACGCCGGCCAGATTTCCCCCGGCTACGCCTCGCCCTGGGCCGCGCCCGGCATCCCGCTCAAAGCACTGAAGTGGATGTTGCAAGAACACGCCCCGCTTTCGATCACCCCCGACGGCACCCTGTTCCAGCTGCGCTGGATGTGGCAGATGCTGCGCAACTGCAGCGCGGCCCGCTACGCCGTCAACAAGGAACGCATGGTGCGCCTGGCTGAATACAGCCGCGACTGCTTCAAGGTGTTGCGCGCCGATACCGGCATCGCTTACGAAGGCCGCCAGCTCGGCACCATGCAGGTGTTCCGCAGCCAGCAGCAGCTGGACGACGCCGCCAAGGATATCCAGGTCCTGCAAGACACCGGCGTGCCGTTCGAATTGCTGACGCCGGACCAGCTGGCGCTGGCGGAACCGGCGCTGGAAGCGGTCAAGCACAAGCTGAGCGGCGCCCTGCGCCTGCCGAACGACGAAACCGGCGACTGCCAGATGTTCACTACCCGGCTGGCCAAGATGGCCGAAGAGCTGGGCGTGCGCTTCCGCTACAACCTGCAGATCGATGCGCTGACCCTGGCCAACGGCGAGATCGCCGGCGTCCAGTGCGGCCCCGAGCACCTGCAGGCCGACAGCTACGTAGTGGCGCTGGGTGCCTATTCGACCGGCTTCCTCGGCTCGCTGCTGGATATCCCGGTGTACCCGCTGAAAGGTTATTCGATCACAGTGCCGATCGTCGACGCCGAAGCGGCGCCGGTCTCGACCATCCTCGACGAAACCTACAAGATCGCCATCACCCGCTTCGACAACCGCATCCGGGTCGGCGGCATGGCCGAGATCGTCGGCTTCAACAAGACCCTCAAGCCGAAACGGCGCGCCACCCTGGAAATGGTGGTCAACGACCTGTTCCCGGGCGCCGGCAACACCGCCGCCGCCAGTTTCTGGACCGGCTTGCGGCCGATGACGCCGGACGGCACGCCGATCGTCGGCGCCACCCATATCCGCAACCTGTTCCTCAACACCGGCCACGGCACGCTCGGCTGGACCATGTCTTGCGGTTCGGCGCAGCTGCTGTCGGACCTGATCTCCGGCAAGCGGCCGGCGATTGCCGCGGACGACCTGGCGGTCGGCCGCTACAGCAGGCATGGCGCGCAAAGCGAACACCCCGCTTACGCCTGACGCGGTTCCTGCCGCGGCGGACATCACCGTCATCATCGTTTTCTGAGCGACACACATCATGCATCCACAAGCGGCACATGCAGGCGCGATCCTGACCGTCGATCTCGACGCCCTGCGCAGTAACTATCGTTTGCTCCGCAAACAAGCCGGACCGGCTGCCTGCGGCGCTGCCGTCAAGGCCGACGCCTATGGCCTGGGCGCGGAACGAGTCGGGCCGGCGCTGGCGGCGGAAGGCTGCCGCCACTTTTTTGTCGCCCACCTCGACGAAGGCATTGCGCTGCGGCCGCATTTGCCGGCAACCGCGCAAGTGTTCGTGCTGCATGGGCCGCCGCCCGGCACCGGACCGGAATTCATCAGCCACGGCCTGACGCCGGTGCTCAACAGCCTGCAGCAGATCCAGGACTGGCTTGCGCTGGCGCAAGCGCTGCAGCGGCCGCTGCCGGCCATCGTCCAGGTCGACAGCGGCATGTCGCGGATGGGCTTGCCGGCGGCCGAAACCGAAGCCTGGCTGGCCGATCCGCTGTACCGGCAAACCATCCCGCCGCTGTTCCTGATGAGCCACCTGGCTTGCGCTGAACATCAGGACCACCCCATGAACGCCAGCCAGCTGGCGCGTTTCAAGGCGCTGCGGCAGCGCCTGCCGCAGGTGCCGGCCAGCCTGGCCAATTCTTCCGGGATTTTCCTTGGACACGACTACCAGTTCGACCTGGTCCGCCCCGGCGCCGCGCTGTACGGCATCGCACCGGTGGCCGGCGCCGCCAATCCGCTGCAGCCGGTAGCCGCCCTGCATGGCCGCATCCTGCAAACCCGCACCATCGAGCGCGGCGACCATGTCGGCTACGGCATCAGTTATAGCGCCACCGAACAACGGCAGATTGCCACCATCGGCGTCGGTTATGCCGACGGCTGGCTGCGCGGCATGAGCAACCGCGGCGTGGTGTTCATCGACGGCAAGGCCGCGCCCATGGTCGGCACGGTCTCCATGGATTCGATCACCGTCGATGTCACCGGCATTGCCGCCGAGCGGCTGCAGGCGGGCGCGCTGGTCGAACTGATCGGCCCTCATCGTCCGGTCGACGACGTCGCGCGGCTGGCCGGCACCATCGGTTATGAAATCCTGACCGGCCTGGGAATGCGCTACTATCGCGAGTACGTCGGAGGCTGACGCGCGGCGCCTGCTCCCAAACTCCGTTCCGCGTTTATTTGCGCATTTATTTGATCTCACGCCATGTCCAATACAACCCTATCCGACCAGCTGCTCGGCTGGATCGACGGCCACTTTGACGAAGAAGTCGGATTCCTGCAAAAGATCGTCCGCATTCCCACCGACACCCCGCCCGGCAACAACGCGCCGCACGCCGACGCCGTGGCCGAGCTGGTCGCCGCCTGGGGCTGGCAGGCCGAGAAACATCCGGTGCCGGCCGCCGCCGTCAAAGACTACGGCATGGAGAGCATCACCAACCTGATCATCCGCCGCCGCTATGCCGGCGCCGGCCCGGTGCTGGCGCTGAACGCCCACGGCGACGTGGTGCCGCCAGGCGAAGGCTGGACCAGACAGCCGTATGGCGGCGAAATCGAAAACGGCCGCATCTACGGCCGCGCCACCACGGTGTCCAAGGGTGATTTCGCCACCTACATTTTTGCCGTGCGCGCGCTGGAAGCGCTCGGCGTGCCGCTCAAGGGCGCGCTCGAACTGCACTTCACCTATGACGAAGAATTCGGCGGCTTGCTGGGGCCGGCCTGGCTGCTGGAAAACCAGCTGACCAAACCGGACCTGGTGATCGGCCCCGGCTTCAGCTATAACGTCGTCACCGCGCACAACGCCTGCCTGCAGTTCGAAGTGACGGTGCACGGCAAGGCCACCCACGGTTCGATGCCGGAAACCGGCCACGATGCATTGCAAGCCGCGACCAAGGTCCTGCAGGCGATCTACGCCAAGCTGCCCGACCTGAAAAAAATCAGTTCGGCCATTCCCGGCATCAGCCACCCGACCATGATCGTCGGCCGCATCGACGGCGGCACCAACACCAATGTGGTGCCCGGCAAGGTGGTGCTGAAGATGGACCGCCGCATGATCCCGGAAGAAGACCCGGCGGCTGTCGAAGCCGAAGTGCGTGCCATGATCGCTGCGGCTGTCGCCGATCTGCCAGGCATCCGCGTCGACATCAAGCGCCTGCTGCTGGCGCGCGCCCTGCGTCCCCTGCCGGGCCACGAAAAGCTGCTGGCCAGCGTGCAAAAGAATGCGCAAGCCGTTTTAGGCGAAGCGATTCCGGCCAACGGTTCAGCGCTCTACACCGATGCCCGCCTGTACGGCGAACACGGCATTCCGGTAGTGTTGTACGGCGCCGGTCCGCGCACGCTGATGGAATCGAACGCCAAGCAAGCCGATGAAAATCTTGCGCTGGACGATCTGCGCAAGGCCACCAAGGTAATAGCGCTGACCTTGCTCGATTTCCTCGCACAATAAACCACGGTTGCCGGACGGCCCCAGGCGCCTCCCGGCAGACATCCCGGGCTTGGTGTAACATTAGTCATCGCTTGAGCGCACGGATCGTATATCCGTGCCGCAATCCCGGCAGTTCCTGCCAGCGCTTTCCGCCTGCTGTACATACTTAACCCAGCGCCAGCAATCGGCGCTACTCCAAGCATTCCATGACAAACACTACTGCAACTTCAGCCCCGGAGAAACTGCTCCCGGGCTGGCTTCTTTTACTGGGCGCGCTGACCGCCATCGGCTCGCTGTCGATCGACATGTACCTGCCAAGCTTCCCGACCATCGCGCAGCAGTTCGGGGTCGGCAGCAACCTGGTGCAGCTGACCCTGGCCAGCTTCCTGGTCGGGCTGGCGGTCGGCCAGATGTTTTACGGGCCGCTGAGCGACCGTTTCGGCCGCAAGCCGCCGCTGTATGTCGGCATGACGCTGTACCTGCTGGGTTCTCTGGCCTGCATGGTGTCGCAAGACGTCATTGCGCTGATCGTGTTCCGCTTCCTGCAAGGCCTGGGCGGCTGCGCCGGCATGGTGATCGCGCGCGCCGTGATCCGCGACCGGCTCGGCACCACCGGCGCCGCCAGGGCGTTTTCGCTGATGATGCTGGTGATGGGCCTGGCGCCTATCCTGGCGCCGCTGATCGGCGGCAGCGTGCTCAAATTCTGGGGCTGGCGCGTGATTTTCGGCGGCCTGGCCGCCTTCGGCCTGTTTTGCCTGCTGGCGATCCACTACACCATGCAGGAAACGCTGGACCGCCGCCAGGCGGCGCCATTGCACCTGGGCCGCACCCTGAAACAATACGGCCGGCTGCTGCTCGACCGCCAGTTCGTCGCCTACAGCCTGGTCGGCGGCCTGATCCAGGGCGGCATGTTTGCCTACATTACCGGTTCCTCTTTTGTGCTGATCGAACTGCATGGCATCAAGCCTGAGCATTTCGGCTTCGTGTTCGGCACCAATGCCTTCGGCCTGATCGCCGCTTCGCAGGTCAACGCCCGGCTGGTCGGCAAATATTCGCTCGACGCCATCCTCGGCCGCGCCCTGTGGCTGCCGGCCCTGCTGAGCCTGTCGATAGCATTGCTGGTGGCTTGCGGCGTCAACAGCCTGCCGCTACTGCTGGTCGGCTTCTTCGGCTACCTGGCCTGCTACGGTTTCATCAGCCCGAATGCGTCGGCGATCGCCTTGTCGCAGCAAGGCAAGCAGGCCGGCACCGCGTCGGCGCTGATGGGCACCCTGCAGTTCACGCTCGGCATCACCTCCGGCATCAGCATGAGCTTGTGGCATGACGGCACGGCATTGCCGCTGATGGTGGTGATGGCGAGCTGCGGCGTCGGCGGCCTGCTTCTGCATCGTTTCGTGGCGCGGCCTGAGCATCGGCGCCTGCTGCAGGCGGCAGCGCAGCCGTGAGCGCGCAGACGACCGGCGCATTTCCAGGAATCCCGGCCGCCTGACCGGGCGGCCATATGCATGTCTTGAGCGTCAGGCGCGCCGCTTATGCGTAAAATGCTGGTTGTTGTTTAAATACGCCTGAAACAAGTAGCAGAAACACAACTGAAAACCGGCGCCGCTCCCCCACTTTTTTACAGACCCACACCATGCAAGCAGGAATGTTCTATGCGATCGCCTCCTACATCCTGTGGGGCTTGTTTCCGATCTATTTCAAGGCGCTGGAAGCCGAGATTCCGCCGGTCGACATCGTCATGCACCGGATGCTGTGGTCGTTCCTGTTCCTGGCGATCGTGCTGACCGTGCGCAAGCAGTGGGCCTGGGTCGGCCCGGTGCTGCGCCAGCCGCGCGTGGTCGGCGGTTTCGTCGCCAGCGCGCTGCTGCTGACCGCCAACTGGACCACCTACATCTGGGCCGTCAACAACAACCACATCGTCGAAGCCAGCCTCGGCTATTTCATCAACCCGATGGTCAGCGTGGCGCTCGGCTTCATCTTCCTGCGCGAACGGCCGCGCCTGCTGCAGTGGCTGGCGATCGCCCTGGCCGCCGCCGCCGTGCTGTGGCTGACCTGGCAAGCCGGCCACCCGCCATGGATCGCGCTGACCCTGGCGGTGACCTTCGGCAGCTACGGCTTGCTGCGCAAGACCGCCAGCCTAGGCGCGCTGCCCGGACTGGCGCTGGAGACGGCGCTGGTGCTGCCGCTGGCCCTGGCCTACCTGGCGTACACTACGGTGCAGGACCACAATACCTTCGCCAGCGCCTCGACATCGACCAAATGGCTGCTGGTCGCCGCCGGCCCGATCACCTCGATTCCGCTGCTGATGTTCGCCGCCGGCGCCCGCCGCATCCCGCTGTCGCTGGTCGGCGTGCTGCAATACATCACACCGTCGCTGCAGTTGCTGCTGGGCGTCTGGCTGTATAACGAGGAACTGGACGGCGCCAGGCTGACGGGTTTCATCGTCATCTGGGTCGCGCTGGCCTTGTATTCGGCCGAAGGACTGTGGCGCACCCTGCGTTCCGGCGCTTCGACTTAAGCACCCACATCGGTTATTCTTGGCAGTCCAGATAGCTCTTTACTGCTTGTCTATTCACTTAATCATCATTGCTCCTCATGGCCCAATACGTCTACACAATGAACAAGGTCGGCAAGATCGTGCCGCCCAAACGTCAAATCCTGAAAGATATCTCGCTATCGTTTTTCCCCGGCGCCAAGATCGGCGTGCTGGGCCTGAACGGCTCCGGCAAGTCGACCCTGCTGAAAATCATGGCCGGCATCGACAAGGATATCCAGGGCGAAGCGGTGCCCATGCCGGGCTTGAACATCGGCTACCTGCCGCAGGAACCGCAGCTCGACCCGGAACAGACCGTACGCCAGGCCGTCGAAGGCGGCCTGGGCGAAGCGTTTGAAGCCCAGGCCAAGCTGGATGCGGTGTACGCCGCCTATGCCGAAGAAGGCGCCGATTTCGACGCGCTGGCGGCGGAACAGGCGCGGCTGGAAGATATCCTGGCCACCGCCGGCGACGGCAACCTCGACCTGCAGCTGGAAATGGCCGCCGACGCCTTGCGCCTGCCGCCCTGGGACGCCAAGATCGGCGTCCTGTCCGGCGGTGAAAAGCGCCGCGTGGCGCTGTGCCGCCTGCTGCTGTCGAAACCCGACATGCTGCTGCTGGACGAACCGACCAACCATCTGGACGCCGAATCGGTGGACTGGCTGGAGCAGTTCCTGCAGCGCTTCCCCGGCACCGTGGTCGGCATCACCCATGACCGCTACTTCCTCGACAACGCTGCCGAATGGATCTTGGAGCTGGACCGCGGCCACGGCATCCCGTGGAAGGGCAACTACAGTTCGTGGCTGGAGCAGAAGGGCAACCGCCTGAAGCAGGAAGAAGCGACCGAATCGTCGCGCCAGAAAACCATCGCCAAGGAACTGGAATGGGTCAGGCAAAACCCGAAAGGCCGCCAGGCCAAGAGCAAGGCCCGCCTGGCGCGCTTCAATGAATTGAGCGAACACGAATACCAGAAGCGCAACGAAACCCAGGAAATCTTCATCCCGGTAGCCGAGCGCCTGGGCAATGAAGTGATCGAATTCAAGAACGTGTCGAAATCGTTCGGCGACCGCCTGCTGATCGACAACCTCAGCTTCCGCATCCCGGCCGGCGCCATCGTCGGCATCATCGGCCCTAACGGCGCCGGTAAATCGACCTTGTTCAAGATGATCACCGGCAAGGAACAGCCGGACAGCGGCGAAGTGGTGATCGGCACCACCGCCCGGGTATCGATCGTCGACCAGTCGCGCGATTCCCTGTCAGACCAGAAGACTGTATTTGAAGACGTCTCGGGCGGCGCCGACATCCTCACCGTCGGCCGTTTTGAAATGCCTTCGCGCGCTTACCTGGGCCGCTTCAACTTCAAGGGCGGCGACCAGCAAAAGATCGTCGGCAACCTGTCCGGCGGCGAACGCGGCCGCCTGCACCTGGCCAAGACCCTGCTGCAAGGCGGCAACGTGCTGCTGCTGGATGAACCGTCCAACGACCTCGACGTCGAAACCTTGCGCGCGCTGGAAGACGCCTTGCTGGAATTCGCCGGCAGCGTGATGGTGATCAGCCATGACCGCTGGTTCCTGGACCGTATCGCGACCCACATCCTGGCGTTCGAAGGCGAATCGCAGGTATCGTTCTTCGACGGCAATTACCAGGAATATGAAGCCGACAAACGCAAGCGCCTGGGCGAAGAAGGCGCCAAGCCTAAGCGGATCCGCTACAAGCCTGTTACGCGTTAACCGGATTGAAACGAAAAAAAACGGAAACCGCACTGCGCTTTCCGTTTTTTCCGGGCTCTCGCTTTTAAATATGGAACCAGGCCAGCGTGCCCAGCGCCACGCTGACCGCGCCGGCGCCATACGCCATCTTTTTCAGCCACTCTTTGCGCGTCAGCAAAGTAATCGCAGCCAGCGAAATCGCAATCTGGATCGCCGTCATCGCCTGCGCCCAGCGGTGATGCTGGTGCAGCGCCAGCTCCGATTTTTCATCCCACTCGCTGGCCTCGGCTTCAAGCGCTTCCGCTTTTTTCTGCACGACTTCCTTTTCGCTCTTGTAGCGCGCTGCTTCGGCGCTGTAGTGCGCGGCGTCGACGCCCGGGATATGGGTCGCCAGCTCGGACAGGTTCTGGCGGCTGGACTTGGCCTGGTAATAATTCCACTGGTTGGCCGCTTCGGTTTTCTTGATGGCGGCGTTGTTCTTGTTCATCGCCGCCGTGCTTTCGGTAGAACCGGCCTGGTAGCTGAACAAGGCGCCGACGGTCGCCATGATTGCCGTCATCACCGCGATCTTGCCGGCGAAATTGTCGCCGCTGCCGTGGGCGTGCTCGGTGACGTGCTCGATGTGGTGTTCGTGCGGACTGGGGACTTCGAATTCTTCGGACATGGCGTTTGATCTCTGAAAACAATGTTTAGCGATTGTATCCGGCGGCAGCCCGATTGCCGATGCCGTAAACGCAAAAAAACCGGCTGAATCATCTTGTCTGATGCAACCGGTTTTTCCTGTCCGTGCCTGGAGCCGGGGCGACAGGCGCCGCCCCGGTTCGCAATCTACGGTCAGTAGGTGTAAAACATGCGCTGGATTTCCTTGGTGTTGCTGGTCTTGGTCAGCGCCAGCATCAGCAGAATGCGCGCTTTTTGCGCATTCAAGGTATCGGCCACCACGAAATCGAGCTCATCATCGTTGGCTTCGCCGTTGCGGGCCACGATGCCCTGGCCGACGCGGCTGGCGCGGACAATGATCACACCCTTCTTGCGCGCTTCAACCAGCGGCGTTTTCATCTGCGCGGCAATGCTGCCGTCGCCGACGCCGGCCTGGATGATGCCCTTGGCACCGGAGGCGACCTGGGCGTCGAGCGCGGCGCGGGTCATGTTGGCGTAGCCGTAGATGATGTCAACCTGCGGCAGCACGTCCAGCTTGCTGACGTCGAACTCGGTGTCGACCGTGTTCTTGCGGGTCGATTGCCGGTAGAAATACGCCTTGTTGCCCTGGATGTAACCCAGCATGCCGAGTTCGGTCGACTTGAAGGTGTCGGTAGTCGAAGTATTGGTCTTGCTCACTTCGCGCGCAGAGTTGATCTGGTCGTTGAGCGAAACCAGCACGCCCTTGCCGATCGCATCCTTGCTGCCGGCCAGCAGCACGGCGTTGTACAGGTTGATCGGACCGTCTGCCGAAATCGCGGTCGATGGGCGCATGGCGCCGACCACCACCACCGGCTTGCGGCTCTTGACGGTCAGGTCGAGGAAATAAGCGGTTTCTTCGATAGTGTCGGTGCCGTGGGTGATGACGATGCCGTCCACGTCCGGTTGCGCCAGCAAGGTATTGACGCGCTTGGCCAGTTTCAGCCAGTGGTCGTTGGTCATGCTTTCGCTGGCGATCTGGAATACTTGCTCGCCTTTGACGTTGGCGACTTTCTTCAGCTCAGGAACCGCTGCGATCAGTTTTTCGACGCCGACAGTGGCCGAGGTATAGCCGACCGTGGTGGTGCTGTCCGCGCCGGTGCCGGCAATGGTGCCGCCGGTCGCCAGGATCATCACGTTAGGCAGTTTGGCCTGGCTGTCCTGCGCGTGCGCCACGGAGGTGGACAGCAACAAGGCGCCGAACATCATCAATGCGTAGGAATTGAGGGTACGCAGTGTAAGTTTGCGGGTAGACATAAATCTCCTGGTCTGTTGATTGTTGTGGACCGCTGGCTAAGCCGGAAAGCGGTCACGCGGCATTTCAACGTTCTGCAACGCGCTGCCGCGCCGCGGAACTGTAGCTAAAGTAGGCAAAGCGATCTAATGCCATTTATGCATAGGATTATGCATAATTATTATAGCCATTGCTCCCGGTAAAGAATGGCTTCATCGGATCGGTTTCCTGCCAAAAAACCAACTAGCAAGAACCAAGCCTGTCACGCCGCAAGCTTGGCTTCCGCTTCACGTGTGATATGCAGCTCGCGCATCGGGAACGGGATCGTGCAGTTCACCGCCGCCAGCGCGGCCTGGACTTTTTGTGCGATCGACCAGCGCACCTCCCAGTATTGGGACGTCGTGGTCCATGCCCGCAGGTTGAGCATGACCGCGCTGTCGGCGTGGTCGGTGACCACCACGAACGGCGCCGGCGTCGCCAGGATGCGCTCGTCTGCCAGCAGCAGCTCCTTCAGGGCCTGGATCGCGACCGCCGGGTTGTCCTTGTAGCTGATGCCGACCGGCATGTCGATGCGGCGCGTGTTGTTGCGGCTGAAGTTGGTCAGCGCGCTGTTCCACAGCTGGTTGTTCGGCGCGAACAGGCAGATGCCGTCGGCCTTGGTCAGCTTGGTGGCAAACAGGCCGATTTCATCGACGGTGCCTTCGATGCTGCCGTTGGAGATGTATTCGCCGACCTGGAACGGCCGCAGCAACAGCAGCATCATGCCGGCCGCGATGTTTTGCAAGGTCCCCTGCAAGGCCAGGCCGATCGCCAAGCTGGCCGCGCCCAGGACGGCGACGATGCTGGCGGTCTGCACGCCGAACTGGCCGAGCACGGCGACCAGCGTGACCAGGCGCACCAGCCACAGCAGCACGCTGCGCAGCACCGGACGCAGGGTGGCGTCCAGGCTGGCGCGCACCATGACCCGGTCGAGCGCATTGGCGAAACGCGACGACAGCCACCAGCCGACCGCCAGCGTGAAGATTGCCAGCACCGCATTGAGACCGTAGTGCAAGGACGATTCGAGCAGGAAATTCCAGGTCGAAGAGAGTTGGTTGACGGCTAATATATTCAAGGGCAGCTCCTGTAACTTGTATGAAATAGCGCGGGCCGGGCCCGCGTATCGAGCTCTCTATGTTACCAGCTGCCTCCGGCGCAACCCGCGAATCCCAGCCAGACCGCGCCGGGTTTGCTACCATATGGCTGATCCGCCAACCCGCGCAGCCGTAGCCCTCACCTTCTTTAGCGACACAATGAGCAAATTCTGGAGTCCCATCGTCAGCCGCCTGACGCCCTACACCCCCGGCGAACAACCGAAGTTGAGCAAGCTGGTCAAGCTCAACACCAATGAAAACCCGTACGGCCCGTCGCCGCTGGCGCTGGAAGCCATGCGCACCGAACTGGGCGACAACCTGCGGCTGTATCCGAACCCGGACGCCGAACCGCTCAAGCTGGCGCTGGCCGAACAGAACGCCGCGCACGGCATCACGCCGGCCCATGTGTTCGTCGGCAACGGTTCCGACGAAGTGCTGGCCCATGCCTTCCAGGCTTTGATGCAGCATGAGCAGGCGATCCTGTTCCCGGATATCAGCTATAGTTTTTATCCCACCTACTGCGGCCTGTACCAGGTGGCTTACCGGACCGTGCCGCTGGCCGACGATTTTACGTTGCGGGTCGACGATTACCTGGGCGCCGCCGCCGGCGGCGTCATCTTCCCTAATCCGAACGCGCCTACCGGCTGCCTGCTGCCGCTGGCCGAAGTGGAAAGGCTGGTGGCCGGCCAGCCCGACTGCGTGGTGATCGTGGACGAAGCCTATGTCGATTTCGGCGGCGACAGCGCCATCCCGCTGGTGGCGCGTTATCCCAACCTGCTGGTGGTGCAGACCTTGTCCAAGTCGCGCTCGCTGGCCGGTTTGCGGGTCGGCTTTGCGATCGGCCACCCAGACCTGATCACGGCGCTGGAGCGGGTCAAGAACAGTTTCAACTCCTATCCGCTGGACCGCATGGCGATCGTCGGCGCCACGGCGGCGATCAAGGACCAGGCGCATTTCGACAAAACCCGGCAGGCCGTCATCGCCAGCCGCGAGCACCTGGTCGCCGGCCTGGCCGCGCTCGGCTTCGAAGTGCTGCCGTCGGCCGCCAACTTCGTGTTCGCCCGCCATCCGCGCCACGACGGCGCCAAGCTTGCCGCCCGCCTGCGCGCCGACGGCATCATCGTGCGTCATTTCAACAGCGCCCGCATCGCGCAGTTCCTGCGCATCACCGTGGGCACGGACGAGGCTTGCCAGACGTTGCTGGACGCCTTGCAGGCGCACCTGAAAGACATGCCGGCCGATTTCTGATCGTCGCCCTGGATGGCGGTGCGCCGCCATCCATTGCCATTTCGCTGTTATTCCGCTGTTCCCACCGGTTTCCGATGCCTTCCGCAATGTCCAATCCAATAGCGCCGCCCGCCGTCGACACCCGCATGCGCCAGGCCGCCTTGCCGCTGCTGTTCCTGCTGCTGGGCGTGATCTACGCCAGCTGGGTGTCGCGCATCCCGGCGCTGCGCGACAACCTGCAGCTCGATCCCGCCAGCCTCAGCCTGTTCCTGTTGGGCGGCGGCATCGGCGCCGTCGGCTCTTTTCCGCTGGCGGCCTGGCTGGTAGGCCATTACGGCGCGCGCCGCGCCTGCTGGTACGCCGGCCTGGCGCTGCTGGCGACCATCCCTTGCCTGGCGCTGGCGCCGTCGCTGCCATTGCTGATGTTGGCGATGTTATGCCTGGGCGTCTGCTCCAGCTGCTTCAATGTGGCGATCAATGCGCTCGGCGCCGAAGCGGAAAAGCTTGCCGGACGCTCGATCATGTCGCAGCTGCATGCCTGGTTTTGCGTCGGCACGCTGTCCGGCGCCTTGCTCGGCAGCGCCATCGCCGGCATGGCAATCAGGCCGCTGCTGCACTTCGGCCTGGTCGCCGTGTGCGCGCTGATTCCGTTGCGGCTGTGTTATCGCGCCTTGCCGAACGACCGCCCGCAATTCATCGCCGGCAAAAAACATTTCGCGCTGCCGCACGGCCCGCTGATCGCGCTCGGCGTGGTCGCCTTCGGCGGCGCGATCGTCGAAGGTTCGGTGGCCGACTGGAGCGGGGTCTACATGAAAGACCAGCTGTCCGCCAGCGACGGCGTGGCGCCGCTGGCCTTTGCCTGCTTCGCCGGCATGATGCTGCTGACGCGCATGGTCGGCGACAAGCTGAAGGAATCGTTCGGCGCCCGCCGCGTGGTCGCCGGCGGCGCCCTGACCGCGGGCCTCGGCATGCTGATCGCCCTGCTCGCCAGCCAGGCGCCGTTCGCCATCGCCGGTTTTGCCCTGACCGGCGCCGGCGTTGCCACCATCTTCCCGTTCATCTTCAGCGCCGCCGGCCGCCACGGCCCGACCGCGCTGGCCGGCGTCACCACCATGGGCTACACCGGCGGCCTGATCGGACCGCCCATCATCGGCTTCCTGGCGCATGGCTTCGGCCTGCCCGCGGCCTTGTCGCTGGTAGGCGTGCTCTGCATTGCGGTAGCGCTGGCGGCCGGCCGCGCCAGATGGCTCGAATGATGTCGTTACGCTAAAATGTCCGCTCGCGCTTGTACGCCAACCTACTGCATGGAGTCCACATGACGCTTGCCTCGTTCCCCCGTTCCCTGATCCGCTGCCTGGCGCTTGGCGCCGCGGCCGGCCTTGCCCTGGCGGCTTGCGCCAGCACCCAGTCCACGGCGGCCGACGATGCAGCGCTGGCAGCGTCGCGCTGGGAGCTGACCAGCTGGACCGGGCATACCGTGCCGCACGGCGACAACGGCGAGCCGGTGATCCTGAATTTCAGCCAGGAAAACGGCAAGGGACGCGTCAGCGGCCGCGCCGGCTGCAACCAGTTCTCGGCGCCCTACTCGGTGCGCGGGCCAGGCCAGCTGACGATCGTCGAAGCAGTCAGCACCCGCATGGCTTGCCCTGAACCGGCGATGCAGTTCGAGGCCGATTTCCTCGACAAGCTGCAGGCAGTCAACCAATACGCGATAACCGGCCAGCAGATGGAAATGAAAACCCTGGATGGCCAGACGATGCGTTTCTACGCGCGCGAAAAACCGGGCGCCGCAGCCAAGATCAAATTCGTTTACGTCGCATCGCAGAAGGTTCCTTGCAGCGCCGGCGTCATGCGCACCACCTGCCTGCAGATCCGCGAACGCAAGGAAGATCCATGGCAGCTCTGGTACGGCAATATCCAGGGCTTCAATTTTGAACCCGGCATCGCCTACCGCTTGCGCATCCTCGAAGAGCAGGTCGCCAATCCGCCGGCCGACGCCAGCTCCATCAAGTGGACCCTCGACATGGTGGTGGAACAGGAAGTGGTCAAGAAATAATGGCGCTGCCTGTTAACCAAGACCAGGGCTTGCCGCAGCTGTTGCTGCTGCCCGGCTTCATGCTGGACCAGACCCTGTGGGACGACATGCGCGACGGTCTGGCGCAGCTGGGCCAGCTGCATTTCGGCGATCTCGGCCAGGACGATTCGATCAGCGCCATGGCTGCGCGCGTCTTGCAAAATGCGCCGCCGCGTTTCGTGCTCATTGGTTTTTCGATGGGCGGCTACGTGGCGCAGGCAATCATGCAGCAGGCGCCGCAACGGGTGAGCGCGCTGGCCTTGCTGAATACCTCGGCGCGCCAGCAGGATCCGCGTGAGATTGCCGGCAACCGGATGCAGCTGGAGCTGGCCAGGCAAGTGCCGTTCAAGGGTTTGACCAGCCGCGCGCTGGCGTCGTCGCTGCACCCGGAGCGGGCGCATGACCGGCTGTTGCTGGACCGCCTGCAGGCGATGGCCCTGCGTAACGGCAAGGAAGTCTTCATCCGCCAGTTGTCGGCGCTGCGCAGCGACGGTTACGCCGAACTGGAAAACATCCGCTGCCCGACGCTGGTTGTCGCCAGCAGCAACGACCAGCTCAGCAGCATCGCCGAAGCAGAACTGATGGCGGCCCGGATTCCGGCCGCCAGCATGGTGGTGATCGAGGATTGCGGCCATATGACGCCGCTGGAGAAACCCGGGGAATTGCTGCAGATCCTGTCTGGCTGGCTATCGCAGTCAGTCAATCGCTGATATCCGGGCTGCAGGCCAGATCGGGAAAGTAGCCATAAGCGGCCTTGCCATAAGGTTGCACTTTAGAAAAAAATAATCTTTCGACAATAAAAATGTCCTGAGATGGTAAAAAGACCACTTTTTGATGGTAGGGTATCAACCTTGTTTTTTTAATAACCAAGGAGACCGTCATGAAGTTAGTCCACACTCTCATCGTCGCCGCGTGCTTCAGCGCTTCTGCCACGGCAGTCCATGCGCAGCAGCAATTCGTCAATGTTTTGACCGGCGGTTCCAGCGGCGTCTATTACCCGCTCGGCGTTGCCATGTCGCAGCTATATGGCAAGGCCCTGCCCGAAGCGAAAATCCAGGTGCAAGCCACCAAGGCATCGGTAGAAAATCTCAATCTGCTCGAACGCGGCCGCGGTGAAATCGGCTTTGCCCTGGCCGACAGCGTCAACGATGCCTGGACCGGCGTGGCCGATGCCGGTTTTCCCAAACCATTGAAGAAAATCCGCGCGATCGGCGCAATTTATCCCAACTACATCCACATCGTCGCCCGTGCCGATAGCGGCATCCGCACATTGGCCGACTTAAAAGGCAAACGCATTTCCGTCGGAGCGCCGAAATCGGGCACCGAACTCAATGCCCGCGCGGTGTTTGCCGCTGCCGGCCTGAAATACGCAGATTTTGCAAAGACAGAATTCCTGCCGTATTCCGAATCGGTCGAACTGATGAAAAATCGCCAGCTGGACGCCACGCTGCAATCGTCCGGTCTGGGCATGGCGGCTTTCCGCGATCTGTCCACGACAATTCCCGTGGTCTTCATTCCGGTGCCGGCGGATGTCGTCGCCAAAATCGGCAATCCGGCCTACCAGGCATCCAGCCTGCCGGCAAAAACCTATGCCGGCCAGGATGCTGCCGTGCCAACCGTGGCGATCAACAATATCCTGGTAACACATGACAAGGTGACGGCAGCGACTGCGTATGAAATGACCAGGCAGCTTTACGACAATCTCGATCAGCTGGGCAACGCGCATAACGCAGCAAAAGCGATCGCCCTGGCCAATGCAGCCAGCGGCTTGCCGATTCCTTTGCATCCTGGCGCGGAACGCTATTTCCGTGAAAAAGGCTTGATCGATTAAAACAATTCGCGGCTGCAAGACAGAGCCGCAGGCCAAGGCTGCAACACCAGCACCTGCCGGACGCATGCGATCTGCTTTTCCCATACGTCCCGGCGCAAAAAAATCAGGAGTCTCGCATGGAACAATCCCCGTCACGCCTATTCTGGCTGCTGTTTTACGGCGCTTTGGCGTTTTCCGCATTTCAGCTTGTCACGGCAGCATTCAGCCCCGTTTCCACTACCGTGGTGCGTGCATTGCACGTCGGCTTTTTATTTCTGCTGATTTACTGCCAATACGATTTGCGCGGCGTGAAACAGGAACGCCCTGGCTGGCTGGGCATTGCACTTGGCTTGTGCGGCCTGGGCCTGGCGTTTTACCACTGGATATACGAAGGCGAGTTGATTTTGCGCGCCGGCGAGCTCAATCAATGGGACTGGATCATCGGTATCGCCACGCTGATACTGGTATTCGATGCTTCGCGCCGCATGATGGGCTGGGCATTGCCAGGCATCTGCCTGGCATTCTTGGCTTATGCCTTGTTTGGCGAATATTTGCCAGGCAGCTTCCGGCATCGCGGCTACGATCTGGAACAGGTGGTTTCACAGCTGGCCTTTGGCACAGAGGGCTTGTATGGCACGCCGACTTATGTCTCGTCAGGTTATATCTTCTTGTTTATTCTGTTTGGAGCCTTCCTGGAACAGGCGGGCATGCTGAAATTGTTTAACGATCTGGCGCTTGGCCTGGTCGGCAGCTCACGCGGCGGACCGGGAAAAGTGTCGGTGATTTCCTCCGGCTTGATGGGCACCATCAACGGCTCCGGCGTTGCGAACGTGGTCAGCACCGGCCAGTTCACGATTCCGCTGATGAAACGCTTCGGCTATCGCAGCGAGTTCGCCGGCGCAGTGGAAGCCACCAGTTCGATGGGCGGGCAGATCATGCCGCCAGTCATGGGGGCGGTGGCTTTCATCATGGCGGAAACGATCAATGTCCCCTACCTGGATATCACCAAGGCTGCCCTGATACCTGCCTTGCTGTATTTTTTCACTGTATTCTGGATGGTGCACCTGGAAGCCGGCCGTGCAGGCTTGACGGGCCTGGCAAAAGAAGATTGCCCTGATCCCCTGGCCGCACTGCGCGCACGCTGGTATTTATTGCTGCCGCTTGCGGTCTTGGTCGCGCTCTTGTTCTCGGGCTTCACGCCACTGTTTTCCGGCATGGTGGGCCTGGCTTTGACGGTGGTGCTGATCCTCGGCAGCGGCCTGGCTTCGCGCATCAGCGCGACGCTGTGGCGTGTCATGTTCTGGCTCGCCCTGGGCGTGGCTTGCGCGACGTTTAACCAATACGGGGTTACAGCGATTTTCGCCGTGGTCGCCGTGCTGGTCGTGCTGATTTTCCTGGGTCGCGACCGCGGTGTCCTCAAAACCGCGGTAGATGCCTTGTATCACGGCGCTTTGCATGCTTTGCCTGTCGGCATCGCTTGCGCTCTGGTCGGCGTCATCATTGGCGTCATTTCCCTGACCGGGGTTGCCACCACGGTTGCCGGCCACATCATCGACCTGGGCGAGCATAGCTTGATGCTGTCGCTGCTGCTGACGATGCTGACATGCCTGGTGCTGGGCATGGGAATCCCAACCATTCCCAACTACATCATCACCAGCTCCATTGCCGCGCCTGCATTGCTGGATTTGGGAGTGCCTTTGATTGTGTCGCACATGTTTGTCTTTTACTTCGGCATCATGGCAGACCTGACTCCGCCGGTTGCGCTCGCCGCTTTTGCCGCATCGCCAATTGCACGTGCTTCCGGCATGGCGATCGGCATGAAGGCATTGCAAATTGCGATTGCCGGATTCCTTGTGCCTTTCATGGCGGTATACGACCCGGCGTTGATGCTGCAAGGCGACCGGACCTGGGGCGCGATTGCTTACATCAGTGTCAAAGCCTTGCTGGCAGTGACTTTATGGGGCATGGGAACGATTGGTTTTTGGCGCGGACGTTTGGCCTGGTGGGAACGCATCGCAATGATTGCAGCCGCCTGCGTGCTGGTGGTGAAACTGCCGTTTAGCGATGAAGCGGGTTTTGCCGTCGCCCTGGTTTTAATAGCGCAGCACTGGTGGCGTTGGCGCAATGCTGTGTCCGTCAGCGCTGTCTCCGTGTCTGCGCAAAGCCCGTCATGAATCATGCTCTGCCTAGCCAGCGGCGGCGCTAAAGCAGTGCTCGCCATTGCCGGCTTTACGCTGGCTTGGCAGCACTCGGTGGAAAAAATCCGCTGGGAAGAGAGTTATCGCGCGGAAGCCGGCGCGCTGGTGTTGGAAGAAGCCCGTGTGCAAGGCAGCGGCGCCGGCATGGAGCCACCGCTTGCGAGTATATTGAAGGATGGATTCTGGCGTTGGCAACCCCGGCAAGCCATGCCGGAATTGTTGCTGACGCGCTCGGAATTCACGCCCGACTATCAATTCTGCATCCAGAACCGCTGCCAGTCATTGGCTGAGATCGTACCGCCGAAAGCGGCAGCTACGAGAATATGGGCCTGCGATAAAAACACGCAGGCGGACTGATTACAACGCCAGGCGCTTGCGTGCGGCCTGGTATTCGGTCTGCAAACGATCCACCATCTGCGCCACGCTAGGCACGTCGTCCATCAGGCCGACGCCCTGGCCGGCGCCCCAGATATCGCGCCAGGCCTTGGCGCCGGTGCCGCCCGAACCGAAATTCATCTTCGATTTATCCGCTTCCGGCAGGTTGTCCGGATCGAGGCCGGCGTTGACGATCGATTTTTTCAGGTAGTTGCCGTGGACGCCGGTGAACAGGTTGGTGTACACCACGTCGGCCGCTGTCGATTCCACGATCGCCTGGCGATAGGCGTCGTCGACATGGGCTTCCTTGGTCGCCAGCCAGCGCGAGCCGATGTAGGCAAAATCGGCGCCCATCGCCTGCGCTGCGAGGATCGCATCGCCGGTGGCGATGGCGCCCGACAGGGCGACCGGTCCCTTGAAGAATTTGCGCACTTCGCCCACCAGTGCAAACGGCGACAAAGGCCCGGCATGGCCGCCGGCGCCGGCCGCCACCAGGATCAGGCCGTCGACGCCGGCTTCCAGCGCCTTTTGCGCATGGCGGATCGAAATCACGTCATGCAGCACGATGCCGCCGTAGCCGTGGATCGCATCCATCATTTCCGGCGGCGGCGCGCGCAGGCTGGAGATGATGATCGGCACCTGGTGCTTGACGCAGACCGCGACGTCGTGCGCCAGGCGGTCGTTCGATTGATGGACGATCTGGTTGACCGCGATCGGCCCTACTTTTGCATTCGGATGCTCGGCCTGGTAGGCAGCCAGTTCAGCCTGCAGGTCGGTCAGCCAGGTATCCAGCAATTCCGCCGGCCGTGCGTTCAGCGCCGGGAACGAGCCGACGATGCCCGCCTTGCATTGCGCGGCCACCAGGGCCGGGCCGCTGGCGATGAACATCGGCGAGCCGATGACGGGTAAGCTCAGGTTTTGCAACGCAGCTGGCAGTGCCATGACGACCTCGGGTAGTAAATATCAAGAGTCTTGATTATAGGGAGAAAATGCGAATAAAAAGTACGATCGTGCTAGATTTTGTCCTCTAAAACCCAGGCCCCGCCTGCCTTCCCGGCTGCCGCTGCAAGGCCGCTCAATGTCGATTGCACAAGAAACCGTCGCGTATTTCAGCTGCGCCGGCACGCAGCAGCTGCGCCACTGTCCATGCGCCCAGGTCGGCTTCGCTGAGCCGCAGGTAACGCCGGTTGGCCGCCGCCACCAGCGGCAAGCCGGCCAGCATCGGCTGGATGTCGGCCAATTTGATCCGTTGCCGTTCCAGCAGCAGGAATTTCAGCAAGACCTTGATGGCGTTCTGCGCATTGCGCTGCGGATCGGCGGCCAGGTAATCCAGGCGCGAAAACGCCGTATCCAGGGCGGCGGCGACGCCGCTGAACGGACTGCCATGGCCGGGAATCACCAGCCTCACGTCCAGGGTGGCGATCAGTTCCAGCGTCGCCCGCTCTTCGGCAAAACCCGATTCGCCGTCCAGTTCCGGGAAAATCACGCCGAAACCGTTTTCCCACAAGGCGTCGGCGGAAATCAGGATGCCATGTTCCTGGCAATAAAAAATCAGGGAATGCGGATCGTGCCCGGCTGCCGCCAGCACCTGCCATTGCAAATCGCCCAGCGTCAGCAGGTCGCCCGCCTGCAGGGTGGCGTCGAAACCGAAACGCGCGCATTGCTGGCCGGTGCCGCTGTAGCTCAGCGCATCGCGGTCCCAGTTGCGTACCTGCTCGGCTTGCGCCGCCGGAATCGCGGTGTGGCAGCGGTAAGCCTGTTGCAAGGCGGCATTGCCGCCGCAGTGGTCGGAATGCAGGTGGGTGTTCAGCAAACGGTCCAGCGGCCGCCCCTGCAAGCCGTGCGCCACCAGCGCCACGGTCTGCGCCGCATGGCTCAGGTAACCGCTGTCGACCAGCGCCGTCTGTTCGCGGCCCAGGAACAGGATGTTGTTGGAGGACAGCCAGCCGCGCTCCAGCACGCGCATGGTCGGCGGCAATTGCAGCGCAGTCATGCCGCCGCCCGCCGTTGCCCGATCCGCAGCCAGATGCCGCGTTTCTGTTCATCGCTGGCGCAGCTCCATGCGGCAATCTCATCCAGGGTGCGCAGGCAGCCGTCGCACAGGCCGCTGGCCGCGTTCATCACGCATACGTTGATGCACGGCGATGCGCTGTAGTCCGGGCTGGGCTCGCCGCCGGCCGGCTTGATTTGCTTGTTTTCCACGCTGTCTCGAAATATCCTGATGGTTGTCCGCCGCTTGTTCCTATAATACGCGACACCACCGTCTTCCATAGCGACCACCTGCATGCTCAATATTTTACTGGCTGAAGACGAAAGCGCGATTGCCGATACGGTGATCTACGCCCTCAGCAGCGAAGGTTTCCAGGTGCAGCACTGCCTGCTCGGCAGCGCCGCCCTGCAACAGGCGCGCAGCGGCCGCTTCGACCTGGCGGTGCTGGACGTCGGCCTGCCCGACATGAGCGGCTTCGACGTCTGCCGCGAGCTGCGCAAGTTTTCTTCGCTGCCGGTGATTTTCCTGACCGCGCGCGGCAGCGAAATCGACCGCCTGATCGGCCTCGAAATCGGCGCCGACGATTACATGGTCAAGCCATTCTCGCCGCGCGAACTGGCGGCCCGCATCCGCGTCGTGCTGCGCCGCCTGCATCCTGCGCCGGCCGCGGATGCAAATGCATCGCCGCCAGCCGTGCTGGGCGAATTCGAGCTTGACCAGGCAGGCATGCGCATCCGCTACGCCGGCCACGCCTTGCAGCTGACCCGTTACGAATACCTGCTGCTGAACATGCTGCTGAGCCGGCCAGGCGGCATCTTTACCCGCCAGCAGCTGATGGACTCGATCTGGCGCGATGCCCCCGACAGCACCGACCGCACCGTCGACACCCACGTCAAGACCTTGCGCATCAAACTGAAAGCCGTGGCGCCGGCTGCCGATCCCATCCACACCCATCGCGGCCTCGGTTATTCGATAGAACTGGCGCCGGACGGCAAGCAGGCGGCCAGGTGAAACTCGGCATCCGCATCCTGCTCGGCTATTTCCTGATCGTCGGGCTGGCCGGCGTGTTCATCCAGCGCGTGTTCCTGGCCGAGGTCAAGCCGGCGGTGCGGCAAGCGATGGAGGACACGCTGGTCGACACCGCCAACATCCTGGCCGAACTGGCCGCCGACGACATGAAACAGAACCGCATCGCCGACGGCAACTTCGCCAGCCGGGTGCGCGAATATGCCCATCGCGACATCAACGCCAAGATCTGGAGCTTCCGCAAAACCACGCTCGACTACCGCATCTACGTCACCGACCTGAAAGGGATCGTGCAGTTCGATTCGACCGGACGCGCAATCGGCCAGGACTACTCGCGCCGCAACGACGTCTACCTGACCCTGCGCGGCAACTACGGCGTGCGTTCGACGCGCGATATCGACAACGACGACAGCAGCACCGTCATGCACGTGGCCGCGCCCATCATCGACCAGGGCAAGATGATAGGCGTGCTCACCGTCGCCAAGCCGAACAACACCTTGCAGCCTGCGATCTCGCAGAGCGAACGGACCATCCTGCGCTGGGGCGCCTTGCTGCTGGTGTTGTCGCTGGCGGTGGGACTGGCGGTCACCTTGTGGATCAGCCGCTCGCTGGGCGCCTTGCAGCGTTACGCCCGTGCCGTCTCCGCCGGCGAACGAGCGCAGCCGCCGACCAGGGGCGCCAGCGAAATCGTCGAACTGGGACGGGCGCTGGAGTCGATGCGGCAAAGGCTGGAAGGCAAGCAATACGTCGAACACTATATCCACAGCCTCACGCATGAAATGAAAAGCCCGCTGGCGGCGATCCGCGGCGCGGCGGAACTGCTGGACGAAGACCTGCCCGCGGCAGAACAGCGGCGTTTTGCCCACAACATCCGCGGCCAGTCGCAACGGCTGTCGGAGCTGATCGAAAAGATGCTGGCGTTGGCGGCGATCGAACACCGGCAGGTCCTGGAAAACGTGGTCGCCGTCGACCTCGGCGCGCTGCTGGATGAAGTGCTCAGCCTGCTGGAGCCGCGCTTGCAGCGCGCCGCCCTGACCGTGCGCATAGATAGGCATCCACCCGGAACAACGCCACAGCCAAAGATCCGCGGCGAGGTTTTCCTGCTGCGCCAGGCGCTGATCAACCTGCTGGAAAACGCCGTCGACTTTTCGCCGCCGGGCAGCTTGATCGTGGTCAAGACGGATTTCTCGCAGCCGGGCGCCGTCACGCTATCGGTGGCCGATAGCGGGCCCGGCATACCCGACTATGCGCTGCCGCGCATATTTGAGCGCTTTTACTCTTTGCCGCGGCCGGGCAGCAACGAAAAAAGTACAGGCCTCGGCCTCTGTTTCGTGCAGCAGGTGGCGCAGTTGCACCATGGCCAGATCAGTTTGCAGAACCGCGGCCAAGGCGGCGCCGAGGCGCAGTTGAGCTTGCCTGCCGATCTCGCCTGAACCCGGCACCGCGACCGGCTTCACATCCGCTTCACATTGCCGCCGCAGCGGCCCCATGACGCCGCCGTCATCGATTCACACAGCCTCCCTACACTGGCACTCAGCGTGACGCCCCGTCACTTTGAACCGAACGAGAGAGACCATGAACCGACCCTTGCTACTCAAACTGCTGGCGATTATCGTGCTGACCCTGCTGATCCTGATACCGTTGGGCCTGATCCGCGACACCGTGCAAGACCGGCAGCAGCACCGGCAGGAAGCAGTTGCTTCGATTGCCGCCAGCTATGCGGGCGGCCAGACCATCACCGGACCGGTGCTGGTGGTGCCGTACAAAATCAAGATCGATGAAGTCGCGCAGGACGCCGAAGGCAAAAAAACCTATCGCAGCCGAAACGAAAACCGGCAATACCTGTTTTTCCCGAAAGACTTGCAAATGCAGGGCGAGCTGCTGCCAGGCGAACGCTACCGCGGTTTGCACAAAGTGCATGTGTATGAATTGCAGGGCAGTTTCAACGGCCGCATCGACTACCAGCTGCCGCCGGCCGCGCAGCTGGCTGCCGACCAGATCACTTTGTCGCATCCTTACCTGGCGATCGGCATCAGCGATGTGCGCGGCCTGCTCGGCTCGCCCGTGCTGAAAGCGGGCGGCCAGCCGCTGCCGCTGGAGCAAGGCGGCGGTGGCCTGGGCAAGGGCATGCATGCGGACTTGCCGCAGCCCACCCTGGCCGAAAGCGGCAGCCTGGACGTGTCGCTGGCCATGACGGTGGCAGGCACCGAAAGCCTGGCGATCACGCCGGTCGGCGACAACAACCGGTTCGAACTGTCATCCAGCTGGCCGCATCCGCAATTCGGCGGCAGTTTCCTGCCGCGCACCCGGGATGTCACCGAACAAGGTTTCCGCGCGCTGTGGGAGGTCTCATCGCTGGCTTCGAATGCCCAGCGCCAGCTGCGCAGCGGCGACGACAAGAGCGGCGTTGAAAGCCTCGACATACAGCTGGCCGAACCGGTAAACATCTACTCGCAGGCAGACCGGGCCACCAAGTACGGCTTGCTGTTCGTGCTGCTGACGTTCGTCGGTTTCTTCATCTTTGAAATGATCAAGCAGCTGCCGATCCATCCGATCCAGTACCTGCTGGTGGGATTGGGGCTAGCGATCTTTTTCCTGATGCTGATCAGCCTTTCCGAACACATCGCTTTCTGGATGGCTTACCTCGCCGCCAGCGTCGCCTGCATCGGCCTGCTGAGCTTTTACCTGAGCCAGGTGCTGCGCAGCGCCGCCCGCGGCCTGGGTTTCGGCGCCATGCTGACGCTGCTGTACGGCACCCTGTACGGTCTGCTGGTGTCGGAAGATAACGCCTTGATGCTGGGCAGCATGATGCTGTTCGTGATCCTGGCGGTGATCATGGTCGTCACCCGCAAGATCGACTGGTACCAGGCCAATGCCCAAGTCGCCAAGCCCGGCTGATTTGCCGGCATGGATCCAGGCGCCTGACTGCCAGCAAGCCGGCAGTCGGGATCGGCGCCATATTCCGGTCCGGCCTAGCTCCGCAACGCCACATCCGCCACCGGCGCCGCAGTCATCGTCACCAGCTGCTGCGGCGTCAGGTTGAACACCGCGTGCGGATGCCCTGCCGCCGCCCAGACGCTGTCCAGTTCCAGCAAGTCCTCATCGATCAGCATCACCGTCTTGCCGGCATGGCCGATCGGACAGACGCCGCCGATGGCATAACCGATACGCTCCCTGACGAAACGCGCATCGGCCTTTCCCAGCGGGCCGACCAGCGCTGCCACCTTGGCTTCATCGACGCGGTTGCTGCCGCTGGCCACCACCATCACGGCGGCATCGTCGGCCAGACGCCGGAACACGATCGACTTGGCGATCTCGGCGACGCTGCAGCCCAATCCCGCGGCTGCTTCGGCGGAAGTCTTGCCGGTTTCCGGCAGCATCACGACTTGCTTGTCATGTCCGATTGCCGCCAGCAGGTCGGCTACGCGTTGCGCGCTGTCGGGAAGTGTATTCATTCGCTGTTCATTTCATTGAAAATTTCCAGGCCGGCAAGCCGCCGCCGCGCCCGGTTTATTTGGATTTGGCGGTGTCGAAATATTGCGCATGCAGCTTGTCATAGGTGCCGTCGGCCTTGATCGCGGCCAGGCCTTGGTTGATTTTCGCCAGCAATGCCGCGTCGCCCTTTTTCACCGCGATGCCGAAAAACTCTTTCGGGAAATTCTCGTCCGTCACCATGCGGATGCCCTTTACCTGGTTGTTGGCCAGGTAATGCACTACCGCGCCCTTGTCGGCAATGACGGCGCTGACGCCGCCGGTTTCCAGTTCTTTCAATGCCAGCGGGCTGGATTCAAAGCGCTTGATATTGGCGTTGTTGTCGCCCGACAGCTTCTGCATCATTTCGTCGCCGGTCGAACCTTGCAGGACGCCGACCGTCAGCGGCTTGAGGTCGGTGATCTTCTGGATTTTCGAATCGAGCGGCACCACGATGACCTGGCCCGCTTCAAAATACGGATCTGAAAAATCGACCGTCAGCTTGCGCTTCTCGGTAATCGTCAGCCCGGACATGATGATGTCGCGGTCGCCCTGCGCCAGCGCGGTGAAAATGCCGTCGAACGGCGTATTGATGAACTTGACCTTCATGCCTTCTTTTGCCGCCAGCGCCTTCATGACGTCGATATCGAAGCCAACCAGTTCCTTGTGCTCGTTTTCGTATTCGAAAGGCGCGTAAGTGGCGCCGGTGCCGACCACATATTCCTTCACCGCCGCGCCGGCCGCCGACTGGTCTTCATGCTTGCCGCATGCGCTTAATCCGCTCAGGGCCAGTACGGCGAGCATGAGGGAGGCTGTCTTGATTACGGTGCGTTTCATAAAATTTCCATTTCCTGTTGATGTGCCGACGATATTTTTTAAGCGATGCGTTTGGCCGCGATGGCGTTGCCGGCGCGGCTGACGGCCTTGCGGCCCAGGTGCGCCGAAATGAACTGGCCGGCGTCGACCACCGCATCGAGGTCGATGCCGGTCTCGATGCCGAGCCCCTGCATCAGGTACAGCACGTCCTCCGACGACACGTTGCCGGTCGCCCCCTTGGCATACGGGCAGCCGCCCAGGCCGGCGACAGACGAATGGTAGATCGAAATGCCGACTTCCAGGCTGGCGTAGATATTCGCCAGCGCCTGGCCGTAGGTATCGTGGAAATGGCCGGACAGGCGTTCGATCGGGAATTCCTGCACCAGCCTTTGCATCACCGCGTGCACCTTGTTCGGGGTGGCGACGCCGATGGTGTCGGCAATATCTATCTCGTCGCAGCCGAGGTCGCGCAGGCGATGCAGCACGTCGACTACCGAATCGATGCCGACTTCACCCTGGTACGGACAACCGAAAGCGCAGCTGATGCTGCCGCGCAGGCGCTTGCCTTCCTGCTTGGCGACTTGCGCCACTTCGCGGAAGCGCTCTATCGATTCGGCGATGGAGCAATTGATGTTCTTTTGCGAAAACGCTTCCGACGCCGCGCCGAAAATCACCATCTCGTCGGCGCCGGCCGCCAGCGCGGCTTCCAGGCCCTTCATGTTCGGCACCAGGGCCGAATAGATAACACCCGGCTTGCGCTGGATGGCGGCCATCACTTCGCTCGATGTCGCCATTTGCGGCACCCACTTCGGCGAGACAAAGGATGCGGCTTCGATGTTGACGAAACCGGCCTTGGTGAGCTGGTCGACCAATGCGATCTTTACGTCGGCCGGGATGGTTTCTTTTTCGTTCTGCAAGCCGTCGCGCGGGCCGACTTCAACGATCTTTACCTTGCTGGGGAATGTCATGTCATCACCTCTCAATAACCTTTGCTGCGGTCAACTACGCCGTTCACGCTTTTGCCCTGTTCCAGCGCATGGATCTTGTCGCGGATCTGCAGGATGGTGTCCTGGTGCAGCGACAATGCCGAGATGTGCGGCGTGATGCTGATGCGCGGTTCTTGCCAGAACGGATGGTCCGGCGCCAGCGGCTCATGTTCGAACACATCCAGCGTTGCTCCCGCGACCTGCCCTTCGCGCACCGCCGCCAGCAGGTCGGCTTCGACCACGTGGCCGCCGCGGGCGACGTTGACCAGGTAAGCGCCGTCCTTGCCCTTTTGCAGTTTCTGCAGATTCCGGCGATTGACGATGCCGCGCGTCGAATCTGTCAGAGGCAAGATGCATACCAGTACCCGCGACGCGCGCAGGAAGGCATCAAGGCCGTCGTCGCCGGCGTAGCAAGAAATTCCAGGCAAGTCTTTTGGACTGCGGCTCCAGCCGTTCAGGGGAAAACCGAAATGCGCCAGCGATTCTGCAATGCACGAGCCGAGCACGCCCAGGCCGAGGATGCCGACGCTGAAATCGCGCTTGTCGGGAGCCGGCAGCTGTTTCCATTCGCCGCGTGCGGCTTGTTCCCGGTATGTGTCGAAGCGGCGGAAATAACCCAGGACCGCGTGCGTCACGTATTCGGCCATCTGGATCGCCATGCCGCCGTCGTCGATGCGGATCAGCGGCACGCTGGACGGGATGGCGTCGCCCAGCTGCAGGATGGCGTCCACGCCGGCGCCGAGGTTGAAGATGGCTTTCAGGTCGTTGCGGCCGCGCAGCATGGCTGCGGGCGGGCGCCAGACCAGGGCGTAGTCGGCCGGGGCGGTGTCGCCTTCCTGCCAGAAACGGATTTCGGCTTGCGGCAACGCTGTGCTGAAGTCGGCCATCCAGCTTTCCAGGCCGCTGCCGGGGGGGACGTAGAACAGGAGTTTCACTATTTGTTCCTCAAACTATCTTGATGCTGGCGTAAAACGAATGCGACGGTTTGTGCTCCGTGGGCCGTTAAATGGGGTCAGAGTAATTTACGACGATGAGGCTGTCGTAAAAAAACTCTGACCCCATTTAACTCCGCTTGCACATAATCAAGCTGCCTTGAAGACCAGCAGCTGGGCGGATTCGCTTACCTGGTCGCCTACTGCGTACAGCAATTCTTCCACCAGGCCGTCGGCGGGGGCGGCGATTGTGTGTTCCATTTTCATCGCTTCCATGATCAGCAATGGTGCGCCTTTTTTTACCTGTTCGCCTTGCGCTACCAGCAGGGCGACGATCTTGCCCGGCATCGGCGCGGTCAGGCGGCCGCCTTCGGCTTCGCTGTCGCCGGCGTGCAGCAGCGGGTCGACATAAGCCAGCGTGAATTGGCTGCCCGCGTAAAACACGTGGAACTGCTCGCCTTCGCGCACCACGGTGCCGGCCACGGTCCTGTCGCCCAGGCTGATTTCAATCGTATTGCCGTCCTGCTGCAGCACGCTCATCTGCTTGAAGGTCTGCGCCTCGGACTGCTCGTGGCGCAGCAGCCAGCGCCCTGTTTCATAGGTGACGTCGAGCGGGCTGGGCTGGCCGTCGTCGACGAAGGCGAGCCGGCGCTGCAGGCTGCCGTTCAGGCGCCAGCCGTCGGTGCTGGTCCACGGATCGCTGCCGGCGTTGGCGGTTGCATTGCGTTCCGACAGCAGCAGCGACGCTGCCGCCAGCGCCAGGACCTCGATCGCCGCCGGGACGGCGGCGGGGAACAAGGTAGCGTGATGGCGTTCGATCAGGCCGGTGTCCAGGTCCGCCTCGGAGAACGCCTGGCCAGCGACCAGGCGCTGCAGGAACTTGACGTTGCTGGCGAGGCCGACGATCTGGTATTGCGCCAGCGCGGCCGACATCGCGGCCAATGCTTGCTGCCGGTCCTGGCCCCAGACAATCAGCTTGGCGATCATCGGATCGTAGAACGGCGAAATGGCGTCGCCCTGGCGCACGCCGGAATCGATGCGCACGATGCTGGCGCTGGATCGGCTGACTTCGAACTCGGTCGCCGCCGGCGTGTGCAGGTGGCGCAAGGTGCCTATCGACGGCAGGAAGCCCTTGTCCGGGTTTTCAGCGTAGATCCGCGCTTCCAGCGCATGGCCGCCGAGTTTCAGCTGATCCTGGCGGAGCGGCAGCGGTTCGCCCGAAGCCACCCGCAATTGCCATTCGACCAGGTCAAGGCCGGTGATCATTTCCGTCACCGGATGTTCCACCTGCAGGCGGGTGTTCATTTCCATGAAATAGAAAGAACCGTCCTGGTTGGCGATGAACTCCACGGTGCCGGCGCCGACGTAGCCGACCGCCTTGGCCGCCGCTACCGCGGCTTCGCCCATGGCGCGCCGGCGTTCCGGCGTCATGCCCGGCGCCGGCGCTTCTTCCAGCACTTTCTGGTGGCGCCGCTGCACCGAGCAATCGCGTTCGAACAGGTAAACGCAATCGCCCTGGCTATCGGCAAACACCTGGATCTCGATGTGGCGCGGACGGGTCAGGTAACGTTCAACCAGCACCTTGTCGTCGCCGAAGCTGTTGATCGCCTCGCGCTTGCAAGACGCCAGCGCAGCCTTGAAATCGGCGCTTTGCTCGACGATGCGCATGCCCTTGCCGCCGCCGCCGGCGCTGGCCTTGAGCAGCACCGGATAGGTGATCTTGTCGGCTTGCTGCTGCAGGAAGTCGGCATCCTGGGTTTCACCGTGATAACCGGGCACCAGCGGCACCTTGGCCTTTTCCATCAGTTCCTTGGCGGCCGACTTCGATCCCATCGCCGAAATCGCGCTGGCGGGCGGACCGATGAATACCAGGCCGGCCTTGGCGCAAGCCTGGGCAAACTGGGCGTTTTCGGACAGGAAACCGTAACCCGGATGGATGGCCTGCGCGCCGGTAGCCAAAGCCACTTCGATGATCTTGTCGGCGCGCAGGTAACTTTCCTTGGCCGCGGCCGGTCCGATCAGCACCGCCTCGTCGCACACTGCAACGTGCTTGGCGCCGGCGTCGGCGTCCGAATACACGGCCACGGTCTTGATGCCCATGCGCCGAGCGGTGGCTGCCACGCGGCAGGCGATTTCGCCGCGGTTGGCAATCAGGATCTTGGTAAACATGCTGTCTCCCCCTTTATTATTTATTGCGGCTGGGTGTTGTTATCGGCAGTCACTTCGCAACGCGCATCGAATGCCGACGAACGCGAATGCATGCCGAGTTTTTCCAGCAAGGCGCGGTCTTCTTCAACTTCCGGATTGCCGGTGGTGAGCAGCTTGTCGCCGTAGAAAATCGAGTTGGCGCCGGCCAGGAAACACAGCGACTGGATCGCTTCGCCCATTTGGCGGCGGCCGGCGGAGAGGCGCACGCGCGCTTTCGGCATGGTGATGCGGGCCACGGCCACGGTACGCACGAATTCGAACAGGTCGATCGGATCGATGCCGTGCAGCGGCGTGCCTTCGACCTGCACCAGGTTATTCACCGGCACCGATTCCGGATACGGCTCCAGGTTCGCCAGCTGCGCCACCAGGCCGGCGCGCTGCAGGCGCGATTCGCCCATGCCGACGATGCCGCCGCAACACACCTTGATGCCGGCGCCGCGCACGCTGTCGAGCGTATCGAGGCGGTTCTGGTAATCGCGGGTGGTGATGATGTCGCCGTAGATTTCCGGCGCGGTGTCGAGATTGTGGTTGTAGTAGTCAAGCCCGGCGCCCTTCAGGCGTTCCGCCTGGCCTTCGCCCAGCATGCCCAGGGTGGCGCAGGTTTCCAGGCCGAGCGCCTTGACTTCGCGCACCATTTCTTCGACCTTTTCCAGGTCGCGGTCTTTCGGCTCGCGCCATGCGGCGCCCATGCAGAAACGGGTGGCGCCGTGCGCCTTGGCCTGGCGTGCAGCTTCCAGCACGGTATCCAGCGGCAGGATCTTTTGCGCGGTGACGCCGGTGTCGTAGCGCGCCGCCTGCGGGCAGTAGCCGCAATCTTCCGGGCAGCCGCCGGTCTTGATCGACAGCAGGGTCGCCAGTTCGACTTCGTTAGGATCGAAGTTTTCGCGGTGGATCTGCTGCGCCTTGAACATCAATTCGTTGAACGGCAGGTTGAACAGGTCGAGCACGGTTTGCACCGGCCATTTGGCGTCTGCCGGCAGCACCATCGGTTTGGCGGCTGGCTGGAATGTGATTGGTTGAGATGACATGATCTGACTTCCTTTGTGTTGAGGGAATACGGTTAAATCGGGTGAGCGCCGGATGGCGCAGGCCAACCCGGCAAACATGAAAAATCCAGGTGGCTGGCGGCGGCCTCGACCAGCGCCTTGGCCGGCAGTCCGCCCATGCGCGGCACGTGGCCTAGAAACGGTGCATCGATGCGGCTTTTCAATGCCGCGATATTGGCGTCGGCGTTAAGCATGGCGGCGTCCACCGTGTTGGCGACCCAGCCGGCCAGCCGCAAGCCGCGCGCAGCGATCGCCTCGGCCGTCAGCAGCGCGTGGCTGATGCAGCCCAGCCGCAAACCCACCACCAGCACCACCGGCAAGCCGAGCTGCTGCGCCAGGTCCGCGGTGTCGTGCGTATCGTTGAGCGGCACGCGGAAACCGCCGACGCCTTCGACGATCACCGCATCGGCCAGTGTGGCGATCTGCTGATAACAAGCGAGGATATGCGCCAGTTCTATCGTCCGTTCTTCCTGTGCTGCGGCGATATGCGGCGCGGTCGGCTGGCGCAGCAGGAACGGCGTGCTCAGTTCCTGCGGCAGGACCACGCTGGCTTGCGCCGCCAGGACATCGGCATCGTCGTTGCGCCAGACGCCGTCGCGCAGTTCGGCGCCGGCGGCGACCGGCTTCATGCCGGCGCTGCGCACGCCGGTTTTTGTCAGTCCATGCAACAGCGCGCCGGCGATCAGCGTCTTGCCGATTTCGGTGTCGGTGCCGGCGATGAACCAGGCAGCCTTTTGCGGATTGGCGATCGATTTAATCATGGCCGATCACGCTTTCGAAAACCGCGGCCGTACGGGTTGCCAGCAAATCGATTTCCTGGTCGTCCAGGATATACGGCGGCATCAGGTACACCGTCTTGCCGATCGGCCGCAGCAGCAATTCATGCTCTACCGCGCTGGTGAAAAAACGGCGCGAGAAAGTGGCCGCCATGGCTTTGTTGTCGATGGCTGCGTCAAACGCCCAGATCATGCCGCGCTGGCGGAAATGGCGCACCTGCGGATGCTGCGCCAGCGGCGCCAGCGCCTCGGTGATGCGGCGGGCGCGCTGGCGATTGGCGTTGATCACGTCGTCTTCCTCGAAAATCGCCAGCGTCGCCAGCGCCGCACGGCAGGCCAGCGGATTGCCGGTGTAGGAATGCGAATGGAGGAAACCGCGCGCCAGGTCGTTATCGTAGAACGCCCGGTAGATTTCATCGCGCGTCATCACCAGCGACAGCGGCAGGTAACCGCCGCTGATGCCCTTCGACAGGCAGAGGAAATCCGGCCAGACCGGCGGCTCGCCGTGAGCTGCCGCCTGCTCGGACGCAAAGAAGGTGCCGGTGCGGCCGCAGCCGACGGCGATCTCGTCAAAGATCAGGTGGACTTTGTAGCGGTCGCACAAGGCCCGCAATTCGCGCAGATAGGCCGGATCGTGCATCGCCATGCCGGCAGCGCATTGCACCAGCGGTTCGATGATGATGGCGGCGATATGGCTGGAGCGCTGCTGCAACAGTTTTTCCAGCGTGGCGGCAGCGCGCAGGGCGACATCCGCCGCGCTTTCGCCATCACGCGCGCCGCGCGCATCGGGCGAGGCCACCACATGCGCCTGGCGCAGCAAGGGGCCGTAAGCGTCGCGGAACAAGGGCACGTCGGTAACCGCCAGTGCGCCTATGGTTTCGCCGTGATAGCTGCCTTTCAGGCAAACGAATTCCTGCTTGTCTGTATAGCCGGCGTTGCGCCAGGCGTGGAAACTCATCTTCAGGGCGATTTCAACCGCCGAGGCGCCGTCCGACGCGTAAAAACAGTGGCCCAGCACATTGCCGGTGCGCGCCGCCAGCTGCTCCGACAGCTGCACCACCGGCTCATGCGTAAAGCCGGCCAGCATCGCATGTTCGAGCTGGTCGAGCTGGTCCTTGAGCGCGGCATTGATGCGCGGATTGGCGTGGCCGAACAGGTTGACCCACCAGGAACTGATCCCGTCCAGGTAACGTTTGCCGTCGCTGTCGTACAGCCAGGCGCCGCGGCCGCGGCTGACCGCGATCAGCGGCACCGATTCGTGGTGCTGCATCTGGGTGCACGGATGCCATACGCTGTCCAGGCTGCGCTGGACCAGGCCGGGCCGTGCTGCCGGCATTGCTGCCTTGTTTGTTACCTTATCCAACTGTGCTCCTTGATATGCGTCGCGGATCCGCGTCCGCATGATTCGCAGCCAGCGCCTGCAAGGCGCCGGTCAATTGATCTACCTGTTCGATGCTGTGCGCCGCCGACAGCGATATGCGCAAGCGCGCCGTGCCCTTGGGTACGGTCGGCGGCCGGATTGCCGGCACCCAGATGCCCTGCTCGCGCAGGCCGGCCATCAGGTCCAGCGCCAGCTGGCTGTCTTCGACCACCAGCGCCTGCACCGGCGTCTCGGACGGCAGCAGCGGCCATGGCAGGCCGGCCAGTCCGCTGCGCAAGCGGGCAATCAGTTCACGCAGATGCCGCTGCCGCCAGTCTTCCTCCTGCATCAGCCGGACAGCCGCCAGCAAGGCGCTCGCCAGCATCGGCGGGCTGGCGGTGGTAAACATATAAGTGCGTGCCCGCTGCAGCAGCCATTCGACCAGCAGCGCATCGCCGGCGACAAAAGCGCCGGCCACGCCCGCAGCCTTGCCCAGGGTTCCCATGTACAGGATACGTTGCGACTGCAAACCGAAATGCGCCAGGCTGCCGCGCCCTTGCGGGCCCAGCACGCCAAAACCGTGGGCGTCGTCGACCAGCAGCCAGGCATCGTATTTTTCACACAGCGCCAGCAGTTCCGGCAAGGGGGCGATATCGCCATCCATGCTGAATACCGCATCGGTGGCGACCAGCTTGCGCGGGTGCTCGCTCTTGGCCAGCAGTTGTTCCAGCCGCGCCACATCGGCATGCGGATAGACGCGGAACTGCGCGCCGGACAAGCGGGCGCCGTCTATCAGGCAGGCGTGGTTCAGCCGGTCCGAAAAAACGATGTCGCCGGGACCGACCAGCGCCGGGATCGTCCCCATGTTGGCCATGTAACCGGTCGAAAAATGCAGGGCGCGCGGCATGCCGACAAATTCCGCCAGCGCCAGCTCCAGCTCCTCGACTACGCTGGTGTGGCCGCTGATCAGGGCCGAAGCGCTGGCGCCGACCCCGTACCGGTCGAGCCCGGCCTGCGCGGCGGCGCGTAGCGCCGGGTGGTTCGCCAGGCCGAGATAATCGTTGCTGCAAAACGCCAGGTATTGCCGGCCTTCGACCTCCAGCACAGGCCCCTGCGGCCCGTCGACGATACGTCGCTTGCGCAGCAGCTTCTGTTCCTGCAGCGCGGCCAGTTGGCCGCGGATCTGGGTCAGCAGCTCAGGCATATTGGGCTTCCGGCTGGGATGCGGGCACGGCTGCCGGGGAGCGCGCAAATAACAGCGGCAGCCGGTTCAGGCTGCGGTATACCGCATTGCTGCCCCAGGATTGGACGGCGCTGGCCAGCTGCAGCTGCGGCAAGCGCTGCATCACGCTGCGCATGGCGATTTCCGCTTCCAGGTAAGTCAGCGTGGCGCCGATGCAGACATGCGGACCGTAGCCGAAGGACAGGTGCGCGCCCTGGTTGCGCTCGATGTCGAGCCGGTCCGGATCGGTGAACCTGGCCGGATCGCGGTTGGCGGCGCCGATCAGCGGGATCACCAGGTCGCCTTTTTTCATCAGCTGGCCGTGCATCTCGACATCGACCTTGAGGCGGCGCCCGGTGTACTGCACCGGGCTGTCGAAACGCAGCAGCTCCTTCAAGGCCGACGGCAGCAGCGTCGGCGTATCTTGCAAAGCCTGCCATTGCGCCGGATGCTGGAGCAGCGCCAGCATGCCGTTGCCCAGCAGGTTGCGTGTGGTTTCATGGCCGGCGAACAGCAGCGTGCAGCACTGCGCCAGCAATTCCTTGGTGGTGATGATGCCGCCCGTGGCCTCGGCGCGTATCAGCTGGCTCATCAGGTCGTCGCCAAGCGCGGCGCGGCGCTGCGGCAGCAGCTGGCGGAAATATTCGTTCATGGCCACCAGGCTGGCCTGGGCTGCGCGGGCGATCTCCAGGGTCGGCGTCGGGCTGCCGATGAAAGCTGCGATGTCGTCGGACCACGCCACGAACTCGCTGCGGTCTTCGGCGGCAATGCCGAGCATGCTCGCGATCACCAGCGCCGGCAAGGGGCGGGCGAAATCGCGCATGAAATCAAACTGCGCAAACTGATCAAACTGGCTGGACGCGCCGTCGGCGGCCTTGGCCATTATCTGGTCCAGCAGTCGGTCGACGATCTGCTGGATCTGCGGCGCCAGCTCCTGCAACGCCGACGGCTTGAACCCGGCGTTCATCACCTGGCGCAGGCGGGTGTGCTGGGGCGCGTCCACGAACAGCAGCGAACGCGAAAAAATGCGCTTGAATTCACGCAGCTCGGTCAGGGCCTCCGGGCCGCTGCTGTTGGCCCAGCCGCCGGCGCGCCGCACCGAGAAACGCGGATCGCGCAGCACGCTGGCGACATCGGCATGGCCCGTCAGCAGCCAGGCGCCGCCGCAGAATTCCGGGCTCCAGTGCAGCGCGCCCGCGGCACGCAAGGCGTGGTAGGCGGGATACGGGTCGTTTAAAAAATCTTCATTAATCATTTAACATCTTTTCCAGCATTTACTTCGGCAAAATCGTCTTTGCAAGGACGAGATTGTATGTGATCACGCCAACCAGGATGGTTTGCGCTTCTCCAGGAAGGCGCGCACGCCCTCGCGCCCCTCGGCGGAAGCGCGGATTTTGGCGATTTCTTCCACGGTGTCGGCGATCAGCACTTCCGTCAGCGGCTGGCCGGCAACCGCGCGTACCAGGCGCTTGGCCTCGGTCACGGCGTTAGGGCTGGCCGCCAGCAGGGCCTTGAGCAGCAAAGCCACGCTTTCATCCAGTTTTTCCGCCGTCGCCACTTCGTGCACCAGGCCCAGCTTCTGGCCGGTTTCGGCGGAAAACCGCTCGGCGGTGATGAAATAGCGCCGCGCGGCCGATTCGCCGATAGCCTTGATGACGTAGGGCGAGATGGTAGCCGGGATCAGTCCTATCTTCACTTCCGACAGGCAGAACTGCGCCGTCTCCACCGCCGCCACGATATCGCAGGCCGCCGCCAGGCCCAGGCCGCCGGCATAACAGTCGCCCTGCACCTTGGCGATTACCGGCTTGGGGCATTGGTAAATCGTGCGCAGCATGGTCGCCAGCAGCGCGGCGTCGGCGCGGTTCTGTTCCGGCGTGTAGCCGGCCATCGCCTTCATCCAGTTGAGGTCGCCGCCGGCGCAGAACGCCGCGCCGCTGGCGGCCAGCACGATCGCCCTCACCTCTGCGTTGCTGCCCAGTTCGGCAAAGGCATGGGTGATTTCGGCAATCATGGTTTCATTGAAAGCATTGCGCACCTCGGGCCGGTTGAGGACGATGGTCGCTACCTGAGGGGCATGCTGTATTGCTAACGTCTGATAAGTCATTTGTTCATCTCCGCTTATGGCAACGGGCCAGCGTCGCAAAATATTGCTGCATCATTGTTTCAACGGCTCCGCAGGAAATCCGTTCCGTCCGAGGAATTCCGCCACCAGCGGTTCCCAGATATTCAAGCCGGCCACAAACAGCGTATGGCCGTTCTTGGCAAACGGCGGCAACAGCTTGAGCTCAGCCTGGCCGCCAGCCTGGTTAAACGCCGCGTGCCAGGCCTGGCTGTATTGCGGACCGAAATACAGGTCGTTTTCGGTATATATCCACAGCATCGGCACCTTGGCGGTCTTGCCGAATCGGGCATACATGTTTTCCAGCTTGCTGCCCTGGCAAGGCACGCCGGGATGCGTCTCGGGGTCGCCGCCGGAGCCGCCGGCAAAATTGATCGCTGCCACCAGGCCCTGGGGCATCTTGGCGGCGGTAGCGGTGGTGGTGTAGCCGCCCACCGACTGGCCGACCAGCAGCACCCGCTCGGGATTGACGTAGGGCTGCTGCTTGGCATACGCCAGCACCGCCAGCACTTCGGTGCTGGCAGCCTCGGCCATCGGCGCGTAATCTTTATCGCGGCAGCCGCCGCTATCCTCCGGATCCGGATCGACGCCGGTATCGCCGTAACCTAGCCGGGTCGGCACGAACACCGCAAAACCGCGCTCGGTGAAGAACCGCGCCTGCTGGGTGTAGCGGAAACGTCCAGGCTTGGAGCGATCGTTGCCGCGGCCGTGATTGATGATGACGATCGGGAACGGTCCGGCGCCGGCTGGCTTGAACTGCGTCACGATGACCTTGCCGGTGAACGCGCGGCCGTACAGGTTATTGACCGTCACCGGCACGCTGGCCACGGTTTCGTTCAAGTCCTGCGCCAGGGCCTGCCCTGCCGCATGCGCCGACCAGATGCACAGGCATGCGCACGCCAAGGCATGGCGCGCCGCCCGTGTCACCGTTATCCCCGTCAATCTGCCCATGGTTTTTCCCTTATCTGGTTTTACATCCGGAACACGCCAAACCTGGTGTCGGCAATCGGCGCGTTCAAGGCTGCGCTCAAACCCAGCCCCAGCACCTTGCGGGTATCGGCCGGATCGATCACGCCGTCGTCCCACAAGCGAGCGGAGGCGTAATACGGATGGCCCTGGTGTTCATACTGGTCGCGGATCGGCTTCTTGAAAGCTTCCTCTTCCTCCGCGCTCCAGCTGCCGCCCTTGCCTTCGATGCCGTCGCGCTTGACGGTGGCCAGCACGCCGGCAGCCTGTTCGCCGCCCATCACCGAGATGCGCGCATTCGGCCACATCCACAGGAAGCGCGGCGAATAGGCGCGGCCGCACATGCCGTAGTTGCCGGCGCCGAAGCTGCCGCCGATGATCACGGTCAGCTTGGGCACCGCGGTGGTCGCCACCGCAGTCACCATCTTGGCGCCGTTACGGGCGATGCCTTCGTTTTCATAACGGCGGCCGACCATGAAGCCGGTGATGTTTTGCAGGAACACCAGCGGGATCTTGCGCTGCGAGCACAGCTCGATGAAATGCGTGCCTTTCAGGGCCGCTTCCGAAAACAGGATGCCGTTGTTGGCGACGATGCCGACCGGCATGCCGTAGATATGGGCGAAACCGCAAATCAGCGTGGTGCCGTAGCGCGCCTTGAATTCGTCGAATTCGCTGCCGTCGACGATGCGCGCGATCACTTCGCGCACATCGAAAGGCTTGCGGGTATCGAGCGGAATCACGCCGTACAGTTCCTGGGCCGGATATTTGGGTTCGACCACGGGGCGCAGCAGCGGGCCCGGCGGTTTCTGGCGGTTCAGGTTGGAGACGATGGTGCGCGCCAGCGACAGCGCGTGCATGTCGTTTTGCGCCAGGTGGTCGGCCACGCCCGACAAGCGGGTATGGACATCGCCGCCGCCCAGGTCTTCGGCGCTCACTACCTCGCCGGTGGCGGCTTTCACCAGCGGCGGCCCGGCCAGGAAAATCGTGCCCTGGTTCTTGACGATGATGGATTCGTCGCTCATCGCCGGCACATAGGCGCCGCCGGCGGTGCACGAACCCATCACCACGGCGATCTGCGGAATGCCCTTGGCCGACAGGTTGGCCTGGTTGTAGAAAATGCGGCCGAAATGGTCGCGGTCCGGAAACACTTCATCCTGGTTCGGCAGGTTGGCGCCGCCGCTGTCGACCAGGTAGATGCAGGGCAGGTTGTTCTGCTCGGCGATTTCCTGCGCGCGCAGGTGTTTCTTGACGCTGAGCGGATAGTAGGTCCCGCCTTTCACGGTAGCGTCATTGCAGACCACCACGCATTCCTGGCCGGCGATGCGGCCGATGCCGGTAATCACGCCGGCGGCGGGCGCCGCATCGCTGCCATCCTTGTCCTTGTAGACGTGGTAGGCCGCCAGCTGGGAAAATTCCATGAACGGCGTGCCGGGATCGAGCAGCATCTGCACCCGTTCCCGCGGCAGCAGCTTGCCGCGCGCCACATGCTTGTTGCGCGCCGCTTCGCCGCCGCCCTCGGCGATCCGCGCGACTTTCTGGCGCAGGTCGTCGACCAGCAGGCTAAGCGCGTTGGCGTTTTGCTGGAATTCTTCGCTGCGTGGATTCAGCTTGCTTTCTAACTGGGGCATTGCAATGTCCTTTGTCTCTGATATATATGAAACAGCTGCGTTACTCAAAAATCCGTCGCGCCTGGGTGATCCCGACTTGGCGCCCCCGGCTCGGCGCCCCCCGGCTAGGCGCCCCCATCGTTCCCGCGAACGCGGGAATCCAACTTAATGCGGCAACTTGGATCCCCGCGTTCGCGGGGATGACGGGTCGTTTTAATTTTCCTTCATGCGGTATGGATATCGTTGAGCTTCAACTCGTCCTTCATCGCTTCACGGATCTTGAATTTCTGGATCTTGCCGGTGACCGTCATCGGGAACGCATCGACAAACCGGATATAATGCGGCACCTTGTAGTGGGCGATCTGACCCTGGCAAAAATCGCGCACGGCTTGTTCGTCGGCGGCCTGGCCGGGGCGCAGGATAATCCAGGCGCACAATTCTTCGCCGTATTTCGGGTCCGGCACGCCGACCACCTGCACATCCTGGATCGCCGGATGGCGGTACAGGAATTCTTCGATCTCGCGCGGGTAGATATTCTCGCCGCCGCGGATCACCATGTCCTTCATGCGGCCGACGATGTTGACGTAACCTTCGCTGTCCATGGTCGCCAGGTCGCCGGTATGCATCCAGCCTTCGCCGTCGATCGCTTCGCGCGTCTTTGCCTCGTCGCCCCAATAGCCATGCATCACCGAATAACCGTGGGTGCACAGTTCGCCGGAACTGCCGATCGGCATCACCGCGCCGGATTCGGGATCGACGATTTTCACCTGCAGGTGCGGCTGCACCTGGCCGACCGTGGAGACACGTTTCTCCAGCGGTGTATCGGTCATGCTCTGGCAGCTGACCGGGCTGGTTTCGGTCATGCCGTAGGCGATCGTGATCTGTTCCAGGTGCATGTCGCGCACCACCCGTTTCATCACTTCGATCGGGCATGGCGATCCGGCCATGATGCCGGTGCGCAGCGTCGACAGGTCGAATTCGGCAAAGCGCGGGTGGTCCAGCTCGGAGATGAACATGGTGGGCACGCCGTGCAAGCCGGTGCAGCGTTCTTCCTGCACTGCCTGCAGCACCGACAGCGGCTCGAAGCCATCGTTGGGATAGACGATGGCGGCGCCATGCGTCAGGCAGGCCAGGTTGCCCAGCACCATGCCGAAGCAGTGATACAGCGGCACCGGGATGCAGAGCCGGTCTTGCGCGGTCAGTTTCATCGCTTCGCCGATGAAAAAGCCGTTGTTCAGGATATTGCGGTGGGTCAGCGTCGCCCCTTTGGGGAAACCGGTGGTGCCGCTGGTGAACTGGATGTTGATCGGATCGCCGGCTTGCAGGCGGGCGCCGATCTCGGCCAGCCGCGGGTCGGCCGCATCGCCGCTGGCGATCAGGTCGGCGAAGCGCAACATGCCGGGTTCTTCGCCGCCGCCAAGCTGGATCACGGTTTTCAGGGACGGCAGGCGCGCTGCCTGCAGTTGCCCCGGAATGGCGTGCTGCAGTTCCGGCGCCAGCGTGCGTATCATTTCCAGGTAATCGCTGGTCTTGAAACTGGTCATCGAAATCAGCGCCTTGCAGCCGACGTTGTTGAGCGCGTACTCCAGTTCGCTGACCCGGTAGGCCGGATTGATGTTGACCAGGACGATGCCGGCATAGGCCGTGGCCAGCTGCGTCAGCAGCCACTCGGCATTGTTGTGCGACCAGATGCCGATGCGGTCGCCCGGCTGCAGGCCGCGCTTGAGCATGGCGCTGGCCAGCTGCCGCGCCTGGTTTTGCAGTTGCCGGTAGCTGAGGCGGATCTGCTGGTGGCGCGACACCAGCGCGTCGTTGCCGGCCACCCGCTCCACCATTTCATCGAAGAAAACGCCGATAGTCTGTTCGATCAGCGGCATATCCTGGCTGCCGCGATCGATGCTGGAATTCAGTTGTTTCATGGTCTTGTCTCCTGTTATGGCCGTCGCCGCATCCCGTGATGATTTTTATTTTTCCGGGAAACTGCCATCGACATAGAACCAGCATGGCTGGTTTTCTGTTCCTGCTTCGCGCTCGCGCACAAAGCGGCTGATTTCGTGCAAGCGATGCGCACGGCCGTCGATCTTGTAGCGCGCCACGAATTCCACCGTGGCGCGGTCGCCTTCCGCCTGGTGCTTGCGCACCTCCAGGCCGAGCCACTTCAACCCCGCTTCGGCGGCGACAGGCTCGGCCGGCCGGGTGCTGCTGTGCCATGTCGCCCGCAGGTACGCGCCCTTGTCCATCACATAAGCGCTATAGCGCGAACGCATCAGCGCCAGCGCCGTCGGCGCAACTTCGGCGCCGCTGTGATAGCGGCCGCAGCACTGCGCATAACTGCCGCCGCCGCAGGGACAATCCATCGCCTTCTCTTTCAAATCTTGCCATCCCTCAGGAATGCTTCGAGCTGGTCGAAGCGGTCGAAACCCCAGAACGGCTCGCCGTCGACGATCACGAACGGCGAACCGAATACGCCGCGCGCCATCGCCAGGTCGACTTCCGCCTTCAGCTGGTTCTTGATCGGCAGGCTGTTGATGCCGTCGCTCAGGCCGTTGGTGTCGATGCCGCTGTGGTGGCCTATTTCCAGCAGATGCATCGGTTCGCCGATATTGGTGCCGTCGACGAAATAAGCCTTGTAAATCTGCTTGGCGAACTTGATGGCCTTGTCTTCGCCTTGCTTGTCGCGCACCCACAGAACGGCGCGCGCCGCCGCCTGCGTCGCGATCGGGAAAGCGCCGGGACGCTTGTAGGGAATGCCGTGAAAACGCGCGCTGCGCTCGAAATCGTGAAACGAATAATCGCCCTTGATCGGCACCTGCGCCAGCGGCGCCGAGCCGGTGGTCTTGAATACCGGGCCTAGCAGGATCGGATGCCATTCGACGTCGCGCTGGTACTTTGCGGCCAGCTCATCGATATGGGTGGCGGCGAAGTAACCATACGGAGAGGAAAAATCGAAGTAGAAATCAATTGCGGCAGCCATCTTCTTGTACCTTGTCGGAAATGGTAAGGACTAATGCGAATTGCGCTGTAGGTAAAATCCGCCCTACTTGTTTAAATCATAATTCGCCAAGACCAATAACAAAGATCAGCGCCGATCCGCGGAAATTCCACGGAAAAACGCTGACCTATTTACTGCTTGCTACCGTGTTGCGCTAACGATGGATTGCTGTCGTCCCTCAGACCAGCTCGACAGCAATCGCGGTGCCTTCGCCGCCGCCGATGCACAGCGACGCCACGCCGCGCTTGCCGCCCTTCGCCTTCAAGGCGCCCAGCAGCGTGACGATGATGCGGGCGCCGGAGGCGCCGATAGGATGGCCGAGTGAACAGGCGCCGCCGTGGACGTTGATCTTGCTGTGCGGGATATCGTGTTCTTTCATGACCGCCATCGGCACCACGGCGAACGCTTCGTTGACTTCGAACAGGTCGACGTCGCCGTTCTTCCAGCCGACTTTCTTGTACAGCTTTTCAATCGCGCCTACCGGTGCGGTAGTGAACCATTCCGGTTCCTGCGAATGGCTGGCGTGGCCGAGGATGCGGGCAATCGGCGTGCAGCCGAGTTTCTTGGCGGTCGATTCGCGCATCAGCACCAGCGCCGCGGCGCCGTCGTTGATCGACGACGACGAAGCGGCGGTGATGGTGCCGTCTTTCTTGAACGCAGGACGCAGCGACGGGATCTTTTCCACCTTGGCTTTTTGCGGGCCTTCGTCCTTGTCGATCACGGCTTCGCCGGCGCGGCTGGTGACGGTCACCGGCGCGATTTCCCACTTGAAGGAGCCGTCGGCAGTCGCCGCCTGCGCGCGCTGCGCCGAAGCGATCGCAAACGCATCCTGGTCGGCGCGGCTGAAATGGTATTTGGCGGCGCACTCTTCGCCGAATGTGCCCATGGAACGGCCGCCGCCGTTCTCCAGCTTGGAATAAGCATCTTCCAGGCCGTCCAGCATCATGTGGTCGAGGATGGTGCCGTGGCCGACGCGGTAGCCGCTGCGTCCCTTCGGCAGCAGGTAAGGGGCATTGGTCATCGATTCCATGCCGCCAGCGACCACCACTTCATTGGTCCCCGCCAGCAAGGCGTCGAAAGCGAACATGGTGGCTTGCATCGCCGAGCCGCACACCTTGGAAATGGTGGCGGCATTGGCCGACACCGGCAAACCGGCCTTGATGGCTGCCTGCCGTGCCGGCGCCTGGCCTTGGCCGGCTTGCAGCACGTTGCCGAACAACACGGCGTCGACTTGCTCCGGTTTCAGGCCGGCGCGCTCGACGGCGGCCTTGATCGCCACGGCGCCCAGGTCGCTGGCGGTCAATGACGAAAAATCACCCTGAAACGCACCCATTGGAGTACGCGCTGCGCCGACGATAACGATTGGGTCATTCATGTTGTTTCTCCAGATTACGACAACTTGTAAGCAACTTCGGGATCGCTTGCATCCGCGGGCGATTCCCGTGAGCGGCTTTGCTGCCTGGTTGGTTAAAAATAAAACGGTCAGGTTTTGTTGCTGGTCAACTAACTTTGCGCATGGGTAAAACGACATTCTTGCGGATATGGAAACACATCGTCGAAATGCCCTTCAAGGATGTGTTGCTTGTGTTGTTGCCAATATTGCTGGGTCAACAGATCCGCATGATGCTTGATAAAGTATTTTTTCACGTTTTGATTTCCGAGAAGAAATACACCGAATTGTTCCGGAAAGACATCGTTCTTGGCGATGGAATACCAGGGCTCGGCCGACATCTCGTCTTCCTCGTTACGCGGCTGCGGGATAGTCCTGAAATTGCAGTCGGTAATGTATTCAATCTCATCATAGTCGTAAAACACGACCCGGTTATGGCGTGTCACGCCAAAATTTTTATACAGCATGTCGCCGGGAAAGATATTCGCGGCGACCAGTTCCTTGATGGCGTTGCCGTATTCGGTAATGCCGTGTTCCAGCGCTGCCTGGTCGTCGTTTTTCTCGGCGTTGTTCAGGTAGATGTTCAGCGGCATCATGCGGCGTTCGATATACAGGTGCTTGATGATGATTTCGTCGCCGTCTTCTTCGACCACCGACGGCGCCACCTGTTTCAGCTCGGCCAGCAGCTCGTCGGCAAAACGCGCGCGCGGAAAGGCGACGCTGGAATATTCCAGGGTATCAGCCATGCGGCCGACGCGGTCGTGGTGCTTGACCAGCAGGTATTTTTCCTTGACCAGCGCATTGGTGGTTTCCTTGGGCGCCGGGAAATAATCCTTGATCACCTTGAACACATAGGGAAACGACGGCAAGGCGAACACCACCATCACCAGCCCGCGGATCCCCGGGGCGATTTCAAAATGGTCCGACGAATGCCGCAGGTGGCGCAGGAAATCGCGGTAAAACAGCGCTTTTCCCAGCTTTTGCAAACCCAGGATCGTATAAATCTCGCTGCGCGGCTTGTTCGGCAACAGGCTGCGCAAGAACTGCACGTAGGCCGAGGGCACCTCCATGTCGACCATGAAGTAGGCGCGGGTAAAGGAAAACAGGATGGTCAGTATCTTGCTGTCGAACAGCACCGCGTCCAGCACCAGCTTGCCATCCTTGTCGTGCAGGATAGGCACCACGAACGGATATTCGCGCGGGCCGTTGATCATCTTGCCGACCACGTACGCGCCCTTGTTGCGGTAGAACAGGTTGGACAGCACCTGGATCTGGTGATTCGGTTCCAGCGCGGCGGCGCCGAACGCTTGCGCGATGCGCTCTTCCGCCAGCGCGACATCGCGGTCCAGGTCGGCGAACGGGCGCTGCAGCTGGAAGTTGGTGATCAGGCGCTTGAGCGTGTAGTGCAGGCCGTCCTTGGCCGGGTAATACACGCGGTAAGTCGGCAAGGCTTCGTCGGTGTCGATGTATTCGGTCGATACGGCCGGCCGCACGAAGATGAAATCGTTATGGAAATAGGTGCGGTGCAGGATGTTGCAGCAGACCGAGTTGAAGAACGTCTCGGCCAGTTCCGGCTGCTTATGGTCGGTCAGCATGCCGATGTAATGCAGCTTCACCTCGCGCCAGACCTGGTCGGTCAAGTCGTTGGGATCGTACTCGTCTTCCAGCGCCTGCACGCATTCGTGTACGCGCGCGTCATAGAAACCGATCCGCTCGCGCGCGGCGAGCTGCGCGGTTTTCCAGTCGGCGCTTTCAAAATGCTGCTTGGCCAGCACGCTGGCCTCGCGGAACAGCCGGTAATGCTTGTCGAAACCGTCCAAGATCATGCGCGCAGTATCGAAAGCGATCTGCGACGACAGTAATTTCGGAAAGTTGGCCGACGTTATCACAGCGCAAACCGCCCCTTCCAGCCGGCCAGCATCGACAGGCTGACGCCGATGCCGCCGCACACCACGATCAGCGGCCGCTGGTATGGCGCCAGCACCGGCAGTTTTTCGTAGGCCACGGCCAGGGCCGCGCCGCAGGCCGGCTCCACCAGGGTCCGCATCTGGTCGGCAAACGCCAGCGTGGCGCTGACCGCCTGTCTGTCGGTAACCACCACGCTATGCACTTCGTGGCGCTGGGTCCAGGCAAAACATTCTGCCGCCACGCGTTTGGCGGCCAGGGTAGTGGCGATCGAGGTGATCGCCGGCAGCGTCACCAGTTCACCGGCCGCCATGGCGGCGTTCAGCGAAGCGGCACCTTCGGTTTCGGCGACGATCAGCGGGATATGCGGCAAACCGTTGCGATGCAGGCCGCTCAGCACGCCGCTCATCAGGCCGCCGCCGCCGACCGAGCAGATGACGACATCGAAATCGACGCCCAGCTCGCGCGCCTGCAGCACCGCTTCATCGATCATGGTGGCGTTGCCGTCCCAGATGTCGGGGTGGTCGAAAGGCGGGATGTAGATGCTGCCAGGCTGTTCGCACAGCTGCAGCGCCAGCTGGTTGGCTTCATCCCAGCCACTGCCGTGGACGATCACTTCGGCGCCGATATCGCGGATGCGCCGGCAGACTTCGGCGGCGGTGGTTTCCGGCACAACGATGGTGGTCTTGACGTCCAGCGCCGCACCGGCAAACGCCGCCGCGAAACCGGCATTGCCGCCCGACGGACAGACCAGGTGGCTGGCGCCGCCGGCCACCGCGCGCTGGCACAGCAAGCCGATGCCGCGCAGCTTGAACGAGCCGGCCGGCTGGGTGTTTTCCATCTTCAGCAAAACTTGCTTGTCGAGTACGACGGAAAGTTGCGGGTGTCGCAGTAACGCGGTGTGGATATGCAGTGAAGTCATGTTCTCGACGCTGTTGCCTTTATATCAATTGTGCCACTAGTCAGAGGGATTGCAAAATCATTCGCATCTGCCGCACTCCCCCTTGCCAGGCGGTCAGCGCGTTTCCGCAAACAATTCGCGGCCGATCAGCATGCGGCGGATTTCACTGGTGCCGGCGCCGATTTCGTACAGCTTGGCGTCGCGCCACAGGCGTCCCACCGGATATTCATTGATGTAGCCGTTGCCGCCCAGCGCCTGGATCGCTTCGCCCGCCATCCAGGTGGCTTTTTCCGCCGAATACAGGATCGCTCCGGCGGCGTCCTTGCGCAGGGCCCTGGCCGCGGCCGGCGTCTTGGCGCGGTCGCAAGCCTGGCCGACTGCGTATACATAGGCCTTGCAAGCCATCATGGTCGAATACATGTCGGCCAGCTTGCCCTGCATCAGCTGGAATTCGCCGATCGGCTGGCCGAACTGCTTGCGGTCATGCACATAGGGTACGACGACATCCATGCACGCCTGCATGATACCAAGCGGGCCGCCCGAAAGGACGCTGCGCTCGTAATCGAGGCCCGACATCAGCACGTTGACGCCCTGGCCCAGGCCGCCCAGCACGTTTTCCGCCGGCACCTCGCAATCCTGGAACACCAGTTCGCCGGTGTGGGAGCCGCGCATGCCGAGCTTGTCCAGCTTTTGCGCGACACTGAAGCCCTTGAAGCCCTTTTCGATCAGGAACGCGGTCATGCCGCGCGCGCCGGCTTCCAGGTCGGTCTTGGCGTACACCACCAGCACGTCCGCATCGGGACCGTTGGTGATCCACATCTTGGTGCCGTTGAGCACCCAGCGGTCGCCCTTGAGTTCGGCGCGCAGCTTCATGCTGACCACGTCGGAACCGGCGTTCGGCTCCGACATCGCGAGGGCGCCGATATGGTCGCCGGAGATCAGTTTCGGCAGGTACCTGGCTTTTTGTTCGGCATTGCCGTTGCGCTTGATCTGGTTGACGCACAGGTTGGAGTGGGCGCCGTAAGACAGGCCGACCGAAGCGGAAGCGCGCGAGATTTCTTCCATGGCGATGATGTGCGCCAGGTAGCCCATGCCGCTGCCGCCGTATTCCTCTTCGGCGGTGATGCCGAGCAGGCCGAGGTCGCCCATCTTTTTCCAGAGGTCCATCGGAAACTGGTCGTTGCGGTCGATTTCGGCGGCGCGCGGGGTGATCTCCGCGGCGGCGAATTCCTGGATCGCACTGCGCAGCGCAGCGATGTCTTCGCCGTGGTCGAACGTCAAGCCGGGTAAATGGATCATGTTGTCTCCTTCGTTATATTTGCGGGGGAATTCAGGGTGCGGCGTGGTCGCTCAGCTCGCCGCTGCTCAGCAGGCGCCGGCATTCGTCTTCGTGCGCGGTAATTTCCGCCAGGGTCACTTCTATGTCTTCGCGCTGCTGTTCCAGGTGCTCTCGATGACGCGCCAGCACTTCCAGGAACAGTTCCAGCTGTGGCGCCGAATCCTTGGGCGAGTCGTACATGTCGACCAGGCTCTTGATTTCCGACAAGGTCAGGCCCAGCCGCTTGCCGCGCAAGGTCAGCTTGAGGCGGGTGCGCTCGCGCGCGGCATACACCCGGTTGCGGCCGCCGGCGCCATCCCGCTTCGGGCTGAGCAGGCCCTGGTCCTCATAGAAACGGATCGCCCTGGGGGTGATGTCGAACTCACGGGCAAGTTCAGTGATGGTGTAGGTCGGCATGGTCGGGTGGGCAGAGCAAAAAATGCTGGTTTAGGTACAATGGCAGTTAACGTTAACGTAAACCACATTGTAGGCGCGCTGGCGGAAAATGAAAACACCGAAAAACTACTGGCGTTGCCAAAAAAGAAAGAATTCCCGATGAACCCACTCGAAGCCCAGCTCAGCTACGCATTCGGCGATACCTTGCCCGCCGGCGGCGCCACCCTTGAAGTCGCGCCTGGCGTGCGCTGGCTGCGCATGGGTTTGCCGTTTGCGCTGGACCATATCAACCTATGGCTCCTGGACGACAGCGTGGAGACGGACGACGGCATCCGCCACGGCTGGACCATCGTCGATTGCGGCATCGCCAACGACGCCACCCGCGCGGCCTGGGATGCCATTTTTGCAAGCGAACTGCGCGGTCTGCCGGTATTGCGGGTGCTGGTCACCCATTGCCACCCGGACCACGTCGGCCTGGCCGACTGGCTTTGCACACGCTGGCAGGCACCGCTGTGGATGAGCGGCGGCGAATATCTGTCGGCGCGCATCATGTCGGCCGCGCTGCCCGGCGCCGACGGCAGCGCGGCGCTGCCGCATTTCCAGCGGCACGGCATGCGCGATCCTGACGTCGTCGCCAAGGTGTCGCAGCGCAAATCCTATTACCCATCCATGGTGCCGGCGGTGCCGCAGGCCTACCACAGGCTGGCCGACCGCCAGCAGCTGCGCATCGGCAAGCACCAATGGCAGGTGATCACCGGCTTCGGCCATGCGCCGGAGCACGTGGCGCTGCATTGCGCCGGGCTGGACCTGCTGATTTCGGGGGATATGGTATTGCCGCGGATTTCCACCAATGTCTCGGTATTTGCGATCGAACCGGAATCGAACCCGGTCCAGCAATACATGGATTCGCTGGAAAAATACCGGGCCTTGCCGTCCGCCACGCTGGTGCTGCCGTCGCATGGCAAGCCGTTCCGCGGTTTGCAGGTCCGCATCGACCAGCTGCAGCAGCATCACCGCGACCGACTGGCTGAAGTGGCGCAAGCCTGCACCGCGGCGCCGCAGTCCGCCAGCGACATCGTGCCGGTCATGTTCCGGCGGCCGCTGGATGCGCACCAGATGACTTTTGCGCTGGGCGAAGCGCTGGCGCATTTGCACAAGCTGTGGTTTGACGGCGTGCTGAAACGGCGGCTGGATGACGACCAGGTCTACCGTTTCAGCCTGGCTTGACGATGCTCGTATTTACTGCGGTATTTACTGCTGTATTGCCGCCACGATCATCGCCACCGCCAGCATCAGCGAACCGGCGACGCGGTCGGTAAGCCGGGCGAAACTCGGGCGGGTAGCGATGGTCTGCATTTTTCCGGCCAGCGCGGCATAACCGACCAGGATAAAAAATTCCGGAATGATCGACCCCGCCGCCAGCCAGATCATCTGCAGCGGCACGTTGGCGGCCGGGTTAAGGAACTGCGGCAGGATGGCGATAAAAAAAATCAGCGCCTTGGGATTGGCCAGCTGCAGGGTCAGGCCGCTGAACCAGATCTTCCAGCCGGAGGAATTGCGGCTATCCAGCCGGGAGGCGGTGATCGGCGAAGGCCGGCCGAATATCGCCGACAGGCCGAGGTACGCCAGGTAAGCCACGCCCAGCCATTTGACCGCGCTGAACAAGGTATGCGAGGCGACGATCAGGGCGCCCAGCCCGGTCGCCGAAATGGTGAAATAGATCGCGTTGGCGGTAAGTATCCCCAGGATGGCGAAAATCGCCTTCTTCCAGCCGACCGTGATGCCGTAGGCCACCACCAGCATGACTGCCGGCCCGGGTGACGCCGACAGCGCGAATTCTGTCAGCACGAACAAGAAAAAATTATGAAAGTCCATGTGTTCCGGTCATCCTTTAGTTTTGCGCGCTTTGTGCGGCGCCTTGGAAAATGCCAGGTCGTACAGCCAGTTCGGCAACAGGCGCAGCAACTTGGCGACTACGCCCATCTGCCACGGAATCACCTGGTAGCTGGCGCCGCGCGCGACCGCGGCGCCAGCCTTGGCGGCGAACTGCGGCGCCGGCATCAGGAACGGCATCTTGTAGCGGTTGACCTGGGTCATCGGCGTATCGATATAACCGGGCACGATGGTGACCACCTTGATGCCGCTGGTCCGCAGTTCCACCCGTAGCGATTCGCAATAGCTGATCACCGCTGCCTTGGAGCCGCTGTAAGCGCCCGCTCCGGGCAAGCCGCGGATGCCCGCCACGCTGGCGACGCCGACCAGGCGCAAATCGGCCTGCCCGGCCTGGGCCTGGCGTTTCATGGTGGCGATGAACGGCGTAAAGGTGGCGACCGTCGCCAGCACGTTGGTGGCGAATACCTGTTCGAACACCTGCTGGTCTTCGGCATGCTCGGTCAGCGTCCCCTGCGAAATCCCGGCGCTGGCGATCACCACATCGGCGCCGCCGCCGGCAGCGATGAAATCTTCCGCCGCTGCCGTCAGCGCGGCGTGGTCATTCACATCCAGCGCATACAGGCGATGCCGCTCCGGCTGCGGCAAGCCGGCGCGCAGCTGTTCCAGCACGTCCTGGCGCCGGGCGACCAGCCCCAAGGCAGCGCCCTGGTCCGCATAATGCTGCGCCAGCGCGGCGCCGATGCCGCTGGAAGCGCCGGTGATGAATACACGTTGCATGCTTTACCTCGATAAAAAAGCCCGCCCTCTTGCGAGTGGCGGACTTTTCAACACTGCCGGACCGGCCGTCATGGCCGACCTGCTTATTCAGCTGCTTATTATTTCTTGCCGGCGGCGGCCTTGGCCACCAGGCTGTCCAGCACCAGCAGGGTGGACTTGAACAGGGCCGGCTCGGTGTCGCCGGCGCCAGGCGTCGCGCTGACGATCGATGGCGACGTGACATAACGGCCGTCGACTACCAGTGTCGGCACGCCGTCTATCTTGTAAGCGTTTTGCAGCTGGACCGCGCGCGTCACCTTGGTTTGCACGGCGAAGGAATTGTACACATCCATGAACTTGGCTTTGTCCAGGCCCTGCTTGGCCGCGAAATCGGCGACGGCCGCGTCGTTATCGAGACGCTGGCGCTGGACGTGGATCGCGCTGAAGACCTTCTTGTGCATTTCAGGCAGCTTGCCCATGGCTTCCAGCGTGTAGTACAGCTTTTTCTGCGCTACGTAAGGCGATTTCTTAGGATCGCCATTCGGATCGCCGAAATCGACCGGCACTCGCTTGAGGGAAATCTTGTCGCCCTGTTTGGCGATCCAGTCTTCCAGCGTCGGCTCGAGCGCGTTGCAATGCGGACAGAAATAACCGAAGAATTCCGTCACTTCCACCTTCTTGCCAAGGCCGGTATCGGTCGGCTGCGGATTATCGAGAACCTTGTATTCCTTGCCTGCGACCGGAGCGGCCGGCGATGCGCCTGCACTAGCAGCCAACAGGCCAAAACTCAGACTAAGGCCGGCGATAGCCAGGGCTTTTTGAAAAAAACGCATGAATTATCCTTTTTTTAAAATTGTGAAAACCAACAAGGGAACGGGGGAGAGCTGCAGCCCCGTTCCTCATCAATCAAAAACACGCCTGATCCTGCATCCCTTATTTCGCCGCGCGCACCACTGCGGCATTGACGCCGTTATCTGACAACTTTCCGCGTATCCGGTTCATTGTTTCCAGCTGGTTAAACGGCCCCACCCGCACCCGGTACAGGGAACCGGTATCGGCCTGGCGTTCGCTGATCTTGGCTTCGAAACCCATCAAGGCCAGCCGCGCCTTGGCGCTTTCCGCCTCGCTCTGCTCGCGGAAGGCGCCTACCTGCAGGAAATAGATCCAGTTGTCGTCGGCTGCCGTGGCTTTGCTCTTGGCTTCGGCGATGTCGCCGGCGACTTTCTTGGTCTTGTCAGCGGTGGATTTGTCGACGACGGGAGCCGACTTGTCCTGCGCCTTGGCGACCAGGGCATCCAGCTTCTTCTCGGCGGCCACGTTAGGCGGCACGCCGTCGGCGCCCGGCGGCGGCGGAGTAAACGCCTTGGCGGCTTCCTTGGCCGCATCCTTGTTACCGTAAAGCGACTTGTTCGGATCCGGCAGCTGGTCCGGGTTCGATGGGGCCGGCGCTGGTGTAGCCGCGGGCGCGGTGATGGTGTCCGGCGCTTTTTCGGTTTTTGCTGTCTTGTTGGTGAACGGCGTCGGCGTCTTGGTGATCATGATCGCCACCACCACGGCAATCGCCAATCCGATGATCAGGCCGAAGATCAGGCCCAATAAGGTACCGCCAGCTTGTTTCTTGTTAAGTTTGCTCATACTTCCCCAATGACATCCTGGTTACTGACCGTCTCCGGCAACGGCTGCCGGAGATCGCCGATTGTAGATTCACATGCGGGCCGGTGCCGATACGCCGATCAGCGCCAAGCCGTTGCGCAACACCTGGCGGGTTGCGTACATCAAGGCCAGGCGCGCCATCTTCAGCGCCTCGTCGTCCACCAGGACCCGCTCAGCATTGTAGTAGCTATGCAGCTCGCCCGCCAAATCGCGCAGGTAAAACGCTACCTGGTGCGGCCCCAGCTCTTCCAGCGCGTGTTGCAGCATGTCCGGATATTCCGCCAGCTTGGCCAGCAGGCTGGCTTCGCGCGGCGCGGTCAGCGGGCTCAGGTCGACCGAACCGAGGCTTGCCTCGTCGCCGGTCCATTGCGCCAGCACTGAACAGATGCGGGCGTGGGCATACTGCACGTAGTAGACCGGGTTTTCGTCGGACTTGGCCAGCGCCAGGTCGACATCGAACACGAATTCGGTGTCGGCCTTGCGCGAGATCAGGAAGAAACGCACCGCGTCGCGGCCGCGCGTCAGGTCGCGCGGGCTCTCTGGCGCACCGTCCGCGGCAGCGCTGTCTTCACCCGCCGACCATTCGATCAGGTCACGCAGGGTGACATAGGAACCGGCACGCTTGGAAATCTTCACTTCCTCGCCGTTCTTCATGACCGTCACCATCTTGTGCAGCACATAGTCCGGATAACCTTGCGGGATGCCGAGGTTGACCGCCTGCAGGCCGGCGCGCACACGGGCGATGGTGCCATGGTGGTCGCTGCCCTGGACATTGATGACCTTGCCGAAGCCGCGCTGCCACTTGACCACGTGGTAGGCGACGTCGGGCACGAAGTAGGTGTACGTGCCGTCGGTCTTCTTCATGACGCGGTCTTTGTCGTCGCCGTAGTCGGTGGTGCGCAGCCACAGGGCGCCATCCAGTTCATAGGTGACGCCGGCGGCGTTCAGCGCGTCGACCGTGGCGTTGACCTTGCCATCCTTGTACAGGGAGGTTTCCAGGTAATAGTTGTCGAACTTGACGCCGAAGGCCTGCAAGTCCAGGTCTTGCTCGCGGCGCAGGTAGGTGACGGCGAATTTGCGCACCGATTCGATGTCGCTGATATCGCCGCTGGCGGTGACCGGCTCGCCATCGCTGGCGGCGACCGTGGTCCGGGCCAGGAAATCCTTTGCGATGTCGGCAATGTAGTCGCCGTTGTAGGCGTTTTCAGGCCATCCGGCGTCGCCCGGCTTGAAGCCGTTGGCGCGCGCCTGCACCGAAGTCGCCAGCGTGGCGATCTGGACGCCGGCGTCGTTATAGTAGAACTCGCGGGTGACATCGAAGCCTTGCACCTCGAACAGCGCCGACAAGGCGTCGCCCAGCGCGCCCTGGCGGCCGTGGCCGACGTGCAGAGGACCGGTCGGATTGGCCGAGACAAACTCGACCAGCACTTTCTTGCCGGCGCCGAGCTGGCTCTTGCCGTATTCGGCGGCTTCCTGCAGCACGGTCTTGACCACTTGCTGTTTGGCTGCGGCGGTTAGGCGCAGGTTGATGAAACCCGGACCGGCGATTTCAGCGCTTTCGATCAGCTTGCCTTCCCCGGCGCCGGCCATCACGGCCGCCACCAGCGCTTGCGCCAGTTCACGCGGGTTCTTTTTCAGCGGCTTGGCCAGCTGCATGGCGATATTGCAGGCGACATCGCCATGCGAAGGATCGCGCGGACGCTCCAGCGTCACCGTCGGCTGCAGCTCGCTGCCGGCGATGATGGGCTGCAAGGCAGCGTTGAAAAGGTCGATGATCTGTTGTTTCTGTGGTGCAAGCATAGGATAAGTGGTCAGTAATACGGGATTAATGCGAAAAATCTGTGGGGTTATCCGATCTGTCGGGCAACTTCCAGGCAATCTTGATTATTCCCGATTATACCGGCTTGGCATAGCAATCTTCACCCGGCTTGCCCGGGCAGGCTAGGGAATTCCCTAAATCCCGCCGCCCGCTGCAATCATCAAAAACTGCTGCTAAGATGCAGCGTCTCGGCCGAGCTGCTCTTTTTGGCATGCTTCCAGCCGCACCGATATTGCCTTGCTTATTTATATACAGGAATTTTCATGACCCAATCCACACCACGCGTAGCCGATCATCCAGCCCACCCGCAATTCCTCAGCCGCTGGTCGCCGCGCGCTTACGCCAATGACGAGATTTCCGAACAAGAACTGCTGACCATCCTGGAAGCGGCCCGCTGGGCGCCATCGTCCTACAACTCCCAACCTTGGCGCTTCGTCTTCGCCCGCCGCGGCACGCCGCACTGGACCAAGCTGCTGGGCCTGCTCAACGAATTCAACCGCAGCTGGGCCGAAAATGCATCGGCGCTGGTGATCGTGCTGTCGAAAACCACGTTTGCGCCTCCGGGCAGCACTGAAGAAGTGGCCATGCCGACCCACTCTTTCGACGCCGGTTCGGCATGGGGCTACCTGGCGCTGCAAGCGAGCCTGTCCGGCTGGCATGCGCATGGCATGGCTGGTTTTGACAAGGAAAAGACACGCACTGAACTGGGCGTACCGGCCAATTTCGCGATCGAAGCCGCGGTAGCCATCGGCAAGATCGGCGACAAGGCCATGCTGCCGGAAGGTTTGCGCGCCAAGGAAGAACCTAGCCCGCGGTTGCCTTTGCAGGCTTTGGTTTCCGAGGGGACTTTCAAGGCTTAAAGCCTCGTTTATTTGATCCGTTTTTTTCGGGTTGCCAAATTTGATGCGGGTTAACGGCGGATGCTGTTAACCCGCAATTTTATTTATCGCGTTGCAGTTTTTGAGATAAAGCCTTGCATGAATTATTTTTTATCGCCAAGAAACTCAATTGTTGATAGGAGATTTTGTACTGAGTCGAAGAATGAGATTGGGATAGACAAAGATTTGGGATAATTTTCGGATGCGCCTATGACTACGTTGTTATCGTGCACCAGACAAAATCTCAAGGACTGCAAAGTGGACCTGGAATTCTTGTCTTTATAGCCCACTACAAATCCATTCCAGTTTGTTCCTTTTAATTCTTTGAACAAATAGTTCTCTGGCTTCATACCCTGATCATTTAACACCCACTTCCCATCTCTTATTTTTGCCGGGCATTTCAGATCATTGCTATTCCTGATCTGTTGCTGTTCAGGCGTTGGTTCTTCATGCTGCTTGCTCGCTGATACAGCGTTCCATGACAAATTTTCGGCACCTTCACACATCAATCCAAACCACCTGTCTTTCAAATTTCCTGGTTTCTGAAATGCCCAGTCGTAACCTGCGGATCTTTCAGCTTGCCAAAGATAAGGCAGGTTCTTTAAAACCGTTTCTGATTCATAGAAAACTATATCAGGAGCATTGAAGAGCAAATTTTGATTGCTTTTTAAAGCAATTCTGAATGAACACCCGTCCATGCTCACAGTGACAGAACGTGGGCCGGACGCGTTTGAAACGGTCCCAATTCCATTTCCTAGAACATTGTCAGGATCATTATTTATAGCAAATGAATTGAATGATGTAACAAAAAGAAATAAAAATATGGGGAATTTAAACTCATTCAGATATCTACCTATCATCAATTAAATCAACCTTACACCTACGGAAGACATTGTTTCTTTAAGTTTTCAAGTGATTTATGTAGGAACAATTTCGTATCGATTTGAAATTTACTGGTGCTTTCGTCGTTAGACATGAAATTATCGGAGTCCTCTATTATTTTATGTATGTGTGTTGACAAACTTGACGACATGTCTTTGCATGCGGATTTCTTTCCCAATTCCGTTAACATTTCTTGGTTCTTTGAATCTAAAAAATCAGCCTGCTGGTCGCGGCACATTTTTATTATTGCTCCACAATTTTGCTGACATTGTTTCCTGTCTTGCGCCGTCTCAATCAGGCATTGTGAATAGACACGATCCAATTTCGCCGAAATGGCAAGCTCACCATCTTGCGTTTTCGCCTGTAAATTTTCAAATGAGAAAATAAAAAATCCGACACAAGCTAAAATCTTGACAGCAGTTCGACTATTGAGGTTTTTCATAACTAACTCTGACAGAAATGTGGTTTCTTGGCGTAACGAAATCTTCCGACGTGGTTGTGGAAACATCGTCGAGAAAATAACGTGTGAGATATTTTGTATAGGCTTGCCGTTCGTAGTATCCAAATCCACCCCCATTAACTGCAATATTTACACCATGAACGTCTGAGGGCTCAATTCCGTTATCGCATTTCCGATTAATTTTCTGCCATGCCCAATAAAATCCTCCGCTATCCGTCGCAATTTTCGTGTCTGTTTTCAGCACAACGGGATCAAACCTGGGCGCCCATTTTTTAGGCGGCTTATGTGGATCTAAGCCGGTGATATTTCCATGCGAATCGCGCGTCGTTGGATCGCCGAAGTAATGTAGTGACGTCGATGTGATTCTATTATCGACATACTGCCCAGTAGAATTGTTTGGAAACTTTCTAAAATCATCATATTTTTCATAATTCCCTGCCCATGTTAACTGCATAATTCCACGACCATAAAATGCCGCGTAATACTGCGCCATTGGAATACCCGCGTTCGGTGCTCCCGAACCATACTCAGATGTGACTTTCCAACGATCTGTTTCAATGATCGTCTGTGCAAGAAAATGCGCTCTACGATTTCCCGTATCAATCAGATACTTTCTCATGGCGATATTTAGGCCAAGCTGATGTACCGCAAATCTGCTTTTCGAGGTCGCCAACGAGATTTCATGTTGCGATGAAAAGACCCTGGGATTTCCGGTAGCGGCATAGTATGAATAGCGTGGCAATACGGGGCCAAGCTCATTCAGACTCAACCAACCACATCTTCTTAGCGTCCGGATAAATTCCGCAGGGTGAAAATGCCAGTCCGCTGCTTTGAATGAAGCCGGCAGTGCATCAAAAGCCATAATCTTCAAATGTTCTTCAAATGCCGACCAACCTTCCAACGCACCGTCAGCGGCTGCTTCAGCTTCATCCTTCATATACTGATAGCGAACTACAATCGTATCTTTGTCCCACTCGTTAGGGAATTTGCAAATTGTGCGAGCTAGCTTTGGGAGCACGTCAGGAAGGCCTATGCGCATCGCCAATATCTTGTCGCCTTTGGTAAAGGGATCATTGGGGTCAGCAATCAGGTCTTTGAGCTTTGCCGAGTCGCAGCGCTGATCTTCTGGCTTGCTGTCATCGCCATAGCAGTTCCACCCCATCACCGGCAAGAAATCGGCTTCACTGAATTTAAACGAGCCGGGCGCATTGAGGTCAGCCCAAATATCTTGACCGTCGACTGCTTTTATCTTGCGCCAATGAGCGGCATTAGGTGGCAGTGGATCTCGATCCGTAGCGCTACGCCCCAAATTACGACCAAAACGCAGCAGCTCATACCAACCACTGGGGCTGCTGACTGTTGCTCCAGCGGCTATCACACTGTCGTGGCGGGTGTTGGCTTCTGTATAGAGGTTATATTCGGAATTCGCTTCATTCGTCGTGTTGCCCTTACTTCCGTCCAATGCATAGCTTGTCAGCTCTCCTTGACCTTTAGCATAGTTAATTTCCACCCATTGGGCTGTCCCCAGAGAAGCAGTGCTTGCACTTCTTAAATGACTAGTTGGCGCTGTTGCACTAGTGGGAGTCGAAGCAGGTAGATATATATAGAGACTGCCAAATACGCTGTCTTCTCGCCCGTCTTTAGTCGGCACTTGTTTGGGATCTTGCCATTCCGGCTGGCGACCAATGAGCTTTTTCAGTTCCTCCGTATTGCATGCAATGGCCATTTCAATCTCTCCGGCGTGACCGAAAATTTCACCGGTTTCACCGAGAGTATCTTTGCGATAAATTTGCGCATCCGTCGCGACACCATCGCTGATTTTAGAAAGATGCAGATAAGAGGAGTAAAACTTGATCTTGGTAGGCGTATCGCCATCCGCACCAATTTCCGTTTCGTGCTCGAGGACAATCATGCCGTTGTCTGTCCAACTGGGGTCGCTCCCGAAGGGGTTATAAGCCTGGGGATCTTTGGCATCGGTCACTTTGGCGCGAGGTGGATTGACGAATATGACTTTGCCATCCGCAATTGCACGCACTGGAGCATAACCACCTTCTGTCTTTGTCGGAGCCTCTAGATGGACACCGGTGTGCCACATCAGGTTCTGGCTGACAGGGAAATTTCCTTCAGGCGCTTGGGTTGTTGATTCCCGCGCAGGCACATTCTTTAATCCTGCTTGAAGAATACTGGCTTCGTCCGTTCCGACCAAAAATGGGGGGCTGATTAACATCGTATTGTTCTCGCTTTTATCATTTAAACGGACGCCTTGAATTTGAATTTGCTTTTCATATTCATGTCCCCGCGCTGAAATTTCGGCATGGTCACAGGTATTTGCTTCGGCCCCGGCAAGCTGTGCGTCGCGGCATGGGAGACATAATTGCCGTTGGTGCCATGCTCGATGCCGGCCGCGTTGTACTTGACGTAACTGCCGCCACCATTGATCAGCACTTCTTCCTTGGCGGTGATGGTGATGCGATTGGCGGTGTGGGTGATATTGAGTTTGGACAGCAGGTTGATGCTGTCGGACAGCGCTTGCATATCGATGTCGCCGGTCCCGGCAGTCAACTTTATATTGGCTTTCTGGACGAACAATCGGAACGTGTTTTTGATGCTGGCGAACAGGCTGTCGCCACTGGCAATGGACAAGCTCTTGCCGGTAGTGATGGCCGTATGCTCATCACTGGCAATGTGCGTCGATTGCGCGGTCGTGGTTTCAATCCCCGCAGGACTGGCCAACACCAGATGCGGCTTGGCCAGCTCCGGGAAACTGCCCTCCTGCGCCGCACCACCCTTGATCGCCTCATTCTGCGCCTTCAGAATCTGCGCAATATCGGCCTGCTGTCCCGACTTCTCCTGCGCCCCCGCCTGCTGCGCCATCTCCGCCAGCGTCTCGTGCTGGTCGCGCGCCGAGGTCAGCCTTTGCACCGTCTCGCCCATGTCCTTCATGTGCGACGCCGCACTGCTGCGTCCTTCCGTCGTGATCAGCATGCCCTTGGCCGAGCGCGCCACGCCATGGCCGTCCGTGCGCA